>Ga0066710_100005361_pt1 | contig 11661 bp, 10 predicted proteins | sample GraSoiAngelo_159_FD_79666 | JGI IMG/M metagenome (GOLD analysis project Ga0066710, IMG submission 79666) | Grasslands soil microbial communities from the Angelo Coastal Reserve, California, USA - 14_1009_16_40cm | ecosystem: Environmental > Terrestrial > Soil > Grasslands | place: USA... | reverse complement strand
GGCGGGTCGCTTCAAGGTCGCGAGGATGTCGGGGGTCGGCTCGAGCTCGACCGTGAAGGCGCCGTCCGCGCGCGCGCGCTTGGTCTGCGCGGCGGTCTTCGGCCGGTAATCGGCCGGCGCGGCGACCATGAAGAGCGCGGCTGCATCCTTCATCAGCGCCTGCACGGCCCGCTGCATGTCCGCCGTGGTCTCGACGCGGTGCGTCGCGACGCCGCCGGGCGGCGGCAGCTCGGTCGGCCCGCTCACGAGCACCACATCGGCCCCGCGGGCGTAGGCCGCCTCCGCGAGGGCGTATCCCATCCGCCCGCTCGACGGATTCGTGATCACCCGAACCGGATCGAGGTGCTCCCGCGTGGGCCCCGCCGTGATCACGACGCGCTTGCCGGCCCACTTCCCGGCCTCGCCGCGGCCGATCACGCGTGCCGCGGCCGCCACGATCGTCTCGGGCTCGCTCATGCGGCCGGGACGCTCGCTCGGTCCTTCCGCCAGCGCGCCCACCTCCGGCCCCGCGAAGTGCCAGCCGCGCTTCGCCAGGATCTTGAGGTTCGCGGTCGTCGCAGGGTGGGCGTACATCGCGTCGTTCATCGCGGGGGCGGCGAGCACCGGGCCGGTGCGGGCGAGCAGCAGCGCCGTCAACAGATCGTCGGCCATTCCCATGGCGGCCCGGGCCAGGACGTTGGCCGTGGCGGGGGCCACGATGACGAGATCGGGCTCCTTGGCGAGCCCGATGTGGGCGAGCGCCCGATCGCGTTGCCACAGCGAGGTCAGCACCGGACGTCCCGTGAGGGCTTCGAATGTGACCGGCCGCACGAACTCGGCGGCGGAAGCGGTGAGGATCACGTCCACCGTGGCGCCGGCTTCGGCGAGCCGCCGCGCCAGCGTGCAGCTCTTGTAGCAGGCGATCCCGCCCGACACGCCGAGGACGACGTGACGGCCGGCGAACGGCATCAGGTCTCCTGGCGCCGCCGCCGGACCATCCGGTACTTGAGGTTGCCCTGCACGAGCTCGTCGAGGGCGCGCGTGGTCAGCTTCTGCTCCCAATCCACCGACCGGTCGCGCGGGAAGTCGTTCACGTAGCGCGCGAACTTCGCCGCCACGAGCACGCCCAGATACTTGTTCTGCGTCTGGCCGGCCACCTCCGCCGGGGTCACGATTCTCATGAGATCTCCTTGATCTGCCGTTTCAGTTCACCGACCAACGTTCTGATGCGCTTCGCGGCCCCGGGATCCGGGGGCGCGGACTGCCGTCCCGCGACGATCTGATCGACCGCCGCCACCGTCGTGTCGAGATCGTCGTTCACAACCACGTGATCGAAGGTCTCGGCCTGCTGCAGCTCCGCGACCGCGGTCTCGAGACGCCTGGCCCGCTCGGTCGGCGACTCCGTACGGCGCCCCTCGAGCCGCCGCAGCAGCTCTGTGGCGCTCGGCGGGAGAATGAACACCGCCACGGACTCGGGCGGCGGGTATGCCCGCCGCACCTGGCGGGCGCCCTGCACCTCGATGTCGAGGAGCACGTGACGCCCCACGCCAAGCAGCCGATCCACCTCGCGGGCCAGCGTGCCGTACAGCTCGCCCGCGTACTCCGCCCATTCGAGAAACTCCCCCCCGCGGCGTTTCTCGTCGAACTCGGGCCGCGACACGAAGTAATACGCCTCGCCGTCCCGCTCTCCCGCACGGGGCGGCCGCGTCGTCGCCGACACCGAGAACCCGTACCGCTCCGGCCAACGCGCGATCAGCGCGCGCGCGATCGTCGTCTTGCCGCTCCCCGAGGGGGCGGCGAGGACGACGACGACCGGCTTCACTCCAAGTTCTCCAGCTGCTCCCGGAACTTCTCCAGCTCGCCCTTCATTCCGATCACGGCCTGCGTGATCGCGGCGTCGTTCGCCTTCGACCCCATGGTGTTCACCTCGCGCAGCAGCTCCTGCGCCAGGAAGCCGAGCTGCTTCCCCACCGCCCCGCCCGAGGCGAGCGCCTGGCGGCACGCCGTCAGGTGGGTCCGGAAACGGACGAGCTCCTCGGTGATGTCCACGCGGTCGGCGAGTAACGCGACCTCGAGCGCCAGCCGTTGCGGGTCGATCGAGGCGCCCGCCGCCAGCTCCGCCACCGCCTGCTTGAGGCGTGCGTGCTCCGCCTGCAGCCGTTCCGGCGCCCGCTGCTCTACGGTCCGCGCGCCCGCCTCGAGCGCGTCGAGCCGACCCGCCAGGTCGGCGGCGAGGGCCCGCCCCTCCCGCTCACGCATCGCGAGCACGTCGCTGGTCGCCTGCTCCACGATCGGCTGCACGTCGCTCCAGGCCACGGCCGCCGCGCCGCCATTCGTCGCGGTGAGTACTTCCGCCTGCCGCACCACAAAGGCGAGATCCACGTCGCCCTTGAGCTTGAGCTTCTTTTTCAGCTCCTTGGCGGCCGCGACCACCCGGCGCGCCCGCGCGAGATCCACGCTCACCGCCTCGTCCTGGACAGCCGGGGGGGGCTCCACCCAGCGGGCGGTGACCGCGACGTGGCCCCGCTCGAGGCGCTGCCGCAGCCGCTCGCGCAACTCGCCCTCGATCCCGGCCAGTTCCGCCGGAAGCTTGAGCTGCGGGTTGAAATACCGGTGGTTGACGGTGCGGATGTCGACCCGCAGCCGTCCCCCGAGGACCTGGGCCTCGGCCGAGCCGAAGCCCGTCATGCTTCGCGGCACAGCCTGTAAATGTAGTCGGGCGAGCGCTAGTTAGTGAAGAACCAGCGGACCCCGTAGAGCTGAACCCGCCTGGGATAGCTCAACTGCTGCACGTAACTCGCCCGGGTGATGTTGTTGTTCTGGATGATCCAGAAGAGCGTCGCGCCCACCAGCTGCATCTCGATGTTCGTGTCGACGAACGTCGCGCCCCCGAGCCGCAGCGCCCGGTCGCTCGAGTCGCGGCCTCCCAGGCCCCAGGTGCTCCACGACTCCATCGCCACCTCGCCGCGCAGGGTGAAGATCCCGCTGCGAAAGACCCGCCAGAACTTCGAACGGAAGGCCGCCGACAGTCGCGCATGGTGCGGCGGCTCGAAATCGCCGCCGCCGACGACGGGATCGAAGTACCACGCCGACAGCTCGAGGCCCGGCAGCGGCCGCAGGCTCGCCCGCGCCGCCACAAACTCGGTGAGCGGCGTCGGGCTGAGGTGATCGACGGGCTTGATGCCCGCCGCGAACCCGAGGGGCGCGAAGGCGTCCCGCCGTCCCCGGCCCACCTCGATCAGAGCGAGCCGATGCTCCCACCGCACCCAGCCGGCGACGTCGATCGTCTGCTGCCGAACCGTATCGGTGGACAGGAACGGGGCCTGAAAGTCGCGCATCCAGGCGAGCTCGGCGCGGGCGGACAGGCCGAGCGGGAACGTCACCCCGGCGCTGAGCTCCCCGCGGTTCCCGGCGCGGTCGTCGGCGTACTCCGCATGCCGCACCCAGCCGGCGATCGTCAGGCGCGGCATGGCGAGGGGGAGGGGGATCCAGCCGGCCCGAACCTCGAGTTGGGAAGGGGTTCCGGCGAGCCCGATTCGCGCCACGGCCGCCACGCTCGCACGGCGCCAGGCGCGGCTCGCTTCGAAGCTCGCCTGGTACAGCGTGCGCGGCGGCGCCGCCGTGTCGCGGTCCACGGCGCTCGTTGCGATGGTGCCCGCCAGCCGGAACCCGAGCTCGTCGTCGCGGGACGCGTAGAAGAACCGGAACGCCTGGTCCCGGCGCCGCACGCGCCAGTCGTCCACCGTCCCGGGCGCATCGTCGCGGTGCCAGCTGGAGCTGAGCACCTGGTACGAAGCGCCGAGCCGTCCGCCGGGAGGCACGTAATCCAACTTGAGCCACAGGTCGGTGCTGCTGAACGCGGTGGTGCTGGTCTTGGGGTTTCCGTCGAGGCTGTGCCAGTCTGCGAGTAGCGACACGCCCAGCCCGGTCCGAGTACGGGTGGCGTAGCCGACGCGATACTCGGCGATGCTCAACTGGCCCGTCGCGACGCCGATTTGGGTGGCGGGCACCGTGGAGCGCTGCCGCGCCGTGACGAGGTACACCTGCAGCGCGGCGGGCAGGACGATTACGTCCACCCGTTCGAGCGGCGCCAGCGAGATGCGCGCGGGGTCGAGGTAGATCGAGTCGCGTCCCACGGGAAGATAGGGCGCGCCGTCCCAGTAGATCTCGAGGGCGACGGGCCCGCGCCCGCCGAACACCACCGGCTCCGCCTGTCCGAACCACCCCCCGCGCACGACGTACACCCCCGGGACGCGCCCCAGCAGGTCGCTCAGCGTCCGGACGTTCGAGAAGAGCAGCGAGTCGGCGGTGAAAACATAGCGGGAGCCGCGGGAGAGCGGCCCCGGCGGGATCGGCGTCGCGAACGTCGGGAGCAGCTGCGGCAGGGTGTCGCGCGCCGTGCTGTCGCGGCGCGCTGTGGTGTCACGCGCGGTGGTGTCGGCCTGGCCAGCGGCGCCTGCCGTCCCGGCACCGAGGAGGGCCAGGGCGAGCAGGCCCGCGCGGGTCACGCGCCCGCGCGCGCGAGGAGGAATTCCGTGAACAACCGCACCCCCACCGCCGTCGGCCCCTTCGCCTGCGCCGCGCCCTCGCCCTCGGTGTAGGCCGTGCCCGCGATGTCGAGGTGCACCCACGGGAATCCCTCCACGAACTCGCGCAAGAACCAGCCGCCCGCGATCGTTCCGGCGGAGCGGCCGCCCGAGTTTTTCACATCCGCAATCTCGGACTTCACCAGGTCGCGGTACTCGTCCCACAGCGGCAGCGGCCAACAGCGCTCTCCCGCGCGCTCCCCAGCGTCGCGCACCTCGCCGAGCAGCGCCTCGTCGTTGCCCATGATGCCGATCGCGTGGTGCCCCAGGGCCACCACCACGGCGCCCGTCAGCGTCGCGGCGTCGAGCACCGCGGCGGGCTTGAAGCGGCGCGCGTACGACAGGGCGTCGCACAGGATCAGCCGACCCTCGGCGTCGGTATTGACGATCTCGATCGTCTTGCCGAAATGGCTCTTCACCACATCCCCCGGTTTTACCGCCGTGCCGGACGGGAGGTTCTCGGTGGCAGGGATCAGCCCGACCACGTTGAGCTTGGGCTTCAAGCGCCCCAGTACCTCGAACGCGCCGAGCACTGCCGCGGCGCCCGACATGTCGAACTTCATGTCCTCCATGTTCTGCGCCGGCTTGATCGAGAGGCCGCCCGAGTCGAAGGTCACGCCCTTGCCCACCAGCACGACTGGCGCGGGCCCGTTTGGGGCACCGCTGTATTCGAGCACGATGAAGCGCGGCTCCTCGGCGCTTCCCTGGGCGACGGCGAGCAGCGCGCCCATCCCTTCCTTCTTCAGTTGCGCGCGGTCGAGGACCGTGATGGCGATGCCGTGGGCCTTGGCGAGCTTCCCCGCCTGCTCAGCCAGATAGGCCGGCGTGCACACGTTGCCCGGCTGCATTTGGAGGGTGCGGGTGAAGCGGTGGCCGGCGGCGACCGCGTCGCCCACCCGGCGGCCGGCCTCGGCGTCCGCCGCCTCGGCGGGGTCGACGACGAGCTGGAGCGTCTCGAGCTCGGGCTTGGCGTCCTCCCCGGCCTGCTTCAGCTCGGTGAACTGCCACCCCCCCTGCCCCACCCCCTCGACCGCGACCTGGCCCAGCTCACCGGCTCCGACACCGCCACGCGCTTCCGGCGCGACCGCGAACGCGAGCACCTTGCTGCCGATGGCGCGCGCCCTTTTCGCCGCGACGGCCCCGGCGCGCCGCAGGGCCGTGCGGGTGATCTCGCCCGTTTTGCCCACGCCGACCAACAGGATGCGCTGGGCGTTACCGCCGCCGTAGACCAGCAGCGTCTCGTCCCGCTTGCCCTTGTAGTCGCCGGCGGCGAACGCGCGTGCCAGGATCCCTCCCCGGCCATCCAGTTCGGCGAGTGAGGCGGGCAGCGTCGCGCCCTGCGGGACGGCCACCGCGAGGAGCGGCGTCTCGACCTGGGCCAAAGACTTCCCGGTGGTACTGCTCTTCATGCGAGGTGCTCGATGATGGCGTCGGCGAATGCGGAGGTCGAGACCTCCGTCGCCCCGGGCATCTGGCGGGCGAGGTCATAAGTTACGCGTGCCCGCCCGATCGCGCCTTCGAGTCCCCGCACGATCGCTGTGGCCGTCTCTTTCCAACCGATCTCCTCGAACAGCATCGCGCCGGAGAGGATCACGCCGCCGGGATTGATCTTGTCCAGCCCCGCGTACTTGGGCGCGGTCCCGTGGGTCGCCTCGAAGACCGCGAATCCGTCGCCCACGTTGCCTCCGGGGGCGATGCCCAACCCGCCGACCTGGGCCGCGCAGGCGTCGGACAGGTAATCGCCGTTCAGGTTCGGCGTGGCCAGGACGGAGTACTCTTCGGGCCGCAGCAAGAGTTGCTGGAACATCGAATCGGCGATCCGATCACGGATCAACACCGTTCCCGTTTCCCGTTTCCCGCTTCCCGCGTCCTTCTCCGTGACCGTCCGGTCGCCGAACCGCTCTTTGGCGACCTCGTATCCCCAATCGCGGAATCCGCCCTCCGTGAACTTCATGATGTTGCCCTTGTGCACCAGGGTCACCGAGGGGCGCCCGGCGTCGAGCGCATACTGGATGGCCTTGGCCACCAACCGTTGCGAGCCGAACTTGGACATCGGCTTGATGCCGATGGCGCTCTGCTCACGGATGTTCGCGCCCATTTCCTTGGTCAGGAAGTCCCGCACGCGGTTCGCCTGGTCGCTCCCCGCCTGATACTCGATCCCCGCGTACACGTCTTCGACGTTCTCGCGGAAGATGACGACATCGAGCTTCTGCGGCTCCTTCACCGGGGCGGGGACGCCGCGGAACCAGCGGACGGGCCGGATGCAGGCGTACAGGTCGAGCAGCTGGCGCAGCGCGACGTTGAGGGACCGGATCCCGGCGCCGACCGGCGTGGTCAGGGGGCCTTTGATCGCCACGCGGTGTTCCCGAATGGCGGCGAGGGTGTCGTCGGGGAGCCAACTCCCGGCCTCCTTGAATGCCTTGTCGCCGGCCAGCACCTCGCGCCAGGCGACGCGCCGCTTCCCGCCGGAGGTCTTCGCCACCGCGGCATCGAACACGCGCACCGCCGCGCGCCAGATGTCCGGCCCGGTGCCGTCGCCTTCGATGTACGGAATGATCGGCTGGTCGGGGACGACCCACCGGCCGCCCCGATACCCGATGCGCGCCGCCGCGGCGGGCCCGGGGGCCACCGTCAGGCCCGTTTGCGCAAGGGAATCCACTTCCGGTTCATCGCCCCGACGTAGTCGGCGCGGGGCCGGATGAGCCGGTTGTCGGCGTGCTGCTCCAGGACGTGCGCGCACCAGCCGCTCACCCGGCTGGCGGCAAAGATCGCTGTATAGAGGTCCAGCGGGATGCCCATCACGTAATACATCGACGCGGAGTAGAAGTCCACGTTGCAGTAGAGTCCCTTCTCGCGCCGCACCACCTCTTCGACGACGCGCTGGATCGCGAACCACTGCGGCTGCCCCGCTTTGCGGCCGAGGTGCTCGGCCAGGCGTCGCAGATGGGCGGCGCGCGGGTCCTCCGTCCGGTACACGCGGTGGCCGAAGCCCATGATCTTGCGCTTCTGCGCGAGCGCCTCGCGCACCCACGCCTCGGCGCGGTCCGGCGTCCGGATGTCGAGCAGCATCTTCATGACTTCGCTGTTCGCGCCGCCGTGCAGCGGGCCCGCCAGCGCCGCGAGCGCGCCCGTGAGCGCCCCGTGCATGTCCGCCAGCGTCGCGGCGATTACCCGGGCGGCGAACGTCGACGCGTTCAACTCGTGATCGGCGTGCAGGATCAGCGCGACATCGAGCGCCTTCGCGGACTCGGCGTCGGGCAGATCGCCCGAGAGGAGGTAGAGCAGGTTGGCCGCCAGGCTCAACCCGCGCCGCGGCACGAGCGGCTTCTGCTTGTTCCGCAGCCGGTGAAACATCGCCACGATGGTCGGCAGCTGGGCGATGAGCCGCACCGCCTTGCGATACTCGGCGGCCGGCGAGTTGTCCTCCTTGTCAGGGTCCGCGAACACCGATGCGCTCACGGCGGTGCGGAGCACGTTCATCGGGCTCGCCTCGAGCGGCGCGTCCTTGATGACCCGCTGTACCACCTTGGGCAGCTTCTGGGCCGCCTTGATCTCGGCGACGAACCCCTTCAGCTGGTCCCGCGTCGGCAGGTCGCCCTTGAGCAGGAGGTAGGCGGTTTCCTCGAATGTGGAGTGGTCGGCGAGGTCGTTGATGTCGTAACCGCGGTAGATGAGGCGGCCTTCCTCGCCGAAGACGTAGCAGATCGAGGACTGGTTGGCGACGACGCCTTCGAGCCCCTTGCCGGCGGCAGGGGGAGGGGGGGAGGCGGGAACGGGGGCGGTGGCCGAGTCTAACACCGTAGGCATGCGCCAGTTTACATCGCGCGATTGGGGCTGCACCAGCCCCCGCGCGAGCGCGCGGCGTGGTCGTGGCCCGCCCCACGATGTGCCACATGACGAACCAGGACCACGATGCGCGCGCGCATCAGGGAATATATCATCTTGCGATCGGGCGACGCGAACCATACATCTCACGGCCCCTCCTTTGGGAGACCGTCCATGAAACGCAACACCGTGTTCGCCGCCGCGACGCTCGCGGTTATCGCGCTCGGGTGCGAGCGCTCCGCGGACCGCATCACCGCTGATCGCGTGACCGGCGACCTGCAGCCGTCGGCGGCCGCGCCGGCGAGTCAGATGATCGGGATCAACGTCCTCCTGAGCGGGCCGCCGACGGCGGCGCAGCTCGCGGAGCTGGGGACCTACGGGAGGGTCTCGGGCAAGCTGATCGCGATCAACGCGGTGTTCCTGCGGGCGAGCGCGAGCCAGCTGCCGGCGATCCAGGCGCTCCCCTACGTGCTCGCGGCGGGTCCGGATGCGGAGCGCCGCGGAGCGCCGGTGGATGCGGTGCCCGTGGTGGACTTCGCGGCGGGCATCAACACCTGGAACCTCGACGCCATCAACGTCACCGACAGGATCGTCGGACCGGATCGCACCATCGCCTTCGACGGCAGCGGCGTGTACGTGGGCGTGCTCGACACGGGCCTGCTCGATTCGTGGCGCCAGTACTTCCCCCAAGAACGCATCGCCGAGCAATTCGCCACCTCCTTCGGCGGCGGCGGCGCCGGAGGTGACAACGTGTCGGAGCAGCCGAACAAGTGGGAGCACGACCAGAACTCGCACGGCACGCACGTCACGAGCACGATCCTCGGGTACAGCCTCTTCGGCAGCCTGATCAACGGCGTGGCACCCAGGGCGACGGTCATTCCGGTCAAGGTCTTGAACCAGAACGGGTTCGGCTGGTCCTCGGTGATCGCGCAGGGCATCATGTACGTCGCCGACCTCAAGGCGGGCCCGCTGGCGGGACACCCCGTGGTCATCAACATGAGCCTCGGCGGCTCGAGGCTCGACCCGGTCGAGCGGGCGGCCATCGATTACGCGATCGGTCACGGCGTGATCGTGGTCGCCTCCGCGGGCAATGAGGGCAACGCCGGCATGAGTTTCCCGGCTGCCTACGCGCCCGTCATTTCCGCCGCCGCGTCCGGCTGGGTGGGCGAGTGGCTACCGGGCGCCGACGGGAACCCGGGCAACTGGTGGTTCGCGGACCAGGTGGCGGACCCGACCGTCGCGGGCGACTTCTACATCGCGCCCTTCTCCAGCCGCGCGCTGGCGGGACAGGATCTGGACGTCGCGGCGCCCGGGACGTGGGTGGTCGGGCCGTTCCAGCTACAGAGCGGCAAGATCAGCTACTTCTTCCTCGGCGGCACATCGATGGCGTCGCCGCACGTCGCGGGGATCGTCGCGCTGATGGCCCAGAAGGACCCGAGCCTCACCGCGTCCCAGGCCGAGACGATCCTCGAGGCGACCGCGGTCCCGCTGCCTCCGGGAACCCGGACGATCCACAATCCCGACGGGTCGACGAGCGTGATCTCCTGGCTCGCCAACGCCACCGGGGCGGGTCTCGTCGTGGCGGACGCGGCGGTCGCGGCAACGCCGTAGCGGCCCGATGAGGGACGGTTTAGACTGAAGCCGATGCGCCGGCGCTCGCTGTTGCCAACTCTGCTCCTGGCGGCGGTCGCCTGGCTGGCGGCCGGCCCCGGTGGCGTCACGCTCCAGGCGATCGCCGCCTGCCTGCACCACCCCCACGCGGCCGGATCACACCACGGACAGGATGCCAAGCTGCCGCGCGGGACCCCCTATTTCTGCGACGAGATGACGGGCGGCAGCGACATCGCAGTCTCGCCGGCGGTCCCCGCCCCCGCAGCGGTCTCCGTGGTGATTGTGGACGCGCACCGAGCAGTACCCTTCCCCCTTCCCCCGTCCCCCTTCCCCGGTTTCATCGCAGCTCCGATTCCGCCTCCTCCGAACCCACTCGCCTGACGCGCGCGCGCGCGCGGCGTAGTTCGCAGTTCCCTCACAATCGTTCGGAGACATCGTATGCGCAGTGCGCTCGTGTGCGCGCTGTCCTGCGTGCTGGCGGCTAGCGCCGCGGCGCAGGAGCGCCAGGTCACTTTCGAGGAACCGCAGCCCGTCACCATCACCGGCTTCGCCGTCGGTCGCGCGGACTTCGACCGCGCCGCCCGCAGCAACTCCTTCTCGGCGGGCAAGTTGGCGCTGAGCCTGTTCAAGCCGGTGGGCGACGCCTATTTCTTCGGCCAGCTCACCACGGTCCTGGAAGACGGGTCGGCCGAGACCGAGATCGACAACCTCATCGTCAGCTGGACGCCCCATACGGCGACCCGGTGGTCGCTTGCGTTCGGGCGGTTCGACGCGCCGATCGGGTTCGAGCGCGACGACGAGCCCCTGAACTTCATCCCCACCACGTCGTTCAACTTCGAGCTGGCCCGCCCGGCGAAGCTCACCGGTGCGGTCGTCCGGCTCACGGCGTCGCCCACCCTCGAGCTCACGGCCGCCGCCGCCAACGGCTGGAACGCCGAGGTGGATGCCAACCGCGACAAGACGGCCCTGCTCCGCGCGCAGTGGATCGCGCGGCCCGGGGTGACGCTCGGTGTGTCGGGCGTGTACGGCCCGGAGCGCGACAGCACCAGCGGCCATCCGCGGGCGCTCCTGTCCAACGACGTCACGCTCCAAGCCGGCCGCGTGATCGTGGGCACCGAACTCAACCTGGGCAAGGAGCGCCAGGCTTCCGGCGTGTCGCTCGCGTGGACGGGGATCGCGGCCACGGGGTTCGCGCGCGGTGGCACGACGTGGGGGGTCGCCACGCGCTACGAATACCTCGACGACCGGGCTGGGGCGCTCGGCGCCGGCACGATCCTCGAGTCGCTCACCGCAGGGCCCATCTGGTTTTTCCGCAGCGCGCAAGAAGGGATCTTCAGCAACATCGAGCACACCACTTTCCATCTGCCGCAGGTGGGGATCCGGGCGGCGGTGCGGCTCGACCGCGCGCGCGCGCCGTTCTTCGAGGATGCGAGCGGCGCGCTGCAGCGCACGAACACGCGCGCCGTCCTCGAGCTGGTCTACCTGTTCTGAAGGGAGCGACCGACGATGCTCTATGAGCTGCGGCGGGCCGATTTACGGGTAAGGTTTCTGGTCACCTGCCTGCTCGCAACGTTCGGCGTGTCCTACCTCTTCGGCGGGTGGATGGTCGCGCTCTATGCCGGCTTCACGCCGGCGGGCGTGGCCCAGACGTACGCCGGGG
>Ga0066710_100005360_pt1 | contig 11663 bp, 8 predicted proteins | sample GraSoiAngelo_159_FD_79666 | JGI IMG/M metagenome (GOLD analysis project Ga0066710, IMG submission 79666) | Grasslands soil microbial communities from the Angelo Coastal Reserve, California, USA - 14_1009_16_40cm | ecosystem: Environmental > Terrestrial > Soil > Grasslands | place: USA... | reverse complement strand
GACGGCCTGGTCGCCTCCCTCGGTCAGGGCCCTCGCCCAGCAGGGGTACCGGCACTTCGTCCGCAATCTGGTCCAGTTCGACGAGTCCTGCGCGCGCTATGACCCCGTGGTGACCTACACGCTCAAGCCCGGCACCTGCACCTTCGACAACCTCGAGTTCACAACCGAGCTCCATGTCAACCGACTCGGTCTTCGCGACGGAAACGACGCGCTGGCTGGGCCTGAGGTGATTGTCCTCGGCGATTCTCACGCCATGGGCTGGGGAGTAGGACAGGAGGAAGCCTTCCCCCGCGTCGCCGCCCGGAAAACCGGCCTCAACATCCTGAACGCCGCCGTGTCGTCATACGGCACGGTCAGAGAGATGCTCCTGCTCGACCGACTGGACCGCTCTCGACTGCGCGCGCTCGTCATTCAGTACTCAGACAACGACATCGTCGAGAACGCGGCATTCCACGCCGACGCCAACCACCTGCCCATCACGCCCCAGCTGCGTTACCAAGAGTTTGTGCGCTACTACCGTTCGCAGCGGGCCTACTTCCCGGGCAAGTATGTGTTCCGGCTGTTTCTGAAGATCTCCAGGCTCGAGACGCCTGAGCCCGACAGCCCGGCGTTCTCACCAACCTCACCCGACGAAGAAGTGTCCCTCTTTGTGAACGCCCTCGAGCACGCCGGGCACACCCCGCTCGAGGGCGTACGCCTGATTGTGCTCGAGGTCGGCCAGGACTTCGCCCACCCGCGCGCGTTCATCAGCGCGCTGGCCGACTGGAGCCGCCGGCCCGACACGGCCGCCTTCTATCAGCAGCTCGTCACCCTGGACACGACGACCATCATCAGGGCGGAGGACTTCTACATCCTCGACGATCACATGACCGCCCGCGGGCACGAGCGGTTGGGCGAGGCCCTCGGCGAGCTACTCACCCGACTCGTTCGCTAGTCGAGCGCAAATTCCTCGCGCCAGCGCTGGTCTTCGACCACCGGGGCCTGATCTTCCTTGACGAGGACGAAATTCTCGAGGACGAGTGCGTCCATGTTGGTGCGCATGAAGCAGCGGTAGGCGTCTTCCGGCGTACAGACGATCGGCTCGCCGCGAACGTTGAACGACGTGTTCACGATGACCGGGCACCCCGTCCGGTTGAAGAACGCCTGGATGATGTCGTAGTAGACAGGATTCACTTCTCGGCGCACCGTCTGAATGCGCGCCGAGCAATCCACGTGGGTCACGGCGGGGATCGTGGAGCGCGGCACGTTGAGCTTCTCGATCCCCCACAACTCACCCGCTGACGCCGGAATCGGCAGCCGGCGGCTGGGCAGCACGTCGGCCACGAGGAGCATGTAGGGGCTGTCCCCGTCGAGGTCGAACCACTCGGCGACGCACTCCCGCAGCACGGAAGGAGCAAACGGCCTGAACGACTCACGGAACTTGATCTTGACGTTCATCACCGACTGCATGCGCGGCGACCGGGCGTCGCCGATGATCGATCTCGCGCCAAGGGCCCGGGGGCCGAACTCCATGCGTCCCTGAAACAGCCCGACGACCTTCTCTTCGGCGAGAAGCGCGGCGACATGATCGGCCAGGCGGCCGGGGTCGACCTCGCGGGCTGCATATCCCCGTCCAGTCAGAAAGCTCTCGATCTGACCCGTCGAGAACCGCGGACCAAGGAACGAACCACTCATCCCATCGGCATAGGCAGGCAGCCCACGCCTCGGCACTTGTGACCGCTGTGGGCGCTCCCACGCTCCAGTAGACTCGGGGCTCGTTCGAGGGTTGCCGAGGAACCGGTGCCAGAGGCTCAATGCGACTCCCAACGCCCCGCCGGCGTCGCCAGCCGCCGGCTGGACCCAGATCTGGTCGAAGATGCGCTCGCGCAGGATGCGACCGTTGCCGACGCAGTTGAGCGCGACCCCGCCTGCCAGGCAGAGGTCATCCAACCCGGTTTCGCGGTGGGCGAAGCGAGCCATCTTCACCATGACCTCTTCGGTGATCTCCTGCACGGAGCGCGCGAGGTCCATCTCGAACTGCGTCAGCTTCGCCTCGGGGCGCCTCGCTGGACGCCCGAACAACTTCTCGAACGCCCGCCCGGTCATCGTCAGCCCATGCGGGTACGTGAAGTACTCCATGTTCAGCCACAGGCTGCCCTCGTCGCTGATCTCGAGCAGGTGGTCCTTTATCGCCCGGACGTATTTCGGCTCGCCGTAGGGGGCCAGGCCCATCACCTTGTACTCGCCGGAATTGACCTTGAAGCCGGTGAAATAGGTAAACGCCGAGTAGAGGAGACCGAGGGAGTGCGGAAACCGCTGCTCCTTGATCAGCTCGATTTCATGCTGACGTCCGGCACCTATCGACGAGGTTGCCCACTCCCCGACCCCGTCGATCGTGACGATGGCCGCCTGTTCGAAGGGCGAGGGGTAGAACGCGGAGGCGGCGTGCGACTCGTGATGCTCGCCGAAGAGCACCTCACCTGCATAAGGGCCCAGCTGACTCCGGATGTGATCCGCCATCCAGAGCTTTTCGCCGAGCCACAGCGGCATCGCCATCAGAAAGGACTTCAAGCCGCGTGGGGCCGACGCCACGTAGGTTTCGAGAAGCCGATCGAACTTGACGAGCGGCTTCTCGTAAAACCCGACCACGTCCAGAGTGCGCGGGGTAATCCCAGCCTCTCGCAGGCAGAACTCGACGGCGTTGGAGGGAAAGCTCGCGTCGTGCTTCTTCCGCGTGAACCGCTCCTCCTGCGCCGCCGCCACGATCCGACCATCCTCAACCAGAACGGCTGCCGAATCGTGGTAGTAAGCCGAAATCCCGAGAATGCGAACAGGCAAGACTCAGAACAGCGTGTAGATGAACGGGGCGAGGGCGCTCGATTGCGCGAAGACGATCAGGAGGCCAAACAGCACCAGGACGAGGACAATCGGCGTCAACCAGTATTTCTTCTCCTGCTGCAGGAACGCCCAGAGCTCGACCAGCACCCGAGCTTTGCTCATTTGCGCCTCAGTGTCTCACTAGAACATCCGCGAGTAGTGCCGGCGATCCCGGTAGCGGACCGGGTAGGGGGTCCAGCCCGCCCAACGGTCGCGGCTGCGGGCCAGCGGGTCCTTTCCAATGAGCCGCCAGATAAGATTAACCGGCACCAGCACGAAAACAAAGAGCAGCGTCAGCAGAATCCTGGCGTTCACGTACCCGAGCACGCTCGCCAACCGCCACCAGACCGCACCTGGCCAACGCAACAGCCGCGGCGCGAGAAACCCGGCGGCCAGAAGCGCGATCCCGAGCGCAGCCAGAATCTCGGCTCTCGATGCGCGTCCGCGCCACGCGAGGAATGCGGCAATAGCGCAGAGCACCGATCCGACCGAGATGCCAAACGACCGATCCCGTTGGCATGACTGCACGGGTGCGCCACCGAACTGCATCAAGGAATTATAACGATCCATCTGCCGTCCTGGCTCGCTTCAATCCTTGGTACTATTGTGGCTGTCCATCACATCGACCGCCGATGAATATTCTCGCGTGACTGGTCGTCTGATCCCCGTAAGGAGCCATAGGATGAGAAGCAGGTTGTGTTGTGTGGCAGGGGTGTGTGTGCTCACGGTCGTGGCATGCGGCAAGGACTCCTCCGCGCCCCAGACGCCGAGCCCGCCACCGCAGACCGGTGTGGGCGGGGCGACGCTCAAGGCGGGGGCTCCGACGCCGCAGTCGCCGATCAACAACCAGCAGGTCAACACGACGCCGATTGTGCTGGTCGTCACCAATACCGGTTCCAACTACACCACGCCGGTGCCGCTCCAATACCGTTTCGAGATCTATAACGCCGCCAATGCGGTGGTGCAGTCGGTGCTCGTTGCCGGCGGCTCGGGCACGACGTCCTATCCCGTATCGATCGACCTCGAGGGCGATCAGCCATATTCCTGGCAGGCGCGCGCCGAGTACCAAGGGACGTTCGGGCCCTGGTCGCCGCGAGCCGCGTTCGTTGCTCCTACGACGACCGGCTATCTTCGCGGCAACGAGCTCTACGACCCACTCATCGACGGGAAGACCGTGGGCACGGTCCACGGCCCGATCACCTGGATCCCCGGCGTCGGCGTCCGCCTCGATAGCGAGTCCAGCTACATCGAATACGCGCTGCCCCAGTTTCTGAGCGGCGGCGAATACTCCGCCCTGCTCACAAACCTGAGCGTGGTGAGCACGACCGAAGACCCGAAAGACCGCGTGATTGCAATGCGCGAAGGCACCGCGGCGATCAATGACAACATCTACCGAATGACCGTCGATAAACGGGGCAATGGGGCGATTGCCTGGCGCTTCCTGACCGGACGGAATTACTCAGGTTCCTATATCGAAACCACATCTTCCCAGCGTTTCCCCTTCCCGTTCCACGAGAACCTCACCTACTTCGTCCGGGCATCATGGGGAGGCGGCGTGTTCAGAGTCCTCTGGCGCGAAGGCGGGTTCGATGGCAACCCCATCTACGACGTGTCTCGGGGCTATGACCGCGAGTACACCCCCGTCCCTCACATGATTTTCGCCGGCAGCCCGTATCAGGGCGGGGACCGGGGCGATCCCAGCACCGTCCAGGGCATGGTGATCCGACAAATCTGGGTCTCGGCAAGGTCACGACCCGGATATGCCAACAAGTAGGCTCAATTTCACCGCATTTACAGATCCCTCTAAAATACCCGATAATTTATAATAGACCTGTAAGTCCGCCCGCCGAGGAGCGCTCCCAGCCGCTCGGTCTCGGATTGGCTTTCTAAAAGGTGGAAAATGAAGGTGAAGTATCACATCGCTGGAGTGCTGTGTGCCTTGACGGTGGCGAGCTGTGGCTCGAATTCCTCCACCCCGGCAGCACCCACCCCGCCCGCTGCCACCGGGCCGGGTGGCGCAACCCTGAAGACAACCGCGCCAATTCCGCAATCACCCGTCAACAACCAGCAACCTCCGGAAACGCCTGTCATCCTCATAGCCTCCAACGCGGCGACCAGCTACGCTCCAGGGGTCCCGCTGCAGTACCGGTTCGAAATCTACGATGCGGCGGGGACGGTGGTGCACTCCGCGTCGGTCGGATCGGGAGCGGGCGCCACCGCCTACACCGTTCCTATCGACCTCGAGGGCGAGAAGCCGTACAGCTGGTCGGTCCGCACCGAGTATCAGGGTTCTGCCGGTCCATGGTCCGCTCGTGCCGCGTTTGTGGCGCCGACCAGCAATGGGTATATCCGCGGGACCGAGCTCTATGACCCCCTGAATAACGGCAAGTCAATCGGCAACGTCGTCGGCCCTGTCACGTTCATCCCGGGCGTGGGCGTCAAGCTCAACACGCCCGTCAGCTACATTGCATATCAGCTGCAAGGCACCCTGGAGGACGGGGAAATCTCGGCGATCGTCACCAACATGCCCACCAACACCGAGGGCAACAAGACCAAGGTCTTCGCGATGTCGCAGGGCTATGATGATCTCGCCACGAACGTGCGACGGATGACCGTCGAGAAGCGGGGTGACCAACAGGGGTCAGTCGCGTGGCGCTTCATCACCAACCGCGATCAGATCGACACGGAAGGCGCCGAACGGGTCGGGGTAAACTTCAACCCGAGCCTTATCTATCTCTTCCGCGCGACCTGGGGATACAGTTTCTTCTTCCGGTTGACCATCACCGAAGGCGGCGCGGGCGGGCGGGAGATCTACAACTTCGGCAAGTCGTTCGACGGGTACTACGACCCGAACCCGCACGTGGTCTACATCGGGTCGCCGCCTACCCGCAGCGGTCCGGACAACCAGTCCATTCACGACATGGTCATCCGGCAGCTTTGGGTCTCGGGCCGTCCGCGGCCGGCCTTCGCGAACAAATAGCCACGATCGGTTCTGAGTTCCGGGTCACTGACATTCCGCGTCAGGACCCGGAACTCGAGACTACCGCCCGGTCCGGCGGACCGGGGGAACGACCTGCCCTCCAGTCTCGCCGACGGTGATCGGAGGGCGTGCCATCGTCTCGAGTTGCTGGATGTTCTCGAAGAAGTCTTGGGCCATCCGCTGATAACCCGCATCGTTGGGATGCAGCCCGTCCGGGCTCAACAGGTCGCCGGCAACCCCACCAAACGCCGCGTAGAGATCGACGAGCGTCACCCCGGGGCCTTCGCCCGCAACCATGACGCGAATCAGATCGTTGGTCGGGGCGATGTACTCGGGCGCGTAGGCCCGGCAGGAGCCGGCGCGTTGAGGCAGGAGCGTCCCGACGAACACCAGGATCCCGCGACGACGCGCCTCCCGAATCATGGCGCGCAGGCCGTTCACGATCGTTGACATCACCGTGTAGGGCGGGCTGCCGAAGGCGATGCCGGTCAAGTCGTTTGCACCCTCCTGAAGGAGCAGCACCTGCGGTTTCTGTGCCGTCAAGACCCCCGGCAGGCGCGCCTGGCCCTGTTCGACGGTTTCCCCTCCAAGCCCGGCGTTGAACATCGTGATGCCTTGGCCCGGGTAGCGCCCGGTCAGGAGCGTCAGCAGCTTCGTGGGATAAGAGCGGGCGGGATCGACGATCCGCTCGAGTCCACGAAGGCTTTTCAACGCCTCCTGGAGGGTGGCACCGACCTGGCCGGGGCACGGAGTGTCGATCTGCCCTTGGGTAATGCTGTCGCCAAATGCCACGTACTTCGTCTCGGAGAGCTGAGGCACCTTCAAGACCGTGACCGGAAACGTGCACGATGCCGTTCGGTGCAACGCGTCGAGCACCGTGCAAGCGACGATCGTTGTGCCCACGTTGAAGCTCGACCCGCTTGACGGCGTACAAGACGTCGTCAGGGGGGCCTCCCCGCCCGAGGCGGTGGGCGGCGCATACGTGACCGTGACCGGCGCGCCGTTCAGGCTCTGCTCCGTGACGGCGCTTGGACAGCTGATCGATGGGGATAAGGTCGTAGGCTTCGTCGTGCTCTCGCACCCCAACTGAAGCGCAACGAGGAACGCCGTGAGGGCAGCGCTGATCTTATTCAAGGCGGATGCGCACCTGACAGCCGAGCAGGCGTGTGTCGGCCGACGTCCTGTCGACGTCGCCGGGTCTGAAACTCGTTTGTGAATGGATCGAAAGGGGTACCAAGCGCTGCCCCGTCGGTACGGGAATCTCGACGTCCTTCGTCGTCCCAGCCGACATGGTAACGGTCTCCACCCTTCCCGCCCCTACGACCGTGACATTGCCCGAGCGCGGGCCCGTGAACAGCGTGAGAACGATGCTGCCAGCGCCCTGGGGGGCTACGAGCACCCGCGCTTGCTCAGCGCCTCTCGTCCAGAACACGCCGCCCTCTGGATAGGCATAAGGGTCGGTATAGACCAGCAGCCCTCCTCTCGGTCCGTTCAGAGACTCGATCGCGCGGACGGGCGTGTCCTCGCGCAATTGGGGTGGGACGACAGCGAGCGGAACGATTTCCACTCGGGTCACCGCCGAGCCCGTAGAAGCACCCGCGATCCGAACCGCCAAGCGCCTCACTGGAACGGGCAGCTCGAAGCGCAGCTTCGTCGGGCTCGGCAACGAACCATCAGCCCGAGCAAAGACCCCCTGCGTCGAACCCGCGGTCACCGCGACCTCACCGTCATGCAGCCCCGAGCCCGTGAAGGACACAATGGCCTCATACGACCCCGGTGGGAGAAACAGGAGCGGCGTTATATATGCCGTCTTCGCGGCGTCGGGCTCCGGACGCAGGGCGAGCGTGCTGAGTTGCCGGAGACGATCGGGTGACACCTGCCTGAGCGTCACATAACTGAACACTCGAAACCGACTTGGATCGAGGCGCCAGATGAGGTCTATGGCTCCCCGCTGCGACGTTGCCTCGCGAACCGAGGCCGCAGGCCTGGCGGTGAGCACGGCGCCCGACAGCACGAAGGCGACCGTCGTGACACCCGCAAGGCGCCAGGCACTGAAGAAGCCTCGACGGGCGCCGAGCAGCAGCACGGCGAGACCCATCGCGCCGGCGACGAGCCAAAGCAAGAGCTGGCCGACTTGTGTGGCCCAGTCGGGATCGGTGAAGGTGGGAATGACAAGCGGCAACGGCGAACCGCCTTGCAGTGCTTCGAGCACTCGTGCCCGACCGTGCGGGTCGCTGAAGAGCAGGAGACGCGAGGGCCAGGCGATCCCGGCGACGGCGACGCCTACGCCCATGACAAGCCACAAGCCGATCAGAGCACGAGCGGACGCACTCCGCGCGCTGGCCACCGCGACGGCGATCATCGGCGCAAGACACGGCAGGATCGGCACCAGGAAGCGGGCGGGAGCGCTGGCTCCTCCCCAGAACATGTACAGCCTGGACGAGCTGCCACTGAACAACACCACAGTCGCAATGAGGACGGCGCCAAGATACCGTGTCTCAGGCTGCCGGACCATCAACCATGCGCCCGCGATGGCCACGAGGTAGATCGGACTGTAGAAGAGGAGGCCGAACTTCTGGTCGAACAGCAAACCGACCAGCCCGTGAGGAATGTTTCGAGTCAGGACGTACAGCCCGGTATACCCGCCATATGGGGCTTCGGGATCGAGCACGCCGTAAATGACATAGAACGAGTACAACCACACGAACCCGAGGACGGCCATAGGTGTCGCGAACGCCACCAACGCGCGCGGCCGCTTGATCAGACGAATCGCAAGGGCTGCCGCAAAAGTCGCGAGCAGCACGACGAACTTCGTATGCAACCAGGGCAGCGCGCCCAACACGACGCCACGACCCGCCCAGCCGAAGGTTCCGACATCCTCGACCGATCGCCAGACCCACAGCGCCGCCCAGGCCACGACAACGGTCCCTGCCATCTCCGGAAAGATCAACCAGGTATGAGGAACAAACGGGATCGTCAAACAGACGGCAATCCACGTGAAGGTGGCAACCGTCCGACCGGCAACGAGCGCTGACAGGTCGAAGACAGCGAGAGCCGCCAGCGCCGCCAGACAGCAGAGCATGGCGACGGCGCCAAGATAGCCCCCCACCGCGTAGGCCGGCAGAAGCAGCACCGGCAGACCGGGTGGGTGGATCGAATAGATCTCACCGTTCTTCCCACGCTGCAAGTAATCCGGACGGAGGTCCCCGTGGTCCCCGGAGAGGAACGACCGGTAGTCGCGCCGCGCGTAGTTGTTTTCGATCTTGAGGTCCCCATCTTTCAGTAGGCTCTCGATGATGATCAGATAGTGTGGCTCGTCGCCGCTGGGGCCGGTGGTCCGAGCCGAATACAGCCCGAACGCCAGGTACGCGGCCAGGCTGATGCCAAAAACCCACCGGCGATCGAGCGCCGGCCGAAGACTCAACAGAGGGTCGAGGGCGCCCATCCTGAACAACACACCGAGACACACCGCGGCGGCGACGATCCATCGCCCGGGTCCGGCCAACACGAGGAGCAAAGGGAGGCGGTCCGGCAGCCACGGCAGATAGGGAACGGCCCACAGCCACAGCAGCCCAATCGGAGCGAGCGTGAACGCGAGTCGCCTGAAGCGATGGCCTTTCACGACACCGGCCAACAGCCCCGTGAGCACAAGGGCGGCGCCAACCAGCAACGTCAGCCCTCGCAAGGGACCGAGAAGCGCCAGTCGCACAGGTCCCTTCTCGGTCCAGGTCACGATGTGAGTCGACGCCGGGAGGAGCCAGATGGCGACGGCCAACGCGGTCAGGGCCGATCCGGTTGTGACCATGCGGACGACGAGGGTCCGCGCGTCCACACGCATACCCGTCATCGGCGGTGACCCGCCTCCTTGCGCAGCACAGCCATGTAATGCGCCGAATACACCCGCCATCGCGACGTCTCGAGCGCCCGCTCGAGCGGCCCTAGCAGGCGCGCGACGATCCGCGGCGTGAAATCTGGCAGAAATGTGAAATAGTACGTGTCCACGACCGACGCGTCGGTGTACTGCGGCAGCCGGTCGGGCCGCAGCCAGCGCTCGACTCCTTCGTCGATGCAGTTCAAAGAGGGGAACACGTACCCCATGTAGAAGCGAAAGAGCACGTTTCGCGTGTTGATTTCGTGGAGAAAGACGAGGCCGCCCGGCTTGACCACCCGCAGCATCTCATCGAATGCTCGGCGCTGCTCCTCGACGGTCGCCAGATGGTGCAGGACGTTGATGACATACAGGAAATCGAAGGTGTCAGCCGGAGCGGGAATGTCGAGCACCGAGCCGAGCTCCACCGCGTCCTGCTCACCCACCCTCTGTCCTGCGAGGGCGACCTGATTCCGCGAAGCGTCGATTCCGGTTACATCGAAGCCAAGCGCGCGCATCCTTGCTACATACGCGCCCTGCCCGCACCCGACGTCAAGACCCCGTGGCCCGGTCCCTGCCGCCTGTATGACCCCGCGCATCAAGCTCGCCTTCCGCTCCAGGATCGCCAGACGCCGCGCCTCGGGTATCTGGACGTCGTAAGCCTCGGCGATCTCGTCGAAGTGCGACCGAGTGCCGGCGCGCGCCGTCCGCAGGTGGATCAGCACGAACACGCCGCCCAGGAGGATCGACATACCAACCGTCGCGAGACGGACGCCGACGACCGTCAGCACCGCGTGCTCGTCGGAGAATCCCTGGGCAGTCAGGCCGGTGAGCATCTGGCGACCCGCCACCAGCACACCTCCGGGCGCGAAAGCCAGAACGCTCGACGCTGAGGAGGAGGCGTAGGCGTGCTCGGCTTCGACCAGGCGGAAGGGCATCCAGACGCTCGCCAGCAGCCAGAAGCCGATTCCTGGCAGCAGCCATGCGGCAACGCTCGCGGCGAGCGCTGGGAGCCACGCCGCCGAGTTCGCCAACCGACTGTAGTGGGGAGGGTCTTGGCTGTCGAATCGACGGGTCACTGGCCTGACGACCGCCAGCAGCAGCCGCAGGCTCCCGCGACGAGCCTCCGGCCAGAGACTTGCGAGCCCGAGGGTGAGCGATCCGACGCTCCACCGGGAAGCACTTCCCACAAGAAGCAGGCCCGCAACACCGCCAATCAGCCCCAGCGCCGCTGCGTCGAGCGCGCGGTCCCAGACGTTGACCACCACGGTGGTCAGGACCGGCACGCCGCCGCGACGGCGGTGAATCGCCGCGCGAAGCGCGATCTCCCCGAGAAAAAGCGGCGCAAACAGGAGGCTGAATCCGGCCAGGTACCCGATGTACGCGTCGCGAATCGGAATCCGCGTTTCGGCACGTCGGAGGAGAAACACCCAGCGCAACGTTCGCAGCGCAAGGCTGACCACGGTCAGCGTGGAAGCCGCCAGCACCTGAGGCCACAGCACCCACCACGACATCCCCGGCCAGTTCTCGAGATGCGACAGAATCAGGACGGTGGTGATGATGCCGGTTCCGGCCACCGCGGCGGCCGACGCGAGCAGCAGCACCCAAGCCATGGCCCGAGGCGGCCGCGCGAGGTGGGTCGTTCGAATTGCCTGAACGCTCATCCAATCAGGCCCGATGGTATTCCCTGGCGGGCGCGGCGACCGGAGTGCCCTCGCGGATCTCGCGGATCGCATAGGTGGGCTTGTTCTGCGATTCGTGGTACGTCCGGGCCTGGAGCTCGGCCAACAGTCCAAGGGTGATGAGCTGCACCCCCGTAAACAGCAGGAGGATACCGAACAGCAGCAACGGTCGATTGGCGATCGCCTCGGCCCCGATCAGACGCACGAACGCGAGCCAACCGGTAATCATGACACCGGGAATCGCCATGACCAGCCCGATCAGGCCGAAGATCTGAAG
>Ga0066710_100005359_pt1 | contig 11665 bp, 8 predicted proteins | sample GraSoiAngelo_159_FD_79666 | JGI IMG/M metagenome (GOLD analysis project Ga0066710, IMG submission 79666) | Grasslands soil microbial communities from the Angelo Coastal Reserve, California, USA - 14_1009_16_40cm | ecosystem: Environmental > Terrestrial > Soil > Grasslands | place: USA... | reverse complement strand
TGCAGCCCATGGTGGAGTCGGCCATGAAGGAGATGGCGAACAGGCGCGTCGTCGCTCGCCTGTGGGCCAAAGACCATACCCTGTGGAAGCCGGAGCCGACTGAAATTGCGACTCGGCTCGGCTGGCTCAAGGTGGCGGAACAGATGGGCGAGCAGGTAGGACCACTTCGTGCGTTTGCGCAATCGGTGCGTGCTGCCGGGTTTCGCCACGTGGTCCTGCTCGGCATGGGGGGGAGCAGCCTTGGCCCGGAAGTCCTGCGTTGCACCTTTGGATCTGCACAGGGGTATCCCCGCCTGTGGGTCCTGGACTCCACCGTGCCGGGCGCCGTGCGCGAGGTGACTCAGTCCATCCACCAGGCTCGCACGTTGTTCATCCTGGCCAGCAAATCTGGCGGGACGATTGAAGTCCTGTCGCTGTTCTCTCATTTTTGGAACCTTGTGGGCCGTGCGCGAGGGAATACAGGCGGAGCCCAATTCATCGCCATCACTGATCCCAACACCGGGCTTGCCTCCCTGGCGCATGAGCGTCACTTCAGGAGCACCTTTCTCAATCCACCAGATATCGGGGGACGCTATTCCGTGTTGACCTACTTCGGGTTGGTGCCAGCGGCCCTCCTCGGTCTCGATCTGAAGACGTTGCTTGGTCGAGGAATCGCAGTGGCGGAGGCCTGTCGCCCCACCGTATTGCTGGAGAACAACCCAGGAGCCTGCCTTGGGGCCGAAATGGGAATCCTCGGCCGCGCCGGCCGGGACAAGGTCACTGTAATTACTTCACCGAGGGTCGCGAGCTTCGGATTATGGGTGGAGCAATTACTGGCCGAAAGCACCGGCAAGGAAGGTAGAGGTCTGATTCCCATCGCTGGGGAACCGATGGGTGCGGCGCCTGTCTATGGGAAAGACCGCCTGTTCGTCTATCTCCGGTTGGACGGCGACGCAAATGCCAGCGCAGATCGGCATGTCCAGGCGCTTGAGCGGGCCGGGCAGCCGGTCATTGGGTTGAGGCTCCGCGACCGTTACGATCTGGGCGCTGAGTTTTTCCTCTGGGAATTTGCGACAGCCGTGGCAGGGTATTTTCTCGGGATCAATCCCTTCGATCAGCCCAATGTGCAAGAGAGTAAGGAGAACACAAACCGGATTCTTGAGGAAGTTCGCGCACTGGGGCGCTTAGCTCATAAGCACGGTGTCCCAAGGGTCGGTGCGTTCGCCGACCTCCTCACGAAGGCAGCGCCAGGCCGGTTTCTCGCGATCTTAGCCTATATGAAGGCGTCGCGTCAGGCCGATGCGGCCATCAAGGCCCTCCGACAGTCGATGCTGGTCAGATACCGGCTCCCCACCACCACCGGATATGGCCCGCGGTACCTCCACTCAACGGGGCAGCTCCACAAAGGGGGGCCGAACACAGGCCTGTTTCTTCAACTGATCGAGCCAATGACCCCTGACATGAAGGTCCCCGGCGCGCCCTACACCTTTGGCACCCTGGCTCAGGCTCAGGCAGTGGGAGACTTTCAATCCCTTCAAATGCACCAACGTGCGGTTGTGGCAGTGCGCCTCGGCCGGCAACCGATTTCCACGATCAGAGCATTGGCACGAGCGCCTCGCAAGCCAGGAAGCGCTCGTGGCCGGAGGATCCACAGGAAACAGGAAGCCTTGCACGGGAACCCGGCAAGCAAGGTGAGCAGATGAGCGTCGCGCCTGAGATTCGGATCATGACCGGGAGCCATGAACTTGCTTATGAGGCAGCCGAGCTGTTTGTCTGGCTCGGCGAGCAGGCCATGGCCGCCAATGGTCGGTTTCGGGTTGCCTTGTCTGGAGGGACCACACCCAAAGGACTGTGCGCATCGCTTGCCGGCCCGGACTTCTCGACCAAGCTCGCCTGGCCGCGCGTGGATTTCTATTTCAGCGACGAACGCTGCGTGCCTCCTGACCATCCGGACAGCAACTTTGGCATGGTGAACGAGAACCTGTTCCGTCCGCTGAAGATTCAGCCAGAGCAGGTCTTTCGCATGCCAGGCGAGGACAATCGTCCTGAACGAGCGGCCCTCCAGTATGAGGAACTGCTCCGAAAGGAGTTCCAGGCTCCAGCCCCGGCCTGGCCCAGTTTTGATCTGGTGTTACTGGGACTCGGAGAGGATGGCCATACCGCGTCCTTGTTCCCGGGGACGAAGGCCTTGGACGAACGAGAGAAGCTTGTCGTCGCCACCACAGCGCCACGGGGGGTTCAGCATCGCCTGACCCTCACGGTGCCAACGATCAACCATGCCCGCGCGATTATCTTTCTCGTCAGCGGCAACAGCAAGGCCAATGTGGTCCGGCTGGCACTGGAGGCTCCAGGCCAAGACGACCGTCGCGTCCCTGCGAGGCTGATTAGACCGGCGACCGGGCGGCTCATTTGGCTCTTGGATCAGACGGCCGCCTCAGAGCTCACGATTGCCAAGCAAGGCCTCGTATCTCACGAGGAGTGAGGGGGACATGATTCTCGCAGGGGACATCGGAGGGACCAAGACGATCTTGGCTCTGTCCGACTGGAAGACAGAGCGTGTGGAGCCTGCTCGGGAACAGACCTTCGCCAGTGCGGATTTTAAGTCGTTCGAAGGGATTCTGGAGGAGTTTCTGAAACCTCCGCCGAAAACTATGACTCCCTCCGGCGACGAGACGGAAACTGAAGCAGCAGAACCGGCAGAACCAGAGGAAGCGCCTCCCATCATGGCTGCCTGTTTCGGCGTGGCCGGGCCAGTCATCGAGAACCGGAGTCGAACCACCAACTTACCCTGGGTCGTGGATGGAACCGAGTTGGCCGCCCGCTTCAAGATCCCGACCGTACGCCTCCTGAACGATTTGGAAGCCACTGCCTATGGGCTGCTGGTCCTGCGGCCCGATGAGACCGAGGTTCTCAACGTGGGAGCCCCGCCCCCGACCAAAGGAGTCATGGCGCTGATCGCGGCCGGCACAGGTTTGGGCGAGGCGATCCTGTTCTGGGATGGCGTGCGTTATCGTCCGATGCCTTCCGAAGGAGGCCACGCTGACTTCGCACCGAACAGCGACATCGAGATCGAGTTGCTCCGCTATCTGCGCGCGAGTTACCTCCACGTGAGCTACGAGCGGGTCCTCTCCGGCTCAGGCCTACACGCCATCTATGAATTCCTGCGCGACAACAAGAAGAACGAACCGACCTGGGTGGCTGAACGGTTGCGGGTCGGCGATCCCGCCGCTGTCATCGCCGAGATCGGGTTGAACAAGCAGGCGGAGATCTGTATCCAGGCCTTGGACCTCTTTGCGTCCATCTATGGGGCGGAGGCTGGGAATTTGGCGCTCAAGGTTCTAGCCCTGGACGGGGTCTATCTCGGCGGCGGCATCGCTCCCAAGCTCCTCCCGAAACTCAAAGACGGGACGTTTCTGCGTGGCTTCACGGGCAAGGGGCGTTACAAGCGACTGTTGAGCGCGATTCCAGTTCGGGTCATTATGAATCAGAAAACCGCATTGCTGGGCGCTGCGTCGGTTGCAGCCCTGCTACACACGGCTTCCTCTTGATGAGTCCAACACAAGACCGAGACGCGCTGAAACGCATGGCGGCGCTCGCCGCGACCGACTACCTCCGCGACGGGCATATCGTGGGGCTGGGGACCGGCTCCACCGCCCGCCATGTCATCGAGCTGCTCGGTGAGCGAGTGAGCGCGGGCTTGTCCATCAAAGGCGTGCCAACGTCTGAGGAGACAGCCGACCTCGCGAGAAGGGCCGGCATCCCGCTACTGCCGTACAATGAAGTCTGGTCCATTGATGTTGCCATTGATGGCGCCGACCAAGTGGACCCGCAGCTCAACCTGATCAAAGGGGGCGGTGGAGCTCTTCTCAGAGAAAAAATCGTGGCCGCCGCCGCTCGACAACTGATCATCGTCGTGGATCACACGAAGCTGGTACCGGTTTTGGGTAACTCTTTCCCTCTTCCCGTCGAGGTCATCCCGTTTGGCTGGCCGAACACGGCTCATCGCATTGAGGCTCTGGGAGGAAAGGCGGTGATTCGGGAACACAGAGGTCGGATCTTCACCACCGAATCAGGGCACTATATCCTGGATCTGCATATGGGCCATATCAATGATCCTGCGGCGCTGGAGATTCAGCTCAACAGGATTCCCGGCGTGGTTGAGAACGGTCTGTTCGTCGGTCAGACGGATCTGTTGATCGTGGGAACTCCACGAGGCGTCGAGGTTCAAGAAGCGGCGAAGCAGTGATTCGGCTTGGCAGAGCGTGGGATGTTTGAGCGTCTCGTTTGGTTCCTCACCGCGCTCGGCCGCCTGCAAGTGCTCGTGACGCGTCGCCGCGCCCTCGAATCGCTCTCTGTCACGGCCTGGACTATTATCAGGGTTGGATGCGCCGGCCTCGTAAAGGGCATCCTCGGAACGGAGTTCCACCGTTTTCTTATCCGACGACCTCGTGACCAGGAATTCGAGCCATCATCGTCTCAGATGAGCGCTCCAGGAGGTGAGAAATTGGACGTCTATCGGTTGCCGCGGCACGTCATCCCGGTCAGGTATGGTCTTCGTCTCGAGCCTGACCTGAAGACCTTCGCGTTCATAGGCGGCGAGACCGTGACGGTGACAGTGCTGGAGCCGACGACGGAGATCGTCCTCAACGCAGCTGAGTTGGAAATCATTGAGGCGACGATTGAGAATGAGGGAAACGCCTCGCTTCGCGGAACCATCGAACTTGACGAGACGATGGAGCGGTGCCGCCTCACCTTTTCTGACAAGCTGCGACCTGGCACATGGCGGCTGAACCTCGCCTTCAAAGGAACGCTGAACGATAAGTTGCGGGGCTTCTACCGCAGCAGCTACAAGGACCAAGCTGGTGCGACACATGTGCTGGCCGCAACCCAGTTTGAAGCAACGGACGCGCGGCGGGCCTTTCCCTGTTGGGACGAACCGGACTTCAAGGCCGTCTTTTCGACCACCCTGGTCATTGACTCATCCCTGACGGCTGTCTCGAACACGGCTGTGCAGTCAGAACGCCTCGAAGGGGGAAAAAAGATCCTGCGATTCGGCGACACGTTTCGCATGTCCACTTACCTGGTCGCCTTCGTGGTGGGAACGATCGAGGCCACCGAACCGGTCTCTGTTGGCCGCACGCCGCTGCGTGTCTGGTGTGTGCCGGGCAAGCGCCGACTAGCAAAGTTCGGGCTGGAGATTGGAGCCTTCTCGCTCCGGTTTTTCGAGGACTACTACGGTCTGCCCTATCCAGGGGACAAGCTCGATCTCCTCGCCATCCCCGACTTTGCCTCCGGCGCGATGGAAAACCTGGGTGCGATCACGTTTCGGGAAACCGCGCTCTTGGTGGACGAGCAGGCTGCGACTCACGCGGAGCTGGAGCGGATCGCTGGCGTCGTCGCGCATGAGAACGCGCACATGTGGTTTGGAGACCTTGTGACTATGTCCTGGTGGAACGGCCTCTGGCTCAATGAGGCCTTCGCTACCTTTATGGAGATGCTGGCCGTGGACGCCTGGAAGCCCGAATGGCAGCGATGGACGACTTTTGGCGTCTCACGGGCTGCTGCCCTGTCCGTGGACGGGCTCCACAGCACGAGACCAATCGAGTTCTCCGTCACTGCGCCGCGCGAGGCTGATGCCATGTTCGACGTGCTCACCTATGAAAAGGGTGCATCAGTGCTAAGGATGCTGGAGCAATACCTGGGCCCCGAAGTCTTTCGAGACGGTGTCCGCGACTATCTGCGCGCTCACGCCTATGGCAATGCCAACACTGGCGATCTCTGGGTTTCCCTCGGGCGAGTGGCGAAGCAACCGGTCCCTGAGCTCACGGATGGCTGGATCTTCCGGCCAGGGTATCCACTCATCTCGGTGAGCCTCGACGGTTCAGTTCTGGTCATCAAGCAGCAGCGCTTCACCTATTTGCCCGGTTCCACGGATGCAAAAGGGCCTCCTAAAGAGGTGAACCAACGTTGGCAAGTGCCGACTCAGATCAAGATCACCGCGAACGGAAAGACTGAAACACGCCGGCTGCTCCTGTCAGAGGAGGAAACACAGATTCAGGTGCCTAAAGAGTTTGAGTCCGTGCTAGTCAATGAGGACGGCCACGGCTTCTATCGTGTGCGCTATGCACCGGGCCTGCTGGAGCGTCTCGTGCAGTTAGTGCCGGACAGCCTGGCGCCGATCGAACGGTTCAATCTCGTGAACGACGCCTGGGCAGCAACGGTGGCCGGCCTGATGCCGATCACTGAGTACCTCGACTTGACCGCCCGGTTCCGTGCTGATCGTGACAAGAACGTGTGGGCTATCCTGATCGAGTCCTTCCATTTCCTGCACCGGATCCTTGCGCCAGCCGAGCGGCCGGCGCTTGAGGCATTCGTGCGCGATCGCATCAGCCCTCTTCTGACCGAGCTCGGATGGACCCCCAAACCAGGCGAAAACGATCTCATCCGTCAACTCCGAGGCGATCTCCTCCGTGCCCTCGGGACCATTGGGAATGACCGGAACGTTCAAGCCCGCGCCGCCGAACTTTACCTGGCGTCGAGGAAGGATCAGACCACTTTTGATCCGAACGTCCTCCCGGCGCTCATTGCGATCCTGGCCCATAGCGGGCATGCCGCACGGTACAACGAGTTTTGGGAGCGCTTCCGCTCGGCGGCGACGCCACAGGAAGAGCGACGCTATCTTTATTCTCTCGCCGCGTTCCAGCCGGTTGAGTTGCTTCAACAAACGCTCGCGCATACCATCGATGGAGAAATTCGCACACAGGACGCGCCGTTTATTGTAAGATTACTGCTCATGAGCATCTATGGACGTGTGCTGGCCTGGAAGTTTGTCAAAGCGAACTGGGAGACGATGGACCGACTGTATCCGAAGAACGGGCTGCGCCGGATGTGCGAGGGCGTGATCGGGCTGGCGACTCCCGAACTCGAGCGTGACGTGCATGAGTTTTTCACGTCGCGAAAGGTTGATCTCGGCGGAAAGACGCTGGACCAATATCTCGAACAGCTTCACCTCGCCGTCACGTTCCGCGAACATGCCAGCGCGGCACTCAGCAACTATGTGGGAAAGTTTTTGACAAGCTGAGTTTCGGCTCCATGCTACTTTCTCGTCAGCTGCGAGCGACGCGCCCTATTTTATTGGCCTGATTGTCCCGACGAGAGTCACATTTCTACCAAGAGAGGGGCCTATGGCGACGATTCTCATCATCGATGACGAGAAAGGGATTAGATCGCTTCTTCGGGAAGTCTTGGAGAAGGAAGGCCATCAGGTTGTCGAAGCCAGCAACGGCCGTACAGGCTTGGAGCTCTTTCGTCGTGCCCCTGCCGATCTGGTCATCATGGACATCCTGATGCCGGTCAAAGATGGGATGGAAGCCACCTGGCAACTGACGCATGAGTTCCCAGACGTGAAGATTATCGCAATGACTGCCGGCCGCGGGGACACCAACTTCCTGGACGTGGCTAAGCTGTTCGGCGCCCACCGCGTGTTGGAGAAGCCCTTCAAAATGGAGGACATGCTTGAAGCCGTGCATGAAGCGCTCCGAAAGAAATGAGCGTACGCCCATTCCCTCACTCATGGCGTAGCACTGCCAGAGGCCGTTGGCCCAGGATTCGGAACGTGCTGAGAAAACCAATGGTGAGCGTGAGCAGCACGGTGAGGGCAAAGCCGGTGGCCAGGACATCGGGCTGGAGCGTCCAGGGCAGGTCCAGAATGAAATACAGCACGGCCCAGGAGAGCGCGCTTGCCAATACAATGCCAATGAGGCCAGCCACCATGCCCAGCAGTGCGTACTCGACAGCGAAGGAGCGGGCGATCAGTCCTCGGGTGGCACCCAGGGCTTTCAGGATCCCTGACTCGTAAAGTCGCCGATACCTCGTCGTGGCCAGGGTTGCGGCCATGACCGTCATACCAGCCAGGATGCAGAACACCGCGATCGCCCGAATCGCGAGTGACAGACGGTCCAGGATTCGGGCGAAACTGTCCAGCACGTCCCCGATATTAATGGCTGTAACGTTCGGAAACGCCGCCACCACTGCTTGCTGCAGCGGGACCTCCTTTTCCTGCGGGACTCGCACCGTCGCGACATAGGTAAAGGGTGCGCCCTCCAGCGACCCGGGGGACAGAATCATGTAGAAGTTCGTGGAGAAGTTCCCCCACTCGACTTTTCTGATGCTGCTCACCTCCGCCAAAACCGTCGCCCCCTGAATCTCAAAATCGATAGTGGAGCCCAGCTCGACCCCCAGGTTTCTGGCCGCTTCTTCTTCCACTGAGACCAACGGCTTTTCGAACACTTGACCTTGCTTCCACCATGCACCTTTGGTAATAACATTGTCCTTCGGCAGCTCGTCGAGAAACGTCAGGACATATTCCCGCGTGAAGTACCAGTTCTTCCGTCGGTCTTGCTTGTTTTCCGCCTCCTGAATGCTCTCCTCCTCCGCCTTGACTGGTTGCCCGTTAATCGCATGCAAGCGCGACCGGACCAACGGCGTCGCTTCCGGGAATGGGTCCCCAGACTTTTCATGGATCAGGCGCAAGACCCCATCTTTCTGGTCCGGCTGGATGTCAATGAAGAAAAATGTCGGGGCGTCGGTCGGACGGCTCTCTCCTACCTGGCGGACCAACGACCGTTCCAGAAGCGAGACCGCCACGATGACCATGACCCCGATACCGACCGACACCATCACGCTGGTCGCCTGACTGCCAGAACGGTACAGATTGCTTATGGCGTGGCGAATCGCGAGGGAGCGCGGACCTGGTACCAGCCGCATAGCCTGAACCAGCAGCAGCGCGGCAAGGAGCAATGCAACCACGGCGACAGCCAGTGCACCGATAAACAGGAGCCCGATCCTCCAGGACCCGGCCTGCAAGATGGCGAGGCCGGCCAGTCCGGCCGCAATCCCAACTGACGTGAAGGAACGCAAAGGATCAGCTATGCCCAGCAACCATCGCCGATCAAACCTCCAGGATGACCGGCCCTGCTCTTGAGCTGCATCGGTCGTCACCGCTTCTCGCCGAAAAATCAGCGCGGGGCGAATCTCACGGATGCTCAACAGAGGCCAGAGGGTGAAGAGCAGCGTGGTCAGGATTCCCAATGCGACGCCCTTCAATATTGGCAAGAGAGAAGCCATAGTCAGAGTGTTTGTGAACTCGATCTGATCCAGGAGATTGGTGGTAAGCAGCCCGGCCAGCAGCGGCGGGACCGCGCCCTGGAGGCTTATCCCCAACACAGCCCCGGCCAGGCTTCCGATCACGCCGAGGAGCAGTGCCTGAACCAGATAGGTTCGGACGACCGTGCCCGAATCGGCGCCCACCGTCTTGAGGATCGCAATGGTCTGCAGCTTCTCGCGCAGGAATGCCCGCACCGTCATGGCGACGCCGATGCCGCCCACGAACAGCGCGGTCAACCCGATCAGGCCGAGGTAGCGGGTGAGTTGGTCCAGAAACTGTTTGAGCTGCGGCTGCGCGTCTCGATACGAAGTTACGCGAGCAGATTCACCGCCCAGACGGCCTCGCAGCTCGAAGAGCAGCGGCTGGGCCGGCATGGTCGCGGGCAGGCGCAAGAGATACCGTTCTCGGACCCGGCTACCCGGTTTGATCAGCTCGGCCGCGGCGAGCCCTTCGCGAGAAATCATCACACGTGGACCCAGACTGAACAGATTCGCCACGCGGTCGGGCTCCTTCCGAATGAGGCCGGTTATGGTAAAGATCGCCTGGCCGATCTTGAGGCGATCGCCCATGGACAGACCCATCCGGATCAAGAGTGACTCCTGGACAAGGGCGCCGTAACAAGGAGCGTGAGGCATGCCCGCCGTCGCCAAAGGCTCTCGCCCGCCGGAAGCCTCTGGCGAGCGGGTTGGCGGGTCCGCCGAAGCGCGCGAAGCATGCGGCGGCGGAAGGCGTGACGCGTGCCGCGTCGGGACAGGTACGGGTGGAGTGCCGTGGGGCTCGGCACAAGCCGAAGCAGGCGGCGCCAGCAAGCTGCTCAAGGGCCGATCCGGGTCGAGTTTCACCCTGCCGTATAAGGGGTATCCGGCCTCCACGGCCTTCAACTCGACGATTTGCGTCTGCTGCGCGGCGTCAGCCTGTCCGCCATCCGGCCAAGCAGCCATCGCCACCAATTCGCTCGCGTGCGTGATCGCGATGCCACGGCTCCTGAACGACTGGAGGACCGCCTCCCCTTTCTGGCCTATGGACCGGGACAGACGGACTTCGAGATCCCCACCCAACAGCCCCCGAGCCTCCCGCGTGACAGCCCGCTCCACATTGGCCGCGAAAAGAGCGACGCCCACCAATGCACCGACGCCCAGCGCAATGCAGACGAAGAAATAGAGAAAATGGCGCCAGGCTGCGCGAGTCTCTCGCCAGGCCATTTTCATGGAAAATGCCGTCATCCCCTTCGTACCCCCCATGAGCGGTACACAGGTTAGTGCGCGCGCAAGGGATCAGCCCGTTCGCACCTTCACCTCGTCGGATTCGATGCGACCGTCCCGCAGAGAGATGATCCGCTGGGCGCAAGAGGCCAAGTCCGGGTCGTGGGTGACGAGCATCAGGGTGCTGCCGTGGTCGCGGTTGAGAGAAAGGAGCAAGTCAATGACCTGACGTCCAGTTGTCGAGTGGAGGTTGCCGGTTGGCTCGTCGGCCAAGAGGATCGGCGGATGGCAGGCAAAGGCACGGGCGACCGCGACGCGCTGCTGCTCTCCGCCCGACAGTTGCACTGGATAGTGGGACTGCCTGTCCTGGAGCCCTACTGCAGCCAGGAGTCCAGCCGCGCGTTTCTTGGCGTCGAGGTCGCCGTTGAGCTCCAGCGGCACAGCGACATTCTCCAGGGCGTTCAGCGTGGGAATAAGATGAAAAGACTGAAAGATATAGCCGATCTTCTGTCGCCGGTAGCGAGCCATCTGGCTTTCCGGCATGGTCGTGATCTCGACCCCATCCAACCGGATGGACCCGGCGGTCGGCTTATCGAGGCCAGCGAGCAGGCCCAGCAACGTCGACTTGCCGCTGCCGGACGGGCCCACGATGGCGACCATCTGTTTTTCCGGGACCTCGAGGCTGATGTCGTCAAGGATCGTGATCACATGGCCGCCCGCGGTGAGGCGCATTGTCAGGTGGCTGACAGTGATCATGCTTCCCTTTTCGAATTGAAGAGGTGCAAGGCGCGAACGGAAGTTTTATTATACTGTATGCCATCTTTCGGCCCGCACTTCTTTTCATATCTGCCGCGAAGGCTCTTTCAGGGACTCATTGCAGGAATTGTTTGCCTTGGAGTTTTCGGATGTGAGCAGTCCTCCGACCCAGTCTCTTCTCCAGCCTCTTCAGCATCAGTCCCCGGCGCGCCTCGTGATGGCTTTGGACAGCGACTCGGCACGGATGTCACCGCCCAGCCTGGTCGGAGCAGTCAGCCGTCGCGTGACGACTGGCCAAAAATCGTGGCGTTTGGGGATAGCCTCACAGCCGGCCTGGGAGTCTCGCTCGAGGAGTCCTACCCGTTTCAACTCCAACAGCGGCTCGATGAGGCTGGCTATCGCTATCGCGTGATCAACGCTGGGGTCAGCGGAGAGACGACCGCGGGCGGGCTGCGTCGAGTCTCCTGGGTCCTCAGTAGCAAGCCCAGCATCGTGATTCTGGAGCTTGGCGGGAACGATGGTCTTCGCGGGCTGGACTTGAAGGACACGCGCTCGAATCTGG
>Ga0066710_100005358_pt1 | contig 11666 bp, 7 predicted proteins | sample GraSoiAngelo_159_FD_79666 | JGI IMG/M metagenome (GOLD analysis project Ga0066710, IMG submission 79666) | Grasslands soil microbial communities from the Angelo Coastal Reserve, California, USA - 14_1009_16_40cm | ecosystem: Environmental > Terrestrial > Soil > Grasslands | place: USA... | reverse complement strand
TGAGCTGGTCGATGCGCGGAGAATTGGTGAGGCCAGGCGCTTCGATCTTGATGGGACTGTATGGGGCGAGGAGGTTCGGAAAAGGCTTGGGCGCGCGGCTATAATTGTATTTGGCCGAGCCAAGAGACACCGGCACAATTGGCGTGGCCGTCTTGGCGGGAGCTGCTTGCGGATTTTGCGGCGCTTCCTGCCCGAAGGCCGGGGAAACAGGCCCCCCCACGAGCGTTACAGCCAGTACGGCGGCCAACAGCGGTCGAGCATACAACATCTTCATAGTGCTCCTTACCCTCAAGATTCGTCACCCAAGGGGCTTAATTTATGTTGACTCAACTGTGTAAAACGTTCGCAGAATGGAATTTGTTTCAAGAAGTTGACCGTTTTGGGTCACCACCGAAATCTGACAGTTTCGCAGTCAGCCTACCCGGGACGGTCAAGAAACCGTCGCGAGGGCCGCGCCGCCCCGACCGCGCGAAGAAAGCAGTCTAGCAGGGGCCCTCTTCCTTGACAACGCAGAGGGCGGCGGCTAGGCTGCTGACGTTTCGACGCTTAGGAGTTGCCAGCGGTTAGCTGGGCCAAATGCTAAAACGCGAAGAATTGCTGAAACTGTTCGAGACGGCGGGCGCCATCCGCCATGGGCATTTTGAGCTGTCCAGCGGGCTCCATAGCGGCACGTACGTCCAGTGCGCGCTTGTGCTGCAGTATCCGCGCTTAGCCGAAAAGCTGGGGCAGGCACTGGCGGCGCTCTTTTCCGATGCCAGGATTGAGGCGGTCGTCTCACCGGCCATGGGGGGACTCATCATCGGGCAGGAAGTTGCTCGGGCGCTGCCAGAGATGAAGGGTTCGCTCGGCGGTGGAACACCCGCGCTCTTTGTGGAGCGCGATGCCAGCGGCATGATGACGCTGCGGCGGGGGTTCTCGCTGACTCCAAACCAGCATGTTCTCGTCGTTGAGGACGTGTGGACTACTGGGGGCTCCACACAGGAAACGATTCGGGTCGTGGAAGAGGCCGGTGCCCGCGTCGTTGCCGTCGGTGCGCTGATCGATCGGAGCGGCGGAAAGATTGACTTCGAAGTGGAAGCGCAATCGCTGATCCAACTGCCCATCGCCAGCTACGAGGAAGAAGATTGCCCGCTCTGCCGCGGAGGCAGCGTGGCGGTGAAGCCGGGGAGCCGCTTCGTTCGTACGGCGCCTTGACGCGACGGTCCTCATCCCCGCATGCGCTATTTCAAACTCACCATCGCGTATGACGGCACTGATTTCCATGGCTGGCAGATTCAAGCGAACAAGCCGACGATTCAAGGGGAAATCGTTGGCGTGCTTCGGCGCCTGACGCAAGAAAACATCGTTCTTCATGCCGCGGGACGCACCGACGCAGGCGTTCATGCGCTTGGCCAAGTCGGCAGTTTTCGAACGCAATCGCAACTGTCGGCGCAGGAATTTCAACGCGCCTTGAACGCATTGCTCCCTCCAGCGATTCGAATCGCCGCTGCCGAAGAGGTTGGCCCAGATTTCAATGCGCGCTGGTCGGCGCGGGGCAAGACCTATCGCTACCGGTTGTATCGCGGGAAAGTCGTGCCGCCGATGGTCTGGCGTTACGTCCTTCACTACCCGTTTCCGCTCGACGAAGACGCCATGCGCGACGCCGCGGCCCGTTTTGTCGGTACGCACGACTTTGCTTCGTTTGCGGCCTCGACGGGCTCCGAAGAGGACGACAAAGAGCGCTCCACCGAGCGCGAAATCTTTTCGACTGAGCTAGTGCGCACCGCTGACAACGAAGAACTGGTCTTCACCGTTCGCGGGCGTTCGTTCCTTCGTTACATGGTGCGCAAAATGGTGGGCGCGCTGCTCGACGTCGGGCGTGGGAAACTCACGCCTGCGGATATCGATCGTTTGTACGAACTCCGGGACCGCTCTAAGTCCGGGCCTACCGTGCCACCGCAGGGCCTTGTGATGGTCGAAGTACAACACGAAGAGGCGTGGCGGCTCGGACGACCGTAAGATAAGTTCTTCTCACGGGGCAACTATTTTTTCTTCAGCTTCGTATTGTGCCTGTAGCCCTGAATGAAACCGAAAACTCAACGTCTGTCCGAGCCTCACTACACGGATGTGGAAGTTCTCCACAAAGTATGTTCACAGGAGCAACTGTAGTTTTTCGCAAGACGATCTTCGCCGGACTAGTGGCCTCGCGCTACTCGCTTGCACGGGCGTTTCCTTCGCACAGCTGACGCCAGGCCCCGGTGCAAAGCCAGCCACGGTGATGCCGGACGTAATTCAAGTTCCTACCGCCGCAGAGCCTTCTGAACATTTCGACGCGGATGCCGTGATCAACGCGTACCTGGCGCAAATTCTCGACAACGCGCGGTCGCGACGCTTACTTTGAGGGAGGATACTGGCTGATCGTCTGGGATTTCCTCTATGGTGCAGCATCTTATCTTTTCTTGCTGCACTTTGGCTGGTCCGCCGCCTGCCGCGCGCCTGGTGGATCTGGGGCGCCGGTGTCTCCATCGTCTTTCTGGTTTTCTTTGTGATGATTGCGCCGGTGTTCATCTTCCCCTCTTCAATCAATATACGGTAGAAGACCCACCGACAATCTGCTGCGCTGTGGATCGCCAGAAGAAATTCAGTCCATTATGGGCCATGAAATGGGTCACTACGTTCTCCACCACATTGCCAAGGACATTTACTATTTCTCGGTTGTCATCGTGATTTTCTTCGCCTTGCTGCGCCGGTCGCTCGAGCGCGCCCTCGCTTGGTGGGGAGGACACTGGCAGGTGCGCGGAATTGGGGATACGTGCTTCCGCTGGTCTTCCTTTTGGGTTCGCTTTTTGACTTCGTACACACGCCATTCTTTAACACGCACATCCGCACGAACGAACACGAGGCCGACATGTACGGCCTGAACGCCAGCCGACAGCCGGACGGCTTCGCGCAGGCTGCCATTCATCTCGGCGAGTACCGCAAGATGAACCCGGGCGCAGTCGAGGAGTGGATCTTCTTCGACCATCCTAGCGGCCGGAATCGCATCCACGACGCGATGCGCTGGAAGGCAGAAAACTTGCAGCTTTTGACCACTATGCCGAACCGCTAGCTCGGGCAGCGTCTCGCTCCTGCCGAAGAGAAGTGCGATCCGTGGTAGCCAGAACGGCGCGGCCACCTTCCAGCCTCAAAATCGGTTAGAATCACGGATATGGCTGCCACGGCCATTCCCATCGACACGCTTCCTTCGATCAATCCGGCCACGGGGGAAGTGCTCGCGCATGTTGAGAAAACGTCACCGTCAATGCTGCCGGAGATCGTCTCACGTGCCCGAGCGGCCCAGCGCCCATGGGCGAAACTTCCGATCCGCGATCGGTGCGAGAAGTCGCGCAGCCTACGCGAACGAATTATGGCCTCGCGGCAGGAATTGGCGGACGTTGTTGTCCGCGAATCCGGCAAACCGCGCGTGGAAGCCCTCTTTGCAGATATTTTCGTTGCTCTCGATTCGGCGGAACACTGGTCCAAGAACGCTACGAGCGCTCTTCGCACACGGCGGGTTCCGCATCATAGCACTGCCGCGAAAGCCAAACGTGGCTATCTGGCTTACGATCCTCTCGGCGTCATTGCCGTCATTTCTTCCTGGAACTATCCGCTGGCGATCCCGCTCAGCCAGATCATCCCTGCCGTCGTCGCGGGGAATGCCGTTGTGTGCAAGACCAGCGACTTCACGCCGCAATGCGGGTCGCTGATCGAGAAACTCTTCATCGACTCTGGTTTCCCAGAGAGTCTTGTCACGGTTGTCCAGGGTGGCGGGGAAGTCGGCCAGGCCTTGATCGACGCGTCGCCGGACAAAGTCCTCTTCACTGGAAGCGTGGCTACCGGCCGCCGGGTTGCCGAGGCTTGCGCAAAGAAGCTAATCCCGTCCGTGCTCGAACTTGGCGGCAAAGACGCCATGATAGTTCTGGCGGATGCGGATCTTGAGGTTGCGTCCAGCGCGGCCGTCTGGGGCAGTTACACAAACTGCGGACAGGTATGCCTCTCCGTGGAGCGGCTGTTCGTGGAGCAGGCCGTGGCGGAAAAATTCATGGCGCTTTGCGCGGAAAAAACGAAAAAGCTCCGCATCGGTCTTGGGAGCGATCCTGCGACCGACGTCGGCCCGCTTATCCGGCCGCAGCACGTTCAACGCATGGGTGATTTAGTCCACGATGCCGTCTCGCGCGGCGCGAAGGTATTGTGTGGCGGCAAATCGCGCCCCGAACTTGGCCCCAACTTTTTTGAGCCCACGGTCATCGCGGGGGTCGATTCCTCCATGAAGTTATTTCAAGAAGAGACGTTCGGGCCGATTCTAGCCGTTCAAGCGGTTCGGGATGCCAGCGAAGCAATCGCCCGGGCCAACGATTCCCCGTTTGCGCTTGCGGCCAGCATCTGGACAATGAACAAGACTCGAGGGATGGGTTTGGCGGCGGAACTTCGCGCCGGCGCGGTCATGGTGAACGATGCCATCAGCTATTTCGGCATTGCGGAAGCGCCCCACGGCGGCTGCGGAGCGAGCGGCTGGGGCCGCACGCATGGGCAGGCAGGCCTCCTCGAAATGGTGCAAATGAAATACATTGATGTCGACCGACTGCCGCGGCTCGAAAAGCCTTGGTGGTACCGTTACGGCGCGGATCTGCAGCGCGCCGCCGATGCTTTTCTGCAATTTGAATTTTCCGGCGGTATCGGCGCGAAACTGCGGAATGCCCGCAGTGCCGTGAAAACGTTTTTCCGCGACCACCGATTGTAGGGAGGAGCTCCATGCCCGAAGGGACTGCAGCTTCACCGAAAATCAAGACGCGCAAGCCCAAACAGCGCGCCTGCGATGAAAAAGATGAGAAGGGCAAGCTCTGTAACGGCCACTTGAAGCGCTACTACGATTACCCTAAGGAAGTCGCGGCGCTTATCGGTCAGAAAGCGGAAATTTACCGCTGCGAATTCTGCAAGACGCTGTATCGCCCGGACCCCGCGCAACAGCCACAGAGCTACACTTTGCGCAACTAGAGTTATCGATTTCGCAGCAAACGAGGCCCGCCGTGCAGCAGAACGAATGGATTTACGATTGGAACATCGCCACGCCGCCGGCGATCCGTCCGCGCACGCGCGTCTTGATGAACGACGAAACCCTGCGCGATGGTTTGCAAAATCCTTCCGTCTTCGACCCCAGCATCGAAGAAAAGACCGAAATCCTGCATTTGATGGAATCCCTGGGAGTTGACGCGGTCAATATCGGTCTTCCCGGCGCCGGCCCGCGCGCCTTTGCGCACACCGAAGCGCTGGCCCGCGAAATCGCCACGCACCGGATGAAGATCAAGCCCAACTGCGCCGCGCGCACTCACGAAAACGACATCCGCCCCATCGTGGAAATATCGCAGAAAGTGGGCATCCCCATTGAAGCAGCAACGTTCCTTGGCTCCAGCCCGATCCGCCGCCTCGTGGAGGACTGGACGGTTGAGCACCTCGAGCGCACAACGGAGAAAGCCGTCACGTTCGCGGTCGCAAACGGGCTTCCGTCCATGTACGTCACGGAAGACACCATTCGCACCGATCCCGATACCGTGAAGCGGTTGTACTCGACCGCTATTCGAAACGGCGCGCGCTCCATCGTTCTTTGCGATACCGTGGGACACGCCACTCCCAACGGCGCATTCAATCTAGTCAAGTTCGCCGTTGATGAAATTGTGAAGCCATCGGGCGAAAAAATCCGCGTGGATTGGCATGGCCACAACGATCGCGGCCTCTCCATTGCCAATTCGCTCGCGGCCGTCGCTGCCGGTGCGCACCAGGTCCACGCAGCCGCGAACGCCCTCGGCGAGCGCGTCGGCAACACGCCAATGGAATTGATGCTCGTCAATCTTCGACTCATGGGTCTTATCCAGCAGGACCTGTCCCGGCTGAAAGAGTATTGCGAAAAAGTCGCCAAGGCCACGCACACGATGATTCCGCCGAACTATCCGGTGGTCGGCCACGACGCATTTCGCACTGCGACGGGCGTTCACGCCGCTGCGCTCATCAAAGCTTTTCGAAAAAATGATCTAGAACTTGCCAATGCGGTTTACAGCGGAGTACCCGCGCATCTCTTTGGCCTCGACCAGGTGATCGAGATCGGCCCGATGAGCGGCAAATCCAACGTGCTGTTCTGGCTGGAAAAGCACCGCATCCCGGCAGACGATGCCACTGTCACCCGTATCTTTGACGCCGCCAAGCAGTCCCCGCGCGTCCTCTCCGATGCGGAAGTTTTCGCCCTGTGCACCGAGGCCGCACGCAATTGAGCGGAAAACGACCTTCGAAGCCGACGGTGAAACGGGCCCTCGTTTGCGTTATTCTTCTGGCTATGCCGGTTCGCTCCGTTGCCTCTCCCCATTCGCCACGCCGGGCCCAAGCTTCACGGCTTTCTGACAACACGCGAGTCCGCGCCGCGCTCGATTGGTTCACCCCCAACATTGCCTGGGTCAACGATGAACAGGCGCGCATCACGCAAATCCCGGCGCCACCATTTCAGGAAGCGCAGCGCGCTGCGGCGGTCAAAGAGTTGCTGGCCGAAACCGGGCTGTCGGCGCAGATCGACAAGGCCGGCAACGTCATCGGGGAACTGCGTGGCGTGAATGAAAAGGAAATTGTGGTTGTAGCGGCGCACCTTGACACAGTTTTTCCTCCCGACACGGACGTGAAGGTTCACCGTGATGGCAGTCGCATGACTGCGCCGGGAATCTCCGATAATGGCAGCGGTTTGGCAGCGCTATTGGCGCTGGCGCGTGCCGTGCAGTTCGCGCACCTCAAGCCGCAGCGTACCGTTCTATTCGTCGGCGATGTTGGCGAAGAAGGCGAAGGCAATCTGCGCGGCATGCGCGCCCTCGTCGATACCTACCGCGGAAAACTCAAGGCGGTTGTGGTCCTTGACGGCTCCGGCACAGATCATGTGACGACGAGAGCGCTGGCCTCTCGCCGGCTCGAAGCACTGATCACAGGTCCGGGCGGCCACAGCTGGTCTGATTTCGGCATGCCCAATCCTATAAACGCCCTAGTCCGCGGCTCGGTGCGCTTCATCAATACAAGAGTTCCGGCCAGCCCTCGCACAACATTCAATATCGGCCAAATAGAAGGCGGTACGTCGGTAAATTCCGTTCCCCATGAAGCGCGCCTGAAAGTCGACATTCGCTCCGAAAGCGAAGACGAATTGACACGCCTCGAATCGGCGCTTCGCGAGTCGATCAGTGCGGGCGTTCGCGACGAGATGGATTCCGCGCGCGACCGCTCCAAAGGAAAGCTGGAGTGGAAGGTCGAGCTGTTGGGGAGCCGTCCGGGAGGGGAACTAGCCCCGGATTCGCCGCTGCTGGCCGCACTTCGCGCGGCCGATGAGGTTGTCGGCAATCAGTCGCGCGTGGAACGCTCATCGACAGACGCGAATATTCCCCTGTCCCTGGGAATCGACGCCATCTCTATCGGCGCCGGCGGCAGCGGCGGCGGGGCGCATTCGCTGCAGGAATGGTACGATTCCGCCGGCCGGGAAGCCGGTTTGAAGCGCGTGCTACTTACCGTCCTCGGAGTTTCCGGAGTTGCAGAGGAGGAATCGCGATGAAAATCCGGACGAATCGCGTTCGAATCCTTGCCCGCATCCTCCCCTTTCCTGTCGTCGCCCTCGTTGCAGCATTCCACGCGAAAACTGGCGCGGCACAAAAAGCTCCAAGCACAACCTATTACACCCACGGCCACATTTACACGAATGACCCAGCGCATCCGTGGGCGGAAGCCATGGCCGTCAGCGAGGGAAAGATCAGTTGTATCGGAAAGATGGACCATGTCCTTCTCGATTGCGGTGGCGGCCAGGAAGGCGTCGAGACGATCCATCTCAAGGGGCAATTTGTGATGCCTGGCTTCAACGATGCACACGTGCATCTCGGTGGGGCTGCTGCGGACGAACTCGCCGTCCCGCTGACGGGCGTACCTTCCGCGGAAGAAATGCAGAAGCGCGTCGCTGATGCGGTCGCACATCACAAAGAAGGCGAATGGATCACCGGCGGCGGCTGGGACCACACACTCTGGCCCGAAAAAAAATTCCCTAATCGCCAGCAGCTTGATGCCGTCGCCCCCAAGAATCCCGCCATCCTTACACACATCTCCGGCCATGTGGCCGTCGCGAATTCGCTCGCGCTTAAGAGCGCGGAAATCGATAAGACCACTCCTAACCCTCCGGGCGGTGAGATCGAACACGATGCGCTTGGCGAGCCAACAGGAATGTTGAAAGAATATGCGGCCATGTCGTTGGTGAAAGTGCGGATCCCCGATCCTGCCTCGGAGCAGCGCCGCAAGGGAGTCGAGCTAGTCCTCGAAAACGTCGCCAAGAACGGCGTCACCTCCGTCCAGGATTTTTCTGAGTGGGCGGATTTCCAGGCTTTCCAACAGCTGAAAGAAGAAGGCAAACTCACCGTCCGCATCACCGAGTGGCTCCCGTTCAATTTGCCGCTCAACGATTTGCAGAACATGCGCGCCCAGGGTGGCACCAGGGATCCGTGGCTGAAGACGGGTGCGCTAAAAGCTTTCACCGATGGAGCCATGGGTTCGCGCACCGCGGCGATGCTCGAGCCTTATTCCGACGACCCCGCCACGAGCGGAATCCTCACCAACGATCCGGAGAAGCTCACGGCGATGGCCATCGAGCGCGACAAGGCCGGTTTCCAGCTGGCCTTCCACGCCATCGGCGATCGCGCCAATCGCATCGCGCTGGACGTTTTCGAAGCTGTCGCCAAAGCCAACGGCCCCCGCGACCGCCGCGACCGTATCGAACACGCACAAGTTGTGGCGCCCATGGATTTCGTGCGCTTTGCCGAACTCCACGTCATCGCTTCCATGCAGCCCTCGCATCAGACCACGGACATGCGCTGGGCGGAGGACCGCATCGGGCGAGAGCGCATCCTGGGCGCGTATGCTTGGGCCACCATGCTGAAAAACGGAGTGCCGCTGGCGTTTGGAACGGACTACAACGTGGAGCCCATCAGTCCCTTTCGCGGTTTGTACGCCTGTGTTACCCGCGAACGCCCGGACGGCGGCCCGAAAAACGGCTGGCAGCCGCAGGAGAAAATCTCCCTCGACGATTGCATCCGCGCGTATACCTCGGGTTCTGCCTACGCGCAGTTCGAAGAAGGTAGGAAAGGTGAGCTGAAACAGGGCGAGTACGCTGATTTCATCGTCCTTTCGAACGATCTCACCAAGACTCCGCCCGCTCAGTTCACCAAAACGCGCGTCCTCCGCACTGTTGTCGCTGGCCGCACCGTTTACCAGGAACACTGATATTCCGGTGCACCTTTGCCTGCTTCCTTCCTCCTCGACGCGAGCAAGCCTTGTAGTACTTCTGGTACGCGACCTCACTCCGCTTCGCTGGAAGGGCGAGTCAAGTTTCTAGTACGTACAGTAGTCCCAAATTTAGATTCAGTTTTATTCAGTTTAGCTAAAATTCATTTGAGGCCGGAGGTAGAAATGTGTTGACAAACCGAATCATGAGCAATATATAGCCCGCGTAGAATCTTGTGGTTACACGGTCGTGCCTGGGATTGATTGGTGTAAGCTGTCGGTGATTGCGGTTGAGTCCTGCCGCTACGCGGCGAAGAGCGTAGCGGAACGCGACCCGACAAGAACATCTATGAATGCCCGTATTAAGATACGGTCAAACATAGATAACTCACACCATCGTTCTTTCTAAATATTCTGTAAATCACTAGGATCTCAGAGTTTAAGTGCCGAAGATGACGTGGTACAGAATTTGCTCGCATTTTTGGTAAGTTCCAGTTTGCGAGTGAATTTCTGTTCTATGAGGTTTCCAAATTCTTCCTTTTGCCAAGCTTGCGCAGTTTGCAAGTCGGGCTGTGCACAGTTCGGATGAGCCAGTGATGGCACAACCAGGAGGTAGTTGCATGCTAAGTAAGCGAGTGTTTTTGCTGGTGGTTACTCTCTCTTGTCTACTTGCCTTGACTCCGTCGGCGTTGTTTTCTCAGGCCGCCTCGACGGGGACGGTTGCTGGCACAGTGACTGACCCTTCAGACGCTGGCGTGGTTGGTGCTTCCGTCGATTTAGTCGACCCTTCGACGAACGACTCACGAAAGACGACGACGAATGAAGCCGGAAGGTTCATCTTCGCAAACGTTCCGCCAGGGACTTACAACGTAACCATAAACAAGACCGGTTTCCGCGTCGCCAAGTTTAGTGGCCAGGTTGTGACCATAGGTTCGGCACTGACGCTGAATGCGATTATGGAGCTCGGGTCTGTTAGCCAGATTGTCGAAGTAACCGCAACGGGCGCCGAGCTGCAAACTCTGAACGCCACGGTAGGCAACTCCGTCTCGGGCGATCTCTTGCAGTCTTTGCCCTCGATCGGCCGGGACAGCAGCACATTCGTGACCCTGCAACCGGGTGTCTCTCCGGATGGCAGCGTTGCTGGCGCGGTCGTCGATCAGAGTACCTTCATGCTCGACGGCGGCCAGAATACCAACGACATGGACGGCAGCATGCAAGTTTACACCCCAAGCTTTGGCGGCGATCCGACGGGTGGTATCGTTTCAAATTCGATCGGTGGCGTTCCCACTGGCGTGATGCCGACTCCTCTCGACAGTATTGAGGAATTCAAAGTGAACACCGCCAACCAGACCGCGGACTTCAATAGTTCGGCGGGCGCGCAGGTGCAAGTTGTTACCAGGCGCGGCACGAATTCCTGGCATGGCACGGCTTACGAATATTATTTGGACAACAATTTTAATGCCAACACTTGGGATAACAACGCGGCGGGCAATCCGCTGCCCAGCTATCATTACAACCGAGCAGGTGCCGCCGGAGGTGGCCCCATCATTCCAAAGAAAGTTCTGGGCGGGAAAACGTATATGTTTGGTAATTTCGAGGGGTTCTGGTGGCCCGGCTCTACAACGATCGAGAGGCTGGTGCCGTCTGCTAACATGCGCGCAGGGATTCTTACGTTTGGCGGGGTGAACTACAACCTGAACACCGGAGCGAATTGTGGCGCAAGCGGAACCGCTCCTTGTGATCCGCGCGGCATCGGAGTCAACTCCCTTGTCAAGCAAATGTGGAACACGAACATGCCTCTTCCGAATGAGCCGAATGCAGGCGGTGGCTGCGGCTCATTCTCTGGGACGACATATTGTGATGGCGTCAACGTGGCGGCATTCAGAGGTAATGCCTCGAGTCCTTACACCTCCCATTTCGCAGTCACGCGCCTGGACCATGATTTCGGCGCAAAATGGCACTTCAGTGCTAGTTACCGCTACTACAAACTAGTTAGAGCGTCCACGAGCCAGGTTGACATAGGAGGCTTCTTTCCTGGCGACAAGCTGGGCACTGCCGCTATTCTGGGTACGCGTCCTCAGCAGCCCTGGTACTTCGTTGCCGGGCTGACCACCAACATCACCCCCAATACGACCAACGATTTCCACTTCAGCTATCTGCGTAACTACTGGTCCTGGGCAAATCCTGGCGGGGTGCCGCAGTTCTCCCAGCTCGGCGGGGCTCTTGAGCCCTTTGGCGAAAGTACGGTCAGCGGCGCGGGGCCTGTAGCTCTGTCTCCTTATAACGTTAACACTCAAAACGTCCGCACCCGTTTCTGGGACGGCCAGGACAAGTTTTTCCGCGACGATATCACTATGCTGAAAGGCAAC
>Ga0066710_100005357_pt1 | contig 11667 bp, 10 predicted proteins | sample GraSoiAngelo_159_FD_79666 | JGI IMG/M metagenome (GOLD analysis project Ga0066710, IMG submission 79666) | Grasslands soil microbial communities from the Angelo Coastal Reserve, California, USA - 14_1009_16_40cm | ecosystem: Environmental > Terrestrial > Soil > Grasslands | place: USA... | reverse complement strand
GCTTCGGGACCGAGATCATCGACAAGGACGCAACCAAGGTGGACTTGTCCTCGCGCCCGTTCCTTGTTTCGGCGGATCGATCCGAGTACCGCGCCGACGGACTCATCATCGCGACCGGAGCAACCGCCCGTATGTTGGGGATCGACTCGGAACAGCGTCTTCTCGGATACGGCGTGTCGACGTGCGCGACGTGCGACGGCTACTTCTTCCGCGGTCAAGCCATCGCGGTTGTCGGCGGCGGCGACTCGGCATTGGAAGAAGCGATCTTCCTCACGAAGTTCGCGACCCAAGTCACCGTCGTGCACCGGCGCGACGAGTTGCGGGCTTCCAAGATCATGCAAGACCGCGCGTTCGCGAACGACAAGCTTCAGTTTCGGTGGAACTCTGTTGTCGACGAAGTTGTCGGCAACGGAAAGGTGGAGGCGCTCCGCCTGCGCGATACGCGCACCGGAGAAATTTCGGAGCTCGGCGTCGGTGCGATGTTCGTCGCGATCGGCCACGACCCCAACACGAAACTCTTCGAGGGACAGCTCGACCTCGACGAGAACGGCTACATCATCACCGCGCCGGATTCGACGGCGACGTCGGTCGAGGGCGTGTTCGCGGCCGGCGACGTGCAAGATCATGTCTTCCGTCAGGCGATCACCGCCGCCGGCAGTGGCTGCATGGCCGCGATGGAGGCGGAGCGCTGGCTCGAAGCGAGCCGTCATGGGGCCGTGTCCGGGTGACCCCGACCGCGTGATCGCCCGGCTGAGCGCTCCCCGCGCGGAATCTCGAGCGGGGTCGGCGTGTTCACCTTCCCGTACACTGCCGCCCGGCGAGACCGGCGACCAGCAAAGGAACGTGCTCCCGTGTCCGAACACATTGTGATGCTCAGCGATGCGACGTTCGACGAGACCATCGGCGCCGCCGCGGGCCCCGTCCTGGTGGATTTCTGGGCCGAGTGGTGTGGCCCCTGCAAGATGATTGCCCCGGTGCTCGAGGAGATCGCCTCCGAGCAGGTCGAAAAGATCACGATCGCCAAGCTCAACGTCGACGACAACCCCGCCACGGCGATGCGGTACAACGTGATGAGCATTCCGACGCTGATCGTGTTCGCTGAGGGCGAGCCCGTGAAGCGGTTGGTCGGCGCCAAGGGCAAGGGGCAGCTGCTCCAGGACCTCGCCGAGTTCGTCGGCTGACGGCGCGTTCTCGCGCTGGGCATGCCGTGGCCGAGCTGCGCCGCCAGTCCCACGGCGAAGAGGTACGCGACCTGCAACGGCGCCTCGTCGCGGCTGGATACCCGATCGCGGCCGAGGAGACGGGCTCCTTCGGCGACGCCACCGATGCCGCCGTCCGCGCGTTTCAGAGCGAACGCGGGCTGCGCGTCGACGGGCTCGTCGGCCCGCAGACTTGGTCCGCGCTGATCGAGAGCTCTTACGCGCTCGGCGATCGCCTCCTCTACTTCCGCGAGCCAATGCTGCGCGGCGACGACGTGACCCAACTCCAACGTCAGTTGAACGGCCTCGGCTTCGACGCCGGCCGCGAGGACGGGATCCTCGGTCAACAGTCGCAGGACGCGCTCGTCGACTTCCAACGCAACGCCGGCCTTGCCGCTGATGGCATCTGCGGGCCGCAAACGATTGCGGAACTCACGCGTTTGCAGCGCATGGCAGACGGCGAGGTCGCCGCGGTTCGCGAGCGCGAAGAGCTGCGGCGCAATCCGAAGCGGCTTGCGGGGCGACGCGTCTACGTCGCGGTCACGCCGGGCCTCGCGGTCCTCGGCGATCTCGTCGTCAACTCGTTCAGAGCCGTCGGCGCGCAGTGCATCCTCGATCCATCAGGCCGTGACGACATCGAGATTGCGGCCGCGGCCAATAACGCCGACGTTGATCTGTGCATCCTGTTGCGCGCCTCCGAAGCCGCGTCGTGGGGCTGCGCCTACTTCGGTGCCGGCAGCTTCCAATCCGAAACGGGTGCGCGTGTCGCACACTCCGTCGCTGAGGAGCTCGGGTCAGTGCTCGACGCGCCGGGCCAAGCCCATCCCAAGGCGTACGCGATTTTGCGCGAGACGCGCATGGCCTCGGTCGTCGTCGAACCACTGGGCGAAGGAGACGCGGAAGGAATGCGCCGCGTCGTGTCGCGCGCACCGTCGATCGCGCAAGCCGTCGTCATGGGCATACGACGTGCGTTCGAGCAAGCAGCCGAGACCGACTGAGCGCCGCGGGGTTTACCGTTGTCAGAACAATAATTGTCGTGCGAACTATCTTCCTCAGCCGGCGCCGGCCTTCGGCTCCGTCATCCTCCGGTAGACGCGCTCCAGGTCCGCCAGGTCGGCGAAGTCGATGGTCAGGCGACCTTTCCCGCCGCGCGGCATCGAGATGTGCACCCGGGTCTCGAGGAAGTCCGCCAGCAGCTCTTCGAGCTCGAGGATGCCCGGTGCGCGGAGCCGGGTCCCGCCGCTCCCGCCGCTCGAGTCGCTGGTTGTGGCGCGCCCTTCGTTGCGGGTTCGGATCGCGTCCTCGACCGCGCGGACGGAGAGATCTTCGGCGGCGGCGCGGCGGGCGAGCTGCTCTTGGAACCCGCGGTCGGGGGTACCGAGCAATGCCCGTGCGTGGCCCATCGACAGCTGGTGCTCTCGCACCATCCGCTGGATCGCCGGCGGGAGCTGCAAGAGACGAAGCGTGTTCGAGATCGCGGTGCGGCTCTTGCCGACCCGACCCGCGACCTGTTCATGGGTGAGGTGGAAGTCCTCGATGAGCTGCTGGTAGGCGCCGGCCTCTTCGAGCGGGTTCAGGCCCTCGCGCTGGAGGTTCTCGACCAGCGCTTGTTCGAGCGTGCTGTTGTCGTCCGTCTCCCGGACCAGGGCCGGGATCGTCTGCAGGCCGGCCCGACGGGCGGCGCGCCAGCGACGCTCCCCCGCAATGAGCTCATAGCCGTCATCGGCCGGACGGACGAGCACCGGCTGGAGGAGGCCGACTTCACGAATCGAGTCCGCCAGCTCCCCGAGTGATTCCTCGTCGAAGCGCTCTCGAGGCTGGTACGGGTTGGGGCGAATCACGCTGACTGGAACCTCGCGAAGGCCGCCCGTCGCGCCCCGCGTGTGGGACGCGGCTGCGGGGATCAGCGCCCCGAGCCCTTTACCGAGACCGCTTGGTCGCGCCACGGCTCACCTCTCGGGCGAGGTCGCGGTAGGCGATCGCACCCCGCGAGCTCGAATCGAAAACGGTTATCGGCTGTCCGTACGACGGTGCTTCGGAAAGTCGCACGGTGCGGGGAACGACGGTCTCGTACACCTTGGCGCCGAAGTACTCCCGCACCTCGTTGACGACCTGATCGGCGAGCTTGGTGCGGGCGTCGTACATCGTCAGGACGATCCCCCGCACTTCGAGCCCCGGGTTGAGGTTCTCCTGCACGAGCCCCAGGTTCTTGAGGAGCTGGCCGAGGCCCTCGAGGGCGTAGTACTCGCACTGGATCGGCACGATGACCTCGTCGGCTGCCGCCAGGCCGTTGACGGTCAGGAGCCCGAGGGACGGCGGGCAGTCGATCAGGATGATGTCGTACTCGTGGCGAACCTGGTCGATCGCCCGGCGCAGCCGGAGCTCACGGCTCATCGCTGGTACGAGCTCGATCTCGGCCCCCGCCAGATCGATGGTCGCGGGCGCGACGAAGAGGTTCTTGACGTTGGTCGGCTCGATTGCATCCTCGAGGCGAGCCTCGTTCATGACGACGTCGTAGATCGAGGTGTTGACGTCGCGAGGGTTGAGGCCGAGCCCGGTGGTGGCATTGCCCTGAGGATCGAGGTCGACGATCAGCACCCGGAAGCCGAGCTCCGCGAGGCCGGCACCGAGGTTGACGGCCGTCGTCGTCTTCCCGACCCCGCCCTTCTGATTCGCGACCGCCAGCACCGTCGGGAGCTGGAGCGGGGAAGGCTCCGCCATTCGCGCCAGCGGCGCCTCACCGGCCGGCTCGGAGCCGTCCGGCTGTGCGCTCTCGGCCGGGATTCGATCCTTCAACACCTCTCGCGGGGGTTCGGGCGCGGGCACCGCCGAGAGCTCGGCGGGCCGCTCCGCATGGGGTTCGGGCTCACCGTCGGCCTGGGGCATCGGCTCCGCATCGGCCACGGGAACGGGTTGCGCGTGCTCCGGGGGTTCGGATTCCGGCTCCGAGTCCGCTTCGGCCTCGGGTTCCGGGGGCGGTGCCAGAGTCAATCGGGCACTGCGGCTGCCCCGCAGAATCGGCCGTTTCACGTGGAACATCATACGAGCACCGTCCGCGCGGGGCGAGGATCCGGGTCGCTGTTTCACGTGAAACCCAGAGCGGCCAAAGTCACCAAAGGGGGCGTCGTTGCGGGCGGCCAACGGCCCGCGGCCAGTCGTCCGAGCCTCGTTCGAGGCGCATCCGGGCAAAGCTGAAACCGCCCGCCCGAGTCCACTCGGCGGGACCGAATCCGAGCTGGCGGAGCCCGGCGTCGGGCCACCGGACCTGCTGGGGAGCACCCGGCGGCTCGCTCACGACCAGGAGTCCGCCGGGACGAAGGAGCCCCGCGGCGCACTCGGCCGCGATCGGGGGCACCCCGAATCCTCGGGCAACGACTGCGTCCGCCTGATGCCGAAACTCGGGCGCGCGGGCGACTGCTTCGGCCCGGTCCTCGATCACCCGGGCGCGGCCGCCCAGGTCCAAGCGCTCGACCCATTCACGCAGGAATCGCGCCCGGGCCCGCTTCGCCTCGACGAGCAGCGCGGCGGCGTCACGCCATGACAGGCCCAAGACGAGTCCGGGGACGCCGCCGCCCGTCCCGAGATCCACGAAGAGGCGGGGCTCCTCACCGACGACCGCGGCGAAGCTCACAGCATGGCGTACCTGGTCCTCGACCGCGCCCGACCCGAGGAAGCCGCGCCGGCGTGCCTCCTCGAGGCACTCGATCAGCGCGGTGCCGGGCGGATTCGTCTCGCCGGAGGCTTCTCTCACCCGCGGCGCAACACCACCCGCCGGCGGGGCTCCTCGCCCTCCGAGACGGTCGCGACCCCGTCGATCGTCGTGACCACGTCGTGCACGACCTTTCGATCCGCGGCGCCCATCGGCTCGAGCGCCTGCTCCCGTCCGGTCTCGAGGACCTTGGCGGCGAGGTCGCGCGTGAAGTTCTCGAGTGCCAGCCGCCGCTTCGCCTGGTAGCCGCCGACGTCCACGTTGATGCGGGCGCCTCGACCCTCGGTCTGGCGCTGGACGACGGTCCGGACGAGGTCCTCGATGGCGTGCAGCGTCGCTCCGCGAGGGCCAACGAGTAGCCCGAGCGACGAACCCTCGATCGCCACCAAGATGGTCTCCTCGTCGTCGACGGTGACGGCCACCTGCGCCGGGGTGTTGAACGCCTCGATCAGCTCGCGCGTGAACACCTCCGCCCGTTCTGCCTGTTCCTTCAAGGTGAGCTCTGGCGCCATCGTCTCCCGTCCTTCCCCACTGTCTTCGTCCGTCCGTGCAGACCGGGAACCCCGCGGCCCGCTCCGCGCTGGGCGCTCGTCCCGCCCACCCGTCGGACCGGTCGTCGCCGCCGGTCCTCGGCCCCGCTCTTGCGGCCCTGTTCCCCCAGCGCGCTTGGCGCCGCGTCCCGCCGACGACCCCCGTGGAGTGTGGCGTCGCCGATCGCCCGGCTTTTCGCGCGAAACCGGCCGCACCCGCGCCCGGATCCGGGCCTCACCGCTGGCGAGGCGCCCGAAGAGCCCCCCGCGCGGCTCGGCCAGCACCTCGAACTCGGCTTCATCCTCGTCTACACCCAGCTCGTCGAGCGCGGCGTCGAGTGCCTCGGCGACCGTTCGACCGGTTGTCTCCACCCATTCCATCGCCGTTACCGCTTCCGCCGCTTCTTGGCGGCGCTGCTCTTACGGGCCCCGGGTCGCGACGAGCTCTTGGTCGGCGCCGGCTTGGCCCGCGGTGTCGGTCGCGGCGGTGGCGTCGCGTCCGGCGGTGGCGGCAACTGGAACAGCCGGCGCAAACCTCCCGTCGGCGCGCCGTTCCCGCTGCGCGCCGGCGGCGACGGGGCGGGTGAAGGGGCGGCCGCGGGCGGAGACTTCGCCGCCGGCGGGGGTTTGGCCGCCGGCTTGGGTTCCGTCGGCTTGGCCGCGCGGGGCCGGATCGCTTTGGGCGCCTCGTCCACCACCGTTTCGGTTGTGTCCACGCTGTCAACGTCGATGGCCTCTTCGAGCGCACGCTTGCGGGCCGCGCCAGGAAGCTCTCGTTCGTAGAACTTGCGGAACACGAGCTCCTGCTGGCCGAGCCGCCACAAGCTGCTGATGAAGTAGTAGAGGACGACACCCGACGGAAGCGTCAGCGAGATGAAGGCGAAGAAGACCGGCAGCACCTTCATCACTGTCGCCATCTGCTTGTTGGCGGCCGGGGTGCGCTTCTGGGCCTGGCGGGTCTGCAGGAACCCGACGACGACAACGCCGATGACCAGAACGAATGCCATCGCGCTCGCGAGGAGCGCGCCGTGGTGGTCGGTCGCGGTCGCGTTCAGGTCGAGGAAGTCCTTCGAGATGAACCCGAGGTGGTGGGGCTTGGGGGTGTGTCCCTTGACGTCAGCGCAGATCGAGATCGGCGAGCAGAACTTCTGATACAGGTCCGAGCTCTTCGGCAGGTACTTGTAGGAGTCGCGCAGCACCCGGAACAGGGAGAACAAGATCGGGAGCTGAACCAGGAGCGGCAAGCAACCCGCAAGCGGGTTGATCTTGTGCTCCTGGTAAAACTTCATCAGCTCCTCGTTCATCTTCTGGCGATCGCCCTTGTACTTCGCCTGGAGCTTCTTGATCTCGGGCTGCACCCGCTGCATGGCGATCATCGATTTCGCCTGCTTCGCCGTGAGCGGGTAGAGGAGCAGCATGATGAGGAGCGTGAGGACGATGATCGACACGCCGAGGTCGGGGACCACGCTGTAGATCTGGGCCAGGACCCAGGCAATCGCCTTCAGAAACGGGTCAAACATCGAGTCTTCTTCTCAGGTCGTGGCCGTCGGCCGGTGTGAATGCGAACGTACGTTCGGAACGGGATCGATGCCGGACCCGCCCCACGGGTGGCACCGCAGCAGCCGCCGCGCGGCGAGGAACGAACCGCGCGCGGCGCCGTGACGCTCGAGCGCTTCGATCGCGTAGGCGGAGCACGAGGGATAAAAGCGACACCGCGGCGGTAGGTACCGGCTCACGAGCCGCCACGCCCGAATCGGCAGCGTCAGCACGCGGGCCAGTAGCGACGGGCTGTCCGGCCGCGTCTGCCACAGGCTCATGATCGGGTGTCCCCGGCGTCGCGAACGAGTGCTCCCACTGTGGCGACTAACTCCTCGAAATCCTCGGTGAGTACCTCTCGGGTCCCCACCAGGAGGTAGGCGCTCCCAGGCGCGAGCGCCGACTCCCATCGTTGCACGGCGGCACGGAGTCTTCGGCGCACCCGGTTGCGGGCGACCGCGTTCCCGACACCACGAGAGACCGAATACGCGACGCGGGCGAGTTCATGGTCGCCGCCGTGGACGTACCGGAGCGACACGACGCCACGCCGCGCCGGCCGGGCGCGCGCGAGTTCCGCGAACGTGGTGCGGTCGCGGATGCGATGAATCAGGCTGAGAGTCGCTTCCGGCCACGTCGCCGCCGAGCAGCCACGACGGCGCGGCCCGCTCGGGTGCGCATCCGGACGCGAAATCCATGGGTCTTCTTGCGCTTCCGGTTGTTGGGTTGGAACGTACGCTTCACGAAGTCCTCCTCGCGGCCGGCACGCGTCCGCCGCGGCGCCGCGCCGGGACTCGAACCGGGTGAGTTTATTTTCCCGGATTCGGCGTCGCAACGCGGCGCGCGCCAACCCGGGCGCGTGAGCGCGTTTTGGCTGCTCAGCGCACCTTGTGGGAAACGCGCGCCGATGCTACGTTGCCGCCGCCCGTCGGCCCCGGCCTCGACGGCATTGCGGTACGCAAGAACGGCCGGTCGCCCATACCGGGCCGCGCGCACGGTTCGGTTTTCTCCACACCTGTGGATGCGCCTGTGGACAAGCACCAGCTGGGCCGCTCGCCCGCCGACGACATCTGGCGGCACGGAGCCGACGCGTTGCGGGCCGAGCTCGCACCGGCGACGTGGAATCTGTGGTTTGCCGGCGTGCGGCCCCTCGACTTCGACGGCCTGGTGCTCACCCTCAGCGTGCCGAACGCCCATGCGTGCGAGCGGATCCGGTCGAGCTACAGCGGCTTGCTCACCGAGGCGCTTCGCGTGGCGACGGACCGTGACATTCTCGTCGAGCTGGTGGTCGACACCGACCTGGCGATCGAAGAACCAGTGCCGATCACGCCCGAAGCGCCGCTGCGCCCGCGGCTCACGGCCCCCTCCGAGGAGGGCTGGGCCACTTCTCTCAATCCTCGCTACACCTTCGACCAATTCGTCATCGGTGCCTCGAACCGTTTCGCCCACGCCGCCGCGCTCTCGGTCGCCGAGGCGCCCGCGCAGGCCTACAACCCCCTGTTCATCTACGGCCCCGCCGGGCTGGGCAAGACCCACTTGCTCCACGCCATCGGGCACCACGTCCGCACCGTGTTCGCCGGCAAGCGGGTGCGCTACGTCACGACCGAGTCCTTCATGAACGCGTTCGTCGAGGCCATCCGGGACCGGACCCGAATGCCGGTGTTCAAACGGCGCTACCGCGAGCTCGACGTGCTGCTCATCGATGACATCCAGTTCCTCGAGCGCACCCAGGAACGCCAGGAAGAGTTCTTCCACACGTTCAATGAAATCCACAACAGCGCCGGTCAGTTCGTGATCTCGTCGGACCGCTCGCCCAAGTCGATTGCGCCGCTCGAGGACCGCCTCCGTAGTCGGTTCGAATGGGGTCTGATCACCGACGTCCAGCCGCCCGAGTTCGAGACCCGCCTCGCCATCCTTCGCAAGAAGGCCGAGGCGGAGCACCTCGGCGGAATTCCCCCCGAGGTCCTCGACTTCATCGCGGCGCAGATCCAGGACAACATCCGAGAGCTCGAAGGCGCGCTGATCCGCGTCGCCGCCTACTCGAGCCTGAACCGCGCCACCCTCGACGAAGAGACCGCCCGGAAAGTCCTCGCCGACCTCCTGCCTCGCACTGTGCCGCGCGAGATCACCCCGGACCTGATCCTCGAAGAGACCGCCCGGATGTTCAACTGGTCGATCGACGACCTCCGGGGGAAGAGCCGCCGCCGGCCGCTGGTGACCGCCCGCCAGATCGGCATGTACGTCATGCGGGAGCTCACCGACTTCAGCTACCCGCGCATCGCCGAGGCCTTCGGCGGCCGCGACCACACCACCGTCATGTATGCGGTCGACAAGATCAAGGAGCAGATGACCGAGCGTCACGCCACCTTCGACCAGGTCAATGACCTCATCGGGCGGATCCGGCTCGGGGGCAGTGGATAACACTGTGGACACGTGGGGAATCCGCGGCCCACGATGGGGACGACGCAAGGAATCGTGCCCCTGAATCCCCGAACCTGTGTAGGACTGTGCAAACTCGGTGGATGCAGAAACTCGTCACCACCAGGGAAAATGGCCCGTCTTCCCCAATCCACAGGCCCTACAACAGCAATACCAAATAAAGAAGAATCCTTGTAGAGGAGCAGGTTGTGAAGTTCCGTTGTGAGCGCGACACCTTGGCCGACGCGGTGAGCACCGCGCAGCGCGCCGTGGCTTCTCGTACTGGAGCACTTCCGGTGTTGTCCGGGTTGCGACTCACGGTGTCGCGCGACGGGGTAGAAGTGGTCGGCTCCGATCTCGAGCTCACGATCCGCGTTCGTGCGACCGCGCAAGTAGATACCGACGGGGTCGCGGTGTTGCCGGCGCGGCTGTTCGCCGATCTTTTGCACAAGCTCGAGCCGGGGAGTGTCAGCCTCGAGGTCAAAGACGACGACGCCATTATCGAATGCGGGCGGTTCCGCACGACGTTGCGTACGTTGCCGGCGGCGGACTTCCCCCGCATCGCAGAACACGATGAAGCCGGTGTGCGTGTGGCCGCCCCCGAGCTGGCCGAAGCCCTTCGTCAGGTGGTGCCGGCGGCGTCGAAAGACGACGCCCGACCGATCCTCACCGGCGTGCTCATGGCGGCGCACGGAGGCGGTCTCCGCCTGGTCGCGACGGATTCGTATCGCCTCGCGGTACGTGATCTCCAGGGCGCGAGCATCCTGGCCGAGGGACAGAAGGTGTTGGTGAGCGCCAAGGGCCTGGGAGAGGTCCAGCGGTTGATCGGCGACAACGAGATCGACGTCCTTCTCGGCGAGCGCGACGTGACGTTCCGTATCGGTAGCGCGCAAGTGACGACGCGACTCATCGAGGGCGACTTTCCGAACTACGAGCAGTTGATCCCGAGTGGATACCCGAACACGCTCACCGTGGCGCGTGACGCCTTGGCTGCCGCGGTCAACCGTGTCCGTCTGGTCGGGCAAGGCCGTGACACCGCGCCCATTCGTTTGGCGATGAACGCGGATGGGCTGGAGCTGTCCGCGGTCGCGCAAGACGTCGGGGAAGCGCACGAGACCGTCGAAGCAAGCTTCTCGGGCAGCGAGATGACAGTGGCGTTCAACTCGGCGTTCTTGCTCGACGGCATCGAGGCCGCGGGTTCTGCCGAGGTACGCGTCCAGACGATCGACCCGCTGAAGCCGGCCGTGTTGCGAGGACACGAGTCCGACGAGTTCCTCTATCTCCTCATGCCCGTGCGCATCGCGTGACCGATCAGCCGGTGCAGGTCCGCGCCCTCGAGCTGACGGACTTCCGGTGTTACGAGCATGTCTCGGCGACCTTGCCCGATGGCGTATCAGTGGTCATCGGGTCGAACGGTGAGGGCAAGACCACCCTGCTCGAGGCGGTCGCGTGGGCCGCGCTGGGACAGTCGTTTCGAGGGGTCCCGGATGCCGCGTTGGTGCGAACCGGCGAACCGCGGGCGGTGCTGCGCGTCGAGCTCGACGCTGACGGTCGCACGCAGCAGCTCGAAGCTGAGATCCACGCCGCCGGCCGCAACCGGGTACTCGTGAACCGGCGTCCGCTCGGCCGCATCCGTGATCTCGCGGGCTTCTTGCGGGTCACGATCTTCTCGCCCGACGACCTCACCCTGGTCAAGGGGGGGCCGGCTGAGCGGCGCCGCTACCTCGACGAGCTCTTGGTGGGATTGACCCCGCGTTACGAGGGAACCCGGTCGGACTACGAGCGCGTGCTGCGCCATCGGAACGCGCTCTTGCGCGGCGGGCTGCGCGACGCCGACGCGCGCACCACACTGGACGTTTTCGACGAGCAGCTGACGCGTGCGGGGAGTGACCTCGTTCGCGGCCGCCTGCGATTGGTCGATCGGCTCGCGCCCGCCGTCGACGCGGCGTATCGCTCGCTGGCGGGTGCCGACGCGCGTGTCTCCGCCCGCTACGAGGCCGAATGGGCAGGACTGGAGCCGTTGACGGTCGATGACGTGGAACTGCGGTTTCGTGAAGCGCTCGCGGCGCGCCGCCGGGCAGAGATCGACCGTGGCGCAACTCTGGTCGGACCGCACCGTGACGACTGTCGGCTCCAAATCGACGGCCTCGAGACGCGCACGCAGTCTTCACAAGGCGAGCAACGCTCGCTGGCCCTGGCGCTGCGGCTCGCCGGCCACGCATTCTGCCAAGCGGTCGTGCGCATGGGGCCGGTGCTGCTGCTCGACAGCGGCTTCAGC
>Ga0066710_100005355_pt1 | contig 11670 bp, 3 predicted proteins | sample GraSoiAngelo_159_FD_79666 | JGI IMG/M metagenome (GOLD analysis project Ga0066710, IMG submission 79666) | Grasslands soil microbial communities from the Angelo Coastal Reserve, California, USA - 14_1009_16_40cm | ecosystem: Environmental > Terrestrial > Soil > Grasslands | place: USA... | reverse complement strand
TGTGCGCCAAGTGCTACGCGAACTCCGATATCATGGGTGCGCTGTCTGACTGCGAAAGCGATCACGCCGTAAATTCCCAGGGCCGCCAAGAAAAGAGCAACCGCTGCGATAACCTGAAGCAGCCACATGCTAAAGCGCGTGGGCTTCAAAGAATCCGCGACAAGTTGCTGGGGGGTACTGATCTTATAGATGGGCTGGTCCTTATCCACAGCCCACACCACCTTGCACACGGAATCGGTCAAGCCTGGGTTATGAGAAGTGGCTCGTACCAACAAGGTCATTCCACGCGACGGAGACTGCAAAAAGTTCCGATAGAGTTGCGGTCTGGGGTCAGATTCTAATCCCCCGTCTTTAACATCTCCCACTATGCCAATGACCGAATCCCAGGGACCGTCTGACTCTGGGTTCCCGAGTTTAACTCGCTGGCCCATTGGATCTTCACCAGGCCAAAACTGCTTGGCCATCGCTTCGTTGATGAGAACCACACTGGGTGCACGCTCGTTGTCCAGTTCGGTAAAATAGCGACCTTTGAGAAGCGGGATGGCCATTGTTCGAAAATAATCAGGCTCGACCACTCGCTCATTGGCGCTGGTGTCTTTACCACAAGGTGGAGCCGGACGCCCCTGGATTGTCAATGCAACCGCTCCTGCCAGGAAGCCACTGAGTGGAAGCTGGCTAACAAGGCTGGCAGACTCGATGGCGGGCACCGTCCTGAGGGATTGAAGAACCTTCTGATAAAAGCCTCGCTGCCGCTCAGCGTCGGGATATCTTGATTCCGGCAATTCAAGGTCAACCGTCAAGATGTTATCTGGATTGAAGCCGGGCTGGATTGCTTGCAGACGCAGGAAGCTCTTCTCGAGCAAACCTGCGCTGACCAGCAGCATGAACGCCAGCGCCACTTCAGTCACCACCAACAGGCTAAGGGTCTGGCGCCGGCCAGCACCTTCTGTCGGATATCTCCCCCCTTCTTTTAGGGATTCGTTGAGCTTGAGCTTGGAAGCCTGAAGCGCTGGCACCAATCCGAATATGATTGAGGCCAGTAAAGAAACTGCGACGGTATAAGCCAACACCTGACGATCAATGCCAATTACCTCGGCATGAAACGTGGGGATATAGGGAATGGCTTGGACGAGTAGATCCATGCAGACCCAAGCGAGCAAAGATCCAGCGCCACCACCCAGCAAGGCAAGGGGAATGCCTTCGGTGAGCAACTGGCGGACGAGCCCCTTGCGGCTGGCTCCGAGCGCCATGCGAATTGCGATTTCCTTCTGCCGAGCAGTTGCACGGACAAGCAGTAAGTTGGCTACATTGGCGCAAGCAATGAGCAAGACCAAGCTGACCGCGGAGAGCAATACGAGCAAGGAGAGACGGATGTTTCTCACGCTAACATAAAAGTCCCGGATCGGGCGAACAATCACTCCCCAACCCGTATTCGTCTTTGGATATTCTCGCTCTAATCTGCGGGCGATCGTCTCCATCTGAGTCCTAGCTGCTCCCAGCGTCACTTCTGGTTTGAGCGACGCAAATACCATAAGGGCGTGCGACTGAGGATCACGTTGTGTGGGATCCAGGACCAATGGCGCCCACAATTCAAAGCTTTTGGACGCAAACTGAAAACTGGAGGGCAAAACCCCAATCACCGTAAAGTGTTTGTCATCGAGCGTGAGCACATGGCCGACGATTGCAGGGTCCGAACCAAAGCGGCGTTGCCAGAAGCCATGGCTCAACACGACAACTTGCTGCTGGCCGAGTTGATCCTCTGTGGAAAGAAAAGTGCGGCCCAACGAGGCTTGGACACCAAGCATCGAGAAAAAGTTGGCAGTCACAAAGGCGCCATGCAAATGCTCGGGTCGTCCTGCGCCAGTCAGAATCGGGTACCAGTCGCGAGCGGCAGTCATTTCTTGAAAGACTCGATTCTGGTTCCTCCAGTCCACAAAGTTGGCAGGAGCAACTGTCAACCAATCAAACCCCTTGAACATTTTGCTTTCCAAGACGATGACGAGTCGGTCTGAGTCCTTGAAAGATAAGGGACGAAGCAGGACTGGATTGATGACGCTGATGAATGCCGTGGTGGCACCGATCCCCAGGGCTAACGTCAGCACCGCGATGGCGGTAAACCCCGGGCTTTTGGCAAGGGTTCTAAAACCGTACCGGATATCCTGAATCAATGTTTCCATGATTTACCTATTCATATCTCAGCGCTACCATCGGGTCGACCTTGGTTGCACGGCGGGCGGGGATGTAGCAGGCCAATAGAGACACCACCGCCAGGAGCAATGTGATCCCAACGAGAATGTAAGGGCTGTTGGGACTGACCTGATGGAGCGAACCGGCGATCAAACGCCCAAAGCTCAAGGCTAGGATGAGACCAGCGAGCGCACCCCCGCATACGTGAACCATCGCCTGCCCCATGACCAGTCTGAGCACATTGTGCTTTTGGGCGCCCAGGGCCATGCGAATACCGATCTCTCGGGTTCGCTGTACAACAGCATAGGCGACAAGGGCATAGATTCCACTGGCAGCCAAGATCAATGCCACGATTCCCAACATGCCTGAAAACAAAGCTGCCAACCGGGGTTGTGAGAGCTGCGTTTGCAAGTGATGATCCAGGGTCGTGATCTTGCCGGTCGGAACATTCGCATCAAGCGCCTGGACTTGCCGCCGCACGGCAGCAACGAGGCTCAGTGGATCCACGCTTGTCTTCACATGCAACGTCGTATCAGGATCGTAAGCTTGTGTAACGGGGAAAAAGAGGTAAGGGCGAGGCTTCTCCCATAGCTCCTTGTACTTCACGTCCCGAACCACGCCGACCACCTCTGCCTCGGAGTACCCGACATCCTCCACAAACTTCAGCCGCTTGCCAAGGGGATTTTGCCCAGGCCAAAAGTGTCGTGCCGCTGTCTCATTAATAATCATCACATAAGGGGAACGGTCATCGTCGTGAGAATCAAAGTCACGCCCCTCCAGGATCGGAATCTCCATAACCTCGAAGTACCCGGGCAAGATGTTATTACACTCCATGACCAGTTTTCCTTCTGGCTTACCCGTCTCGGGCTCAGGGGCGACAAGTGTTAAAGACTGGGAGTAACTGGGGAGGATCTCATCCGCCAAACTTACCGACTTTACACCGGGGATGGCTCGTACTTTTTCAACAACACCTTGATAGAATCTGAGTCCCTTGTCTTGAGAATACCCAAGGGCATACAGGTTGAACGAAACCAGCAAGACCTTGTCCGTATTGAAACCCGGATGAATCGCCCACAGCCTCTGAATGTCCTTCACAAAGAGGCCCGCGCCGATCAGCGACACCATGGACAGAATAACTTGGAAGATCAAAAGCCCACTGCGGAGGTAGGATTTTCGGTAACCGCTGCTGGCACCTCCCTCCTTGAGCGCTGTGACCAGCTGGCACTTGGAAGCTTGCCATGCTGGAACCAAGCCAAAAACGACTCCCGTAACCAGCGACAGCAGGAGGGTAAAGCTTAGGACCCGCCCATCGAGGCGAGTGTTTAGCTCAATGGGGACTTGAAAAGGCTGCTCGAAGGTGGACAGGATCCTCAACAGCCCAACAGCTAGCAGTATCCCGAGCGTGGCACCCAGCAACGAAAGCAGCAGGCTTTCGGTGAGTAGCTGCCGAAGCACACGTCGCCGACTGGCTCCCAGGGATAGCCGGACAGCGATCTCGCGCTGCCGCACCCAGGCTCTCGCAAGCTGCAGGTTCGCCACATTCGCACAGGCAATCAGCAGTACCAACCCCACCAGGGCGGAGAGAATCCCTAGGGTGGAGGCGATTCGCCCCCTCGAGGACATCCAAATTCTTGCTTCACTCATCGGGAGAAGGTTGATAGTCACTCCCTGGTTCGTTTTCGGATAGGTCAACTCAAGCTGGCGCGCCAGCGTTTTCAGTGCCGTCTGGGCTTGTTCAAGGCTAACACGCGGTTTGAGTCGGCCAGTCACGGCAAACCAACGTAGCCGATAATCTCGCTCATTCAAGGGATCGAGTCCTCTCAAGGTTGGTGCGACCTGAGGCTGCATCATGATTGGCACCCAAATCTCAGGCGACCAGTTCAGGCTCGTTTCGCTGAATGCCTTGGGCATTACTCCTATAACTGTGAAACTGTGGCCCTTCAATATGAGCTGCTTGCCTACGGCCTGTGAATCTGAATCGAAGAGTCGGTGCCAGAGGCTGTAGCTAATGACAGCGACCGGATGAGTGCCGGCAGTCCGGTCCTCTTCGGGCAGGAAGGTGCGTCCCAGGAGCGCCTTCACGCCTAGAACATCAAAATAGTTGCCGGAAACGATCCCTCCCCGGACAAACTCGACCCGCTCACCGAGTCTCAATGGGAACTCGCTGTGTAGACGCGAGGCAGCAAGTCCAGAGAAGACTTGGTTATGGTCTCGGTAATAGACGTAATCCTGGTACAGCGTCCATTGAATTGGGTTTTCAAAAGGAGCCCTGGAGTCATAGCTGTACAACTCGACCAGCCGATCCGGATCTTCGACGGCAGGCTGGCGCAGCAAAACGGCATCAACCAGACTGAAGATGGCGGTATTGGCACCGATACCAAGGGCTAGCGCAAGCACGGCGACAGTCGTAAACCCAGGGCTCTTCAGCAGCATGCGAAAGCCATTGCGGAGGTCGCTAAGCATAGTGGTCAGTGGCTAGTGGCCGGTGGTTGGTAGTGGGAACTCATGTTCCGGAGCTCCGAAACCTTGCACTTGGACCCAGACTTAGAACGCGAACCTTAGACTTTGGACCTTGAGCGGAAATCCAAATCGGCAATTGGTTCACTCGTACCTCAGTGCCACCATCGGGTCCACCTTTGCGGCCCGGCGGGCGGGAATGTAGCAGGCCAATAACGCCACTCCTGTCAGCAGCAGCGAAATGCCGATGAATGTTGCCGGATCGGTGGCGGTGACTCCATACAGCAGACTTGTCAAGACGCGGGTCAAGGCGAACGCACCCGCTAATCCGATGCCGGCGCCCATCAAGGTCAGGATCATTCCTTGACCGACTATCAGTCTTAACACGTCTCCGCGCTCGGCGCCCAGTGCCATTCGGATCCCGACCTCACGAACCCTTCTGGATACCGTGTACGACATGAGTCCGTAGAGTCCAATGGACGCTAACAACAGCGACAACAGGCCGAAGATGCTAGAAGACGCGGCGATGAGACGCTCCTGAGCCAAAGTTTCGTCCACCTGTTGAGTCAGGGTTTTGACCTGAGTTATTCTCAGCCTCTTATCAACCGTCTGCAACTCGCGCCTCGCGATATTAATCATGCGCCCCGGATCCCCTAGAGTCCGAATTGCCAAGAAGTGCAATAAACCGTAAGCATTCTGGGAGTAGGGCAAATAAAGAAAGCGTGGTGTCTGTTCGCGCAAGCTGTTGTATTTGGCATCTTTGACCACGCCGACGATTTCGATTGTTCTGCTCTCCTGCGAGTCCCCTAAGCTGAATCGTTTGCCAATAGGGCTTTCGTCAGGGAAGTAGTAACGCGACAGAGTTTCATTGATGACACCCACTTTCGTGGTGCTCTCGTTGTCCTGTGGACCAAAATCGCGGCCCTGTAACAGCGGCATTCCAACGGTTGCGAAAAACCCAGGCGTCACCAAGTCGGCATGAACGGCTCTGCCTTCATCCTGAGCGGGTGGCTGTTCTTCGACTGAAACGCAACAGGAGGTCCAAGTGCTGCCATCGAACAGGCCGTTGTCTGATAAGGCAGCAGAGTGTACACCGGGAAGAGTGGTGGCTCGTTCCTGCAATCGCTGATACAGACTCCCGAGTTGAGTATTATCGTAGCCACTGGCTTCCGGATCGATCCCTAAGACCAGAACACTCTCCCGATCGAATCCGGCATCGAGGTTTCCAAGCTTCTGTAAGGAGCGAATAAAGAGGCCCGCCCCGATCAGCATCAGCAGGGATGCTGCAACCTGGGCAATCACTAAAACCCTGCCCAGCCTCGAACCAAGTCCGCTGCCGCCAATCGTTCCAGGATTCTCCTTGAGCGCAGGAGCTAGATCGACCCGCGTCGCTAGGAATGCCGGTGCCAGTCCGAATACGAAGCTAGCTGACAGTGAGACAGCTCCGGTGAAACCGAATATGCGAACGTCGGGATGAAGATCGAGGCGGACAGGAATTCCGGCGTTAGACATCAGAGCTAAGAGGAGATCGGTTCCCCAATAGGCCAGGAGCAAGGCGACGCTGCCACCCAGTGCGGCCAGCGACACGCTCTCGATAAACAACTGCCTGACGAGCCGGAGTCGGCCAGCACCGATCACGAGCCGGACCGCTATCTCTTTATGACGCACCGTGGCCCTGGCTAGCAGTAGGTTCGCCACATTAGCGCAGGTGATCAGCAGCACGAGCCCCACCACTGCCATCAGGACGAGCAGCGGCTGGGAGAATTCTTGGCGCAGATCGGAGATCCCCTTACTCCCCGGCGTCGGCTCGATTCTTTGGTTCAGAATCTCCTGCTGTTGCCGAGCATCCTTTGTCTTTCCCGCGATTTCGGAGAGATACTGCCGGAGGATCACGTTCAGGTTAGCGCGCACCTGTTCTTCAACCACTCCCGGTTTGATCCGGGCCATCATATGGAGCCACTTTACGTCATCTGCATTCAAATAGGCCCTACCCGGCATCACTTGCGACTGCATCATCATCGGTATCCAAACCTCAGGCAGACGGCCGATGGATTCGCCAAAAAATTCTCGAGGCATCACTCCGATGATTGTAAAAGACGCTGCGTTTAGAGTGATTGTTTTCCCCACTACCGAAGGGCTAAGCTCAAACCTGTTTTTCCAAAAAGAATGGCTGATCACGGCAACAGAATGTGCCCCTGGAACTCGATCATCTTCAATGGTGAGGGCTCGGCCCAGAATCGGATGGACTTCCAAGACAGAAAAATAGTTGCCAGAGACCAGTTCGCCGACCACCGGACTAGCTTGTCCCTCCATGGAAAGGCTTAACCTGGGACTTGAGGCGACAAAAATGCCTGAAAATACGTCATTGTGATCGCGGAGCCGCTGGTAGAGCGGATACGAATGGATAGTTGAATTATTGCCTTGCGCATCGACGGTGTGAAGTAAGACGAGCTGCTCTGGATTCTTACCCGGCAGCATTTTCAGCAGGACTGCATCGATCAAGCTGAAAATGGCAGTGTTGGCTCCAATGCCGAGAGCCAGTGACAGCACCACGACAGCGGTGAAGCCGGGACTCTTTAGAAGCATTCGCAGGCCGTAGCGAAGATCTTGTATGAAGGAATCCATCGGTTCTCCTACTCGTATCTGACGGCCACCATTGGATCCACTTTCGCGGCCTTTCGCGCTGGAGTATAGCTCGCCAAAAAGGCCACGACGATCAACAGCAACGCCACCGAAGCAAAGGTAGCCGGGTCAGTGGTACCAACTCCGTACATCAAGCTTGTCATCAGCTGCGTCAGGCCGAAAGCCGCGACGAGGCCGACCGCGATGCCGAGCCCGCTCAGGCGCAGTCCGTGTCCGACCACAAGATTGAAAATGCTGGCGGGCGTCGCCCCCAGCGCCATCCGGACGCCGATCTCCGCCGTGCGCTGCCGCACCACGGTCGACAACACGCCGTAAAGGCCAACGCCCGCTAGCAGCGCGGCGATCGTCGCGAACAGGCCGATGAGCAGCAGCGAAAATCGTGTCTTTGCCTGCGCCCGCTCCACGAGCGCCTCCATCGGCTGCATTTCAGTGATTAAAAGATTCGGGTCGATCCTTGCGATCTCCACGCGAATGGGTCCCGCGAGTTTCGTGGGATCGCCTGGCGTTCGGACCGCCCATCGTGCCGCGACGTCGTGCCCCATAAATCCATCTGTGAAGTAGATCTGTTCCCGCCCGGCCTCGGCCAGGGAAGCAGCACGTTGATGTGCAACGACACCAATCACCTCGACCCATTCCGGCTTCGGAGTGCGAATGCGTGTCAGCAAGCGTTTCCCCACCGCAGGTCCGTTCGGGAACGCCTTCGCCGCGAGAAATTGGTCGATGATAACAGCACTCCGCTCGGGCACATTGTCCGCTTCAGTAAAGGTACGTCCTGCAATCAGTGGCGTTTGGAGCGTCTCAAAATAACCCGGAAGCACAATTTGATAATCGACAGCTTGGAACTTGGTTGGGTCGGCCAGAGCCTGCTCGGTGCCCCATCGAATTGGACCGAATGATTCGGCGAGCGGAAATGGACTGGAGGCGGTTACACTTTCGACTCCAGCCAGCGCATTCAGTCGGACTCGAATCTCGAGCTTGGCTGCGCCGCGCTGCTGCGGTGTCTCGCCGCGCGGACCGCCGAGCAGCAGAAACGTGAGAACGACGTGAGGTTCGTAGCCGAGGTCGATCCGCCGCAGTGCCAGGAAGCTCCGGAACATCAGGCCCGATCCGATGAGTAACACGAACGAGAGCGCGACCTCCGCAACTACCACGGTGTCTCGTAACTTCCAACTACCGCCCAGGTTTGCGCTGCGACTGCTTGACCGCAACACCTCGATCACATTCGGCCGCGACGCGCGCAACGCAGGTATCACGCCGAATAGGGCAGCGGCCCCGAGCCCTGCTAGCGCTGTAAACCCGAGGACGACAGGATCGATGGCAATCGACTCCAGGCGCGGCAGATTCGAGGGCGCAATGACCAGCAGTTCGTGGATGCCCAGCCACGCCAGCCCTACGCCGAGAAGTGCGCCCATCCCTGCCAGCACCAAGGCTTCCTTCAGCATCTGGCGCACCAGGCTCCACCGGGTGCCACCGAGCGCGGTGCGCACCGCGAGCTCACGCTCCCGCACGGAAGTCCGCACCAGCAGCAGATTGGCCACGTTCGCGCACGTGATGAGCAGAAGAAAGATTACAGCCCCCATCAGTAAGAGGATTGCGGAGCGGACCTCTGACACCAAATACTTCTGCATCGGCTCCACGCGGATGTGGAAGCCGGCGGTGTCGTGGATCCCATCTTTCCTTCTTATCTCCGCCGCAACCGTTTCGGCTTCGGCTTGCGCCCGCTCGAGAGTTGCGCCGTCTCTCAACCGGCCGATGGCCCGGAAGGCGACGTTGCTGCGTTGGGCGTTGTCATAGTTGAGTCGCGCCGCGATCCAGATGTCAGGCGCGCATTCTACGCTAAAACGGCCCGGGAAAAACAGCTCGAAGGCCGGCGCCAGCACACCTACGACTTGGGGACCATTCCTAATACCTCGGTTAAGTATTGCCGGGTCACACCCGTACCGGCGCTGCCAGTATTCGTAACTCAAGATCGCGATCGCTGGCAGGTGCTGAATAGCTTGCGCATCTGGCGCCCCGTCGGTTGGCTGCCCGTCAGCCTCCATGAAATCACGGCCCAACACGATCCTTGCGCCCAACAGGCCAAAGAAATTCGGGGTGACTGTCGCGATCCGAACCTGCTCGGGAGTGCCATCCTTCCTGGGGAAAATCCTGCGGACCGTGGCGACGGCAGCGAAATCTTCGAGCACTGTCTTCGCGCCGTCACGCAGATCCAGGAAGTTGGCATTTGAGAACGGCCAGTCTGTCACGCTGCGCTTTTTGAACTCCCCCAACGCAAGTACCAACCGATCTGGATTCTTATAGGGTAGGGGCCGCAGCAGCACGGCATTCATCACGCTGAAAATCGCGGTACTGACGCCTATGCCCAAGGCGATCGTCGCAACTGCGGTTACCGTAAAGACAGGACTCTTTCGCAACGTGCGCCCTGCGTATGTGAGATCTTGTAACCGCATGTGTCGGCCCCTTCCGTTGCCATGCAGTCGCAGCTTCTGCTCCGGTTCACCAGCGAATTGTTCACATTGCCGATTTCGGATGGTGAAAGCGTGTCGTGCTCCGAACCTGTTGATTCAACCCTAGCGTCTGAGCGCTAGCGGGCGAATCCCAAAACCCGAGATCCGATCCATGGCTTCACTCGTATCTCAGCGCCGTCATCGGGTCAACCTTCGTGGCCCGCCGGGCGGGGAGGTAGCAGGCCAACAGGGCGACGGTCGCCAACACCAGCGAGACAGCAACAAAGGTCGGCAAGTCCGTCGGGCCCACTCCGAAAAGTAGACTGGAGAGGAATCGGCTTACAGCAAAGCCTGCCGCGAGACCAACGGCCAAGCCTGTCAAGGTGAGCTTCAATCCCTGCATCATCACGAGCCTGAGAACATCGCCCCGCTGTGCACCCAGGGCCATGCGAAGGCCAAGCTCGTGAGTTCGCTGGCTCACAGAGTGGGAGATGACTCCGTAAATCCCCACGATCGCGAGAACGAGGGCGAGAGCCGCGAACAACCCGAACAGCAGCCCCGAAAACCGCCTCAGGGAGACGGAACCCGAAAGCAGCTGCTCCATTGTCTGGACCTTGGAAATGGGCAGGTTCTGATCCTCTTCCCGGATTTCGGCCTGCACTGCACCTGCCAGGCTCGCAGGCTCTGAGTGGGTGCGTATAACGAGATACATGCGAGATTGGTAGCCGGGCAGATAGATGTCAAAGGTTGATTCGCCGTCCAAGTCAAACTGCCTCACATCCGCCACTACTCCAACGACAGATAGCCAGACGGGCTTGGTGCCCACGGGTGCGATGTTGATCCGTTTGCCAATGGGGTCCGCATCCGGCCAATAGTGACTGACCATCGTTTGGTTAATGATGGCTGGATGAGACGTCTTCTGCCAGTCTTCCGCAGTCTTTGGAAGGCCCGCCGATTCGTTCTCCGTGAAGCCCCGGCCTTTGAGTAGGGAGATGCCCATGGTGCCGAAGTAATCGAGGCTTATGGATCGCAATTCCGAATAGGTCAGCACTCCTGGTGCGATGGGTGGGTGCCCTTCGACAGAGAACTCTTGACGATTCGTAATGTCGCCGGCGAAAGGAAGGTAATTGATTGCTCCCACACTTTGCACGCCGGGAAGACTCTTAATTCTCTGTTGAATTCTCTGATAGAAATCCGTCACCTCCGGCTCCTTTGAGTATTTGGAGTCGGGAAGATCAATCTCCAAGGTCAAAAGCTTTTTTGGGTTGAATCCTGGATCGACCCCTAAGATTCGAGCCAAGCTCCGGATTAGCAGCGAAGCGCTAAACAACAACACCAGTGCCAACGACAGTTCTACAACCACTAGCAGGTTTCCGAAACGACGGGTGCGAACTCCTCCGCTTGAGCTTCTCGTTCCTTCCTTTAGCAGTTCATTGAGGTTGAGTTTGGATGCCTGGAGGGCTGGGGCTAACCCAAAGATCAAACCAGTAAAGACCGAGAGGAGCAGGGCAAAACCCAGCACCCATGCGTCCACTCCAATCTCCTCCTTGCGGGGGATGTCCGCTGGGCTCAGGACGAGTAAAAAACGAAGCCCCCAAAAGGCTAACACAGTTCCTAAGGCACCACCCAACGCAGCGAGCAACACGCCCTCAGTTAGAAACTGCCTGATCAGCCGAAGCCGGTCAGCACCCAATGCGGTGCGGACAGCCACTTCCTTAGTTCGCGCCACGATTTTGGCGAGCAGCAGATTGGCCACGTTGGCGCAGGCGATCAGCAGGACCAGGCCCACTGCCCCCAGCAAGACCAGCAGAGTCACTTTGAAATGGCCTACCAGGTCTCTGTGAAGAGCGATAAGTGTGACTCCCCAACCTTTTTGCCACGTCGGATATTCTTGCTCAATGCGCCGGGCAATCGTTGCCATCTCCGCTTGTGCCTG
>Ga0066710_100005354_pt1 | contig 11670 bp, 10 predicted proteins | sample GraSoiAngelo_159_FD_79666 | JGI IMG/M metagenome (GOLD analysis project Ga0066710, IMG submission 79666) | Grasslands soil microbial communities from the Angelo Coastal Reserve, California, USA - 14_1009_16_40cm | ecosystem: Environmental > Terrestrial > Soil > Grasslands | place: USA... | reverse complement strand
CTGGCAATCACTCGGAAGCGGTATGCGCCTGGGCCAAGGTTACCGTATGTGGCCTCAAGGTTCGTGACCGGTTCACTCCATTGGTGATCAAAGCCATCCAGCTTGTAACGGTAGCGAACCCGCTCAGAATTGGTTAGACTCAGCCCCGCGTACCGAAACGTCGTTTTCTGCTTTGCCGGGGGAATCTGTATGGGTCCGTGCAGGTCAACCGGAGTCCCATCTGCGGAGATCGCCTCAATATGAACCAGAGCTGCAGCCGGATTCGCCGTTGCTCGCGCCGGATTCACCACAGAAACGCCGCGATTGGTGGTGAACCAAATGCGTCCCTGAGAATCTGTGACAACCGATCGGTATCGCTTTACGCCCTCAGTACCCAGCAACCCATCTTCGGGCCCGTACTCGCGAACGTCCGCATCGCCGAGCGCGCCACCGATCAAGCTGCTGCGTTTCACTTGCAGTACATGACTGGCCGTCGCGATCCAAAGCCATCCGCTTCTATCTTCCGCCATTCCGAATATCGGCTCGTGCAGCGAGTCTGGAACTGCGCGCGGTACATGGATTTGTTTGTCACTGAGGAAGGCCAGGCCAGCAGCAGTTCCGATCCACAACACGCCATTCGAATCTCGCAGGAGGCTATTCACATCTGGAGAGGAAAAACCGTCGCGAGCGGCATAGGTGCGCCAGCCATTTTTCGAGAACGCGCTCAGGCCATTTGGGGTGCCAAACCACATAGTTCCGTCTGGGCCCTCTGCAATCGAGGACACCGTGTTCGACGCCAAACCGTTCGCACTTGTGTAAGTTGTGAAGTGTCCGTTCCGGAGTGCGCTAACACCGCCACTCAGTGTCCCAGACCAGATCGTCCCATCGCGACTTGCGTACACCGCGTACACACTGTTTTGCGCGAGGCCTTCGGCCTGAGTGTATGACTTGGACTGGGGTGAACCGTGGACGTCCCGCAGATGAGTCAGCCCGCCACGTTGCCGTCCCAGCCACAGGTCATCACTGCTGCCGGTAATGGAATAGACAATATCTCGACCTAGTTCGGCGGACTGAAATGGTTGGATAATGCTTCCCTTCAGCGTCGCCAACCCTCCCGCTATGGGCGCGAGCCAGGCATGGTCGTGACCGTCAACGTACAACGGTCCAATGCCTTGCGATTTGAAGGCGGGAACTGAGTAAGTGACAAACGCGCTGTCACGCAGACGTTCAAGGCCGCGTGGACCGCCAATCCAAATATTCCCCTCCCGGTCCTCGAACAGCGAGGTTACCGCAGAGTCGGAGACGGAACCGTTTCTGGCAAAAGCGGAAACTCCGTTGGCGTTAAAGCGTAAGAGTCCACGATTCGTTCCCACCCAGATGTTCGCGTCACGGTCTCGAATCATGGAAAGAACTTCGGCATGCAGCAGAGACAGCGGGATGGCGCTGCGAGTGAGTTCGGTTCCATCCCAGCGCGCCACACCTTTACTGGTGCCGATCCACAATTCAGAGTTCTGAAAAGGCAGGAGGCAATTGACTTTCCCATTGGGCAACCTGTTCGGCATTGCGGAGAGGTGGCCTTCGCGTAAATAGAACAGCCCCCTACTTTCTGTACCCAGCCAAATCTTGCCGTCGGCGGTTCTTGCTATCGAAATCACCGCAGAAGTGGGTGCAGCCAAACGGTGGGGCGCGAGGCCAGTCGACCAACTCAGGCGAGTTGAACGTTCATCAGGAGTTTCGGCAGGGAAACCCGCCGCAGATTTGTCTGACACAGATTCGGAGGAGGCACTTTCAAACCGCTCGCTATCGTAAGTCAGGGTGCCCATCGCGAGCGAGGAGAGCAAGATCTTATTTCCGATCCCGCGGCCGATCACCGTGATGCCATTTTCGCCCTCTCCACGAATGAGTTCGAAGTTCCCGTCGCGGTAGCGCAGTAGCTTCGTGCTTCGCAATAAGACCCAAAGATTGCCTTGTCCATCGCCTAGTAGAGTCTGGACAGCACCGATCGCAAATGAAGAGGGATTGGCTTGTTCAAATTGACGAAAATTCAAGCCATCGAACCGGATCAGTCCCTTATCCGTCCCAATCCAGAGATAGCCGTCTGCGGTCTGAGCGATAGCAGTTACTGAGCCGCTTGCGAAACCCTTCTCCGCTCCCCAGGAGGTTCTTATATATTGCGAAGTTGTCCGATTTGGATCTAGTGCAGATGCCGAAACCGCCAAGTAGAGTGCGACGACTCCGGCCATCGCCCATTTCGGCCAGGCACACCCGGCAGAACTGCCGTTACGGAAGATATTCAAATTTCTCAACCACGACTTCGCAGCCCTTTTGTAAGGGATTCGTATCACTAGCGAGCACATAGAAGAAGAGTTGAACCCTTTCCTGACCCGGCGTCGGTACCCCCGAGGTGAATTCATGTTCAGCAACCAACGAACCTTCGCCGCTCCCGGATGCTCCGCGGACGGTTTTAAATCTGACCCGTCCTGATTCCCAGCGCATTGAGTGTGTGAGGGTGCCGGGCGGCGACTTGAATTGGGATACATTCCCGGGGACGTAGAACGGTTGAATGCCAAATTGCGCATTGTTTTTGTTGGCGGCATTACCCCAACGGCTAATCTCGACGTCCATTTCGCGATAGTGCTGATCGCCTCCCCAATCATCAAATGTGTTTACGCTGAAAACAGCTGCGGGCTCCAAATGAGAAGTGTCATGCACAGTTACAACATAAGTGCCGTACCCGAGACTGCGATTTAAGACCACTTCCGCGCACGACCACCTACCCGACTTCCTTTTGATTTGTAGATGGAGAGCGCCCCTGGCATCGGTCCACGCGTTGTCAGGGTCATATAAATTATTCGTTCCTCCACGATCACTCGCGATGGTGCGTACGTCCCAATCGTACCCGCTAAACTTCAGAGGCTTGGTTGGTGCCTGGGCCGGGGTACCCTCACCGTTGACAATCGTCACCAGCTCGACAGAACCGCCCTTGGTGGGGGCAACATCCATAGTTGGAGGCGGGCGGAACCCCGGATCTACTAATAGGGCGGCATACTCAAATCCGAGGTGGATTTCGCTTTTCCATGTTGAGTCCGCTTGAATGGGAGTGAAAGGCCGGTCGGGCCAGGGTTGTACCCACCACGGCCCGCTGCGCGCATAAATAACGATCTGCTGTCCGGGTCGAGGGTTTCTGACGCGGCCCGCGATCGTGTCGACCCTCTCGCGCCCACCCTGCGCCGCGGGCGGAGTCTTAGTGAACTCGATCGAAGGCGCACCGTTTCCCTGGCGCGACTGGCAATTAGTCAGGGTAATGCAGAGCCCCAGCAACAGAATCTGTTGCGACGACAACACGGTAACCCATCTCGATCTCACGCTAAGCCCCTCCGCACTGTAAACTCGCACGTCTCCGCGCCGCTAATTTATTACGCCATTTGGATTCCTCGATCGTTTCAGGCATGTTCTTGGTCCAGTCCACAAGTCTCGCGTCTAAGCTCGCGTACCAAGATTAAGAATCACAAAACGCGACTCATACAACCTATTGTTAAGGTACAAATTCAGGGCCGGCGCCGAATCCCTAGGCAGGGGAATGACGGGGTACTACTTTCGAGGTATCCTCCTGCGCGCAGATCGAATGAAAGGAGGGAGGGTTCCGGCCGGGCCGGTCGGTCCTGACCCGCGCGAGAGGAAAGCAGAAAGTCACGCCGGAACCGATGAGCCTCCACGGCGACTTCCCTAGAAACTTGTCAGCGACTTCGTTTGGAATTGCGATCAGCGAGACGATTTCTACGCACTGACCCAAACCTCGCATCCTCCTTGTTGACTCAAGACCGCTGGCATCGGCAAGTAGGCCGCCGCCTGCTCACGATCGCGTCGGCGCCCGAAAGAAGATGTTTTGCGCCTTGTCTTCGAACCAGATCCCGAGGCTTCAATTTTGGGTGTACGTGTGACCTGGTGAAATCGCTCGATGAGTTTGGCTCGGCCACGAGCGAGCTGAGCCTTCACAGTACCTACGGGCACACCTAATATCTCCGCTGTCTCTTTTATCGAAAAGCCATTTTTTAGACGTAGTAACAGAGCTGCTCGCTGAGAGCGCCGAAGACCGCCCGTGAGCTCAGTGACAATATGACGCAACTGGCGTTGTTCCAAACTTTGCTCCGGAGTTGGCCGTGGATCCACGAGAAACTCGGAAAAGGTCACCGATTCGTCTTCCTTGGAAGAGTGGTCGAGCGACAGCATGTGGGCTCGAGGACGGCGGCGTATCTGCATGCGTACTGCGTTGATCACAATCGCCGTGAGCCAAGTTGACATCTGCGCTCGCCCATCGAAATCGGCGATGTGCTTGAAGGCTGACAGCATCGCGTCTTGCACCGCATCCTCAGCATCTTCGCGACTGTTCAACAGGCGCATCGCTATTCGCCTGAAACGCGGCAAGCCACGCGACAGGATATTGTCGAACTCCTGCAAGCGTTCCGGGCTCGCTTCTTGTGCGACGATATGTGCACCGGCCGTCATCGACCGAAGACTGCAATCTTCGAGTGCAGCTGCAGGCGTGGCCATGTTTGGTGAATCTCCCTTTCTTGCTATGCACTCTGTTTCGAGTTGAATCTCATCAGGCGCATTCCACCTCCGGACTAGCATTTGTGGTGCCAGAGAAAACCGACCTCGACCGGACATCGCAGTCCGCAGTACAGAAGATGGTTGCAGAAGCATTGCTACGCGGTTACGAGAATTAAATCATTGGACTGGTGCCGAAGTCGCTGCTCTCGGCTGGGCGTAACCTATAACGACGATTCCGCGAGCATTACCCTCTGTCACATGCCAACTGCTTGTCACGGGCGCTTCTTCCGGAACCAAACTCAGTGGCTTCTTTCTCAGGCCTGGGTAGCTAAACCACTGTCAACGCAGAGAGATCGCCACAGAGAGTCCTGCTCCTTCATGTGGAAGGTTGCATGCCTGAATAAAAAAGGGGGAACTGTACTTGAAGCGTGGCACACTCAACGCGGGCGATGGACTTGCGATCGCCGTGGACGACAACGCAGCGGGCACAGTCTTCCGCTTGCGTGGCCGAGTCACCATCGATTCGTCCCCAGCCCTTCGCGACCGCCTCCTGGCCATGCTTCGTGTGCAGGCGCCGACAGCGGTGATTTTCGACCTGACCGAAGTCCCCTACATTGACAGCTCTGGCATTGCGACTCTGATCGAAGGACTCAAGATCGCCCGCAATCGCCAGATTGCGTTTTGCCTGCAGGGGCTGCAAGGCCGACTTCTTCATTTATTTGAGGTCACCGGCGTGCTCGCTCTCTTCAAAGCGAGCGGGTGCATTGTTCGCCCGGTGGAGAAGGTGTCTTGATGGCAACCGTTCTTGAAAGCGTTGGAAAGAGAACTCTCGACGACCTCGACTATGTCGGGAGCTTGAATATTCAGTTGTGGGCCACGCTGCGCGCGATGAGAACGGCATTGCCTTTTGTAGGAAACCGCTATCGCTGGCAGGCTACCGTGCGCCAGATGCTGCAGATCGGCGTTGACGCCCTGCCGATGGTGTCCCTAATGGCGATTTGCACAGGGTTCATTCTCGCGATGCAGGGGGCTTCTGAATTGCGCCGCTTCGGGGCATTGAACTATGTCATCGATCTGGTGGCGGTTGGGTTTACCCGAGAACTTGGCCCACTGCTCACGGCCATCGCGGTCAGCGGACGTTCTGGTTCTTCCTTTGCCGCCGAGATCGGCACTATGAAGGTGACCGAAGAACTCGATTCGCTTCGGGTAATGGCGCTGGAACCCGTCGAATTCGTCCTGGCGCCAAAGTATCTTGCCTCGCTGATCGTCGTTCCTTGTCTAAGCGTTGCCTGCAACGTCTGCGGAATTTTCGCTGGCGCATTGTTCATGTTCTTTAGCACGCACCTGTCCCCAGCGCTGTACCTTCACTACGTCATGAATTCCATCCAGTTGCACGACGTAGTCACTGGACTAATCAAGAGCGTCGCCTTTGCCACAATCATTGCGCATGTCGGTTGCCTAGAGGGATTTCGTGTTCGCGGTGGGCCCGATTCCGTCGGCCGCTCCACGACAAGCGCGGTTGTGAAGTCAACTTTTCTAGTCATTCTGGCTGATGCGGCGTTCACGGCCATCTTCTACTTCACGGTGAAATCCTGATGCCAATCATTTCCATTCGCGACCTGGTAGTCGAATACGACGGACGCCGCGTATTGGACGGGCTGAATCTCGATATCGGGCAAGGAGAGACGATGGTCCTGCTCGGCGGCAGTGGTTCCGGGAAGAGCACCCTGTTGAGGCAGATCATCGGGCTCGAGCGGCCGAAGTCAGGCAGTGTCACGATCAAAGGAGTAGATATAACCCACTGCTCGGGGGCGGAACTAAAAAAACTCCGGCGTTCGATCGGAGTTGCGTTTCAGAGCGCGGCTCTGTTCAATTCGCTGTCGGTGGAAGACAATGTTGCCCTTATGCTGCGTGAACACACCGCGCTAGCGCCTTCGATAATCGACCTGATGGTCTGGATGAAGTTGGCCGTGGTCGGCCTGGCTGGCTTCGGCAAGTTACACCCGCAGGAGTTGTCGGGTGGCATGAAGAAACGCGGCGCTGTTGCTCGCGCTCTGGCGCTGGATCCTGAAATTCTCGTGCTCGACGAGCCTTCAGCCGGCCTGGATCCCATTGTTGCGGCGGAGCTGGATGAACTCATTCTGCTGCTCAAAGAGGCCTTTCATATGACGGTCATTGTCGTCACTCATGAACTGCCGAGCGCATTCCGGATTGCAGACCGCATCGCGATGCTTTACCAGGGTACGTTTAGTTCGGTGGGAACTAAGGAAGAAATCCAAGCAAGTCAAAATCCTCGCGTTCGGCAGTTCCTCGATCGGATTCCAGGAGACATGGCGCATGCGCCTGCGGTCGCTGCTTACTTCGAAAAATACTTACAGACTCAGGAGGCATACCAGTGACCACGGAAGCAAAAGTTGGGGCCTTCGTCCTCGGATGCTTCGCGATCCTATCGTTCACGATCAGCTATCTTGTGAACGCGCAATTCAGCGGCAGCACGGTCCCTTATCGGACTTATCTGCGTTATGCCGGCGGGCTAGAGCCGGGGGCTACTGTGCTCTTCGGCGGAATCAATGTGGGCAAAGTAACAGCGGTGCGGCCTGGGACAGCAGATCCTACTCGCATAGAAATTCTGCTGTCGGTGAAACAGAACACGCCTGTCAATGAAAAGTCCATCGCAAAATTGGGCATCATCAGCGTCATGAGCGGAGCCGCACTCTCGATTACGACTGGCAGCAACGATGCCAAGCGCCTTCCACCCGGATCGTCCATTCAGTCGCAGGAAGCGGCCAGTCTGGATGAGATCGCCGGCAAAATGGCCGGCGTCGCGGACAACGCAAACGCCCTGATGACCCAGGCGCGGGGAGAACTGGAGGGGATCACCGGCGATGCCCGCAGTCTGCTCGCCAACCTGAACACTGTGACTGGAAAGCCGAATCAACAGCGGATTCAAGCTGTCTTGGATCACGTCAATGGGCTGATAGCCAGTGAAGGTCCAAAGATCGATCGAATTTCCGATCAAGTCATCGCGCTGAGCCAGCATGCCGATGACACCATTCAGAACGTAAATGGCACGGTTACCGATGTGCGCGAGCCGATACGTAAAGACTTAGACGATTTGCAAAATACTTTGCTGCAAGCGAAGTCCTTATTGGCAGACATGCAGGTGATGGTACGAGCGAACGACTACAAGATTGACGACACCGTGGAAAACCTGCGAACCGCGACCGACAACCTGGACCAGCTGACCGACTCACTGAAGCAACGTCCGTGGAGCTTGATTCGGATCAAGCAGCCGAAGGGTCGTGAGGTCCCGAAATAAGGGATCGCCAGATCCAGCATTAATAATGGAGAGAACGAATATGAAAAAGCGTCGGATGGAAGTTTGCTTTGCGCTCGTAGCCCTCATTATCTTGGGCGCCTGCGGAGGCGCGGCGAAGTACCCGAACTACTACACTCTCCACGTGCCACCGCCAGTGGATCCACCGGTACAGGAGAGTGTACGAGCGTCATTGGCGGTACGCGAGTTCCGATCGCCCGCCTACTTGCGGCAAGGGGCCATTGTTTACAAGGCGTCTCCGGAACAAATCGGTTTTTATAATTACCACCGCTGGGCGGTTGATCCGCGTGAATTCTTGACCAACGCGGTGGCGGACCACCTGCGTGCGAGCGGAAACTTCACCCAGGTAAAGCTCTATGATGGGCGCTCCGACATCGATTACGTTCTTAGTGGACGCCTCGAAGAGCTGGAGGAAATCGATTACGAAGGAGGCGTCAAGGTCGAAGTTGCAATCTCCGCTCAGATGACAAACCTTGCAACTGGCGCGCAAGTGTGGACCAACGCTGTGTCTGAGGTTGGAACAGTCGAAAAGCGCGATGTACCAGCCGTTGTAACAGAGATGAACCGGACGATGGATCGAGCGATTGAGAAGCTGCTGACGCCAGCTCCTTCTCTCGTCGCTGCTAAAGGGAAGTAAGACCATGTCGTTTTACTCAAGAGTCGCGGCCTCAGGTGCCTTGCCTGGGTCGTGCTCTCGTCATTGGGTGATTGTGTCGGTGCTTCTGATCTTCATTACCTTCTCCGCAAATGCCGCTCACTCCGCTGATGCAGCAGCTCAGCCGATTGCGTCGAGTGCAAACGCTTCTGCGCCTGTGATCGTCGTTGGCTTCGTAGGCGGATTCGTTCGCCACGACGACGTTCGCCATTCGGAAGTTCAGCTGGCGCAGAAGCTCCAAGCCTCCCATCCACAACATCTTCGCGTCGCTATGTTTCAAAACTGGCACCGCGAGGCGGCACATCAGACCATTCTTCAATGGCTGGATACCGACCAGGACGGGCACCTTACGGACGAGGAGAAGCGTGGTGCACACATCATCCTGTTCGGACACAGCTGGGGCGGCGCGGCCGTCATTTCGTTAGCGCGCGAGCTCCAGCAGGAAAAAATTCCAGTTCTGCTTACCATCCAGGTTGATAGCATTGCCAAACCAAGCCAAAATGATGGCGTGGTTCCCGCGAATGTGGCCTATGCGGTCAACTTTTATCAGACGCGCGGATTGCTGCATGGCCGCCCCCGAATTACGGCCGCCGATCCGGCGCAGACCAAGATCCTGGGGGATTACTTCCGGGACTACAACAAGCCACCCGCCGAATGCAGTCAGTACCCTTGGTTGACGCGGCATCTGTTCCAGGGACACACCGCCATCGAGTGCGACCCGCTGCTGTGGTCTCAGATCGAGGGTCTGATTGAGAAGTATTCGTCTGCCGAGGAGAAAGCCTCGGACTTGCGCGCAGGTGAGCTGCCCTCTGGGCGCACGTCTGCCATTCATCACCAGCCGGTGCAAATTCCCTCCGTAGATGGCAGTGAATTGCGGCCCACGATCGACTGATGCCCCGCCAACCCTTTGTCACTTGCTATAGCGTTGACACCAGTCAGCCCACATTCATGTCAATTTTCAAAGGCTTACAATTGGCCTTAAGGTTGCACTTTGAAATATGTTTCCGTCGCCTGCGTGCCGCAGGAGCAAAACCACTAAGCCGCGAAATAAGTATTCAGATTTTGTTGTGCTGCCCCGGAAGTCAGGAAGAACACAGGAGATGACAATGACGTTGCTGGAATCTTTAAAGCAATACACAACCGTGGTCGCGGATACTGGCGATATAGACGCAATCCGCCAGCATCGGCCGCAGGACGCCACCACCAATCCCTCTCTTCTTTATCACGCTGCCCAGATGCCGGCGTATCGTCACCTGGTAGAAGAAGCTGCTGAACAGGCCTCCGACATCGGTGGCAGTCACGCACAAATGGCGGAAGAATTCATCGACCAGATGTTCGTTCTCTTCGGCAGCGAGATTCTTCAGGTAGTCCCAGGCCGCGTTTCAACAGAGGTCGCGGCCAGCTTGAGCTTCGACACCCCTGGAACGATCGCCAAGGCCCACAAGCTCATTTCGCTATATAAGAAAAAAGGTGTGGCTCGCGAGCGTGTTCTGATCAAGATTGCCAGCACGTGGGAGGGCATTCAGGCAGCCGCCGAGTTGGAACAGGAAGGCATCCACTGCAATCTGACGCTGCTATTCAGCTTCGCCCAGGCCGTCGCATGCGCCGAAGCAGGAGTGACCTTGATCTCGCCTTTCGTCGGTCGCATCTACGATTGGTATAAGAAGGAAGGCGGAGGCAAGGAGATTCCCCCTGATCAGGACCCCGGAGTTGCATCGGTTACGCGCATCTACAACTATTACAAGAAATACGGTTACAAGACCCAGGTGATGGGAGCGAGCTTCCGCAACGTAAATCAAATCGTCCGTTTGGCTGGCTCTGACCTGCTGACTATCAGCCCCGATCTGCTTGATCAGCTGGAAAAAACTGAGGGCGTTGTGGAACGCAAACTTGATCCGGCCAAAGCTCAGGCAATCAAAGACGAACGCCTGCGCCTGTCCGAGAAGGCGTTTCGCTGGATGCACAACGAAGACCCAATGGCGACCGAGAAGCTCGCCGAAGGCATTCGCAAGTTCAACAGCGACGCACAAAAATTGGAAGAGTACGCACTCTCCCAAGTTGCCGAAAAAGTCGGGTGAGTGGTGGCCCCAGCGAAGCGTGCGGCTCAGCTCAGGATCGGGCCGCACCGCATCGTGCGAAAGCATGAGTCAGTTTTGAAAGGGCACGGCTTCAGCCGTGCCGCTGATGCCAAAAATGATGGCTTTAGCCGCTGAGGAGTATCAGCGTATCCACGATGGAGTATTTTAGATGGACGCTAGCCGCGCAGTTCTTTGGGACATGGACGGAACTCTGATCGACTCAGAAGATCTGCACTGGATTTCCTGGAGGAACACGCTCGCCAACGAAGGCGTCTTCATCACCCACCAACAGTTCCTTTCCTCGTTTGGCCAGCGTAATGATTCCATTCTCCCCCAATGGCTGGGCGCTGGAGCAACTCCAGAGCGCATGGAGAAAATCGCAAACGCCAAAGAGGAACTGTACCGTCGCCGAGTTCGCCGGAATGGCATATCGCCTCTGCCCGGGGTTGCAGATTGGCTGCACCGGCTTCACCAGGAAGGATGGCTTCAGGCCATCGCGTCAGCAGCCCCGCGCACAAATATTGATGCAATCCTTGAGGCTCTATCGGCGACCGATACTTTTCAGGCCATTGTTTCCGCCGAAGATGTACACCGAGGCAAGCCAGATCCCGAGGTTTATCTGACCGCGGCTGCCCGGGTCGGAGTACCGCCCGAGCAGTGCATCGTTGTCGAAGACGCACTCGCGGGCATCGAAGGAGCACGTCGTGCTGGGATGAGATGCATTGGGGTAAGTCGCAATGGTGCGAATCTGCCCGCCGATATTGTTGTGCAGTCCCTCGAACTTCTGGAGCCGGACGCATTCGATATATTAGACAGAAGCTCACTTGCCGGCTTTGGGGCCATGCCGTCAGTAACGCCGATGAATTTCACAATTTGAGCCGACTATCAGCGAGCCAGCCAGATTTCATCTCGACAAAACTGAGCCACACCGATGAGCTTCGAACCGATTGAGAACTACGGCGTGATTGGCAACATGCGGTCGATTGCGCTTGTGGGGGTAAACGGTTCAATTGACTTTCTGTGCTATCCCAATTTCGATTCTCCCACAGTGTTTGCCGCGCTACTCGACG
>Ga0066710_100005353_pt1 | contig 11672 bp, 10 predicted proteins | sample GraSoiAngelo_159_FD_79666 | JGI IMG/M metagenome (GOLD analysis project Ga0066710, IMG submission 79666) | Grasslands soil microbial communities from the Angelo Coastal Reserve, California, USA - 14_1009_16_40cm | ecosystem: Environmental > Terrestrial > Soil > Grasslands | place: USA... | reverse complement strand
GGCGCCGTTGAGGAAGTACGCGTACCGGTTGTTGCGCTCCGGGACGAAGCCGATCTCGGTCACGATGGACGAGTACCGGTCCTTCTCCTGGTAGAACGCCTTCATCGCGGTGAACGAGGCCTTCAAGTTCGCCTTCGCCTCGCTCTGCTTCGACCGCGCCTGGAACTTGATGAAGTTCGGGATCGCGATCGCCGCAAGGATGCCGATGATCGCGACGACGATCATCAGCTCGATGAGCGTGAAGCCCTTTTGCAGTTTCTTCATTGTGGTCCTCCTTGGAATGGCCACCCTCTGGAACAGCAAGGCACGGGCCGCACTGCGGGAGGCGGAATTCCGGGCGGTTGCGTGCCGGCGCAGACGGTTGTCGGATACCCGGTCTTGTCTGTCGGGTGACGGAGGCTGTCAGTAGTTGCTGCTCCAACATTCGGCCAGCTGTAAGCGGCCGTCGCACACGCCGCGGACCGCGCCCGAGCCGCGATCCGTTCTGTTGCGGCTCGTGCGAACTGCGCTACGGTACCGCGCGATGCAGGGCGCGATTCGCACCGAGCAACTCGGCAAGACGTTCCGGGTCGGCTTCTGGGGACGGAAGGTGAAGGCCGTCGAGGACTTGTCGCTGGAGGTCCAGGACGGCGAGATTTTCGGGTTGCTCGGGCCCAACGGCGCGGGCAAGACCACGGCGATCAAGATGCTGCTCGGGTTCGTCCGCCCGACCCGAGGCCGGGCGTTCGTGGCGGGAGAGCCGGCCGGGTCGCTCGCCGCGCGCAGGACGCTGGGTTACCTGCCCGAGAACCCGGCGCTCTACGAGTTCCTCACCGGCGAGGAGTATCTCCGGTTCGCCGGACGGCTTGCGGGGCTCTCGCGTCGGGACGCCGCGTCGCGTACCGAGCGGCTTCTCGAACAGGTCGGGCTCAAAGGTCGTGCCGATCGCGCGGTCCGCCGGTTCTCGAAGGGGATGGTGCAGCGGCTGGCGCTGGCGCAGGCGCTCATTGGAGATCCGCGCATCGTGATCCTGGACGAGCCGATGAGCGGGCTCGATCCGATCGGCCGCAAGGACGTGCGCGACCTGATCTTCGAGCTGCGCCGCCACGGGCGCACTGTGCTGTTCTCCACCCACATCCTCTCGGACGTCGAGGCGATCTGCGACCGGGTGGGGATCATCGTGGGCGGCCGGCTGACCGATTGTGGAACCCTCTCCAGCCTGCTCGAGCCGAGCGTGCGTGCGGTGGAGATCGTCGCCCGCGGGGTGCCCGACCAGCTCACCGAGCAGCTCGCCAGGGAGGGCGCCGAGGTGATGCGGCGCGACGGCGCCTTGGTCCTGACCTTTCCATCCGAACCGCCCGCGCAGGCCGCCGTGCGCGCCATCGTCGGCGCCGGAGGTGTCCTGGTCTCGCTCGCGCCGCACCGGCAGACGCTCGAGAGCCTCTTCGTGCAGCGGGCGCGCGATGGGGCCGCGCCGGCGGCATGATCGCCGCGCCGTCGTGGGCGGCGGACGCCTACGTGCTCTTCGTCGGCGCGTGCCTGGGCAGCTTCCTCAACGTCGTGATCGCGCGCCTGCCGCACGGGCGCAGCCTGATCTCTCCTCCTTCGAGCTGCCCCCGCTGCCAGAGCCGCATCGCCTGGTACGACAACGTGCCGGTCCTCTCCTGGATCGCGCTGCGCGGCCGCTGCCGGCGCTGCGGCCAGCCGATCAGCGGCCGCTACCCGGTGGTCGAGCTGCTCACCGCCGTGCTCGTGTTCGCGATCTGGCGCCGCTTCGGCGGACAATGGGCCACGCTGGCGTACGCCGCATTCGCCTGCGGGCTCGTGGCGCTCACCTACATCGATCTCGACACCTGGCTGCTGCCGCACGAGATCACCTGGCCGCTGCTCGCCGTCGGTCTCCTCTCCCCGGTCTGGAACCTGCGGCTCAGCTGGACGGACTCGCTGATCGGAGCGGGCGCGGGAGTCGCGTTCTTCGCGGCCATCGCGCTCATCGGCGAGAAGGTGCTGCGGAAGGAAACGATGGGGTGGGGCGACGTCTGGCTCCTGGCCGGCCTCGGCGCCTGGCTGGGCTGGCAGGCGCTCCTGCCGGTGGTCCTGCTCTCGGCGGTCCAGGGCTCCGCGGTCGGGGCGGTGCTGCTCTTCCTGGGACGCGCACCCGCCGAGAAGACCCGGGCCGAGCGCCAGGGGCGCGGGTCTGTCGGTGGCGGCGCGCCCCAGGGAGAAAAGGACGAAACTCCTGGGGCGCCCGCCGAGTCCTGGTACTCAGCCCACCCTCCGCCCGGACAGCCGCCTCACGATCCGGACGAGGAGGATTGGGTGCCGCCGCCGCATGCGGTGCCCTTCGGGCCGTTCCTCGCGCTCGCCGCGCTCGAGGTGCTGCTGGCGGGCGATGGTCTGTACCGCTGGTACTTCGACGCGATGGAGAGGTTGTTCGGATGAGCCAGCGCCGCTTCGGTCTGCGGCTCCGGATGCTGGCGACGCTGACCGGAGCTGGCCTGCTCTGCGGCGCGGTGCTCACCGTGGTGCTGCTCCTCGGCGCGCGCGACGAGATCACCCGGCGCCACGTGGGGAGCGCGCGGGCGGGAATACGGGCAGTCGGGGAATCGGCCGCGCGGCACTGCGGCCGCGACGCGGCTTGCTTCTCCGGCGCGGTAGCCGCCGCCGGACTCTCCTGGCAGGAAGGCGCGAGCTGCGGGACGCCGCTGCGGATCGCCGAGCGGCTCGTCGCCTGCGAGGAGGTGCGGGGAGGCGCGTTGCGGCAGGAGGTGGACCTGGCGCCCGCAGCCGCCCAGGCTCGATCCCTCATCGGTCCGGTGCTCGTCTCGGTGCTGCTCGGCATGCTCCTCCTGGTCGTGCTGGTGTCCTGGGTGCTCGATCGTCAGCTGGTCGCGCCGCTCGGTCGCGTCGACGAGGCGCTGGACCGCGTCTCCGACGGCGCATCCTTTGGACCGCTCCTCGCCGAAGGAGGCGATTTCCTCGGCCGGTTGGCCCCCGCGGTGAACCGCCTCGACCTGCGGCTCCGGGAGGAGCGCGCGCGCGTTCAGTCGCAGATCGAGGAGCTCCAGGCGAGCAACCGGGAGCTCCGCGCGGCGCGAGAGGAGGTCGTCCGGAGCGAGCGGCTGGCCAGCGTGGGCCGGCTCGCCGCCGGCGTTGCGCACGAGGTCGGCAACCCGATGACGGCGCTCCTGGGCTTCCTCTCCATCTTGCAGGACCGTCTCAAGCAGGGGAAGGACCCCGGCGACTATCTCGACCGCCTGTCCCGCGAGGCGGAGCGCATCGATCGCATCCTGCGCGACCTGCTCGGCCTGGCCAGGCCGCCTGCCCGCGATCTGCAGCCGGTAGACCTGCGCGCCGCCGCCGAGCGCGCGCGCGGCTTGCTGGAGGCGCAGCCGAGCTGGACCGGCTGCGCGCTGGAGCTGCGGGTCCCCGCCGACCTGCCGCGCGCGCGCGGCGACGACCACTCCGTGGTGCAGGTCCTCCTCAACCTGCTGGTCAACGCCGCCAAGGCCGGCGCGAGCACGGTCGAGGTGGAGGGTCGTGCCGAGAGCGGCGTCCCGATCGTGGAGGTGATCGATGACGGCCGCGGTCTTCCGCCGGAAGCCGCCGCGCGCCTCTTCGAGCCCTTCTTCACCAGCTCCCGTCCGGGCGAGGGAACCGGGCTCGGTCTCGCCTTGTGCCACGCCACCATGGAGCGCTTCGGCGGGTCGATCTCCGCGAAGCAGCGGGCAGGTGGCAGCGGGACTTCCTTCGTCCTCCAGTTCGCCGCCTGGAGGTAGGACCGCTTCTGGCTCGCATCGCGCCGCCTGGCCAGCGAACGAGAAGCCGTTCTCTTCGGTCTGGCGCGCGCCGCTGCTACGCTGGCTCCCATGGCGCTGCGCTCGATCCTCATCGCCGACGACGAGGAGCCGATCCGGCACGTGCTCGCCGTGCTCCTGTCGGAGCAGGGATACTTCGTGCGCACGGTGAAGGACGGCGACGAGGCGCTGCGCGAGCTCGCCGCCCGCGACTACGACGCATTGGTCACCGACGTGCGCATGCCGGGCATGGATGGGCTCTCGCTGGTGCGCGCGGTGCAGCAGCAGGCCGCGGAAACCACCGTCATCGTCATGAGCGCGTACGGATCGCACGATCTTGCGCTCGAGGCGATGAAGGCGGGCGCCTACGACTACCTGGGCAAGCCGTTCCGGCCAGACGAGGTGCTGCTCGTCCTGCGCAAGGCGGAGGAGCGGGAGCGGCTGCGCGCGGAGAACCGCCGCCTGCGCAGGGAGATCCGGGCCTCCCGCGGCGCCGACGCCATCGTCGCCGAGTCGCCGGCGATGAAGGACGTGCTGCGGCTCGTCCAGAAAGTCGCGCCGGCGAAGACCACCGTCCTCATCGCCGGCGAGAGCGGGACGGGAAAGGAGCTGATCGCGCGCGCGCTCCACGAGATGTCGCCCCGCGCCGAACGGCCTTTCGTGGCGGTGAACTGTGGCGCGATCCCGGAGCAGCTGATCGAGAGCGAGCTGTTCGGCCACGCCAAGGGCGCCTTCACCGGCGCCTCCGGCGCGAAGCGGGGCTTGTTCGAGGAGGCCGACGGCGGGACGCTGCTGCTGGACGAGATCGGCGATCTGCCTCTGCACCTCCAGGTTTCGCTCCTTCGCGTCCTGCAGGAGGGCGAGGTGCGCCGCGTCGGTGACGCCCGGACCATCCGGGTGGACGTGCGCGTGCTCGCCGCGACGCACCGGGATCTGGCGCAGGCCGTTGCCGCGGGGAGGTTTCGCGAGGACCTGTTCTACCGGCTCAACGTGGTGGCGCTGCGGCTTCCGGCGCTGCGCGAGCGCCCCGAAGAGATCGAGCCGCTCGCCCGGCGGTTCCTCGTCCGGCACGCGGTCCGGCTGGGACTCCCGGAAAAGCCGCTCTCCGCCGAGGCGCTGCGGCGGCTGGGCGCCTGGCGCTGGCCCGGCAACGTCCGCGAGCTGGAGAACGCGCTCGAGCGCGCGCTGGTGCTCTCCGAGGGACCGGAGATCGATCCGGACGCGCTGCCCGAGGAGCTGCGCGCGGCCGCCGCTCCTTCCGGCCCGCCGCCGGCGCCCGCGGAGGGAGATCTCTCGATCAAGAAGGCGCAGCGGGTCCTGGAAGCGGACCTGATCCGCCACGCTCTCCTGCGCACCCAGGGGAACCGCACCCGCGCCGCCGAGCTGCTCGAGCTGAGCCCCAGGGCCCTGCTCTACAAGATCCGGGAATACGGCATCGGCGAGTAAGCGGCCCGCTGCTGCGACGCCGCTGCGACATCGACACGGCCGATGCCCCGGCCGGCCTTCGGTCGAATCTCGTACGCAAGGGGTCGGTACCGCTCCCACCGAGCGGTAGCGCCGCCCACCACCGTTTGCGATTCGTTACCGTTTCCTACCCCCAACTTCTTGCGTGTGCTCCCCGGTGGCGCCCCACTGCGGGTGAAGTGACCCCGAAGTGACCCGTCAGTGAGCCGTCAATGCGGGCAGTTCCTTGACGCCTACCCGTCGGTCCATGGATCCATCGTGACGAAGCGATCGGGAGGTCAGGGCGCGTGAACAACGTCCAGCGGTTCCGGGAAGAGCAGCTGATGGCGAAGGCGGAGCTCGCGCGCAAGGCGGGCGTCTCGGAATCCACCATCGACCGCATCGAGGCGGGAAAGGACTGCCGCCTGGAGACCAAGCGCAAGATCCTCTTCGCGCTCGGGCTCTCGGTGCAGGACTCGGTCAAGCTGTTCGGCCGGCGGCGCAACGGCAACGGCCACCGGGCAGCCAGGTAGTCCGCGGTGGGGATTCGGTAGCCACAGGTAAGAATTCGGTGGCGGCGGGTAGGTAGACTGTTTTTTTGGAGGGCCCCTCGACGGACGATAACGTCCGAGCGAGGTGCAAAGGGAGAAAGGCGATGGCGAAGAGCAAGCTCGCGCTCGGGCTGGACATCGGATCTTCGTCCGTGAAGCTCGTCCAGCTCAAGGAGGCGAAGCGCGGCTACATCCTGGACGCTTTCGGGGTGGCGCCCCTGCCTCCCGAGGCGATCGTCGACGGCGCGTTGATGAACTCGACCGCCATCGTCGACGCCATCCGCCAGCTCCTCTCCCAGTACAAGCTGAAGAACCGCGAGGTGGCCATCGGCGTCAGCGGCCACAGCGTGATCATCAAGAAGATCTCCATGCCGCGGATGAGCCAGGAGGAGCTGGAGGAGAGCATCCAGTGGGAGGCGGAGCAGTACATCCCCTTCGACGTCAAGGACGTGAACATCGACGTCCAGATCCTCACGCCCGCGGATCAGGACTCCGGCACCGGCCAGATGGACGTGCTCCTGGTCGCCGCCAAGAAGGACATGATCAACGACTACACCTCGGTGGTCAGCGAGGCGGGCCTCGCGCCGGTGGTGGTCGACGTCGACGCCTTCGCCGTCCAGAACGCCTTCGAGGTCAACTACGAGGCGCCCCGCAGCGAGACGGTGGTGCTGGTCAACGCCGGCGCCTCGGTCTGCAACATCAACGTGCTGGCCAACGGGCTCACCACCTTCACCCGCGACGTGACCATCGGCGGCAACCAGTTCACCGAGGAGATCCAGAAGCAGCTGAACGTCAGCTACGACGAGGCGGAGAAGCTCAAGGTGGGCGGCGACGCGGCGCAGGACTCCGACTCGGTGGTGCCCCAGGAGGTGGAGCGCGTCATCCAGGGGGTCGCCGACCAGATGGCCGGCGAGATCCAGCGCTCCCTCGACTTCTACACGGCGACCGCGGCCGACTCGCACATCTCCCGACTCTACCTCTCCGGCGGCACGGCGAAGATCCCGGCTCTCTTCAAGGTGATCGAGCAGCGGGTCGGCGTGCCGGTGGAGATCCTGAACCCGTTCAAGGGAGTCGAGATCGACAACCGCCGGTTCGATCCCAACTACGTGATGGACGTGGCGCCGTCGGCGGCGGTCGCCATCGGGCTGGCTCTGCGACGGTCCAACGAGCGCTAGGCGGAGGAGACACCATGATCCACATCAACCTCCTCCCCGTCCGCGCCGCCAAGAAGCGCGAGTTCGGCCGGCAGCAGCTGATCCTCTTCGGCCTCATCCTGGTGGGCGGGCTGCTGGGAAACTACACCTGGTGGAAGGCGGAGAAGGACAGCCTCAACGCGCTCGAGCAGCGCATCGCCTCGACCCGCAGCGAGATCGCCCAGCTGGAGAAGACCATCGGCGAGGTCAAGTCGATCACCCAGGACAAAAAGGCGCTCGAGGACAAGCTGAAGATCCTCGACGCGCTCAAGAAAGGTCGCACCGGGCCGGTGAAGGTGATGGACGAGCTCGCCACCATCATCCCCAACAAGGCCTGGATCACCGACTACTCCGAGCAGAACGGCAGCGTGGTGATGCGCGGGTTCGCGGTGACCTACGAGGACCTCTCCGCGTTCGCCCAGCGGCTGAAGACCTCCAAGTACTTCGCGAACGTGACCATCAAGAAGGCGTCGCAGAAGAGCCAGAGCGGAACGGTGGAGTGGGAGATCAACTGCAACGCGAACTACTCGGCTTGAAGAGGAAACCGTGGCACTGACCGGGCAGGACATCCTCAACTCGATCACCAAGGCCCCTCTCTCGCAGAAGGTGGTCGGCCTGGGCCTGATCGTGGGCCTGCTCACCGCCGGCAACTGGTACCTCCTCGTCGACCCGGTCCAGCAGCAGATCACGCGGCAGCAGGCCGCTCTCCGCCAGCTGGAGGACGAGCTGATCCAGAAGCAGTCGATCGCCAACAACCTGGCCCAGTTCAAGCGTGAGAAGGAGATCCTCGAGCGCCGCCTGCAGCAGGCCCTGACCGAGCTGCCCAACGAGGCCAACATCGACGAGCTGATCCGCTCGCTCGCCGAGGTGGGCAACAAGAGCGGCCTGGTGATCAACGACATCGCTCCCCAGGCGGAGCAGAAGCAGTCCTTCTACGCGGCGATCCCGGTGGTGATGGCGGTGACGGGCAACTACCACGAGGTGGGCGTGTTCCTCGACGCCATCTCCAAGCTCGCGCGCATCGTGAACATCACCAACATCAAGATGAATACGCCCAAGATGAGCGGGGACAAGCTGGTCGTCTCCGCCACCTACGTGGCCACCACCTTCCGCTTCCTCCCCGAAACGCAGGCGCAGGCGCAAGGGCAGGGACAGACGCCGCCGGGGGCCGCGAAATGATCCGGTCCCGCCTCCTCGCCGCCGCCGCGCTCGCCTGCGCCGCTTGCGGCAGCAGCCCGCCGCCGCCGCCGCGGAGGCCGGCCCCGCCGCCCGCCGCGCCCAAGCCCGTCGAGGACGAGGCGGCGGCGCCCGCGCCGACCACCATGTACGTCTACTCGCCCATCGGGAAACGCGACCCGTTCCAGAACGTGTTCGGGAACAAGGAGAACAACCCCGTGCGCGTCGAGGGTCGCAAGCCGACCCCCCTGCAGCGCTGGTCGCTGGACCAGCTACGGCTCTCGCTTACGGTGACTGGCACCTCCTCGCCGATGGCGATGCTCGAGGATCCGGAGAACCGCGGCTGGCCGGTTCGACTGGGCGATTTCGTGGGCAAGAACTGGGGCAAGGTGACCGCCATCCAGCGCGACCAGATCGTGGTCACCGAAACCATCACCGATCACTCCACCGGCCGCGTGTACCCGCAGAACATCAAGATCATGGTTCCGGAGAGCAAGGAAGAGGAGCGCGATCTCCGCGCGCTCAAGGACGGCGAGGAGATGGTGCCGTCGGCGATGAGGGACCGCTAGATGCGCCGCCCGACCGAGGAGAATCCGATGATCCCGAAGCTTTGCACCGGAGGCGCAGCGCTCGCGGCGGCGATGCTGGCCGTGGCCGCTCCCGCCGCCCTCGCGGCGGCGCCGAACCGCGTCGCCTCGGTGGAGGTGGACGGGCCGCGCGTCGTGGTGCATGGCACCGCGCGGCCGGACTTCACGGTCTTCAAGCTGGCGGACCCCGCGCGCCTGGTCGTCGACCTCGCCTCGGCGGACGTGACCCGGGCGAGCGCGCCGGCCGCCGTGCACAAGGACGGGATCGCGGGTGTGTCGGTCGCGCAGTTCGACGAAGGGGAAAACCGCGTCGGCCGCGTGGTCGTGGCCCTGGAGGGAGACGCGAAATACGACGCCGTGGCCCGCGGCAACGACCTGGTGGTGACCATCGCGCCCGCGCAGCCCGCCCCGCGCCCGGCGCAGTCCGCGTCCAGGCCCGCGCAGCCCCGGCCGGCGGCTCCCGCGGCGCCGTCGGACCCCAACCTGGTCGTCACGCGTGAAGACTCCGTCGAGGTGCCCTCTCCGGCGCGGAAGCTGCGCGCCATCTCCATCGCCGGCGACGACGAGCAGGCATTGGTGCGTCTGGAAGCGGACGGCCCGGTCGGGAGCTTCGCGCTGACCGAGCTGCGCAATCCGGGCCGGCTGGCGCTCGACCTGCACGGGATGAGCTCGTCCGCCCGCCGCGGAACCGAAGGCGCGGGCCCGCTCAAGGGCGTGCGCGTCGCCCCGCGCGACGACGGCGTTCGCGTGGTCCTCGACGCCGAGGGCGACGCCATGCCGAAGTACGACGTGCAGCGCGGCCAGTCCAGCCTGCTGGTGCGCGTCGGACAGACCAAGGTGCCCCGCGACGGAACGCCCACCGCGACGGCGCCCGCAGCGCCCAGGCACGAGCTCGACGCCGCGCTTGCGCAGCCGCAGCTCGCCAACGTCAAAGCGGTGGACCTGCGCACGGAGGAGGGCAAGACGCGCGTGCTGGTGGTGCTCGACCAGCTGGTGAAGTTCGAGGTGACCCACCCCGACCCCGCCACCGCGGTGCTGACGCTCCACGGTGCCGCTCTTCCGGAGCGGCTCGAGCGCAACCTCGACGCCAGCGCGCTGGGGGGCCCGGTCACCATCCTCTCCAGCTACCGTTCTCCGGGTGAGGCCGGCGACGTGAAGATCGTCGCCAGCATCCGCCCCGGCACGCCGGACTCCATCGACGCCGTCAACGGAACGCTGACCTGGCGGTTCGGCGGTCCGCAGCCCGTCGCGCAAGGCCAGGCGACGCAGGCGGCGGCCAAGGCAGGCGCCAGCACCGAGCTGGACGACCGCAACTACACGGGACGGCGGGTCGACTTCAACGTCAAGGACATCGACATCAAGAACCTGCTCGGCGCCATCGCCGAGATCAGCAAGAAGAACATCATCGTCGCCGACGACGTGAAGGGCAGCGTCACCATCAAGCTGCGCAACGTCCCCTGGGACCAGGCGCTCGACATCATCCTCAAGTCGAAGCAGCTGGGGCGCGAGGAAGTGGGCAACATCATCCGCGTCGCGCCCATCGCCGTCCTGCGCTCCGAGCAGAAGGAAGCGGCCGACGCGGCCAAGAACAGCCTGGCGCTGCAGCCGCTGCGCGTGCGGCTGATCCCGGTGAACTACGCCGAGGCGAAGAATCTCGTCGACAAGCTCAAGGACACCCTCACCGATCGCGGCACGGTGTCGGTCGACGGGCGCACCAACACGCTGATCGTCAAGGACGTGCAGGAGGCGCTGCTCCGCGCGGAGGGCATCGTCCGCAACCTCGATACGCAGACGCCCGAGGTGCTGATCGAGAGCCGCATCGTCGAGGCGGCGACCAGCTTCTCGCGCCAGGTCGGCATCCAGTGGGGCGGCAACGTCTCGTTCGCGCCCAGCACCGGCAACCCGACCGGCCTGGTGTTTCCCAACATCGTGCAGGCCGCGGGCGCGGCGGACGACTCCAGCGCACCCATCGGCGGCCTGAACGGCATCACCGTGCCCAACTTCGCGGTCAACATGCCTGCGCCCATCGGCCAGAACAACGGCGCGGGTATCGGTTTCGTGCTGGGCAGCGCGGGGGGCGCCGCCAACCTGAACCTCCGGCTCTCTGCGGCGGAGAACAGCGGAACGATCAAGACCATCAGCTCGCCGCGCTCGGTCACGCTGGACAACGTCGAATCCACCATCGGCCAGGGCGTCTCGATCCCCTTCTCCCAGACGAGCGCCGCGGGCGTGAACACCACCTTCATCGAGGCCCGCCTCGAGCTGCGCGTGACGCCCCACGTCACCCAGGAAGGCTCGATCCAGATGAAGGTGCAGGTCACCAACAACCAGCCGAACCCGCAGCTCACCGGCGCGAACGGACAGCCCTCGATCAGCCGCCGCGAGGCGCGCACCGAGGTGCTGGTGAAGGACGGCGACACGACCGTCATCGGCGGCATCTACACGCGCCGGAACTCCGAGGCGTGGAACGAGGTGCCGCTGCTCTCGCGCATCCCCATTCTCGGCTGGCTGTTCAAGAAGAAGGCGGTCACCGACGACCGCACCGAGCTGCTCATCTTCATCACGCCGCGGATCGTGAACCGGTCCCAGTCGGTCATCGCCGCCGGGCCCTCCGGCGACGATGCGGCCAACAAGTAGGCGAGGGGCGACGCCATGAAGAAAATCCTCTCCATCGGTCCGCTCGCGGCGCTGCTCCTGTGTGGCTGCGAGGTGACCTACAAGAACAGCGCGATGCTGGTGGTCACCAAGGTGATCCAGGCCACGGCTCCGAGCTCGGGAAGCGGGGGCTGCACGTACTCGCCGGAGACGCTCGAGGTGACCTTCGGCATCTTCAATCCGCTCGGCGGCGGCTACACGCACGGGCTGGTGATCGAGAACCGGCTGCCGGACAACAGCGGCAGCCCTGGACGGGTGAACACGAACGACTTCCAGATCGAGTTCGCGGTC
>Ga0066710_100005352_pt1 | contig 11672 bp, 9 predicted proteins | sample GraSoiAngelo_159_FD_79666 | JGI IMG/M metagenome (GOLD analysis project Ga0066710, IMG submission 79666) | Grasslands soil microbial communities from the Angelo Coastal Reserve, California, USA - 14_1009_16_40cm | ecosystem: Environmental > Terrestrial > Soil > Grasslands | place: USA... | reverse complement strand
GGCGCGCAACCAGGCGATCCAGGCCACCGGCGTGCAGGGCACGGCCGCGGCGGAGGGGGCGCTCACCGGAGCGCTGCGCTCGCTGTTCGCCGTGGTCGAGGCCTACCCGCAGCTCAAGGCCAATGAGAACGTCTCCCGCCTCCAGGAGGAGCTGACCTCCACCGAGAATCGCATCGCCTTCGCGCGCCAGTTCTACAACGACATGGTGATGCGCTACAACACCAGGCTGCAGGTGTTCCCCAGCAACATCCTCGCCTCGCTCTTCGGGTTCAAGGAGGAGTCTTACTTCGAGACCACCGCCGCCGAGCAGGAGCCGGTCAAGGTCGACCTGAGGTAGTGCCGGTCATGCCGCGCGCTGCCTGCCCGAAGTGCGGCTTCAACAACCCCGGCGGGCGGAACGTCTGCGAGCTGTGCGGCACGGCTACGCGGGCCGAGGGCGCGGACGGGGCCACCGCGGCGGCTTCCGTCGGGCGGCGCGATTTCTACACCGAGCAGACTTCCAACAGCAGACGGTCGATGGCTCTTCTGGCCTGCTTCGTTCTTCTGGTCGTGGCGGTGGCGTGGGTGCTGGGCGAGCTGGGCGGACTGGGACCCGCGGGCCTTCTCCTCGGACTCGCCTTCGGGTCGATCGGCGCCGTTTCCGCCTACTACTCGGGAGACCGCATGGTGCTGGCAGCCAGCCACGCCACGGAGGTCGGCGCGGACAGGGAGCCGGTGCTGCACAACGTCGTCGAGGAGCTGTGTCTGGCTGCGGGCCTGACGAAGCCGCGTCTTTACGTCATCGAGTCGGAGGCACCCAATGCCTTCGCCACCGGCCGCGATCCGCAGCACGCCTCCGTCGCGGTGACGCGCGGGCTCCTGCGAAAGATGAGCCGGGAGGAGCTGCAGGGCGTGCTGGCGCACGAGATGAGCCATGTCCGCAACCTCGACGTACGCTTCGCGACCCTGGTCGGCGTCCTGGTCGGGACGGTGGCCCTGATGTGCGATTGGTTCTGGCGGTCGTGGCGATTCCGCCGGGGAAGCCGATCCACCGGCAGCGCGGGAGCGCTCTTCCTGATCCTGGCGGTCCTCCTGGCGGCTCTCGCCCCGGTGGCGTCGGTGCTCATCCAGATGGCCATCTCGCGCCGGCGGGAGCTCCTGGCGGACGCCACCGGCGTCGAGCTGACCCGCAACCCGCACGCCCTGGCTTCGGCGTTGCGCAGGATCGCCGCCGACCCGCAGGGCCTGGAGGTGGCCAACCGGGCCACGCAGCACCTCTACATCGTGAACCCGCTGAAGGCGTCCGGCATGGATTCATCGGCCCTGTTCAGCACCCACCCGCCCATCGAGGCCCGAATCCGCATTCTCGAGTCGATGACGTGAGACGGGTGGGCCTGGCGTTCGCTCTCGCCGTGTGTCTGGCAGGGGCGCACGTCGCGGTCGCGAGGTGGATCGCCGGGGCTGCCGGCTTTCCTCTGGATGACGCCTGGATTCACGCGCGTCTGGCGCGCAGCCTGGCCGAGGGGCGGGGATTCAGCTTCAACCCGGGCGAGCCCGCGGCGGTCTCCAGCGCCCCGCTCTGGACCCTTCTCGTGTCCGTCCCGGCGGCCGCCGCCATCCCGTTCCCGTGGGCCGCGTACCTGGCCGGCGCGGCGGGGGCCACGGCGCTGTCGCTCCTCGGCTTCCGGCTGGTGGAGCGCGCGACGGGTGACAGGAAGGCGGCGCTTCTGTGCGCCGCCCTGCTTCTCGGAACACATCCGTTCCCCTGGTCGATCGCGTCCGGTATGGAGCCCGCGTTCGCCGCGGCGCTCGTTCTGGCCACGCTTCTCGCGGCGCTTTCGGGGCGGATCGGGATCGGCTTTCTCCTCGCGTCCGCCGCCGGTCTGGCACGACCCGAATTGTGTCTGATGCCGGGATTCGTCCTGCTCGACGCCCTCTGCCGCCTCCGGTGGCCCGGTCCGAAGAGAATCGCCCGGCTGAGTCTCGCGGCCCTGGCGGCCACCGCTGCGCCGTTCCTGATCGACAGGTTCCTGACGGGCAAGTACGTGTTCGCCGCCCTCGCCGCCAAGGTGGGGCGTCACGGTGTCATCGCGGCGCTTGGGGAGGGAATGGCGGACCTGGTCCCGTCGATCCTCGCCGCCAACCTGCCGCTTTATCTCGTGCCGTTGCTCCGGGCGCTGGCCCGTGACAACGTCGCCCTGCTCGTCCTGGCGCCGATCGGGCTGTGGCGCCTGGCGGCGAGCGGGCGGGGCAGCCATCTCGCCTGGATGGTCTTCATCCTGCTTCCGATCGCCGTGGCAGTGCTCGCCCCCTTCGGGGGCCCGGAGTTCCACGAGCAGCGCTACATCGGCCCGGTCGTGGCGATCATGGTCGTCGCGGGGTGCGTCGCCTGGGCCGCAATTCCGACCGCGCCGCCCGCCCAGGGGCTGCGGCTCGCTGCCCTCGTCCTGGTCGCGGCGCTGTCGGCGTGGAGCGGCGCGGCGGGGCTCCTGCGCTACGCGCACGAGGTGAAGAACATCAACGAGATGCAGGTGAAAATCGGGCGCTGGCTCCTGGAGCGCCCCGGGGGTCCCGGAACGATAGCCACCAACGACATCGGGGCGATTGGCTTCGTCACCGGTGTCCCTATCCTGGACTTGACCGGGCTCGCCACACCCGAGGTGGTCCCGTACCTGCGGCGACCGCCGTCGCCCGGCTCCTCGAACCGCGGCTGGAACGGTGCCAGCGAAAGCGGTCTGCTCGAATTCCTGCGCGTCCGCAGGCCCGACTACGTCGCGATCTTTCCCGGCTGGTATCCCAGCCGGTTCTTCCGGGAGGCTCTGGGGCAGGAGGTGTTCCGGGTCGATCTCGATGACAACGTGATTTGCGGCGATCGCAGCATGATCGTCTACCGGCCGAAGTGGGCCGAGCTGGAACCACTTCCCGGCGGGGGATCAGACCGTTGATGCGGTCGTCCTTCCCGGGAGACCCGGGCGGATTCGCAAACGGTGCACCGGCGTCCGGGCGATGGGTTCGCTCGGGTCGAACGATCGGCCGCGCGCGAAACAGACGAGCGCCTCCTCCCGCCGTCTCAACCTGAGCAGGGCGGTCCCGAGAAGGGTGTGGGCGAGCTGGAAGGCCGGCGCGACGTCGGCGGCTGCGCGGTAGTGCGTGGCCGAGTCCGAGAAGCGTTTCTGCCGGCTGGCGAGCGCCCCCAGTCTCATGCGGGCCCACAGGGATCGAGGGTTGTCCGCCAGGATCGCCAGGTACTCCTCCCGGGCCCGTCCCAGCGCCCCGCGCCGCTGCCAGTACTCGCCCGCCGACAGCCGCAGGGCATAGCAATCCCCCACGATCTCACGTTGCTGCTCGAAATCCGCCTCTCCATAGGCGGCGGCCCGCCCGACCCCGCGCAGAGTCGACATCAGGGTCCGGACCGATCGCCGGGTCCAGGCGTCTTCGCGCGCGTAGTAAGCCTCGCGACGGTCCCGTGCCCAGTAATCGTCGGTCAGGTCACCACGCGCCTTGGCTTCCTCGCACAGCGCCGTTCCCGGATAGATAGTCAGCGGCGAGACCAGCCCGTCGTGCGGGCGAATCGCCTGGATCAGGCGCACGGTCGAGTCCAGGTCCTCGTCGGTCTCGGAGTCGATCCCGGTGATCAGGTAGATCGAAAGACCCAACCCGACGCGTCGGGTGGTCTGCGCGGCGGTGCGCACCTGGTCGACGGTGATCCCCTTGTTCAGCCGCAGGAGCATGCGCGGCGAGCCTGATTCGACGCCGTACTGGATGTGCGTGCAGCCGGCGCGGCGCATCCAGGAGAGACGTTCCTCGTCGACGGCGTTGACGCGGGACTGACAGTCCCACAGAAGATCGATGCGGCTCTCGATCAGGCCGCGGCAGAAATCGATCACTCGTTTCTTGTTCACCGTGAACGTGTCGTCGCGCACCGACACGTAGACCACCCCGTGCTGCTCGCGGAGCTGACGCACCTCGTCGATCATGTCGGCGGCCGATCGGAATCGCAGCCCGCGCCCCCAGAAATCAGGGGAGGAGCAGAACGTGCAGGCGGCAGGACAGCCGCGCGACGTGATGATGAACTCGAACTGGCTGATCGGGTCGACTCCGATGGTCGCCGGTTCCGTGCAGGGATGGGGGAGGGTGTCCAGGTCCATGATCACGGCCCGCTCGCGGGTGTCGACGAATCTCCCTGCAGGTGACGGAACATCCGTGGACGGGAACGCGTCACCGGCGGGGCGGGCGGGCTCCCTGAAGGTCACCCCGGCGATTGACGGCAACGACCTCTGCAGATCGCCGCGCCCGCGCGCCTTCACCAGATCAAGCATCGTCTCCTCTCCCTCGCCGCGCACGACGACATCAACTTGAGGATAGTGTTCGAGGAGATGGTGGGCGAGGTGGGTGGCGTGCGGACCGCCCGCCACGATAAGGCAATGCGGGTTGGCGGCGCGCGCCAGGGCCGCCAGGCGCATCGCTTCGTGGCGATTGAATGTGAAGACCGAGACGCCGAAGACGTCGGGACGCTCATCCTTGAGAAAGCGCGCGGTGCGGGCCCACGACCAGGCGCTGCAGTTGAGCAGTCGCGCGTCGTGGCCAGCGTGCCGCAGGACCCCGTTGATGTATCCGAGACCGAGCGGGGTGAAGCGGGAGTAGAACTCCAGCTTCCCGAGGTCGTGGCAGGTGTACGCCAGGAGGATCTTCACGCGCTTCTCCTGGTCCTGCCGGCGGCCGGGACCGTCAGGAGCCTTTGCACCTCGCGCGCCAGCACGGGCAGCCTCTCGTCGCGAAGCAGGGGGTACATGGTGCGCGCCCGCCGGAGGGCTGAACGTTCCAGGTCGCAGAGCACCAGGCCCTCGTCCAGCAACCCGGCCTCCGCCAACGGCTCTCCGAACGGATTGAAGACGCACGAGCCCCCGCTGAAATGGATGCCGTCCTCGAAGCCGACCCGATTGGCGTAGGCGACATAGAGCGTCTGCATCTGGGCGGTCACCTTCGCCAGGTCCCTCCAGATCGAGTGGCCGATGATCCCCCGCCTCCTGTCGATCCCCTCCGTCGGGCCCGCCGACAGCACGAGGAGATAGTCCGCGCCGTCCTGCGCCAGGATCAGTGCCGCCGAAGGATGCCAGAAGTCCTCGCAGATCAGCAGGCCGATCCGGCCCAGTCGGGTGTCGAACGCCTCGAGCCTGTCCCCGGCGGCGAAGTAGCGCCCCTCGTCGAACATGCCGTAGGTCGGCAGGTACACTTTGCGGTGCACGTGACGGATGCGGCCTCCGTCCAGGAACAGCGCGCTGTTGTAATAGCGGTGGCCCGGGGTCTCCTCGACCAGCCCCACCACCATGGCGATCCTTCGGCTCATGTTCAGCAGGGGGCGGATCGGGCCGCTGTCGGTCAGCGCGATCGCGACTTCAGACACGAGATCCTGCAGCATGTAGCCGGTGAGACTGAGCTCCGGAAAGATCACCATATCGGCGCCGCTTGCGATCGCCTTGCGGGTCCAGGACAGGTGCATGGGGAGGTTGGCCGCCAGATCGCCGAGCACAGGTTCGACCTGCGCCAGGGCGACCCGTAACCGACCGCTCGCACCGTTCGCCGGTCGTCTGCGCCTCATCGCCTCCGCCTTTTCGTCGGGCTTCCAGGATTGACTGCGAATCGTAGCACATAGATCATCGCAGAAACAATGCAAGTGCCCCGTTTTCTTTACTTTGGGAAATTCATTTGTTAGCATGACCGACGCTTCGAAGATCTCGAGAAGCGCCGGGAGCCGATCATGACTCGCAGGCCCGCCGTGGCCGGCCGGTTTTATCCTTCCGACCCTGAGGCGTTGAGGCGAGACCTGGTGGCGCTGACCCAGGGCGGAATTCCGCCCCCCGGGCCGCGGGGCGTGGCGATCGTGGTCCCACACGCGGGCTACATCTACTCCGGGCGAATCGCAGCGGCAACTTACACGTCGGTGCACTTGCCATGGCGGGCCGTGATCCTCTGCCCCAACCACACCGGCCTGGGAGAGTCGATCGCCGTGAACGACGAGGGGGACTGGGAGACCCCGCTGGGCCGTGTTCCGGTCGACACGCCCCTGGCGCGAGCCATCCTCCAGCGCTGCCGGCAGGCCCGTGTCGACGCGGCGGCCCACAGCCGCGAGCACTCGCTGGAGGTCCAGCTGCCGTTCCTTCAGCACCTAGCGGGCCTCGTTCGTTTCGTGCCGATCTGTGTCGGGACCCTTCACCTGCCGAACCTCCTGGAGCTGGGACACGCGGTCGCCGACGCGGTCGCGGGCGACGGAGAGGAGGTCCTGCTGATCGTCAGCAGCGACATGTCCCATTACGTGCCCGCGACCGTCGCCGAGGAGCAGGACCATAAGGCGATCGAGCGAATGCTGGCCATCGATCCCGAGGGGCTCCATCGTGTCGTCCTTCGGGAGGACATCAGCATGTGCGGGGTCGCCCCCGCCGTCGCCGGTCTGGAGGCCGCCAGACGGCTGGGGGCGGAACAGGGTCGCCTGGTCGCGTATGGTCACTCGGGCGAAACGACCGGCGATCTTCAATCGGTCGTCGGGTACGCGGGCGTCACCATCACGTGAGCCAGTCCGAGTCATGGGCGTGACCGGGCTCGAGCCTTCCCGATTCCCACGAAGGCTCCGCCGAATCAGCCTGCACGCTCCCTTCAGGTTCGCGCTCGGTGTGCTTTGCGCTGCGGCCGTGTGGGGGGCTATCGAGGCGAAACAGGAGCATCCCGCCCCGACGACGCCCGCGGCCCCCGAGCGGCAGCGCAAGTTCGTCAGTGAGGGGACAGGCGGGAAGACACTGGAGATCGCCGCGGGACCCGGGTCGATCATCGGCAAGGACGAGCTGATTCTCAAGGAGTACGTCGATATCAAATACGGCGATACCCGCCTGCAGGCGGATTTCGTCCGCTACCTGCCGGCGACCAAGGACGTCACGGCGCTGGGCAACGTCATCCTCGACCAAGGAACCTCGCGCCTGAGCGCCGAAAAGCTCACCTACAATCTCGACACGGAGACCGGGGTGTTCTACAACGCGCGTGGGTACGCGGAGCCGTCGTACTACTTCGAAGCGCAGAGGGTTGAGAAGATATCCAAGGAGGAGATGGTCCTGCGCGACGCGACCTTCACCGCGTGCACGCAACCGGTTCCTTACTGGAGCTTCAAGGTCGGCCACGGGCTGATCCGTCAGGACGACTACGCGTACCTTCACAACCTGAGGTTCAAAATAGGCCACGCCGTGGTGTTCTACACACCCTACCTCGTCTGGCCGGTCAAGTCCGACCGGGCTTCGGGTCTCCTGTTCCCGGAGTTCGGCTTCTCTCGGCGCAGTGGCACGGTGATCAGCAACGCCCTCTACTGGGCGATCCGCCGCAACATGGACGCCACGTTCTACCTCGACTATATGTCACTGGCGGGCTACGGCAACGGCCTGGAGTACCGCTACGTTCCGAGCGAAAACGGGCGGGGATACCTCACGGGATATTTCATCCGCGACCAGATCGCCAAGCAGGAGCACGCGCCGGGTGTCCCGCCGAATCGCTGGGTCATCAATTTCGGTCATAACCAGGCGTTCGGGGACGGCTGGCATCTGGTGGCCAACGCCAATTTCATCAGCGACTTCAATTACTACCGCGACTTCGAACGCGATCTGCGGTTGTCGACCAACCCGCAGGCGGTCAGCAACCTGTTCGTGACCAAGACATGGGGGTTCTACACCCTGAACCTGACCGGGGAGAGACGTGAGCAGCTCGTCAATGTGGCGATTCAGCCGGTCCTGGACGGGTCGTTCTTCAATACCGAGGAAGAGACGATCACGCGCTGGATCGAGCCGAAGATCGAGCTGCGCGGGCGGCGGCAGCGACTGGGAGACTCGCCTTTCTTTATCACGCTCGAATCGTCCGCCGACTACTTCAACAAGGGCACCACGGACACCCAGTACGGCCGCCTCGATCTGTTCCCCGTGTTGTCGTCCCAGCTTTCTCCGGTGCCGTGGCTCGACGTCAACGCGAGCCTGGGATACCGGGACACCTACTACACGAAGAGCCAGCGTTCCGACCTCGGATGCGACAACCGGCCGAACACAGGTGACTTCGGGGAGGGGAACGGTCAAACCGACACCGAGCGGGACGAGAACCAGGACGGGGTCTTCAATGCCGCGGACGACCTCGGATGCGACAACCTCCCGGGCACTGGGGATTTCGGCGAGGGGAACGGCGTGTTCGATCACGAGAACACCCTGATCACCGATGAAGGCTTCAACCGGCACGTCTACCAGGGCGGCCTGACGGTGATCGGGCCGAAATTGAGTCGTGTGTTCGACCGTCCGAATTCGAGCTTTTCGCCGCAGTACAAGAGCACCATCGAGCCGCAGGTGCAGTACACGTACCAGTCGCGCGTGACGGACCCTGAGCGCGTGATCCCGTTCGACGAGATCGACGTGATTAACGCCAACAGCGACCAGATGACGTACTCCCTCGTCACCCGTCTGTACGCGAAGCGTCCGGTCGGGGGTACGGAGGAGCTCGGTGCCCTGTTCGGGCCCGCGAACGCGACCTTCGTGAGCGGCGGGCACTACGATCCCTACGCCAAGCTCCGCGAGGCTCTGCGCAAGAAACAGGAGGAGCAGAAGAAGGCGGGGGAGGAGGGCGGCGCCCCGCCGGCGGCGACCGAGGGGGGAAAAAAGCGACTCAGCACGGTGGAAATCGCCACGTTCGAGATCAGCCAGGACTACTCGTTTCTGGGGCCGCTCAGCACCTCGACCGCGCTGCGACCCCTGGGCGAGCCGTTGCAGAGCAATTTCGGCCCGATCCGCGCGACCCTGCGAGTCAACCCCTCGATGCACGCCAGCCTCGACGTGCGCAGCTCGTACGACATCCTCTTCCGGGAAATCCACGACGCAAGCCTGAGCGCCAACTTGCGAAGCGTCAAGCGAGGTTTTCTCGACCTGACCTGGTCCTTGGTACGTGATCTGGAGGGTCGCGCTCTTCTGGCGCGAGGGCTCGCCTTCTCTCCGCCGCTCGACCAGAACCAGATCGGTCTCCAGGGCGAGACGAACTTCCTCGGCCGGCGCTTCCTGGTGGGCATGCAGACGAACTACGAGCTGGGCAGCGTTAACCCCGGCGAGCCGCGCCTGCGGGACCAGCGTTATCGGTTCGGTTACAACACACAGTGCTGCGGGTTCCAGCTCGAGGTCCTCAACCGGAATTTCGTCGGTTCCAGCAACCGCGAATTCCGCTTCCTCATCAATCTCAAGGGCGTGGGGAACGTGGTCGACTTCCAGTCGGGTTCGGCGGGCGCCCTGCCCGGGACCTACCCGGGGATCGTCCCGTGAAGACCGGCCCGTCCTTCGTTCCACTGGTTCTGGGGGCAGGGGGCATGCTCGGGCGCGCGGTCGTCCAGGTCCTGGATCCGGTCTTCCCGGGGATGGTGTCGGCGACCCGAGCCGAGGCGGACGTGACCGACCGTTTTCGGCTCGAGTCCGAGGTCGAGAGGCTGCGCCCCGACGTGGTGATTAACTGTGCGTCCTACACCGACGTTGACGGCTGCGAGACCGATCCGGACAGGGCGCGGCGCGTGAACGTGGAGGGCGCCGAAAACGCCGCGAGCGCCGCTTCAGCCGCGGGGTGTCCGATCGTCCACATCAGCACCGACTTCGTATTCGACGGCAGGAAGGGCGCTCCCTACGTCGAGGAGGACACCCCGGCGCCACTTTCGGAGTACGGTCGCAGCAAGCGCGCCGGGGAGGAGCGGGTGGCGGCGGTCGCGACGGATTTTCTGATCGTCCGCACGTCGTGGTCCTACGGCGCCGGCCGAGCCAATTTCGTGGACGCCATCCGCTCGCGCGCAGCGAACGGCGGCCCCCTCAAGGTGGTCGACGACCAGTTCGGCTCGCCCACCTGCGTCGTCGACCTGGCGCGCGCGCTGCACCGCCTGATCCTGCGCGAGGCCCGCGGTGTGGTGCATTTCGCCAATGCGGGCGTGTGCTCCCGTTACGCCATGGCCAGGCTGATTCTCAGGACGTGCGGCTTCCACGACGTGCCGCTGGTGCCGATGCCGACGTCCGAGGCCGGGCGGATCGCGGTGCGCCCCTCCTATTCAGCGCTCGACACGTCCCGTTACTCGCGCCTGACCGGGGAGACGCCGCGCCCCTGGCAGGAGGCCCTGATCGAGTACCTGCGCGGCGGCCGCGGCGCGGCGGTGGGCGCATGAAAGTCCTCATCACGGGCGCCACCGGCTATCTCGGCGCGCACGTCGCTGCGCGGCTGGCAGCCGCGGGTCACACCGTGCGGGCCCTGGTGAGACCGGGAAGGGAGGACAGGCTCCCACCCGCCTGTCGTCCGGTGGCCGGTGACGTGCTCGACCAGGGCTCCATCGAGCGGGCGCTCGCCGGGTGCGACGCCCTGGTGCACATGGCCGCCTTCGTCAAGATGTGGGCGCGGGATCGACGCGCGTTCGACCGGGTGAACGTGGAAGGATTCGCGGCCGCGCTGCGCGCGGCGGAGAAGTCGGGTGTTCGGCGGGTGCTCTACACCTCGACGATCGGGGCGCTCGGCCCGACCGGGCCGCAGCCTCTGGACGAAACACACGAGCGAGCCGAATTTGACTTCCGCACCGACTACGAGCGCAGCAAATGGGTCGCCGAGAGAGTGGCCGTCGAGCGGGCCCGCGGCGGCGCGCCTCTCGTGATCGTGTATCCGGGAGTGGTCTACGGCCCGGGCGCGGCGACCCAGGGCAACCTCCTGGACCGGCTGCTCAGGGACTACCTGGCGGGCCGGCTCAAGACCCGGCTCGGTCGGCGCCCGACGCGCATCTGCTACGCCTTCGTGGACGACGTTGCCGAGGGACACCTCCTGGCCCTGGAGAGAGGGTCGCCCGGCAGGGGATACATCCTCGGAGGTGAGAACGTCACGCAGGACGAGCTGTTCACCCTCCTGCACGAGCTGACCGGGATCCCGCCCCCGCGCCGCGCGATTCCGTTCTGGATGGCCGAGGCGGCCGGAAAGGGTCTGCGTGCCTGGGCCCGGCTGGGCGGGTCGCCTCCCGAGTTCACCGACGGCGCCATCGCGACGTTCCGCTATCACTGGGCCTACTCGAGCGGGCGGGCGATCGGAGAGATCGGGTACCGGGTCACCGCGCTGCGCGAGGGACTCCGGCAGACCCTCCAGGCTCTGCGCGGCGAGTCGGCCAAGGGCACCGGGGGGGCGTGAGCGCGCGATGCAGACAACCAACGAGACGGCGCGCCGAGCGGTTCATTTCGCTGTCGGAGGGCTGGCGTACCTGTTGCGGGACTTGACGCCCTTGCAGGCGGCGTGTGCGGCCGGCGCGGCGATCCTTTTCAATGTCCTTGTCCTGCCGCGCGTCGCCCCTTCCCTGTTCCGAGGGGAGGAACGGGACCAGCCCTGGCGCTCTGGCGTGGTGATCTACCCCGTCGCGGTCCTGCTGCTGGTCCTGCTGTTCCACCGCCACAAAGAAGTGGCGGGGGCAGCCTGGGGAATCATGGCGGCGGGCGACAGCGCCGCAGGCCTCGTGGGCCGGCGTTACGGCCGCCGGCCGATTCCCTCGAACCGCTCCAAGACGGTGGAGGGATCGGTCGCCTTCTCGGTTGCGGCCACCGTCTTCTCATGGACGATCCTGATCTGAGTTGGTTCGGGCGGGCGGGAGGCGGGGGTCCCCTGGGGTGCGCCGTCGCCGGTCGCGGCGG
>Ga0066710_100005350_pt1 | contig 11672 bp, 12 predicted proteins | sample GraSoiAngelo_159_FD_79666 | JGI IMG/M metagenome (GOLD analysis project Ga0066710, IMG submission 79666) | Grasslands soil microbial communities from the Angelo Coastal Reserve, California, USA - 14_1009_16_40cm | ecosystem: Environmental > Terrestrial > Soil > Grasslands | place: USA... | reverse complement strand
TCGGACCTGCGTGGTGAGCTGGATGGCGGCGACCGTCAGGGTCGCTATGGCGCGATACCTGAGCTCCAGGCCCGGACGACTCCAGATGGAACCGTACAGACTCTCCGTGCTGATCCTGTACATATCCGGAGCCAGCTCATAGGCGGCGGGAACGGCGCCCTTGTATATCCTCCCCTGGCCGCCAGCCAGGCGCCCCCGCATCTCCAAGCCCTTCTGGAACCGCTCGTCTAGAGTAGCCATGCTGCAACCTTCCTTCTCTCGCACGCACTAGCTGCCTTTTGGAGTGGCGTCCACCATGGCCCGTGCCGCATCTTTGTCGCGATACCAGAGCGCATCGATTCGGGTAAACCTCTCCCACTTGTAGGGCAGATCGTATTCGCTATAAATAGCCCGAACCGGACACATCGGCTCACATGCGCCGCAGTCGATGCATTCATTCGGGTCGATGTAGAGCTTCCGGTCCTTTCCTGCGTCGAAATGAATGCACGCCACGGGACAGACGGTGACACACGCTTGATCCCGTACGTCAATACACGGGTCGGTGATCACATAAGGCATTGCGAGCGACTGCTGGGCAAAGGAACCACTGGGCGACGACGTGCTGAGCCCAACAGCCTCAGAGTTCTCGTAAGTCCATGACGCAGCCCTGCAGGCGCTTCCGGGCAGCGGGGGAAAAGGCGGAGACATACTCGGGCTCCCGCAGAAGCTGGTTCACCAGCTCCAGCAGGTAGCTTCCTGCTCGGTCGGGAAAACCCGCCCGGTAGTCGCGCAGCGAGGCGGCCGGCAAAGGCCGGAGCCGCGTGGCCAGCTCCTGGCTGATCGCGTTCATGTGCCTTTCATACGCGGCGACTTTGTCCGACGCTGGCGGCTCCGGCAAGGCGAGGGGATGCGTCTCCTCGACGTTCAGGGTCACCAGGGCGAGTGTCTTGAGCGTGTCGATAGCTACTCCCAGCTCCGTGAGGATCGTTTTCTCTTCCATGTCCCTACCCCTCTCTTCCCCCTCCGCGCTCCTTCGCTCAGGCGGCGCTCGGCGCCTGGAGCGCATGGACATGCTCGCTCCAATGACGCGCGATCGTCTCCAGGCGCTGCAGGAGAGAACGCCCAGTGCCATCGCCACTGACCAGGACGGTGGCGTTCGGGTCGGGGAGGGCCCGCGCCGCCTTTACCAGCCGCGCCTGCAACTGGCGCACGAGCTCTGCGAGTTGGGCGATGTCTCGGCCGGCCAGGCGACCGACGGCCCGGGCATTCATCTCGTCGACCGAGGCGTAGAAGCGATACGGTTTGCCACCGGACAGGACAGACTCCAGGCCTTCGACTGTCGCCTGATGCCACCACGCCAGGTGGCACAGGACCTCGCGCGGTCCCCAGTGTCCAACTTTGATCCGGGCCTGGCCTCCTGAGCCCTGGAAGTAGGTCAATCCGGCCTCGACGTTCTGCTCCAGCGCTCGAATGAGGGCTTCGATCTGTTGACGCGCTGCCATGATAGGAATTCCCTCCCAGGGGCGACGTGCTACGCCTTGGGCCTGTGCCTCTCGATGAGCGCCACGATTTTGGGATCGATCCGATCCTTCAACGGGCGTCCGGCGTCGCACAGGGCGATCCCCAGGTGTGCGTCCCGCGCGAGCCGGTCGAATTCAGGACTCCCCTGCCACTGCCGCTCCAGCTCGCCAAACAGCGCGTCGATGTGGGCCTTCTCAAACATCTCTTAACCTCCGCTCCATGAACACAACGCACAGCGGGGCCAACCTGCTGCTGGCTGGCCCCGCCTGTTCTGCCATCGACTACGTGGGCGTCCGAGACCGGAGCCTACTCGTCTCCGAGGGTCGAGTTCCCCTTGTCGATGATCTTCTTCACGTCTCGAGCGAAGCCTACCAGCTCTTCCTGGGAGGGGATGCCTTCCTTCACCAGTTTTTCCTTGAACTGCTGGAAGAGCCATTCCTCGTTGCGGCCGTGAGGAATCTCGAAGAAGTTCCGGTCGAACAGCGGCAGCTCGCCAGGCCCGAAGTAGCCTTTCTCCATGAAGGTGTAGCCCTCCAGGAGGTGTGTGCCTTTGCCGAGCACCTGGCCCGTGGCCACGTAGTGCTCCATGACCGCCGGCATTCCAAAGCGTTGGATCGGGCAGGTCTTCATACAGACGGCGCATCCATCGTAGCGCGCCATGACCGGGCGGCAGCGCTCGTAGATGAGCTTGTTCTTCTCGACGCCGCGCCACCACACCTTCTCCTTGACGAGGGCACGACCCGGGCAACGGTTCACACAGACCTGGCATACCTGGCAGAACTGGTGAACACCGTAGTCGACGGGTTGGTCGTAGGTCACCGGCGCGTCGGTGGTGATGATCGCCAGTCTGGCTCTGGAGCCAAAATGCGGCGAGAGCAACTGACCGTTGGCGCCCAATTGCCCCAGACCAGCCGCCACGAACATGGGTATGTACGGGGCGCTGTTGTCATTGGGGCTATGCACCTGGGCGTGATACCCGAGCTCCCGGATATGGTCGGCGAGGTCGAGTAACAGGGCCCCTTCGATCTCGTAGGTCCCGAAGTGGGCGCGCTCGGCGTCCATGCCGGGGAGGGACTGCGTCTGCACGTAGTTCTGTTCCAGCGCCAGGCAGATGGCGTGCTCGTATTTCGTCCAGTGCCTCTTGCTGGTGTACGTGTAGCGCCGGTCATACTTGGTGAAACCAGCTTCGCCAAAGCCCAACTCACGCGCCTTCTGGCGAATAGCGGCGGTCACATCCTCGCCAGTCGGGGTGCCGGTGGGCTCGAGGTCCCCCGAGACCGCCGCGGCGTCGATGAGTGGCTCGCTGATGTCGTTGTGAGCCTTGCGGTATTCGCTCATCTCCGGGCTGTAAACGGTCCAGACCCACTGCCGATCGGCGGCCTTTTCGATGTTCTGGGTCTCCTGGGGATACGTACGGCTGTAGAAGCTCAGGTCGGTCTCCCGTAGGGGAATACCCGGGACTGTGGTGAGATCCTCGGCTACCGGGATCTGGACGTCAGGGTCGCCGTACCGTCTGCCAGGCCGTGTGACAACGTGATCTACCCGTTTTTCCATTGCGATTCCTCCATAGCTTCGTCCCGGGTGAGCTGACTTGCCCACTTGACTAGCAGATGCATGCACCGGACGTCAAGGGCGCGTTGTTGGCAGCCCTGTTGACCCGGTCCGGGCCTTGGCCTAGCGTTGCCGCCGGGTGAGCGCGCCTTCGGTTAGTCTACCGTCGACTGCTTGAGCGCAACGCGTGTGAGAGGCAAGGAGAGGCCGATGTTTCCGAACCTCCGGCTGATCGACCGACGCTCGTTACTCATCAACCTCGTCGCCACCTTGCTACCGGCTTCGGCGCACGCGCAGAAGCCATCGGCACCGCCCCGGATCGGCTGGCTGTCGGCAGGATCGGAGCCCGACCCATTCCTGGAGGCGTTTCGCGAAGGTCTGCGGAAGCTGGGCTACGTCGAGGGGCAGAACCTCCAACTCGATGTTCGACACGCGCACGGGAATCTGGAGACGCTACTCGGCGCGGCGGCGGAGTTGGCGCAGGCCAGGGTCGCCCTGATCGTCGCCAGTCTCACGGCGGTCCGAGCGGCGCGGACGATCAAGGACATTCCCGTTCTCTACGTCATCAGTGGCGATCCTATCGAGGCTGGCCTCGCGCAGAGTCTGCCGCGGCCCGGCCGCAACCTCACCGGCAGCACATTCCTTTCGCTCGAGATCGCGGGCAAGCGCGTGGAGCTGCTGAAGGAAGCCCTGCCACGTCTACGCTCGCTCGCGGCGTTGTCGAATACCGACCATCCCGGGGAGAAGTCGGAGCTGCACGCCACCGAGGCCGCCGCTCAGAGGCTCGGGATCAAGCTCATTTACGTTGCCTTCTCCCAGTCCCCCTTCGGAACGAGCCCGGAGCTCGACAAAGCGCTCGAGACTGTTGGGCGGGCGCGCCCGGACGCGATGATCGTTTTCCCTGAAGGCGCGACCATGGCGAACCGCGTCAGTCTCGCCAACTTCGCCACCGCGCACCGCCTGCCGTCGATGTTCGGCTGGGCCGAGTATGTCGCGGCGGGGGGACTGATGAGCTACGGAGCCAGTCAGCGCGACGCGCACGCGCGGCTGGCCGGCTACGCCGACAAAATTCTCAAGGGCGCCAAACCCGGGGACCTGCCGGTCGAACAGCCGACTAAGTTTGAGCTCGTCATCAACCTCAAGACGGCCAGAGCGCTCAGTCTGCCGATCCCGCAATTACTGCTGCTGCGGGCCGATCAGGTCATCGAGTGAGCGAAGACACTATGCCCGAGGCTCCGCCTACTTGAATCTGTAGGTGATCCGACCTCGGGTCAGGTCGTAGGGAGACAGCTCCATCGTGACCTTGTCGCCCGGCAGGATCCGGATGTGGTTCATCCGCATCTTGCCCGACACATGGGCCAGCACCTTGTGACCGTTGTCCATCTGTACGCGAAACATCGCGTTGGGCAGTGGCTCGACCACCTTGCCCTCCACCTCGATCGCCTCTTCCTTGCTCATGGTGTGCCGTTCTCACTTTCTTTCAGCGCCTGAATCGACGCCGGTGCCCGTGCGGCCGGGAAGATCAAGGGGATGGGCCCCGAGGATAACTCTCGCGACCTCACTCGCCCCTACGGACGGGAGGAGATACCGCCTGACAGCGTATCACGCATTCCGCTGAGATTTGCGGGGTGTTGAACACCTCCGAGTTGCGAGCTGGTTTGACACTCTGCGAGTCGCCACCGTAGTCTCATGCGATGTCCTTCCTGAACGCTGTCACAGACGTCTTTCGACCGCGATCGGCGGCCGGCGACCGGGAGACTGGTCCCCGGGTGATGGGAGCAGAGCAGGAGCCCAGCACCCGAGAAAAGCAGGCGATGCTCCACTTGAGCAACGTCTCGCATGCCGTCAATCACTTCCAGAACCAGATGATGACCATGCTGTATCCCTACATCATGGCCGACCTCGGCATGAGCTATACCGCCGTGGGCGTCCTCTCGGCCATCTGCTCGGTGCTCAGCAGCATTTGCCAGGGTGCTTGCGGATTCTTAACGCCCTTCTTTTCCCGCTGTAAGCTCCTGGGTTTTGGCAATCTCGGCATCGCGCTCGGGACGTTGATGAGCGGTCTGGCCCCTTCGTACCCCACGCTGATCATGGCCCGTGGAGTCGCGTCCATCGGATCCAGCGCCCAGCATCCGGTCGGCTATAGCATCCTCTCGAGCTACTTCCCGAACAACCGCGGCGCCGTGATGGCGCTGAACACCAGTGTCTCCAACGTCGGGACCCTGGTGGCGACGCCACTCGCGACCGCGCTCCTGCTGGTCATGGGCTGGCGCCAGATCTTCTTCGTCGTCACGATCGCCAGCGTCGTCATGGGCCTGGTCTACTTCTTCTTCCGTGATTACGAGATGTCGAATCGATCGGGCTCTCGACGGTCTCGACTCGTCCAGGGGTTCGGAAGCTATCGGCGGGTGCTGAAGAACCGCAAAATGCTGCTCATCGCCGGCGTGTTCATGGTCGGCGGCGCCGGCCGTGACGGCGGGGTGAACCAGATCTATTTTGCGCCTCACCTCGCGAACGACTTCGGCTATTCGAAGCTGACCATCGGGATTCTCATTACGGCGATCAGTGTCGGGAGCATCCTGGGGCCAATCTTCTTCGGCTGGCTCTCCGATAAGTTCAGCCGCGTCCGCATGCTGCAGGTTTCGCTGGCGCTCTCCTGCGTGGGGACCCTGTGGGTCGCCCATCTTGGGCCCGGCGAAGCGATGCTGTTCATCAGCCTGCTGCTCTACAGCGCGTTTACCTCCTCGCGAGGGACTCAGACGCAGGCCATCGTCGCCGATGCCGCCTCCGACGAAGACCGAGACGCGGCGTTCAGCCTGTACTTTCTGCTGGGCTTCCTCTCCCAGCCTTTCTGGGTGCTGGTCACGGGGTTCCTCATGGACAACGCTGGATTCGCGACCGCGCTGACCCTCCTGAGCGTGACGTACGTTGTCGGGATCTTCGTCCTGTCCTTCATGAAGGATGAGCCGCGCCCGAGACTGGCGGACCCGGCGTCACTCAGATAGCGCTGTCACCGACGCGGTTACTCGACCCGGAAGACGAGCCGGTCCGTGATCGCCGTCGCTTGACCGGTGGCGGTTGTACCCTCGACGGTGAGCACCAGCGTGTTGAGGCCGGGCGCCAGCGGGATCGGCACGATCTGGTAGCCCTCGGGGTCCGGCGTGAACCGGCCCGAGATATTGTCGCCGTTCAGCAGGGCATTGAAGGTGACGGGCCTGATGCGGGCGCCGTAGAAGATGATCAATGGGAAGCGAGCGACTCCGGGCCTGAGTCTGGTCTCGACGGTCGTGGGGCTCGCATATCCGAGCAATCGAGTCGCTTCGTCGCTCTTCTGGCCGCCACCGTCGAAACGGCCGCCGAGTCTCAGCGGGATCGCGGCCGTGGACGCAAACTCGACGCGGTAGAGGTGCACCTCACCCGGCTCGATCGAAACGTCGCGCAGCTCGGGCCGGGTCGCCGTTCCGCTCCGATTCCAGGCGCGAAACCCCAGGCTGTAGCTTCCGGGCGCCGTGCCCGTCACCTGGAGCGTGTAGGCGCCATCCGTCGGCTGCCGGACGTCGAGCGCCATGCTGCGCCGGCCGAGCCCCCGAGGCTCCACCTTCGCCGCTGGGTCGAGACCGGCCTGCCGGCCCTGGGGATCGGTCAGGATCCACTCGCTCGTCAAATCCTCTCGGCTGGAGAGCAAGATGTGGAAGCGTGAGAAATCAGGCACCTCGGCGATCGTCACCGTAGGAGTCGACGCCGGCGAGTAGACGACCTCATAGCGATCGATCGTGCCCGGCTCCGCCGTGCGGCCAGCGAGACGCGCCATCGCCGGACTCCCGCCCAGCGCGGGCGACTGCACCGCGACGAGGTAGGGAACGCCCGGAACGGACGCGGTGACCTGGAGCTCGTAGCGTCCCTCCAGGGTCTCTCGGAGCATGAACCCACTCTCGATCCCCGTGCTGTGGGTTACGGCAGGCGCCTCCGCGAGCCACGCGCCCGTGGCGAAGTCTCGTCCGAGTCGCCGCCCCCGCGGGTCGATGAGAAGCCAGCTGGTCACCGGATTCGGGCGACTCGCCCTGTACTGCTCTCCCGCGGCGACCCGGAGCGCGAGGGCCTGCGGCGCATTGCGGAAGGGACTCATCTCGACCACTCGAGGTGTCTGGCGTCGCGCCTTGGTCCACACCCTGAACGTGTCGAGAATGGCCTTGAGCTCGTCCAGACGCGCCGGCGCGCTGTCGGCCATGAGGACGCGAACCACCTCATCGTCGGAGAGGTCCAGCGCGAGGATCGGCCCGCGCCGGCGCTTCACGACGACTTTCTTCGGTGAAAGGGTCTCGTTGACCTCCGTCAGATGGATCTCGAAGCCGCGGAAGCCCTGCGCGGTCTTGAACGTCGAGCGCACCTCGCCGTTGCTGCAGTAGGTCGAGCCGTCGGGACCATCCGCCGCGCACTGGATCGTCGCCACGTGAAGCGCGAAGTCCCTGGCGGAGGGCGGTGCCCCGGGTCTGGCCACGGCTTCACGTTCGGCGCTCTGCATCTCCCGGACTTCCATGCTGAACAACATGCGCAGACCTCGCGCCTCCCGCACGCCGATGCGGAGCCAGAGAGAACAGAAGTCGCGAGCGCCCGAGGGCTCGAGGGCGTAAGCCGCCGGGTACTTGAGCTCGATCCCGCACGCCTGGTCCTGATGGGTCTTCCACGTCGCGTCGGCGGCCGCGGCGGCACCGGCGCCGACCAGCACGGAGAGGAGCGCGACGACGAGGAGGCGGGGGCTCACTTCTTGGGCCGCTCGAACACGGGAAGGTCGAGATTCACATTCCAAGAAAGTGTCAACCGTTCTTCTGGCGCGTCCTCGCTATAGGTCCCGCTGCTCTTGAGGAGCAATCGCTTCCCGTCGAACTTGTAGGTTGAAAACCGCGCCAATTCGTGTCGCTTCCACGCGGCAGTCCTCGCAACCGTGGTGCCCGGAACGACATAGCTCAAGTTCACTTGCCCAACTTTCGATTGCTTGTCCAGATAGAGAACCAACGCGGCGTAGTCACTGTTTCGCAGATCCTTCGCGCCGTTCTCCAGAACGTCAGCGCGAGCAGCTTGAGTGATCGGCTTGGTGAAAAAGTAAACTTCTAGACCGTCCGTATTTCCTGGAATGAGCCCGTGGGCAAGTGTGACGAACGCGCTTTGGGTCACGATCGTGCTGGTGCCCGGTTTGAGAAATTTCGAGCTCCGAACCACTAATTCAAAGACCGCCTTCGTTTGAAAGTCTTGCGGCCGAAAGGAAACCTCTGAGTTCGCGCGGGGAACGCTCAGCAGACAGCAAGCGGTGGCCAGAATGGCGAGAAAACCCGGCCTCCGTGTGGGACCCAGCATGACGTCAAGAACTATTGGACACCATCGGGTGTCACCGGGCACAAGCAAATCCCGCAGGGGTGGGGGAGGTCGGACTGGGCTATCCTCCCTCTGCGCCGGCTGAAGCTCGCGCGGCCGGCCGGAGAGGTCCGGATGCGCCAGCGCAATGCCGTTCTCGCGAACGGCCATGGTCTTCGACTCGGGCTGTTCGGGGCCAATTGCTCCAGCGGGAGAACCTATGCCACGCTCCCCGAGCGCTGGGAGGCCAGCTGGGAGAACAATCTCAGGCTGGCGCAGATGGCGGACGAGATCGGGATCGAGTGCATGGTGCCGATCGCGCGCTGGAAGGGCTATGGCGGCGAGTCCAACCCGAATGGATCCAGCTTCGAGTCGATTGCGTGGGCGTGTGGCCTGCTGGCGGCGACCCGTCGCCTCCACGTGTTCTGCACGGTCCACGTGCCGCTGCATCATCCCCTCGTGGCGGCCAAGCAGATGGCCACCGGGGACCACATCGGCCGGGGGCGCCTCGGGGTGAACATCGTCTGCGGCTGGAACGAGGACGAGTTTCAGATGTTCGGGGTGACCAAGAAGGAGCACGATGCCCGTTACGCGCAGGGCGAAGAGTGGTGGAGCATCGTCAAGCGGATCTGGGCCGGCGAGGACCGCTTCGACTACGAGGGGACGTACTACCGACTCCGCGGAGTGGAGGGGTCACCGCGGCCCTTTGGAGACGCGGACCCGTTGATGATGAACGCCGGCAGCTCCGAGACGGGGCGCTGGTTCGCGATCCGCCACTCGGACCTGCACTTCGACGCGGTGGAGACGCCGGAGGCCAGCGCCGCGCGCATCGCCGAGACCAAGCGACTGGCGCGCGAGCGCGGCCGCGACATCCAGGTGTGGACGCCGGTCGGCATCGTCTGCCGTCCAACCCAGAAGGAGGCCGATGACTACCTGCAGTACGTCGTGGATCACGCCGACTGGGGAGCGATCGGGTATCTGGCCGACCTCCATGCGAAAGAGGGGCGCAGACGTGCAGATCCCCAGCTTCTGGTGCACAGCGGCCACAATCCCCTCGCCCGACGAGCGCTCGCGCGTGGGTCCTACTGTGTCAGCGGTGATCCCGACGCGGTCGTGCGGGAGCTCGCCCGGCTCCGGGCGGCGGGTCTTGACGGCCTGGCGGTCAACTTCGTGGACTATCTCAAGGAACTGCCATATTTCGCCGCCGAAGTACTGCCGCGGCTCGAGAGGCTTGGTCTGCGGCGCGACGGGCGTTCCTCGTAGGAGCGAGAGCGATGAAGCGTAGCCAGAGCCGGGTCCTGACGACCCACGTGGGTAGCCTCGTCCGGCCAAAAGAGATCGTCGAGATTCTGCAGCGCAAGGCGGACGGGCAGTCCTTCACCGACAGCGAGCGCGGGCTCCTCGGCCGTCACGTCGCCGAGGTCGTGCGGATGCAGGCCGAGTGCGGCATCGACGTCCCGAGCGACGGTGAGTACGCGAAGACCGGCTTCTCGCAGTACATCACCGATCGGCTGACCGGCTTCGAGCTGCGCATGGACCTGCCGGGCCGCGGCGGCGGCACCACCCGGAGCCGTGACCGAAGGCGGTTCGCCGACGCGTATGACGAGATCGAAGGTAGCTCGCAGAATGCGCCGACCTCGACCGGCCAGCCCCAGTTGCAGATGCGCCACACGGTGTGCACCGGGCCCATCGCGTACCGCGGTCAGGCGGCGGTCCAGACCGACATCGCCAACTTCAAGGCGGCGCTCGCCGGTCACCGCTTCGAGGAGGCGTTCATCCCGGCCGTCGCGCCCGGGACGATCGAGCTGCAGCGCGGCAACCACTTCTACAAGACGGAAGAGGAATATCTCTACGCCATCGCCGACGCGATGAAGACCGAGTACCGCATGATCGTCGACGCCGGCTTCATCCTCCAGATCGACGACCCGCGGATGGTGACCGAGTACGACTCGATGGATCCGGCGCCGACCCCCGAGGAGTACCGCCGGTTCGCGACGGTGCGGATCGAGGCGTTGAATCACGCCCTCGCCGGCCTACCCCCAGACCGTGTGCGCTATCACATGTGCTGGGGCAGCTGGCATGGACCGCACACGACAGACGCGCCGCTGCAGGTGGTCGCGCCGGTCATTCTCCAGATCAACGCGGGCGCCTTCTCCCTCGAATCGGCGAACCCGCGCCACGAACACGAGTACCACGTGTGGGAGGAGATCAAGTTCCCGGACGGCAAGATCATCATCCCGGGGGTCATCGCGCACACGACGAATTGCGTCGAGCATCCCGAGCTCGTGGCCGAGCGGATCATGCGCTACGCGCGCATCGTCGGGCGCGAGAACGTCATCGCCGGCGTCGACTGTGGATTTGCGCAGGGCCTCGCGACCGCGCGCGTGCATCCGAGCATCGTGTTCGAGAAGTTCCGCATGCTCGCCGAAGGGGCTCGGCTGGCGAGCCGACGGCTCTGGCCGTGAGATAGATCCCGTCAGGCGACGGCGGCGAGCTGGCGGGTGATCAGGCTCACCGCCCTTCGGGCGTGCTGGTGACCTCGGCCATCGCCCGCGCCCGCACCCTCGTGAGGAGCGACTTCACCCGATCGATCGGGACCGCGAACGTCAACCGCTGCTGCCCGCCGATGGAGTGCGCGCCGTCCGTGAGGATGCCGACCGCTTCGCCGAGGTGATTGAGCAGCGGCCCACCGACGCCGGCGGGCTTTGGCGTCAGATCGACGGCGAGGTTTCCGCCCGTGCCGGCGCCCGTCGCGAGCACTGTGGCCGCGAGGGGTGCCCGGTCGGAGCCGATACCGTTGCCCGCTGCCAGGACGCGGTCTCCTATCGCAAGAGCTCCGGAGTCGCCGAGCGCGATGATCGGCAGTCCTCGATTCGCGAGCCTCAGGACTGCAATGTCGTTCAGCCGGTCTCGGGCCACGACGCTCGCCCCGACCGTCTGGCCATCGGACAGCGCTACCTGGAGCGAGGTCGCTTCGCCGAGACGCTGCTGGCTCGTGAGGACGTGCCCCAGCTCATCGATGATGAATCCCCTGCTCCCTGGTGAGCGGACATCCTGCGACGGGCGAATATCGACGACCGCGCGCATCAGGACCGAGAGGGCGGCTCTGTCCCAGCGCGGAGATTCCGCGGACCACACCGGCAGATCCTGCGGCGGTTGCGACGCCCGGGCCAATCGGCGGGGACTGAGGAGCAAAGTGTCCACGGTGGCGCCGCCGCGCGGAAGCGCTCCCGGAACGGGCCGGACCATGTCATCTGGCGCCCCCCACGGCT
>Ga0066710_100005349_pt1 | contig 11673 bp, 7 predicted proteins | sample GraSoiAngelo_159_FD_79666 | JGI IMG/M metagenome (GOLD analysis project Ga0066710, IMG submission 79666) | Grasslands soil microbial communities from the Angelo Coastal Reserve, California, USA - 14_1009_16_40cm | ecosystem: Environmental > Terrestrial > Soil > Grasslands | place: USA... | reverse complement strand
TCCCTAGAAACGCCACCACGGCGCGTTCGATCGGATGCGGCGCCAGGTAGTCCGCAATCCGCGAGGCAAGGTCATAAACCCGCGTCCGGCTCCCTTCCGCCCCTTCGATCGATTCGAGCGTCCGCCGGACATGTCTCCGGTAAGCCAGGGCATAACTCAGCGCCGCCGCCAGCGATACCGCCGCCAGAGCTTTCTGCGCCCACCCCGCCAGCGCCAGAAACACCGCGTCGCGTGATCCCAGCAGCGTTTCATTCAAACCCAGGAACCACGCCGGCGGATACGCGTAGAGCGCGGACGCATTCGAGGCCTTCAGCTTCTCAAGCGAAGACGCGATGTTCGGAAACAGGAAGAACACCGAAAGCAGGGCGAACACCATGGCGCACTGCACGTACACCGACGCCTTCCGGAACCAGCGCTCATTCAGCACATTCAGCAGCACGCCTTCGAGCGCCACCAGGCACAGAAAAACGAATGCGCTCGAGGCCAGCACCGAAACTCCGTGCACCGCGATGGTGCTCAACAGCCCGCCGATGCTGCCGCGATGGGCGATCACCGGAAACATGACCGTGGAGGAAAGGTTTACCGCCACGGTGAAGGCCACCAGGAACAGCATCAGCGCGGCAATCTTGCCGAAAAAGATCGTGCGCGCCCGAATCGGCAGCGGCACCAGCGTGGTGTAGTCGCGCCGGTCTGGAAACAGGGCGTCCCATTCGAGCACGGTAACGCCGCCCATCACCAGCATCGAGAAGGACAGGAAGAAACAGCGATCGAACCACAGCACCGGCTCGCGAGCTTCGGGCGGCCACGCGTCCAGGCTCAAGTACGTCGTGTAGCGGAAAAATGGCAGCAACAGTCCTGGCGAGGCGAGCAGCGCCAGGATCTTCGTCACCGTCACCTGCATATCGGTGTTCTGGGCGACGAATTCGTTGTCGAAAAACCGCCCGAAAAAATGCCGGACCAGCGATGGGAATTGTCCCTTCACGGATGTTTCATCACATCGACGATGGCGTTGGCCGTCGTCTCAATATCCTGATCGAGCACCAGCTCCGAAAAAATATCTTCGAGCGACGGCATCTGCATCAGATTGCGCAGGCCCTCGACGCTGTCGTTCGCCGCCACGCGTCCCTTGCGCAGGATCATGACGTGCGTGCAGACCTTCTCCACCACTTCCAGCACATGCGAGCTATAGAGGATGATCTTGCCCTCCCGCGCCAGCGTTTTTACAAGGTTGCGGAAAACCAGCGCGCTCGCGACGTCCAGGCCGGACAGCGGTTCGTCGAAAACAAGAATGTCAGGGTTGTGCAACAGAGCGGCCGAAATCAGGATCTTCTGGCGCATGCCTTTGGAGTACGACGCGATCGGCGAATGCCGGCTCGATCCCAGTGAGAACAGCTGAAGCAGGTCGTCGATTTTCGAATCAAGCGTGCGCCGCGCCATTCCGCGCAGGCGTCCTACCAATTGCAGGTACTCGCGCCCGGTGAGATACGGATAGAGATGAGGTGATTCCGGTACGTAGCCGAGCCGCCGCTTATAGTCGATCAGTTGCGCTTGGATGCTGCGGCCTTCAAACAGCACCTCGCCGCGAGTCGGCTCCAGCAGCCCCGTGATGATGTTCACCGTGGTGCTTTTGCCCGACCCGTTCGGGCCCAGATAGCCGAGCACCTCGTAGGGCTTGACCGCGAAACTGACGTCATCGATCGCGGTAACGGTCGTGTAACGCTTGGTCAGCCCGCGGACCTCGAGCATGCTTTATAGACACTGCCGGGCCGACGATTGTTCCTTCTATGCGCTCATTGACGGCCAAGGCTGCTCGCCAAATCGGCCGCCGGCTCCACCGGATAACCGCGCTCGCGCCAGCCGTCATAGCCGCCTTCGAGCGGGCGCACGCGCGTGATCCCGAGCCTTTTCAGCTGCAGCGCCGCACGGGCGCTGGTGGCTTCGTTTGGTCAAGTGCAATACAGTACCACGTCGCGATCGCGCGGGATCTCGTTATGGCGCTGCTCAAGTTCCTTCCGATCGATCCACAGCGCGCCGGGCAGCTTCATGCCGTCCCATTCGACCTCACCCGTACTGCGCAAATCCAGGACGACGACTTCGCCCAGCCGTTCCTTCAGTTCCTCCGGCGTCACGCGCGCCACCCGCAACTTTTTCATGAATCGCCGCCGCTGCCAGTACTTGTACGCGACCCAAAGCGCCACGAGCGCGCCTGCCAATACCATGAATGACCCGCCGAGCCGAAGCGCCAACTCGGCGACTTCCTCGAGTTGCGCGCGAAAAATGTAACCGAGCCCCATAAAAGCGCACGTCCAAGCCGCGCTGCCGGCGGCATCGGCCGCCAGGAACTTCCACCATGGCATCCGCGAGAGGCCCGCCATCGGCGGCGCCACCGTGCTGAGTCCCGGAACGAACTTTGCGACCACCAACGCCCATCCGCCAAGCTTCCGGAACCAGTAGCGCGTCGTGCTGACGCAAGAATCCGGCTCCAGGGAAACGCGGCACAACAGCTTGAGCACGGAGTGGCCTTTTCGACCGCCGAGGATGTACCATGCCGTATCGGCAATGAGCGCCGCCGCAACCGACAGGCTCGCGGCCAGGACAAAAGAATAGTTGTCCGTTCCCACCAGGGCGCCCATGGCAAGAAGCACCGGAATCGCCGGAATCGGCGCTCCCAACTGCTCTGCCAGCACCATCGCGAACAAGATCCAATAACCGTGCCGCACCAGAAACTCAAGCGTCTGACTCATTAAGTTAACCTATCCCGCGCGCTGTAAAAGAATCCTTCAACTTCTCCATGGTGTTCAGCTCTTTTCCGGATCCATGACAGCAATGTAGCCCAAGTTCCGGTAAAGCTGCTTATGATCCAGACCACAACCCACCACGAAGCGGTCGGGTAGCTCGAAGCAGCGGAAGTCCACCGGCACCTGAACGATCCGCCGCACGGTGCGGTCCAGCAGCGTACAGATTGCGATCGATCGCGGCGCGCGTCCAGCCAGCGTTTGCAACAGGTAGCGGGTCGTGAAACCCGTATCCACGATATCCTCCACCAGCAACACGTCTTCATCCTGAATCGGTTCGTCCAGGTCCTTGGCGATGCGGACCATCCCCGGAGGGCCGCCGGAATTGCCGCCGAAGCTGGAAATAGCCAGGAAATCGATCTTCACCGGAATCTCAATCGCGCGCGCCAATGCGGTGAGGAAAAACACCGAGCCTTTCAGAACTCCGATGAGCTTCAGGTCGCGGCCGCGGAACTTCGCGGTGATCTCCGCCGCCACTTCCTCGATACGCGCGGACACCTGCTCTTCCGTGAACAACACTCGCTCGATTCCGGGAGGGGTGGTCGTCACGGCGCCTCCACAACATAGGACGCCGTCATGACGCGGCCATCCGCAGGCCGTACTTGAACACGAGGTCTTGAAAATCCTTCTGATAAAACACCTGGATGTTGATGTGCGGATAGATCGCGCGCAGCAGCTTGATCTTTCGGTTCTTCCGTGTCACCAATGTCTGTTTCATGGTGGTCAGCTCGACGTAGAGATCGAATTCCGGCAGGTAGAAGTCCGGCGTAAACGCCTCCGTCACGTTGCCGTCCTTGTCCCACTGTAGCGGGAAACTGCGCGGCTCGTACTCCCATTGGATGCGATAGAAGTCGAGGAGGTTGGCGAACATCTGCTCGCTCGGATGGCCGAAGGCGACACGCTTCAGATTGGCGCGGCCCGCGGGCACGATGCCGTAGCGCGCAAGTTGCAGCCGCGTCTGGAACTGGATCTGCGCCTCGGACGCGGCGGTCAGCAGACCTTGATCCACCAGCCCGCGTGCCGCCACGGCGGCGCGCAGCACCTCCGCCATCTGACCCGCGTCCATGTGCTCGGCATTGAGCACCACGTCGAAAGCCTCGGCCGGCGCGTTCGATCGGCCGAACCGATGCTTGCGGGTTCGCCTTCCGGCCGAATCGAGCTCGGAGAGCGCCTTGCGCGCCGCGGGTCTTTCCAGCCGCTGGTCCAGCATCACGTTTCCGACGCGGCGCGCCTCCGGCGCCACCACACCCGCGCGCAGCAGCATGGGAAGCGGACCGAACAGCGATTCGGACCCGGCCAGGGCCACGGCCAGATGATGCTCGGTGGCCATCCGAGCCAGAATCGAGACCACCGCCGGACGCCAGGCGCGGTCCGGAATGGACGCGTCGCCGAATTCTTCTCTGATCCACTGCGCTATGCGCGCCTCGGTGACCAACTCGAACCGCAGCAGTTGCGCTGCTCCGTGCGCCGCATCCTCCCACCGTGAGGCCGGCTCGCCAGAAATTGTCAACAAGGCCATCCGCTACTATGCCAGAATACCGTTTCATGGTCGTGCTGGGTGTTGACATCGGCGCCACCAAGATTGCCACTGGTCGCGTGAACGAAAACGCCGGGGTGACCGGCGCCCGCACCACGCCGACCAAGGCCGCCGAGGGCTACGCTATTTCACTGGCGCAGGTGTGGCGGGCCATCGAAGAGACGCTCACTCCGGAAGTGGAGGCGATCGGCATCTGCGCGCCCGGCCCGCTAAATCCTAAAACCGGCATCGTCCTGAACCCTCCGAATCTGCCTGGCTGGCGCGACGTGCCGTTGGCGCGCCTGGCGCGCGAAAAGTTCGGACTGCGTACCGAGCTCGAGAATGACGGCAACGCCGCCGCACTCGCCGAAGCGTGTTACGGCGCCGCGCGCGGCTGCGCCAGCGTATTCTATGCCGCCATCGGGACGGGGATCGGCTCCGGCATCATCCTCGACGGGAGGATCTATCACGGCAAGAACGGCGCGGCGGCCGAAGGCGGCCACGTCACCATCGACTATCGCAGTTCCGTGATCTGCGGCTGCGGCACGCCCGGCTGCATCGAGGCCCTGGCGTCAGGCTATGCACTCGAACGCATGGGCGCCTACGATCCCGATGAAATCGCCACACGCCTGGGAGCCTGGCTGGGAGGCATCGTCAGCCTGCTCGATCCGGATATCATCGTCCTCGGCGGAGGCGTGATGCAAATCGGCGAGCCCTTGTTCGAGCGCCTCCGCGCAATCGTACCCTTGCGCACGATCAACCCTTACGCGAACCGGATTCCGATCATGCCGGCGCAGTTCGGAGCCGAGGCTGGAGTGGTGGGAGCCGCGGCCGTCGTTTTGAGCGGCGCCTCTCGATGAGGTTATAGTGAGTGATACCGAGGTGAACCACTTTTGGGCGAAAACGTGGCCGACGTGAACGGAAAACTGCGTGGCGTGGTCGGGCTGGCGAAACTGCTTGCCATCGTGCGGGTGTCCGCCGGGTTCGCCTCAGCGTTCCGCCAGGACGTGCTGTATGCCTGCCGCACGTTGCTCCACTCGCCGGGATTTGCAACGGTGGGAGTGCTGTCGCTGGCGATCGGCATCGGCGTATGCTCGATGTTTTTCAGCGAGCTGAATTCGTTTGTGTTCCGGCCGTTGCCGGCAGCTGTGGACCCGCAGGCGCTGGTGGCGCTCGAAGCGCCGGCGTCGTATCCCTATTTCGAGCGCTACCGCGACGAGCGGAGCGTGATTGCGAGCGCGGCTGCGTTTCTTGGCCCGGTGCCGTTCGCCATGGAGGTCGAAGGCGCGAGCCGGAACAAGACGGAGCGCGTGTTCGGCGAGCTGGTTTCGCCCGAGTATTTTTCCGTCGTCGATGTCAAGCCGCAGGCAGGCCGCGCCTTCAGCCCGCAGATCGATAAGCCCGGTTCGGCGCCTGTGGTCGTGGTGAGCGAGCGCTTCTGGCGCACGCACCTGAATGCGGATCCCCGCGCCATCGGCCGCACACTGCGATTGAACGGCCAAACCGCGGCGATCGTGGGCGTCGCCCCGAGGGATTTTCTCGGCGTGTGGCCCATCAGCCCGTCCGACCTGTTTGTGCCGCTCACGTCCGGTTCGAAGCTGGCACCGGAGCTCGCTTCCGAGTCCGGTCATGACGCTCTTCAACGCCGCGAACTTAAGATTTTCACAGTCGTGGCGCGCCTGGCGCCGGGCGTGGCCCGGCCGGCCGCTGAATCCGCGCTCGACGCCGTGACGCGGCACCTGGATGAGGAGAGCCACGACCTCGAGCGTGACCGCAAAGGGCGCCGCATCCGCCTGCTGGCCGCCGGCACGGCGTGGCGTATGCCACCCGAGAGCTACTTCGTTATGTTCGGGTTCATGGGTGTGCTGATGACGCTGATCATGACGCTGGCCTGCACCAACCTGGCGAACCTGCTGCTCGCGCGCGCGAGCGAACGAAGGAAGGAGATCGCCATCCGCCTGGCGATCGGCGCCAGCCGGTTCCGCCTCGTCCGGCAGTTGCTCACCGAGAGCTTCATGTTGGCGGCCGGGGGTGGTGTGGCGGGACTCGGGCTTGCCTACTGGCTGACCAATTTTTTTTCGACCCTGAAAATACCATCGCCGATTCCCGTGGAGTTCAATATCCGTCCGGATCTGCACGTATTCCTGTTCGCGCTGGCGCTGTCCATGCTGGCGGCCCTCGGATTCGGTCTGGCGCCTGCCATGGCGGCCACGCGGGCCGACGTTGCCCCGGCGCTGAAGGAAGGCGCGGTCACTCCCCTGCGCGCCTATCGCCGCTTCGGATTTCGCAATCTGCTGGTGGCTTATCAGGTCGCCGCGTCTCTGATGCTGTTGTTGATCACCGGATTCATCGTCCTGGGATACAGCCGGACCGCCCGGATCGACGCGGGCCTTAACTTGAAGGACCTGTACTTCCTATCGCTCGATCCGGTACGCGACGGTTACTCAGCCGCCGAGACCGCGACTTTTTTTGAAAGGCTTCCGGAGCGCGTGGCGCGTGTGGCGGCCGTCCGTTCCATGAGTGTGTCTGAAGCGCCGCCCTTCGGCGGTCTCATCGCCATGCCAAACGCCCGCTTCGCGGCGCCCAAGCGCGATTCCGAAGTCAACCAGGTTATCCGCAGCGTGGTCCGTGAGCGGATCGGCGCGGGATATTTCGCGACGCTCGACGTGCCGGTGGTTCGGGGCCGCGAGTTCAGCGAGCGCGATCAGCGCGTGTCGGCGTCCGGCGGCGCGGCCCTTGCCGCCATCATCAACCAGACTGCGGCGCATGAGTTTTTTGGCGAAGACGACCCGATCGGGCGGCGCATCACCGCCGACCAGAGCTTTATCGTGGACGCCAACGGCCTCATGGGCAACCGCCCGATGGGAACCTTGAGCGAACACCAGAATTACACCGTGGTGGGGATCGTGCGCGACATCAAGGGAGGATTCATGATGGCCCGGCCCGTTGCGACAGTTTACGTGCCGCTCACCGTTGACGATTTCCGGCGTGCGCCCGTCACCGGCACCACGGTCGTCATCCGCGGCGCGGCCGGGCCCGGCGCTGTCGCCGCGGTTCGTGGCGAGGTGGCGGCCATCGATTCGAATCTCACCGTGTTCAACGTGCACCGCATGAGCGAACAGATCGACCAGATGTTTTCATTGATTGTCATCGGCGAGTTGACCTATGGTGGCATCGGTATCTTTGGGTTGATCCTGGCGTCAATCGGATTGGCCGGAATCACCGCCTATGCGGTGGCGCGGCGGCGCAAAGAGATTGGTATCCGGATGGCGCTCGGCGCGCGGCGCGGCCAGGTGTTGCGGCTGGTGCTACGGGAAGGTACTGCGCTCGTGGCGGCCGGTTCCGTGCTCGGTTTCGCTGGTGCATTTGCCGTTTCGCGCGCCCTTTCCGCGATTACCAACCAATTCGCGGAAGCCTTCGCCAGCACCACCGGCGATCCGACGCTGCTGATTGGCGCGCCGCTGCTGCTGGCAGGGTTGGCGATGCTCGCGTGTTATCTGCCGGCGCGCAAGTCCACGCAGATCGATCCCCTGACCGCCTTACGGGAAGAATAGCTGACCAACAATTTACGATCGCCGCAGTCTAGAATCCGCCTCTTGGCCGGTACCCGGGCCGGCACTGCACGCGATACTTCTTGCCGACGTCGGAAGCCACCTGCACGTCGATCTTCCGGAATCCTTCGTTCGGATTCGGCTGCGGATAATACGTGACGGTGTAAGAGTTGCCGAGGTCCTCGCGAATGCTCTCGAACGCTTCCACCTGCTTCTGCCACGTTTTGGCGAAATAGGATCTTCCACCGGTCCGTGTGGAGATGCGCTTGAACACACTGGACGAGATGGGGTCCTTATTCACCTCATTGGTCGAGATGACGTAGATCGGAATCCCCTCATCCTCGGCCACCGCGCGCACGTCGTCGGGCGCCACCATGCTGGCGTTGTCCGGTCCGTTTGAGAACACGATCACCACTTTACGTCCGGGGATATGAGCGGCATCGCGCAGCGTGAGCAACAGCGCATTGTACAGCGCCGCATCGTCGCCGGCCACGGCCTTGCGCAGGCCGAAAATGGCATCGGTGCGCTCCTTGGTCAGCGGCGCGGCCCGGGACAGGTTTCGGCTGAACGTGTACACCGCCACTGAATCGGCCCGATCCAACCCGCGGATGAAATCCGCGATGGCGTCTTCGGCATAGACGAACCCCCGGTACATGTAGTTGCTCGTGTCGAACAATACGAAAACATTAGTGCCCACGAATGCGTCCGAGCGCCCATCCACCATGCCGGCCGACGAAAGCGTGATCGGCTTCATACTTCCATCCTCGGCCAACTGTACCGGCGGCTTGTTGCCCTCCGCGAAAGTTGCGATTTTCTGGGAAATTCCGTCTTCCAGGACCTTGAGGTCCCTCGGTTTCAGCCCGTTGACGTATTTGCCCTTGTTGTCGGTGATGGTAAAACTCAACACCACCATGTCGACCTTCACGCGAAACACAGGCCGGTCTTGCGCCGCAGCCAGCCCAACCACCATGCAAATCAATCCTATTCTACGAATCAACGCAGTTACCCTCCCCCGTCAGTTATCGGCCATCAACTGCTTGCGGGCCTTCTGCCGCACATCATCTCCTACCAGCCGCAGCGAGCGCAACAGCGCCGGCCAGTCCTCGAGATGCGTAGCAAAAATCCTTTCCACCGTTTGCTGGGTCCAGGCTGGGATCAGCACGTTCAACTGTGCCGGCCGGACGTGCACCTCATCAGCAAGCGCCGCGTAATAGAGCAAATTCGATTCCCAGCTTTCGGCCAGAATGCGGCTCGAGTATCCCATCAGCGTGGGGAACGTGCGCAGATTGAGCAGCTCAGGCTGATAAGAGTTGGCCAGGGTCGGCTTGGGCGAGCCGCATATGCGCGAGATCGAACGCGCGCTCACCGCATCCGGCGCCTGCGCGGCAAGCTTGCGGATATCGCCTGCGATGGGCGACTCCTGATCCTTCGCCGCCAGTTCGTCGGCGGCCAGGTACATCTCCGACGGCACGATATTCTCCGCGGCGCCGCGCACATCGCCCGCTGTCAGCAGTGAATCCAGCTTCTTCAATCGTGCCGGCGGAGCGTATTTGTCCAGCACGGCGATCATCTGCTTGCGCCGCTCGGCGCTCAACGCGCTCTCGGCCAGCAGCGTGTCGGCATACGCCATGTGCATACCCACCCAGTGGAGTTGCACAGGCGTGACGCTCCACCAGCGCGGAATCACAGCCGTGAGGATCATTTGCGGCACCAGGTCTCCCCAGATCAGTGCCTGCTCTCGCGATGGAATCAGGAAGTTCTGTTCGGCCTCCGCCAGCGCGTATGGCAGCGATGCGAGCGACCCCACCAGCCGTCCGCCGGCATTGGCCGGCCATCCCGTGCCGAACAGCTCGGTGTGCTTCCAGGTTTGTTGCGCGCCCTGTATGCCGATGAAATCGTGACTGCGCACGAACAACGGATTGGTGTGCAACACCTGCGCTCCCGGCGGCGCGTAATGGATATAGTTAAGACCTACCAGCGTGTCCCGCAGGAACGGCGCGAGCGACCCGCGCAACTCCTTCAGTTTCGACGGCTCGTTGGCCGCCTTCTCGATGGCCGCGCGCAGATTCAACTTCCGCTGCGCTTCGATGTGTCTCTCCGTCCAGTAGCCGAAGGAAAGCGAATTCTTCTCGAGTGTGGTCAGCGCGCTGCGAGGCAACTGAATCTCCGAGATCCTGGCTGCCAGCTTGCCCGCGAGCGCGGTATTCAGCTTTTCCCCGCGGGCCACGCTTTCCAGATTGTCGGCCAGCTCAAACAGGGTGGCGAGCGACACCAGCCTCTGGGACTCGAAAACGCGAATCATGTCCTCGACCACCGTCTGATGGGCTTCCGAACCGTCGGACGTACCCGTGCCGGCCAGAAGGTCGATCATGCGGTCCTGCGGTGACACGTTTTCCGGCGAATGCGTCGCTTTCAACAACACGCGAACACCCGCCCGCACGCCGTCGAAAAGATCGCGGGCGCCCTGGACTTTCGCGAGCGGCGCCAGTATCTCGGCCAGCGCTCCATCGGAATCGGCTTGCGAAATCGTCTCCTGGCGCAAGAAAATCTGCCACAATCCCACCAGGGCTTGCAAGGTCCCGGCCGCATCGGCGCGCAATCCCGCATCGTGGATCTGGTTGATTGCATGCACCGTATCGAGAAACGCCACGATCGTGGCGTCTGACACCGCCGGCGCCTCGGAAAACAGCGGATACTGCGCGCTCAACTGCCGGTACTCGCGCGCCAGGCGATCAACGGTGGCGACTTCGAGCGGTTTCGTGCGGTTGCGCTCCACGTCGCTCAACGCCATGAAGATTTTCAGCGGCTCGTTCTCCACCGCCTTGCGGCACAGACCGAACAGCGCCTCGAGAACGTCGTCGGCGTCCTTCCAGTTGGCTGCCGATCTGGTGAGCTTGGCATCGTATTTCCCATGGGGGTGATTGGCGAACAGGTTTTTCCATACATCAATGCTGCCCGGCAGGTGTGGCTTGCCGTTGGCGTCCAGGCGCAGCCTGGTGGTCAGCAGCAGCATATCGGTGTTCGACCGGAACACCGGCCGCGCCGGACCCGGGCTGGTGACGCGCCCGCGAATCGCCGCGTAAAATCGCTTCATTCGCTCCGGCTCCGTGAGATAATCCTTCACCGGACCGTTGATGCGCGCCAGCGCGTCGAAGTAACTGGCCATCCAACCGTCATCCCGTGAAATCAGCCTTTCGAAGAACGCTGCGCCTTTTTCGGGTGGCACGCCGGCCATTTCAGCCCAGGTCTTTTCAGTGCGCGCGCCGCCCGGCACCAGAGCTTTGCCGTCGGAGATCTGGAACATCGCTCCGAAAAAGTCGAGCACGTGGGCGTAAACCTTGAGACGCGCGGCGGGAATTTCCTCGCGCAAAGCCTTGGCCGTCTGTGGATCCAGCTTCGACATGCCCAGATACAGCCGGCATAGGGACGGATCCGAAATGAAGGCATCGATAAACTCGCCGCTGGTCTTCTCCTTGGCGGAGAGCCAGTAGTCGGCATTGTAGAGAATCGGGACGCGCGTGCGATGATAATCCAGCACAAACGGCCGGTTGGTGCGCAAAGCCTGCTCCAGTTCCGCCAGCGGGAATCCCGAATCAATGGTCAGAAACGCGCGCGTGGCGTTCACGGTCTCGAGCACGACGTCCGAACCGCACCCGCCGCGCATGCGATAGCCCAGCACACGCAGCAAGTCGCCGGTCTCGTTCGATTCGCAGGTTTCGATGCGAATGTTCTTGTCCTGCGTCGCCAACCGCTCCAATTCACGCGCCTGGGAAAGGTAGCGCACCACCAGCTTCAGGTACTCGGTTTGCTC
>Ga0066710_100005348_pt1 | contig 11674 bp, 9 predicted proteins | sample GraSoiAngelo_159_FD_79666 | JGI IMG/M metagenome (GOLD analysis project Ga0066710, IMG submission 79666) | Grasslands soil microbial communities from the Angelo Coastal Reserve, California, USA - 14_1009_16_40cm | ecosystem: Environmental > Terrestrial > Soil > Grasslands | place: USA... | reverse complement strand
GTTCCGCTTTCCCCGATAGCCCTGGGGCGGAAGGAACGGGCAGTCGGTCTCGATCACCAGGCGGTCGACGGGCACCAGTCGCGCGACGTCGGGCAGCGCGCGGGCGTTCGGATAGGTCACCGGGCCGGCCAGCGAGATCAAGAGGCCGAGGTCGAGACACCGGCGCGCGATCGCGACATCGCCTGAGAAGCAGTGCATGATCCCGCCGATCTCGCCGACGTGCTCCTCGGCGAGGATGCGCAGGACGTCCTCGTGCGCGTCGCGGCAGTGAATCAGCACCGGCTTGCCCACGTCACGGCCGAGCGCGAGCAGCCGGCGGAAGACGCGCTCTTGAGCGTCGCGGGGCGAGAGGTTGCGAAAGAAGTCGAGACCGATTTCGCCCACCGCGACGACGCGGGACTGCCGCGCCAGCGTCGCGATCTCGGCAAACGCCGCCTCGTCGGCGTCCCCTGCGTCGTGAGGATGGATCCCCACGGCCGCCCACACGTCGGCCTCGCGACTCGCGATGGCGATGGCGGCCTGCGACGTCGCGACGTCGGTCCCGATCGTCACCATCCGGCTCACACCAGCCGCACGGGCCCGCGCGAGCACGTCGGGGAGGTCGGGCGTGAAATCCGGGAAGTGAAGATGGGCGTGGGTGTCGAACAGCTCGGGCGGGCTCACGGGATCACGCGGAACCGGAGGCGGCCGATGAGCTGCTCCGAATCGGTCACGACGTCGACCGACCAGCGGCCGATCACGACGTCGGGGAACGCGGTCTTTCGCGAGAACGTGCGAAAGCCCTCGCGGCGGCCACCGTGCACGGGTGAGAGACTCACGACGTCGACCACCTCTCGATCACGTCGCCACACGTGCCGGATGCCCTGCTCGAGTCCGGCTGGCGCGTACACCGACGTGTAGGCCACGAGCCCGCGCTGACGAAGGTCGCCGGCCTTAATCGCGCTGGGGGTCGGTTCCAGCGAATCGATCGCGCCCACGTTCCAGGCCAGCACGTGATGGGCGAGGCTGAGCGGCACCGGCGGCAGCCACGCTCGTTCCAGGTACGCCACCCAGGCGATCACGAGCGCAACCAGCGCGCTGATCCCGACGCTCCGGCGCCACGGCCACCGTTGTTTCAGGCACAGCGCCGGCACGAGCGCCATGACCGCCAGCCACGCGCTGACCATGAGCGCCCAGCGCGGTGGGACGCCCACGAGCGGCAGCGCCACGTCGAGCGCGCCGAAGACGCACACGAAGAAGAAGACGCCGCCCACCCACGGCCGAGGATGCACGACCGCGCGATACCACGGATCGAACGTCGCCAGCAGCACCAGCCCGAACAGCACGAGGAAGAACACCGCGTTGCGCGACGTGAGCGTCGTGCTCGCCCAGTACGCGGGCAGCAGGAAGAGCAGGATGCCGTGGCAGAGCGACTGGATCGTGTAGTCGACGCCAGCCACTACCAGGCGCGCCACCCGCCGCTCCGAGCCCTCGAGCGCCCGCCGCACCTGCACGATGAGCACGAAGAGCAGCCACAGCAGCAGGACGTAACCGACGATCCAGCGGACGTGGCTCAGCTCCCGGCGGAAGACGAAGAGCGTGAGCAGGCCGCCGACGAACGACGCGAGGGAGATGCCCCATCGGCTGAGGAAGGGGGCGAGTCGGCTTACCTCGACGATGTCAGAGCCTCGGCGATCCGCCGGGCGACGTCATCCCGGCGCAGCGCCGCCATGCACTCCCGCAGGTCCTTGGCCAGCGCGTGGCCGGCCAGGCGCGCGACGACCAGATCGAGCGCGATCGAGCGCACCGGGCCGTCGAGCGCGCAGATCTCGCGCAGGACACGAGCGATGGAGACGTCGCGGGCGGCGACGTCGAGGATGACGTCGACGTACTCGCGATTCACTTCACTCTGGCTCCCGGCGGCAGATCGCGATCCAGCGTGAGGACGGCCCACCGATCGCCCGCCGAGCCCACCAGCACCATGCCCTGCGACTCGACGCCCATCAGCTTGGCCGCTTCGAGGTTGGCTACGATCACGACTTTCTTGCCGACGAGATCGGCCGGAGCGTAGTGCTCGGCGATGCCGGCGACCACCGTGCGCTGAGAATCGCCGAGCGAGACCGTGAGCTTGAGCAGCTTCTTGGATTTCGCCACGGACTCGGCCGCGATGATCTCGGCCACGCGGAGATCGATTTTGGAAAATTGATCAATCGACACGACGGACGGAGCCCCGGGCACCTCGGGCAGCCCACCCACGGAGCGAGCCGGGCTCGCGGCACCCGCTACAACAGTCGCAGCGTCGGGCGCCGCCGCTTTGTCGACTCGCGGGAAGAGCCCGGAGAGCTTCTGGACCTGCGTGCCCGAAGCCAGTCGGCCCCACACGGCATCGGTCAACTTTGGCTCGGCCGTCTGGCCGACCGCGCGACGAATCTTGCCGGCCGCGTCGGGCAGGAACGGCGCGAGGACGATGCCCAGGAAGCGGAGCGACTCACCGAGCACGTACAGCACGCGCTCGAGGCGCGGACCTGCCGCCGCGCTCTTCGCCAGTTCCCACGGCTTGGTGACGTCGACGTATCCATTGAGGAGGGCAATCAGCTCCCAGATCCTCGCCAGCGCCTTCTGGAACGCGAACTCCCCCATCGCCTCGTCCACGCCCTCGCGGACGCGGGCGAAGCGGTCACGGATCTGTCGCTCCAGATCGTCCAGCTCGCCGTCGCTCGGTACGCGGGAGATGCCGCCGCCGTTGACGATCAGCGTCGTCGCCCGCGAGGCGAGGTTGCCGAGATCGTTGGCGAGATCAGCGTTCAACCGGCCGACCAGCGCCTCCTCGGAGAAATCGGCGTCGAGGCCAAACGTCATCTCACGCATGATGAAGTAGCGGAAGGCGTCGTGGCCGTACGTGTCGGTGAGAGCCAGCGCTTCCACCACGTTGCCGACGGACTTCGACATCTTGCCGCCGCCGATGTTCCAGAAGCCGTGGACCTCGAGTCGGCGGAAGACGTCGAGACCGGCGGCCTTGAGCATGCACGGCCAGTAGATCGCGTGGGGCTTGAGGATGTCCTTGCCGATCAGGTGCTCGACGTGAGGCCAGTAGCGGTTGAACGTCTCACCGCCCGGCGCCCCGAGCGCCGACACGTAGTTGATGAGCGCGTCGAACCAGACGTAGGTGACGTATTTGTCGTCGAACGGCAGCGGGATCCCCCACTCGAGCCGCTTGCGGGGCCGGCTGATGGACAGGTCCTGCAACGGGTCGCGCAGGAAGCCGAGGATCTCGTTGCGATAGCGCTCCGGCCGGATGAGGTCGGGCCGGGCATTGATGTAGTCGATCAGCCAGCCCTGGTACTTCGACATCTTGAAGAAATAGTTCTCCTCTTCGATCCACGTGAGCGGACGCTGGTGGTCCGGGCACTTGCCGTCGACGATCTCCTTCTCGGTGTAGAACCGCTCGCAGCCGAAGCAATAGTTTCCCCCGTACTTGCCCAGGTAGATCTCGCCGGCGTCCCACAGCTTCTGGAGGATCTGCTGCACGACCGTCTTGTGCCGCGCTTCCGTGGTGCGGATGAAGTCGTCGTGGCTGATGCCCAGGCGCTGCCACGTCTGCCGGAACGCGGCCGAGATGCGGTCGGCGTAGGCCTGCGGCGGCACGCCGGCCTGGGCGGCGACCCGCGCGATGTTGTCGCCGTGCTCGTCCGTACCGGTGAGGAGCCACACCTCGTCGCCGGCCAGCCGGTGATAGCGGGCCATCGCGTCGGCGACGATCGTCGTGTACGCGTGCCCCAGGTGGGGCGTCGCGTTCACGTAGTAGATCGGTGTGGTGAGGTAGAAGACGCGGGCCGGCGCGCTCACTTCTTCAACTGGGCCTGGACGTGCGATCGCCCTTCCCACGTGACCTGATCGATCGGCACTTCGGCCTCGGTGCCGTCGGGGAAGCCGACCACGACGCTCTGCTTGAGCACGCGCAGTGAGCGGATCTTGCCGCTCATGCAGCCGCCGCCCCCGCAGCTGGCCTGGCAAGGCGTGTTGACGCGGGGCAGACGCGACCGCAGCTCCTCGTAGAGCGAGAACTCGTAGAGCAGACAGCACTTGAGCCTGCCGCAGTTTCCGAGCAGCCGATTGTCGGTGAGCGGCATGTCCTGGGTCTTGGCCATCTTCACCGAGATCGGCTCGAATTTACGGAGATACGACGAGCAGCAGAGCTGGCGCCCGCACGGCCCGATGCCGTCCATCGCCTTGGTCACGTCGCGGGCGCCGATCTGGCGCATCTCGACGCGGGCGCGGAACTCGCGGGCGAGGTCGCGCACGAGCTCGCGGAAGTCCACGCGCTCCTCGGCGTTGAAGTACACGGTGGTGCGCCGGACGCCCGGCGTGAACTCCACGTCCACCACCTTTATGGCCAGGCGGTGTTCGCGCGCCTTTCGCTGGCAGGTCACGACCGCGCGCTTCTCTCGCTCCCGGCGCTCGCGATATTCGTGGGCTTCCGACTCGGTGGCCGCGCGCAGGACACGGGGATACTGGCGATCGCGCTTGAAGTCCGGCAGTGGGCGGCGCGGGCGGCGGACCTCGCCCATCGTCTCGCCACTCTCGATGCTCACGATCACCAGATCGCCCACGTGCAGCTCGATGTCTTCGGCGGCGAGGAAGTCCTCGGCCCGGGCAATCTCGCGAAGGCGGACTCCCACGAGGTACTCGACCGCCGCGGTTTCGGATTCGGTCTCGCTCTGACTCATACCTCTCCCTCAGGCCGCTCGCAATGCGATGCGGCTCAGCAACACTTCCAGCGTGAGCCGCGGCGTCACGTTGACGGCCAGGGCCTCGCGCGCCTCGCGACACGTCTCGAGGCCCTTCCACAGATCGTCCCACGACCAGCTCTCGGCCTCCTTGGCGTTCGCGGCGGCGTCGGCGGTGAGATGGGCCGCGCCGCACTTGGCCAGCACCAGATCGCGACAGAGCCACCAGTAGGTATCCACCACCTGCTCGGCGCGCTCACGGTCGCGGTCGAACGTCCCTGACCTCCGGAACATGGCCTCCACGCCCTTGGCCCGCACTTCGCCGAGGATCTCGAGCGCTTCTTCCCGCTCGGCGGCGGCGCGCTCGTCGCGGCGGGGCGCGAAGCGCACGAGCTGGCACCGCGACAGCACGGTGGCCGGCACCGAGCGCGCTCGCTCCAGCACCAGGATCAGCACGGTGCGGGCCGGTGGCTCCTCCAGGGTCTTGAGAAACGCCTGGGGGGCTTCTCCCGTCATGCGATCGGCGTCGTCGAGAATGAAGACCTTGTAGGGCGCGACCACCGGCTTGAGCGAGGCCTGGCGCTCCAGCGCGCGGATGGCGCCGATGCGAATCGTCTTCGGGCCTTTGGGATTGCTCTCGGGTGGCGTGGGAACGATCAGATGGATGTCGGGATGCGGGCCGGCCTTTGCCACTCCGACCAGCGCCTGAGCGAAGGCCAGCGCCGTTGTCGTCCGGCCGCTGCCGGCCGGCCCGACGAAGGCATACGCGTGAGCCACGCGATCGTCGGCGAGCGCGCGGCGCAGGAGCTCGACGGCGCGCGGCTGGCCCTCGATGGACTCAAACGCCACGCAGGAACTCCCCCACCACGGCGGCGACGTCGGCGGCGACGGCCTCGACCGGACGCGCGGCGCGGATCAGGCGCACGCGCTTGGGCTCGGCGCGCAGGATGTCGCGATAGCCCCGCCGCACGCGGCGGTGGAACGCGAGCTTTTCGCGCTCGAAGCGGTCGTGCCGGCGACCTCGAATGCGCTTGAAGCCGGCCTCCGGCGGGAGGTCGAAGAGCAGCGTGAGGTCGGGCAACACGCCGCCCGTCGCCCTCAGGTTGAGCTCGCGAATCAGATCGGGGCTCACGCCGCGCCCGTACCCTTGATACGCGAGCGTGGCGTCGGTGTACCGATCGCAGAGGACGATCCGGCCTCGCCGCAGCCACGGGACGATCTTCTCGGTGACGTTCTGCTGGCGGGCGACCATGAAGAGAAAGACCTCGCTGAGCGGTGTCGGATGAATGCTCGGCTGCTCGAACAGCCGGCGGACGGCCAGACCGAGCGGCGTGCCGTCGGGCTCCGCGGTGCGCTCGACGCGGTAGCCCTGACGTGTGAGCGAGCGCTGGAGACGCGCCATCTGGGTCGACTTGCCCGACCCCTCGACGCCCTCGAACGTGATCAGCACTCCCCGCACTTCAACCGGCCTCCGGCTGCTGCAATACGCCACTTTAGCACGCACCGATGGGCCGACCAACGCGCCTGGCCTTGTGGTAGAGTCGGCCGACTCGTTGGGCCTCGATCTTTTCCTGGATGGATTCGAACCTTAGGAGATCACCAATGCTACGTCGCGTCGTTCTCGCTGCAATGCTCGTCGTTCTCGTCGCCGCCGGCGCCGTCTTCGCCGAGGTCTGCCTGTCACCCTACGTCAAGCGCCTGGCCGGCCCCGAGAAGTTCCTGTACATCTCGGCGGTGGACGCCGACGGCAAGGACAACGATTTCCTGGCGGTGGTCGACGTCAGCCTGCCCTCTCCGACGTATGGGCGCGTGGTGAACACGCTCAGCCTCGGCTCGGCCGGCAATGAGCCTCACCACATGGGGTGGACCGACGACCGGACGAAGATCTGGGTCGGGACGCTCCTCTCCAAGCATCTGTTCATCGTCGACGTCGCCGCCGATCCGGCCAAGCCGACGATCGTCAAAACCATCGACGACATCTCCGCGCTCACCGGTCTCCATGGGCCTCACACCTACTACGCGCTCCCCGGGCGCATGCTGCTGACGTTCCTGTCGTCGGCGGACGGCAACCCGCCCGGCGGCATGGCCGAGTTCACCAACGACGGCCAGCTCATCCGGGTGATCAAGAATCCCGCCGAGTCTCCGTATGCCTACGACGTGGCCATCAAGCCCGACGTGAACCGGATGATCACGTCCAGCTTCACGCCGCTTCGGAACTACCGGAAGCCGCTACCCCAGTGGGACATGAAGGACGGCGGGAACACGCTGCTCGTGTGGGATTTCAAGGAGCGCAAGGTGCTCCAGACCCTCGTGACCGATCCGGTCCCGCTCGAAGTCCGCTGGAGCGTCAAGCCGGGCAAGGCCCACGGCTGGACGAACTCGGCGCTCGGCGACTCGATCTGGTTCTTCGCTCAGGGCAAGGACGGAAAGTTCGCGACGAAGAAAGTGGCCGACCTCGGCAAGGGCTGCCTGCCGGCCGACCTTCGCCAGTCGCCGGACGACCGGTATCTCTACGTCTCGTGCTTCATGAAGAGCGAGATCCAGGCGTGGGACGTCGGAACGCCTGATCGGCCGCGGCTCCACGACACGGTGGTGGCGGGCGTGTCGCCGAACATGATGCACGTGACGGGCGACGGCAAGCGCATGTACGTCACCAACTCGCTGCTGTCCACGATGGACTACTCGGAGAAGTTCTGGGTGCGCCTGGTCCACATCGGCCCCGACGGCCGGCTGAAGATCGATCCGTTCTTCGACGTGGACTTCACGAAGTTCCCGAGCGGCTCGGCGCGCGCCCACGACATGCTGCTGAACTGAATATGGCGACTCGGCGGGTCTCGGCGCTGGCCACGTTGCTGCTCGCGGCCAGCGCTGCCACCGCTTCCGGCCACCAACCGGCGCCAGCGGCGCGTAGTCCGCTGGCGCCCGATCCAAGTCTCGCCGTCATCCGGCCTGCGCCAGATTTCTCTCTGACCGACCCGAGCGGCGCCGACGTGAGACTGTCGGATCTGCGGGGTCGCGTCGTCCTCGTCTCCTTCATCTATACGTCGTGCACGGCCGCCTGCCCGCTGCTCACCCAGCGCATGGCGGTGCTTCAGACACGACTCACAGAGGCCGGCCTGTTCCCGGCACAGGTGAACTTCGTCTCCGTCACCGTCGATCCCGACCGTGATTCTCCGGCCGTCCTCGCCCGCTACGCCCAGGCGTTCACCGCGAATCCACCCGGCTGGCGCATGCTTCGCTCGGATCGTGATCGGCTCGGCCCGGTGCTGGCCAGCTACGACGAGTGGACGCGGCGGCTCCCCAACGGCGACATCGATCATCCTGCGCGTCTCCATCTGATCGATCGGGCCGGCCGCGTCCGCGAGATCTACAGCCTCGGCCTGTTCGACGAGAAGCAGGCGCTTCTGGACATCCGAGCCCTGCTTCGCGAGCCGCGCTGAGCCAATGCGTCCCGAGCGCTGAGCGAGTCGAGTTACACTTCCGGCGTGGCTCCCGACCTGATCGGCTCCTCCCCCCTTCGTAAGGAAGATCGCCGCCTGCTCGTGGGCGCCGGCCGTTACCTCGACGACCTGCGCCGGGACGGCATGGCGCATCTCGGCGTGGTCCGGAGCCGGGAAGCCCACGCGCGGATCGTGAAAGTCGACGCGACCGACGCACTGAGAACGCCCGGCGTGCTCGGCGTCTGGGCCGCCGCCGATTTACCGGAAGTCGCGCGCCCGATCGCCGCGGGTGGCGCCGAACGCCGGCGCCCGTACGCCATGCCCATGCTCGCCGGCGCCGTCGCGCGCTACGTCGGCGAGCCCGTCGCGATCGTGGTCGCTGACACCGTGATGCACATGGCCGACGCGCTCGCCGCCGTCACGGTCGAATACGAGCCGCTGGCTCCGATCACGTCGGCCGAAGGCGGGATGACGACGGCGGCGCGTGTCTACGACACGTGGCCCGACAACGCCGCGCTCGTCGCCCGTGGCGCGGTCGGTGATCCCACGACGGCGCTCGCCGGCGCCGACGTCGTCGTGCACGAGACGATCCGCCACCCGCGTCTGGCCGGGACGCCGATCGAGCCGCGCGGCGTCCTCGCCTACCGCGACCCCGATTCGGGCGCGCTCGTGGTGGTGTCGTCCACTCAGAATCCCTATCGCGTCCGCGAAGTCATCTCCACCGTCCTCCAGCTTCCGGCCGAGCACGTGAGGATCATCGTCCCCGATGTTGGCGGGGGCTTCGGGCCCAAGGGCGCCGTCTATCCCGAAGACGTCCTGGTAGCGGCGGCCGCGCTGAAGCTCGGGCGCCCGGTGAAGTGGGTGGAGACGCGACGCGAGGACCTGGCGGCGCTAGGCCAGGACCGCGAGCAGGTTCACGACGTCACGATCGGCTTTGCGCGCGACGGCCGCATCGTCGGCATCGACGGCACATTCCTCGCCGACGTCGGCGCCTATCCGCTGCAGGGCGACGGGCTCACGCTCAACACCGTGAATCACCTCCCCGGCCCGTACCGTGTGCCCGCCTATCGGAACGCGGGGACGAGCGTCGTCACCACCAAGGCGCCGAACGCGGCCTATCGCGCCGCCGGCCGCCCGGAGGCGGTGCTGGTGATGGAGCGTCTCATGGACATCGGCGCGCGGCGTCTCGGCCTCGATCCCGCCGACGTCCGACGCCGCAATCTCATCCGTCCCGACGAGATGCCGTATCGCTCGGGGCTGACTTATAAGGACGGCGTCTCGATCTCGTACGATCCCGGTGACTTTCCGGCTGCCTTCGAGCGCACGCTTTCGCTCTTCGGTTACGACGAGTGGCGCCGCCGCCAGAAGGAACGAGCGCGCAGCGTTCAGCGCCTGGGAATCGGGCTCGGCTGCTACGCGCAGGGGACGGGGCTCGGTCCCTTCGAGGGCGCCACCGTCCGCGTCGATCCGAGCGGCAAGGTCTATGTGTTCATCGGAGTAACGGCGCAGGGCCAGGGCCACGCGACGACGCTCGCCCAGATCGCGGCCAACGAGCTGGGCGCGGCGCTCGACGACGTCCAGGTCGTCGCCGGCGACACCACGCTCTTTCCCTTCGGCATGGGCACCGGCGGCAGCCGCGTCGCCGCCAACGCCGGGCCCGCGGTGGCGCGCACGGCGCGCGAGGTGCGCGAGCGCGCGTCCCGCGTCGCCGCGGAGTTGCTCGAGTGCGCCGTCGCCGACGTGCGCGTCGAGCGCGGGCGCGTCCACGTGGCCGGTATGCCCGACCGCTTCGTCACGCTCGGGCGCGTCGCCCAGGCCGCGGTGAAGTCAAAGGCGCTGCGCGGCGTCGGCGAGCCGGGGCTCAACGTCTGCACGTACTTCTATCCGGATACCGTCACGTGGGCCTTCGGCATGCAGGCCGCGGCGGTCGAGGTTGACGTCGAGACGTTCGCGGTGAAGCTGTTGAAGCTGCTCGTCGTCCACGATCCGGGGCGGGCGATCAACCCGATGATCGTGGAAGGCCAGCTCCAGGGCGGCGCCGCTCAGGGCATCGGCGCCGGGCTGATGGAAGCCGTGGTGTACGACGACGGAGGCCAGCTCCTGACCGGCAGCCTCATGGATTACGCGATCCCGCGCGCCGACGACCTGCCGCCGATCGAGGTCGAGCTGATCCCACACCGCTCGGTCATCAACGAGCTGGGGATCAAGGGCGTCGGCGAGAGCGGTCCCATCCCGAGCGCTCCCGCCATCGCCAACGCCATCGAGGACGCGTTGGCGGACCTCGACGTGTCGATCCGCGAGGTACCGGTGACGCCGGCCGCGCTGTTTCGACTGGCGCGAGGAGCGCGCTCGGGCTAGAGCCCGTGGATCGGAAAGATGAGGCGCTGGATCGCGTCGACTTGACGGTCGGCGTACTCTTGCACGCGCTCGCGCCGGTCGTCGTCGAGGGCGGCGGGCGGATCCCACAGCGACGCCATCCGCAGGCGGAGCCTCTGCGCGTACTCGAGGAAGCCCGCCGGGAGATCAGGGCTCAGCTCGACGCCGTTCAGCACCGCCCACGCCGCCGTCCACGCCCGCGCCACGTTGCCGATGTCGTAGCCGCCGCCGCCAAGCGCGACGATGCGGGGCACCATCGAGGCCATCCGCGCGACGGCGCGCGCGAAGCCCTGGACGTCCAGGGCCAGGTGCGTGAGCGGATCGGTCCGGTGTGAGTCGATCCCGAGCTGCATCACGATCACGTCGGGCTTGAACTTCGTGAGGAGCGGCGGCACCACCTGCTCGAACGCCGGTAGGTAGATGCTCGGGTCGGTCAGCACGTCGAGCGGCAGGTTCACCGCAAAGCCGCGGCCCGGGCCCTCGCCCATCTCGTCCACGAAACCCGTGCCGGGAAAGAGCCGATCGCCTCGCTCGTGAGTGGAGATCGTCAGCACGTTGGGATCGGTGTAGAACGCGTTCTGGACGCCGTCGCCGTGATGAGCGTCGATGTCCACGTAGGCCACGCGAAGACCGCAAGCGCGCAGGTGCAGGATGGCCAGCACGGCGTCGTTGACGTAGCAAAAGCCGGAGGCGCGATCGGGCATCGCGTGATGGAGCCCGCCGGCGAAATGGAACGCGCGCGTCGCTTCGCCGCTGGCGACGAGGCGCGCGGCCAGCAGCGAGCCGCCCGCGGCCAGCCGCGCGGCGTCCCACAGTCCAGGGAACACGGGATTGTCGCCGGGGCCGAGGCCGTAGCGGCAGATCACTCCCGACGACGCGGCCCCCGTGTTGGCCGCTTTGAGCACGTGCAGGTACTCCTCGGTATGGAACTTGAGGAGCGCCGCCTCCTCGGCCGGCTCGGGCGACTTGACGGAGGAGCCCACCATCGACGTCAGCCCGTAGGACTCCATGAGCCGCCAGGTGAGGCCGAGCCGCTCCATGCGCAGCGGATGCTCGGGGCCGTAGTCGAAGCGCGACCACTCTTCGGAATGGACAAGCGCGGTTTTCATTGTAACGGGGTCCGCGAGGCCGGCTTGGGCCGTGGATGGCCTG
>Ga0066710_100005347_pt1 | contig 11674 bp, 10 predicted proteins | sample GraSoiAngelo_159_FD_79666 | JGI IMG/M metagenome (GOLD analysis project Ga0066710, IMG submission 79666) | Grasslands soil microbial communities from the Angelo Coastal Reserve, California, USA - 14_1009_16_40cm | ecosystem: Environmental > Terrestrial > Soil > Grasslands | place: USA... | reverse complement strand
GTCGCCGGAGAGCCGCACGAGCGCGAAGACCACGACCGATACGACGAACATCGACACGATCGACTGGATCACCCGTCCGATGATGAAGCGCTGCATGCGCCTCAGCTCTCGAGGAACTCGACGAACGCGTCGGGTGTCGGCAGGGTCAGCTCCGGCCCCACAGCTGCCTGGTCGCGAGGCGGGCCCCTTCGACGAGCGCCGCGAACTTGGCCCAGACGACGCTCGGGTGGATTTCGGTCGAGCCGGCGAACGTCGCAAAGCCGCAGTCGGCGCCCGCGATGACGTTCTCGCGTCCGACCACCCGCGCGAACCGGCCGATGCGATCGGCCACCAGCTCCGGATGCTCGACGAGGACGGTCGACTGCGTGATCGTGCCCGGGATCAAGATGGCGCCTTCCGGAAGCTTCACCTGCTCCCACACGCGCCACTCGTGCTCGTGCCGCGGGTTCGCGGCTTCGAACGAGTAGGCGCCGGCGCGGATTTTTAGGATCACGTCGACGAAGTGCTTGAGCTCCAGGTCGTGAACGCGCGGGCCGATGTTGATGCCGTAGCACGTGTGCCAGCGGATGCGATCGCGCGGCAGCCCGCGCAGCGCATGGTTGAGCGCCTCCACGCGCACTTCGGCCCAGCGACGGACCTGATCGACGCTGAGCTCGGGCCGGGACACGTAGTGGGTCGCCAGATGGGGATCGTCGATCTGCACGAGGAATCCCGCATCGACGATGGCCTTGTACTCCTCGTGCATCGCCTCGGCGATCGCGGCGAGGTATTCCTCCTCGGTCTTGTAGTAGGCGTTCCGCTGCCAGTCCTCGATGCTCGTGGGCGAGATCGCCGGGATGAAGGCTTCCCGGGCGCCGCTTCCGGCCAGGGACGCCTTGAGGTTCTCGATATCGGTCTGGACGTGCTTCGCGCCCGTGTAGACGATCGGGCCCGTGCACACCATGTGCAACGACCGTACGGCTGGGCTCGGCATCGCACGCGAGAACCACTCGTAGAACTCGGGGAACGCTCGCACTTCGCGCGAGCCGCTCCACGGGCTGACCCGGCCTTCCGGGTCGGGCTCGAAGCCGGACAGGCGCTCGTTGACGTACGGAATGAAGCCGGGCTTGCCCATCTCGCCGTCATCGACGACGTCGACGCCGAGTTCGGTCTGCTTGCCGACGATCTCTCCGACCGCCTGTCTCACCCGGGCGGCGAAGGCCTCTTGATCGTAGGGGCGGCCGGTCGCCTTGGCCTGGATCAGCTCGAGCAGGTCACCCGGGCGCGGCAGGCTTCCGGCGTGGGTCGTCAGGATGCGGTCGGTGCTCCGGTGCATGGCCGTCTAGCTCGCCGGGGTGATGTACTCGTAGTTGTTCTCGAGGGGCACGTAGGCGAGCGACTGCCAGCTTCCGACCTGCCGGCTCAGCGCCCACGTGATCGACTTCATGCCCAGCATGACTCCGTGATGCGCGTCGTAGAGCTTCTGCCCCAGCGCCTGCGTCAGTCGGGCACGCTTGTCGGCGTCGAACTCCCGCATCGCCGTCTCGATGTCCTCGTCGTATTGACCGTCGCACAGCAGGTTGAAGGTGCCCTTCGAGTGCAGGACGCGGCTCCAGGCCAGGATCGGCTCGTCGAACGGCGGCGAGCCGTAGACCCAGTGCGTCTTGTTCGTCTTCCGGTTGCGGCTCTTGGGGCCGAAGGTGCTGATCATCTCCGGGAAGCGCTTGGGCCTGATTCCGACCTTCTCCCAGTCGAGCGCGACGGCTTCCATCACGTCCGGGCCGTCGAGCGCGTAGACCATGACCGTGGGGTTCACGCGCACCTCGAACCCGCCAGCGTGCCCCGCTTCGGCGAGGAGCTTCTTCGCGCGCTCGGGATCGTAGGGGGGAATTTTCCAGTCGGAGCTATAGCCCTTGTGGAAGGGGTAGTAATAGTACGAGAACGGCGTCTCGGAGCCCTTCCCTTTCCAGAGCCCGCTGATGATCGCCTTCTTGTTGACGGCGAGGTTCAGCGCCAGCCGCACCTTCTTCGCATTCTCCCGACTCTTCGGGTCGTTGGGATCACCCGCCCACGGACACGTCGGGCAGTAGTCCTCGCGGTCCGGTGTCGTCTGGCCGCTCAGGATGACCCAGTAGCAGGCGGAGTTGGTCGCGTCGTGCAGGCGGAGCCCCGACTTCACCGCCTGGTCGAGATAGTCGCCGAAGACCACGCCGATGTCGATTTCGCCGGCTCGGAGCCCCGACACGCGTGTCGCCGGGTCGGCAACCCGACGAATGATCAGCTCCTTGAAGCCTGGCGGCTTTCGCCAGTGATTGCTGACGGCCTCGAAGCGATGGTAGTCGCCCTGGCGCCCCTCGACGTGCCGGTACGGGCCGGTGCCGATTGGGTGCAGGGCCGCCTTCTCCTCGCCGACCGTCTCAAGATATTTCTTCGGGACGACGTTCTGGTAGCCGACGAACTGAGTGAAGTTGGAGGCGACCTCCCAGACCCGGTTCTTGAAATGCATGACCACCGTGAGCTTGTCCGGCGTTTCGATCCGATCGAGGTTCAAGCGGAAGAACGGCGCCGAGCCACCGCCCGAGTCGGGCTTGAGGTTCTGCTCGACCGTGAACTTGACGTCCTGCGCGCTCAGGTCGCCCCAGCCCTCGTGGAACTTGATCCCCGACCGCAGCTTGAACGTCCACGTTCGCATCTCGTTCGACGGCTTCCACTCCGTGGCCAACCCGGGACGGTACTCGAAGGTCTTCGGATCGCGCATGATGAGCGGATCGTAGACGCAGTCCCACAACGGTTTTTCACCCTGGGTCGATCGCCAGGCGAACGGTGTCTCCGTGCCCCACTGACCGAGCGCCACCACCAGGCGGTCGCCGGATGCCGCGGTGACGCGCGATGTACGGACGAACGGTCCGCTCATGACCGCGGCGGCTGCCGTTCCGGCGCGCGTCAAGAAGGCTCGACGATTGAGAGATCCGGCCATGGTGACCTCCGGAAAGTGAGTGTGGCGGGATGGTATCGCGTGGCTCCCGGGTGTCAATGGGCGCGAGCTCTTCTCGTGTCAACGACCCCGCCGGGCATTACGTCAGAGTATTCTGCCGCCGATGGACACGACGAACGCGACCAGGCGACTGCCCCTGAGGTTCGGGCTCGGAGCGGTGCTCTGCCTGGCCGCGGCGCTCAGGCTCTGGCGCCTGGACCAGAACGGCTTCGGCAACGAGTACTACACCGCGGGCGTGCGCAGCATGAGCCTCAGCTGGCACAACTTCCTCTACGGCTCGTTCGACCCGGCCGGCTTCATCTCGGTGGACAAGCCGCCGGTGGCGCTGTGGATCCAGGTCGCGAGCGTCAAGCTCTTCGGCTTTCACGCCTTGAGCGTGCTGATCCCGCAGGCGCTGGAAGGTGTCGCCGCGGTGACGCTCCTCTATCACCTGGTCCAGCGTCGATTCGGCGCCGCCGCCGGCTTGCTGGCGGCTCTCTTTCTGGCCCTCACGCCCGTCAGCGTCGCGATCGACCGCTCGAGCAACACCGATAGCTGCCTGGTGCTCGTTCTGCTGCTGGCGGCCTGGGCGCTGACGCTCGCCGTCGAGCAGGGCCGCTGGCCCCTTCTCGCGCTGGCCATGGCTCTGGTCGGTCTCGGGTTCAACGTGAAGATGCTGGCCGCGTGCGTCGTGCTCCCGACCTTCGTGCTGGTCTACCTCGTCGGCGCGCCGCTCGCGTGGCGCCGGCGCGTCGTCGACCTCGCCGTCGCCGGGGTCGTTCTGACCGCCGTCTCGCTGAGCTGGGTGCTTGTCTTCGACCTCACGCCGCCGGACCGGCGGCCGTACGCCGGCACGACCAACCAGAACTCGATGCTGGAGCTCGCAGTCGGGCCTTACGGCGTCGGGCGATTCATTCGGTCCGCCGAGTTCCGGAGCGCCTCGATCGCGCCGGCGGCCGATCCCTCGCGTGCCGCGGCGCGGGCCGCCGGCGGCACCGACCGCGCGCCCGAGTCGGGACCTCGCCGCGGCTTCTCCCGGCTCTTCGTCCAGGCGCCGGCCGGTGCGCTGCGGCTGGCCGACGGCCAGCTCGCCGGTCAGGTGGGCTGGCTCTTGCCGCTCGCTGTCGCCGGGCTCGTGCTCGGCGCGTCGCGGGATCGTATCCACGGGCCGCTCTCTCCGACGCGTCTGGCCGTGATCTTGTGGCTCGGCTGGCTCCTCACCTATGCCGGGGTCTACAGCTACGCCGGTGGCTTCTTTCACTTCTACTACCTTGCGACGATGGCGCCGCCACTCGCCGCGCTTGCCGGCATCGGCGTCGCGACGCTGTGCGAATCGTTTCTCCAAGGCGCCGGGCGGGCCGTGCTCCTGCCCGCGTCGCTCCTGCTGACTGCGGCGTGGCAGCTCTACATCGACGCGAGCGCGCTGGGATGGAGGCTCGGCGGCCATCACCCGATCCACCTCGTGCTCATCGGCGGTACGCTCCTGTCCGCGGGCGTTCTGCTCGTGATGCTGGTCTTGCGGCCGAGCGCTTCAGAGCCGCCGAGTCCGCGGGCTCGGGCCCTCGCCGCGAGCGCCGTCGCGATCGGGCTGGTCGCGCTGCTCCTGGCTCCGGCCGCCTGGGCGCTGAGCAGCGTGCTGGTGGCGGGTCCCGGGGCGATCCCCTCCGCCGATCTCGCTCGACTCGTCCCCGTCGCCGGCGACGCGCCCGCCCGAAGCCGGACGATCGAGCCGTACGATCCGTCAGGCCTCGTCGCGTTCCTCCAAGCCAACCACACGGGCGAACGCTATCTGCTCGCCACCACGACGACGCGGCTCGCGGCGCCGATCATCATCGGGTCCGGGCGCTCCGTGATGGCGATGGGCGGCTTCCACGGGCTGGATCCGATCCTGACGCCAGAGAAGCTCGCCGGGATGGTCGACGCGGGGCAGATCCGATTCGTGATGGTCGGCGACGGACCGTTCATCAGCCGGCGGCTCGGGGCCGACGTGGCGGCAAAGCCCATCACCGACTGGGTCCAGGAACGTGGCCAGCTGGTGGACCCGGCGCTGTGGCGCTCGAGCGCGCTTGGCGGCCGGCGGAGCGGGATGCGGCTCTACGATCTGAGGCCGGCCCCCCTGATCGCCCGCTAGTCCTTGATCCGCATGTCCTCGTAGGACGGGAACGGCGAGTTGTGGATCGAGGTGATCGTGTGCTCGGTCACGCGCGGCCCGATCCCCATCAACGCGCGGAAATCCATGATCGGGGCGAACATCACCCGGTCGATCGTGAGCTGCTGGATCCGGTGCAGGAGCGCTTCGCGCTTGCGCGTGTCGCGCTCGCGCGCCTGCTGCTCGAAGAGATCGTCGATGTCCGGGTAGCCCCCGTAGGCGTAGGTTCCCTTGGAGAAGATGAATTCCTGTACGCGGCTCGCGGCGTTGCCCGAGTTGCCGACACCCGTGATGAACAGCGGACGGAGCTTCTTCTCGCGCCACGCCGTATAGAAGGTCGCGCGCTCCATCTGGCGCATGGTCACGCGGATCCCGACGGCGTTGAGGTAGTTCACGACCGCCTCGCCCATTGTGAAGAACGGCGGGATCGGGACGAGCTCGCCGGCGTCGATCCCGTTCGGATAGCCGGCGTCCGCGAGGAGCAGCTTCGCCCGCTGCGGGTCGTAGGCCGGCGGCTCGACCTGGAGCGCGAAGTCCATCACGCGGGGCACGATGACGCCCGCGGGCGGGCAGAAGCCCAGACAGGCGGCCTCGTTGATCGCCTTGCGGTTGATCGCGTGGTTGACCGCCAGCCGCAGGCGCCGATCGGCCCAGGGCGACTTCGGATCCCACTGATCGGCGAACTCGAGCCAGTTGATCGAGGCGTGGCGCGAGGCCACGATCTGCACGCGCGGGTCGCGCTTCACGTTGTCGGCATCCGGGCCGTCGAGCGCATACGCGATGTCCGCTTCGCCCGTCCTCAGCATCGCCGCGCGCGTGGTCCCGTCGGTGACGCTCTTCATGATCAGGCGCTTGACGTACGGGGCGTGGCGCCAGTAGCCCGGGAAGGCCTCGAGCACGACCTCGACGCCGGGCGTGTGGCTCACCAGCTTGTATGGGCCGGCGCCGATCGGCTGCTTGCGGAACGCCTCCTCGCCGACCTGCGTGAGGTACTTCTTGGGCACGACGATCCCCGCCGCGGTGGCGGTCGTACCGTAGAAAGTCATGAAGTCGGGCCACGGCTCCTTGAGCTGAAAGCGGATCGTGAGCGGATCGACGATGTCGACCTGGCGAATGCGCGTCTGGAGCTCTTTCGCGCCCGCGCCCCGGTAACGCTCGTAGCTGAACTTCACGTCCTCGGTGGTGACCGGGTCGCCGTTGTGGAACTTGAGACCGGGCCGCAGCTTGAACTCGTACGTGAGGCCGTCACCACTCTCCCGCCACGACTCCGCCAGGCTCGCGCCCATCTTGCTCCCGGGAAGCGGGCGGACCATCGCGTCGTGGATGGCGTAGAGCATGCCGAACGGTGTGATCTGCGGCGGCGCCGTGGACGGATCGAACCACGTCGGCGCGAGCGTGACGTGCCACGCCATCACCGCTTCACCGGGCTGGCCGGCGCCCGCCGCGCTCGCGGCGAGCACCAGCAGGGCGGCCGTCAGGAGCGAGGCGATCCGGTGGCCGTGTGCGCTGCAGGCCGTCGCGGGGCTGGGGCCCCGCCGGCCGAGGCGTGCGTGGACATGGAGGCTCATAGGCTCTCCCCTATTCGATCAGCTCACGTATTCGTAGTTGTTCTCGAGCGGCACGTAGACCAGGGTCTGCCAGCTGTTGACCTTCTTGCTCACCGCCCACGTGAGTGACCTGACGCCGAGCATCACGCCGTGATACTCGGAGTAAAGCTTCTGACCCAGCGCCTGGGTCATGCGGGCGCGCTTCTCGCCGTCGAGCTCGCGTGAGATCGTGTCGACGTCCTCGTCGTATGGTCCGTCGGCCAGCAGATTGAAGGGGCCCTTGGAGTAGATGCAGCGCTGCCAGGCCAGGACGGGCTCGTCGAAGGGCGGAGAGCCGTACACCCAGTGGGTCTTGTTCGTCTTCCGGGCGCGGTTCTTGGGAAGAAAGTTGCTGAAGGCCTCGGGAACGCGCCGGACCTTGATGCCGATCTTCTCCCAGTCGAGCGCGACCGCCTCGACCATGTCGGGGCCGTCGAGCGCGTAGGTCATGACCAGGGGATTCACCCGGACTTCGAAGCCGCCGGCGTGGCCGCCTTCGGCCAGGAGCTTCTTCGCGCGCTCGGGATCGTACGGTGGGACCTTCCAGTCGCGGCTGAAGCCCTTGTGGAACGGATAGTACCAGTACGCGAAGGGCGCCTCGGAGCCCAGGCCCTTCCAGAGCGCGTTGACGATCGTCTTCTTGTTGACGGCGAGGTTGAGCGCGAGCCGGACCTTGCGCGCGTTCTCCTGGCTCTTCATATCTTTGGGCTCGCCGGCCCAGGGGCAGGTCGGGCAATAGTCCTCGCGGTCCGGCGTCGTCTGGCCCTGCAGGACCATCCAGTGGCACGCGGCGTTGGGCGTCTCGTGAATTCGGAGCCCGGACTTCTTGGCCTGGTCGAGGTAGTCGCCGAACACGTTGCCGATGTCGATCTCCCCGGCGCGAAGCCCGGCGAGCCGCGTCGCGGGATCCGGGATGCGCCGGATGACGAGCTCCTTGAAGGCGGGCGTCTTGCGCCAGTGGTTGGCGACGGCCTCGAAGCGGTGATAGTCGCCTTGCTTGCCCTCGACGTGTCGGAAGGGCCCGGTGCCGATCGGGTGGAGCGCCGCCTTGTCCTCGCCGACCGTCTCGATGTATTTCTTCGACGTGATGTTCTGGTAGCCGACGAACTGGGTGAAGTTCGACGGCACTTCCCAGACCCGGTTCTTGAAGTGCATGACGACCGTGTGCTTGTCGGGCGTCTCGATGCGGTCGAGGTGCATGCGGAAGAACGGCGCGGACCCGCCCTGGGAATCGGGCTTGAGGTTCTGCTCGACCGTGAACTTCACGTCCTCGGCGGTCATCTCGCCGTAGCCTTCGTGGAATGGCACGCCGGAGCGCAGCTTGAAGGTCCACGTCCTGAGCTCGTTCGAAGGCTTCCACTCCGTGGCGAGCCCCGGACGATACTCGAATGTCTTGGGATCGCGCATGATCAAGGGGTCGTACGCGCAGTCCCACAGAGTCTTCTCGGACTGGCTCGACCGCCACGCGAACGGCGTCTCGATGCCCCATTGCCCGACGGCGACGACGAGGCGTTCGCCGGCGGCGCTGGCGCGCGAGGGCTTGATGAGGGGCGCGCCGGCGACGGCTGCGGCCGCCGCTGAAGCGCCCGTGAGAAATGCGCGACGATCGATCGACCGGCCCACCATGGTGCCTCCTCGCTGAGGCTTCAGGTCAGGATTCCCCGCAGGATGGTAGCGCGTGGTCGGGGGAAGTCAATGCCGCGGCCGCGGCGAGTGCGCCCGGGCTTCGTCAGGCGACGTGAGTCGGGATGCGCCCCTTCGGCGCGCGCGACCGAGGGCTTGAGACGTCCGAGCGAAACACGAGGGTGCCCGCAACGAGCAGATAAAGGAGGTAGCTCCCCGCCTCGAGCGTCGAGGGTCGCGAGCGGTAGCCGATCAGCCCATTCAGGAATCCGCCGATGACGCCGTGATCGTCGAGCACGAACGTCGTGTCCCATGCGGTCGGTGTCGCCGGAAGGAATCCCATGACCTCGAGGCGGCCGATGCCGGTGCTGAACATGCCGGCCGCCAGCAGCAGCAGGAAGACCGACGTCACGCCGAAGAACCGCTGTAGGCTCACGTGTCGGCCGCCGCGGAAGATCGCCCAGCCGAACGAGGCCGCCGTGAGGAGCCCGAGGACGGCTCCGAGCGCGCTCGCCCACCCCGACGTGGAGGTCGCCTGGGTCAGGAGACCCCACAGGAACAGCACCGTCTCGGCCCCCTCGCGAAACACGCCGGTGAAGGCGATCACGCCGATGATCCACATTCGGTGGGTGGCTTGCGCCGCGTCGATCTGCCGCTGGACGTCGCCGCTCATCGCGCGGGCGTGCTGCCGCATCCAGTACCCGTGCCACGTGAGGACGACCACCGCGACGAAGATCACGCCGAGCCAGATCACGTCGGGACCCAGATCCAGGAGCGGGCCGGACAGCGCGGTGACGACCACGCCGAGCGCGATGCTGGCGAGCACGCCGAGAAGCCCGCCGCGGGTCGCGTAGCGGTACTGCCGCTCGGCGCCGATCTTCTGGAGATACGTGTAGACGATACCGAGGACGAGAGCGGCTTCGAAGCCCTCGCGAAGCGTGATGACGAAGGTACCGCCCATCGGTCTGGGGGCTACTCGGCGACGATGCGGCCGGCTGCCGCCTTGTTGAAGTCGTCGAAGAAGGGGTAGGTGCCGGGCTTCAGCGCGCGGATGCGCACGTTGACGGTCTTGCCGGCCGGCACGACCTTCTCGACACGGAGATCCTTGCTCTCGAACTCCGCCGCCTTGGCGTTCTTGTTGGTGACGACGAGCACGAACGGGGTGTTCGCCTTCACCTTGATCTCGCTCGGCTGGAACTGATCCTTGTCGATGGTGACCGCGATCTCCGGGGGCGCGTCCGCGGCCAAGGCCGCTCCCGCAGCCACGACGACACCCGCGACCAGACCGGCGATCAGGAGCGTGAGCCTTCTGCGCATCGCGACCCTCCGACTCTCGGGTTAAGGCCCCAATCCATCGAGAGTTAGGATGACCTAATCCGAACACTCTGTCAACGCCCCTTCCGGAAACCGCGCGTGACGACTCCCGGCCGGCCTTGCTACCATGCACCACGCCTGGCGGGTTCGCCGCCGGACGCTCGGGAGCCGGCTGAAGGAGACGGGAGGCCCCATGATCACCGCCACCGTTCGCTACAAGCTGCCAGCACACATCGACTACGACGCGTGCCGCGCGCACTTCCACAAGATCGCGCCCGGGTTCCAGCCGGTGAAGGGCTTGATCAGCAAGCACTTCATCTGGAGCGAGAGCGGCTGGGCCGGCGGCGTCTATCAGTGGGAGACGCTCGAGGACGCCAGGCGATTCTACGGGGGCTCGTGGCTCGACGGCATCGTCGAGCGCTACGGGATGCCTCCGCAGATCGAGTTCTACGAGGTCTTCGCGCTGACCGACAACCGGCGGGGCACCGTCGAGCTGTTCGCCTCTGAGAGGGAGGGCGCCTGGAATTCGTCGACCTGAAGCCGATCCATCGCCACCCGGGCGCCGACGAGATCTACCACGTGATCAGGGGCAGCGGCCTCTTCAACGACGGTCGGACCGAGCGACGTCGCCACCCGGAGTCGCTGCAGAGCTGGCCGGCGACGCGCTAGTCGCGGCGGGCGAGGTCGAGGCGCGTCGTCAATTGCGCCGGTGGATCCCGGCGCCCGTGACGAAGTCGTACAGGTTGGCCACGTTCATCTTCATGACCATCGGCGCCATGCCGTCCTGGCCGACGTCCATCGGATAGCGATCCGTCATCGCCGCGAGGTCGGCCAGACACTGCTCCTTCGTCTTCCCCTGCCCCACGCTCTTGCGCACGGAGTCGACCCACTCGCGGATGAACGCGCCCTGCTCGTCGAGGTAGCGCTTGTCGCAGATCGGTCCATGGCCCGGGACGAACGTGTCTTCGCGGAGGCCCCGGAGCGATTCCAGCGCCGTGAGCCACAGATCCGGATCGGCTTCCTGCAGCCACGTGTGGACCTTGCAAAAGATGTTGTCGCTCGTGAAGACGACGCCTTCTTCCTCGACGATCACCGCCGCCTGGTAGGCCGTATGGCCGGGCATGTGGACCAGCCGGAAGGTGTGGTCGCCGACGTGGAGCTTCATCTCGCTCTCGAACGTGATCACCGGCGCGTTGGGCTTGTAGCCCTCGAGTAGCTTCGGCTCCTCCGGCCCGAACGAGGCGACGCGCGCGACGTGCGCGGCCAGGTCGGTCGTCAGGATGCGTCGACGCACGCCCTCGTGGGCGACGACCGGCGCGTCGAAGTACGCGTTCCCGGTCCAGTGGTCGCCGTGCGGCTCGGTGTTGAGGATGTAGCGCAGCCGGCCGCGTCGCTCGACGTCAGCCCTGAGCCGCATGGCGTCGCTGGGCTTGTGCGGGGTGTCGATCAGCACGATGCCGTCCGAGGTGGCGACGAGGCCGTGATTCGAGCCGCGGAGCTCGGTCTCGACGAACACGTTCTTGGTCAGCTGCTTCATGAGATCCCCCGGTCTTCGGTGATCGGTCGCAGGCAAGAGGCTATGGTATCGTCGGGCCCTCGGCAAGCTCCCGCTCAAGGAGGAATTCGCGCGATGCCCTACAAGCTCCTGAGCTTTCGAACCGGTCAAGGCCCGCGGGCCGGCGTGCTGATCGGCGACACGGTGTACGAGGCGGCGAAGGTCACGAACGTCCCGGCCCACGCGAGCGTGCTGGGTATACTCGAGGACTGGGCTCGTGCCCGGCGCCTAATCGATCAGGCCTCGAAGCGGCTCGCGTCCGGGAAGGCTCGAGGCAAGGGCGTCCCGCTCGGCCGCGCGCGATTGCTGGCCCCCGTCCTCTATCCGGGCACCATCTACTGCGCGGGCGCCAACTACACCGATCACATGGCCGAGATGGCGCGGGCCCAGGGCCAGCCACCCGGGCCGACCATGAAGTAGCTGGGCGAAAAACCCTGGCACTTCGTCAAGACGTCGAAGAGCTCGGTCGTCGGGCCAGGCGCTCGGGTTAAGCT
>Ga0066710_100005346_pt1 | contig 11676 bp, 9 predicted proteins | sample GraSoiAngelo_159_FD_79666 | JGI IMG/M metagenome (GOLD analysis project Ga0066710, IMG submission 79666) | Grasslands soil microbial communities from the Angelo Coastal Reserve, California, USA - 14_1009_16_40cm | ecosystem: Environmental > Terrestrial > Soil > Grasslands | place: USA... | reverse complement strand
GGGCAGGAGGGAATGGCAACTCCCTGACCAAGTAAATTCTCATCGTTGACAAATTATTTGTCGTCATGAGGCATGACCGTGACAACCCGTCGGCCCCATCGTGTCATGCTGGCTCCTCGGCGTCTCGAGCAGGCGCGCAATCTCCCGTTTTCGTTGATGCGAACCTTAGTTCTGCGCTGGCACACCGGTTGCTCGATCGGTTGGGGATGCTCCGATGAAGCTGACATTCAAGCGCCGCGAAGTTTCAGACCTGCAGCACCTCCGAACGCTCGTCTCGGACAACGTCGACGCGATGGAGCCCGGCCTCAAGATCGTCGCGTCGAACCTCAATCTCGGCCGCACGGCCGTCGAGATCGCCGCGCTCGATGCCCGGAATTGCCCGATGCTGGTCGTTCTCGGTCTCACCGCGGACGATGCCATGCTCGTCAGAGCCCTCGAGGCATACGCGTGGTGTCTGGAATACCCCGAGTCGGTGCAACGGCTCGTGCCCGCGAACGTGCAGCTCGGATGGCCGCCGCGGATCGTCTTCGTCGCCGAGCGGCTGCTCGAGGCGTTCGTGCGCAAGCTGCGCCTGCTGAACTTCTCCGCGGTCGATTGCTTCGAGTTTCGCTACGTCGAGGCCAACGGCACCGCCGGCTTCTATCTCGATCGGGTCGACTGGGCGCCGAGGCCATCGGGCGCCGCCGAGCCCGCCGCGATCCGCCCGGAACGCCTCGAGCGACTGGAGCCACCCGTCGTCGAGGAGCCGATTGCGCCGCCGCTGGAGCCGAGAGTGGCGCCGCGGGAAGAGCCGAAGCTCGTCTTGTTGCGGGAAGCGATTCGCGACGATGAGCCCGAGGAGCCGCAGGAAGAGCTCCGCGAAGAGCTGCGCGAGGAGCCGAGGGTCACGCCGGTGGAAGAGCCGAGGATCGTGATGCTCCACGAGAGCAAGCCGGCCCTGCGGATCGAGCCGAAACCGACCCCGCGGGCCGCCGAACCGGCCTCGACGAACGGCGCTCCCAAAGACGACTCGAACCAGCGATCCGAGCCACCCCCCGCCGTGCTCAAGGGGCTACGCCCCCCGATCGACGCTCCGCCTCGACGGCGATCGCGGGAAGTGCCCGACCTCCTGCGCCCTTCCGAACAGAGACCGGCCAGCCCGCGCGAGATCTCCAGGCCGCCGACCCCAGCCGCACCGGCTGCCGCCCGCGCGCCACAGGTCGAGCCGCGAACGAAGAGCGATGGCGCCAGAGCGGATGTCCCCAAGAACGGATCGAAGAGCGATCTCGCGCGAAACGACACCGCCAAGGGCGATCTCGCGCCGACCTGGCGGAAATTCCTCGATCGGCTGACCAGCACGTTCGACGCGCGCACGGGGCCAGCGCCCGAGCCTCCACGAGCCGTGGCCCCGCCGCCGCCGAGTGCGGAATCGACTCCGAGGCTGGCGATCCAGCCCTTCGCCGCGGACATCGAAGTCAGTGCCCACGAGGTCGCGCCCGACGAGGTGATCGACGAGTCCCATGACTCGATCGGGGATCTGACCGAGAAGCAGCGCAAGATCTTCCAGGGTCTCACCCTTCCGGACAACGGCGAGCTGGCTCCACAGTGGCGCAAGTTCCTCGACCACCCGGCGCTCGACGAGACGAAGATCGGAGTCGTTCGCGGGTACCTGCAGCGTGAGTTCCCGCTGTGCACGGTCTACGACTTCTTCGACTTTCAGCGGAACGCCCAGGTCTTTCAGCTCCAGGACAATCACGGGAAGGTGACGCAGCTGATCACGATGACCGCGGAGTTCTTCGACGGACATCGTGATCTCGAGATCCGCGCGTGGATCGAGAAGCACCGGCTCGGTCAGGCGATGCGACAGGCCGGCCAGGCCGGCGTGCTCGTCTCGCAGGCCGGCCTTCAGATCGAGAAGCGGTAGTTCCTCGGCGCCGGTTAGCCCTCCCACTTCCAGTGCAAGGTTCGCTCCGGTGAAATGCGAATGACCGTGGCCGTCTCGCGGTCGAGCCCCATGACCCGATACTGCGCGTACTTGGACAGGAGGAGATCGACGGCGCCCGCGCGCTCGGATCCTTCCGTGAGAATGTCGGCCCGCCCCTGGACGATCACCCAGCAGAGCCGCGACCACTCCTCCTCGTAGCGGTCGACGGTGAGCGAGACCCGCGGGTTCTCCGCGATGTTGCGCACGCGCCGAAGCTGAGTGGTCGCAACCCGCTTGGGCTTCGTGTCGAGCGCCGAGAAGCACGCCCGGCCGTCGAACACGTAGCACACCGGCACGACGAGTGGCTGCCCCGCCCGATCCGCCGTGCCGAGCCGCGCGACGCGGCTCTGGTAGAGCAGCTCGGCGGCGAAGGCGGGGAGGTCGTTCACCGCATCAGCTTGGCGTACTGGTCCAGGAGCGGCAGCACCGCGTCGCGGCCCTCCGACGGCAACCTCAAGATCGCGCGCGTGATCCCGGCGGAGGCGTAGGTGTCGAGCGTCGCGCGCTCCGCCTTTGCGCCGAACACCGACACCGAGATCTTCGACGCGTCGCGACCGGCCCGCGTCGCGCGCGCTTTGAGGTCGGCGAGACCGGGCAGGATCGCGTCGGCGTTTCGTCCGCGGGGGAACCAGCCGTCGCAGAAATCCACCACGCGCTGGAGCGTGTGCCCGCTCTCGCCGCCCAGCAGCACCGGCGGATGCGGCTTTTGCACCGGCTTGGGGTACGACCAGATCGGATCGAAGTTGACGAACTCGCCGTGATACTGGGCTTCGTCCCTCGTCCAGATCTCCTTCATCGCGAGAATCCGCTCGCGCAAGAGCCGGAACCGCGTCTTGAAGACCGTGTGGTGGTTTTCCATCTCCTCCGCGTTCCATCCGGCTCCGATGCCGAACAGAAACCGTCCGTTCGAGAGGAGATCGAGGCTCGCGATCGTCTTCGCCAGGGTGATGGGATCGTGCTCGATGACGAGACAGATGCCCGTCCCGAGCTTCAGGGTCCGCGTCGCCGCCGCCGCGGCCATGAGCCCGATGAACGGGTCGAGCGTGTGGGAATACTCCTTCGGCAGGGGACCGCCGCCCGCGAACGGCGACCGGCGGCTCGTTGGAATGTGGGTGTGCTCGGTCACGAACAGCGACTCGAAGCCGCGCTCCTCGGCGGCCCGCGCCAGCTCGTCGATCCGAATCGAGTAGTCCGTCGGGAAGATGAAGACACCGTGGTGCATGATTGCTCCTAGTGGTCGAGCCGGGTGCGATCGCGGCTCATGCGAAGACGGTTTCGGGAAGAAACGCCGACACGATCCAGTTCGGCGCGTCGACGATCTCGCTGATCTTCAGGTCGACGGCGACGCTGCAGAGGATGTAGGCCTCCTCGCGGCTGAGCCCGCGCTCCTCCACCAGGTGCTCGATCATGTAGCGGATCGCGTGCTGGGCGCCGGCAAAGAGATCGGGGCCGTGGGCGGTCGTGACGTAGCACGGCCCGCGCTCGAGCGCCGAGGAGATCGGCCCGCGCGTCCGGAACCGCGGCTCGCGGAATCCGCGTCGGGCCTCGAGTCCGAAGCGGAGCGTGACCTGCGCCATCATCTCGATCGCGGTGACGCACACCTCGCCGTCGCCCTGGGCCGCGTGGGCGTCGCCGACGCTGAACAGCGCGCCGTCCACCCACACGGGCAGGAGCAAGGTCGTGCCCGCGACCAGCTGCTTGATGTCCATGTTGCCGCCGTTCTTCCGCGGCGGCATCGTGCTGTGCCCCCCTGACTCGTCGAGGGCCACGCCCATCACCCCGGGGAAGGGCGCGATGGGGACTCGAACCCGGAGATCGCGGCCCATCCGCGCGTGGGTCCCCGCGGTCAGATCCCAGATGTTCAGGAACGGCTTCGGAAACTCGGCTTCCGGCATCAAGCCCCGCCCGGGGCGGATCGCGGTCCAGCCGAACTCGGCCGCCGGTTTCACGTCGATGATCTCGACCGTGAGGACGTCACCCGGCCGGGCGTCCCGGACGGCGACGGGCCCGGTGAGGGGATGGCCGCGAAACGGTCCCCGCGCGAGGACGTCGGCGTGCGTCGACTTCGTGGAGTAATAGCCGTCGGCGGCATCGCGGGTGTCGAACACCACGGTGTCGCCTGGATCGATCGTGAGCCGCGGCGGCAATGCATTGTTCCACTCCCGGTGGACCGTCCCGCGATCGAGATGGTGCGTGGTCGCCATCGTCTACGCTCCTCCGATCATCGCGCGAGCCCGTTCCAGACGACCATGCCCGTGCCCGATCGCCATGCGATGGCGGGCATGTAGGCGAGCACGTCCGCCGGTCCGCGCGTGAAGGCGAGGACCAGCACCCAGGCGAGCAGCTCCGCGGTCCCGCCGGAGCCGGCCTCCTCCATCCGCTCGAGCGTGCACTCACGAAGCAGCGCCGCGTGGTCGCCGCGCTTGAGAAAGTCGAGAAACCAGCGATCGAACTCCTCGTCGACCCAGAAGTAGCGGGGCCCGCCCGGCTCGTGCGAGAGGCCGCCGGTCGCGACGACGGCGATGCGCTCGTCGCCGGGATAGGCTCGGAGCATCTCGCGCATCAGGGTCCCGACGTGGTAGGCGCGCTCCGGTGTCGGAATCGGCGGCACCGTGCAGTTCATCGTGACGGGGACCAGCTTGAACTGGGCGTCGGGATTCAGATAGTGCGTCGGCACCGAGATGCCGTCGTCGTACTGCATCTCGCGCAGGTACGCGAGCGCCAAGCCGCGTCGCGCGCCCTCGTTGACGAGCCATCGCGCGATCCCGGAGTGACCGGGCACGCGGTACTTCTCCATCGCGAGCCACTCATCGAACCATTCGGCCGGCCCGACGTGCTCCTCGGCGATGCCGACGGTGTATTCCGGCACGTTGTTGATCGGCCAGTTGAGCAGGTGGTCGTTGCTGAACATCACGACGACATCCGGACGGGCGGCCACCAGCTGGCGCCGCATCTCGGCGGTCGCCTGGAGCGCGAGCTCCTGATAGTCCCGGGAGGCCCGCGAGAACCACCCGGTGAGGCCGGGCGAATGCGTCATGGCCATCGCGGCGACGATCTCGGCCATCACCGGCCCCGCTCGAGCCGGGCCTGGAGCGCCATCGCCTTCGCCGTTTCCTCCGGGAACGCGCGCTGGTAGCACTCGAGCGCGGCGCTCGCGTTGCTGTTGTGCGCGGCGCCGAAGAAGAGCCGCAGAATCTGCGGCACGTAGTACTGGTGGACGCCCAGGTCCATCATCCGCTTCGGGTCCTTGTCGCGCACGGCCTCGTACTCGGCGCGGCTCAGGCCGAACTCACGGGCGACGCCCTGGAGGTCGGTCAGAAATCGCGCCCGCAAGGCCGCATCACGACGGACGTGATAGATCATTTCGTTGGTCGGCAGGGTCTTGTCGCAGCGCTCGACGTTTCCCATGTACCCTCCCGGGCTACCCCGCGGCGCCCGCGCCGCCGGCCTTGAGCACCTTGGGATTGATCTTGAGAAACATGATCACGCAGCGCTCGCGGCCGAGGTTCCGGACGTCGTGCGGGACGTTGGCGGGAAACTTCACGATCGCGCCGGCGGGCACGACGACCTCGTCGCCGTTGATGCTCATGTTCGCGGCGCCCTCGAGGACGTAGATCGCCTCTTCCTCGCGCGGGTGACTGTGCATGACCGTCGACTGGCCCGGCTCGTAGCAGGCGATCTCGGACCAGAGCTGATCGGTCTTGAACAGCATCTTGCGCACACGCTTGTCCGGGGCGAACGCCTTGAGGGCGTTCAGATCGAACACCTGGGCGACGCCCGTCGTCGCGGCCACCGCGGTCTCGTCCATCGGCATCCTCTCCTCGAAGACTGGTGGGCGACAGTTTACCTCGGATCGGGCGACGGTACCCTTGACTTGGCGCGAGTTTGGATCGACAGTGCCTCGTCGACGCGACCGACACGAGAGACATGGAGATCAGGCCCCTTCGAGGCTATCGCTACGCCCGCAGCGAGGCGCGTGACATCTCGGCGGTCGTGGCGCCGCCGTACGACCAGATCAGTCCCGAGATGCAGGACCGCCTGTACACGATGAGCCGGTACAACATCGTCCGTGTGAGCCATCCCAAGGACGCGACCGACAAGTATCGTGACGCCCGCGATGTGCTCAACGGCTGGCTGGCCGACGGCGTGTGGTCTCGCGACGAGCGGCCCGCGATCTATCCCTATCACCAGACGTATACGGCGGACGGCCATTTGGTGACGCGCATGGGCTTCGTCGCGCTCGGCGAGGTCAGCCACTACGAGCGCGGCGTGGTGCTACCGCACGAGCGGACGCACGCCGGGCCAAAGCGAGACCGGATGCAGCTCCTCGAGGCGACCGCCGCCGACATCGGCCTGCTGTTCATGCTGACCGCCGATCCAGGCGGCGAGCTTCGGCGTGCCACGACACCGATCGGCGACCCGATCGCCGAGGCGCGCGATCTCAAGGGCGAGCTTCATCGCCTGTGGCGCCTGACCGAAGAGGCGGCGGTGAGTCACGTTCGGGAGCTGATGGTGGCCCGCCAGGTGATTATCGCCGATGGCCACCACCGATACGAGACGGCGGTCGCCTACGCTGAGCGCCATCCGGACGCCCGCCACAAGCTCATGGCGTTCTTCGCGCTGGAGGCGCCCGGACTGACGATCCTGCCGAATCATCGTCTCGTGCACGGCGTCCAGGGCTTCGACTTCGACGATTTCGTCCAGATGGCGTCCCGCTGGTTCGAGGTGTCACCGCTGGCCGATCCGCTGACCGTCGAGCTCGATAACCGGTCGATCGCCGTGGTGGCCGGAACGGACTCGGCGCTCCTGCGACTCAAGCCGGGTGCGCGTGACCACATCGCGTGGCCCGAGAAGAGGTCAGCGGCCTGGCGGGGGCTCGCCGTTTCGATCCTCCACGAAGGGTTGCTTCGCCCCTTGCTCGGCATCAGCGACGCGAAGCTCGACGCGAAGACGCACGTGGACTACACCGCCGACCGCGCCGAGGCGATCCAGCTCGCCCGCGACGGCAAGTACCAGGCGGCATTCCTGATCGCCGCCACGACCGGCGAGGAGCTCCAGGCGATCGTGCACGGCGGCGAGCTGCTTCCGCAGAAGTCCACTCACTTCTACCCCAAGCTCCTGGACGGCCTCGTGTTCCATCGGCTCGGCGAATGAGCGCGGGCGACTCGCCGCCGCTGCGCTATACGGGCACGCGAATCAAGCGGCTCGAGGACCCGCGGCTGCTGACCGGCCGAGGGCGATACCTGGACGACCTCGGGCTCCCGCGCATGCTCTTCGCGAGCTTCGTGCGAAGCCCGCATGCGCACGCGCGCATCGTCCGGATCGACGCCGCCGCGGCGCGCGCGCTGCCCGGCGTCGTGGCCGTCGTCACCGCCGAGGATCTACGAACCGTGACGAGGCCGCTCTCGCCCCGGCTCGATGGCCCGGGCTTCACACCGACGGCGTGGCCGGCGCTGGCCGACGGCGTCGCCCGCTTTTGCGGCGAAGCGGTGGCGGCCGTCGTGGCCGCGACCGCGTACGTCGCCGCCGACGCGCGCGAGCTCGTCACCGTCGAGTGGGAGCCCAAGCCGGCAGTCGTCACCATCGACCAGGCACTCGCGTCCGACCAGATCCTGTTCCAGCGCCGCCACCGCCAGGGTGACGTCGATGGCGCCTTCGCGCGGGCGCCGATCGTTCTCCGCGAGACGTTCGAGCACGGCCGCTGCGCGCCCTCGCCGCTCGAGCTCCGGGGCCTGCTCGCCGACTGGGATGGCGAGGCGCTCACGATCTGGTCGGGCAACCAGTCTCCATCGGTGATGCGCACGGCGCTCGCGGAAGCCCTCGGCCTGCCGCAGGCGTGCGTGCGGATTGTGAGCCCCGACGTCGGCGGCGGCTTCGGACTCAAGATGCAGGTGTTTCCCGAAGACATTGCGGTGGCCGCCCTCACGCGACGACTCGGGCGCCCCGTGAAATGGCTCGAGGAGCGCCGCGAGAATCTCGCGGCGGCGTCTCAGGCCCGCGGCCAGCGGACGACGGTCGAAATCGCCGCCGCGAACGACGGCACCGTGCTCGCCCTGCGGTCGCGGGTCGTGTCGGACAATGGCGCGTACCATGCGTACCCGACCACCGGTGTCCTCGAGCCGCTCGGCACCGCGAGCATCATGCCCGGCCCCTATCGGGTCTCGGCCTACGAGTTCGAGGCGCTCGCGCTGGCGACGCACAAGCCCCCGCTCGGCGCCTATCGCGGCGTCGGCATGACGATGGGGGCGTTCGTGGCCGAACGCATGCTCGACCTCGTCGCCGAGCGTCTGCAGCTCGATCCGGCCGAGGTCCGGCGGCGCAACCTGATTCCGCGCGAGGCCTATCCGTTCACGTCGGCCACCGGCTACATCTACGACAGCGGTGATTTTCCGAAGGCGCTCGATGAGGCGCTGGCCGCGGTCGAGTACGACAAGCTCCGGCACGAGCAGAAGACCGCGCGCGCCGACGGCCGACTCGTCGGGATCGGCATCGCGTGCTACACCGAGTACACGGGGATGGGATCGGCGGGCTTCCGCCGGCGCGGAGCGGTCGAGGTGCCCGGCATCGAAGCCGCGACCGTCACGGTGGACGCGGACGCGACGGTACGGTGCGCCGTGAGCTTCCCGACGCAGGGCCAGGGGCACGCGACCACGATCGCGCAGATCGTGGCCGATCGTCTGGGGCTCCCGCTGGAGGACGTCCGACTGCAGCGCGTCGACACGGCCGAGTCGCCGCGCGGCAGCGGCACGTTCGCGAGCCGGGGCACGGTCGCGATGCTTGGAACCGCTGCCGTCGCCGCCGATCGCGTCGGCGACAAGCTGAGAGCCCTCGCGGCGAACCGGCTGGAGGCGGCGGCCGCCGACGTGGAGCTCGCCGGTGGGCGCGCCTTCGTGCGCGGCTTTCCCGATCGCTCGCTTGCCCTGGCCGAGATCACGCGCGCCGCGTATTCACCGCCGCTCGGCGGCCTCCCGGACGGCCAGGCACCCGGTCTGCAGGCGACCGTGTATTGCGACCTTCCCGGCCCGACCTTCTCGGGCGCGGTCCACGTCGCGGTCGTCGAGGTCGATCCGGCCACCGGACGCGTCGCCGTGCGACGCTATGCGCTCGTGGAAGATTGTGGGCGCGTGATCAACCCGGTGATCGTCGAGGGACAGATCCACGGCGCCGTCGCCCAGGGCCTCGGTGAGGCGCTCCTCGAGTCCGTCGTCTACGACGACGGCGGCCAGCTGCTCACCGCGACCTTGATGGACTACGCGCTTCCCAGGGCCGACGACTTGCCCTTGCTCGAGATCGGTCACCTCGAGACGCCCTCGCCGGTGACCCCCGGTGGCGTCAAGGGGATGGGCGAGGGCGGAACGATTGGCGCGCCGGCGACGATCGCGAACGCGGTCGCCGATGCCGTGCGCCAGCTCGGCGTGCAGATCACTACCCTCCCGATTCGCCCGGAGTCGCTCCTCGGCGGCTCCGCGATTCGGCCGAAGCAGCCCACATGAGGACCTCGTAATGGGAAAACAAGACATCGACATCGCCCGCGCCGTGAAGCTCCAGCCGATCCAGGCGATCGGCGAGACGCTCGGATTGAACGGCGCTGACCTCGAGCCCTACGGAAGCTACAAGGCGAAGATCCGCTGGGAGGTGATCGACCGAGTCGGCGGCCGGCCCGACGGCACGCTCGTGCTCGTGACGGCGATGACGCCGACCCCGGCGGGCGAGGGTAAATCCACCACCACGATCGGACTGGCCGACGGGCTGCGTCGGCTCGGCAAGCGCGCCATCGTCGCGATCCGCGAACCGTCGCTCGGACCGGTCTTTGGCGTGAAGGGCGGAGGCACGGGCGGCGGGCACACCCAGCTGGCGCCCATGGAGGACATCAACCTCCACTTCACCGGCGACATGCACGCGATCACCGCGACGCACAACTTGCTCGCCGCGATGCTCGACAATCATCTGGCGCAGGGCAACGCGCTCGAGCTCGACGTCCGGCGGATTCTCTGGAAGCGCGTCCTCGACATGAACGACCGCGCCCTCCGTCGTCTCGTCATCGGCCTGGGCGGACCGGCGCACGGCGTGCCGCGCGAGAGCGGCTTCGACATCACGGTCGCCTCCGAGATCATGGCGATCCTGTGTCTGGCGCGTGACCTGCAGGATTTCAAGGCCCGGGTCGAGCGCGTCGTCGTCGCCGAGAAGGGCGAGGGGACGCTCGTCACCGCGCGCGAGCTTCGCGCCGCGGGCGCGATGGCCGTCCTCATGAAGGATGCCATCAAGCCCAACCTCGTCCAGACGCTCGAGGGGACTCCGGCGCTCGTGCACGGCGGGCCCTTCGGCAACATCGCCCACGGGTGCAACAGCCTCATCGCCACGCGTCTTGGGCTCAAGCTCGGCGAGTTCCTGGTCACCGAGGCCGGCTTCGCGAGCGACCTCGGCGCCGAGAAGTTCGTGGACATCAAGTGTCGGACCGGCGGCCTCGTGCCGTCGGCGGCGGTCATCGTCGTCACGACGCGCGCCCTGGCGATGCACGGCGAGGAGAACCTGGCCAAGCACGTGGAGAACGTGCGCCTGTTCGGGCTGGGGCCGGTCGTCGCGCTGAACCGCTTCACAGACGACACGGACGCGGCCGTGAGCGCCGTGAAGGCCAGCTGCAAGACGCTGGGCGTGCCCTGCGCCGAGTCGCGCGGCTGGGAGCTCGGCGGAGCCGGCGTCACCGATCTGGCGGGCATGGTGCTCGACGCGGTGCGCGCCAGCGACCGCTCGAGCTTCCGCTATCTGTACCCCGACGAGCTCCCGCTCACCGGCAAGCTCGAGACGCTCGCCAAGAAGGTCTACGGCGCCGACGGGGTGACGTTCGCGCCGGCGGCCGCGGCGAAGCTCAAGCGCTACGAGTCGCTCGGCTACGGGCGCCTGCCGGTGTGCGTGGCGAAAACGCAGAACTCGCTCAGCGACGATCCCAAGCGTCCCGGCCGGCCGCGCGGATTCACGATCACGATTCGTGACGCCGCCTTGTCGGCCGGCGCCGGCTTCGTCGTCGCCTATGCGGGTGACATCCTGACGATGCCGGGGCTCCCGAAGGTGCCCGGCGCCGAAGGCGTCGATATCGACGCGAACGGCAACGTCGTCGGCCTGTTCTGAACAGGTCGGGGCCGCCTCGCAGCCATGCTAGTATCCAAAGCTAGATGCGCGCGGTTCTGCTCGGCACGGGAAGTCCACCCCCCAACCCGACGCGACGGGGCCCCGCGACGCTCCTCTCGCTCGGCGACGCGCGATTTCTCGTCGACGCCGGCTCCGGCGTCGGCGCGCAGCTGGTCCAGGCGGGCGTGCGTCCATGGGATTGGCCGCGCGTCTTCATCACCCATCACCACTCGGACCACACGATCGACCTCGGCCATCTGTTGATCTCGCGGTGGATCGCCGGCCAGAACGCGCCCTTCGAGATCTGGGGCCCGGCCGGGACGCACACTCAGGTCGCGAAGCTCCTCGACTACCTGAGCTGGGACATCGAGGTGCGCCGCTCGCACATGCGCGATCGACGGCCGCCGGACGTGCGCGTCACCGAGATCGAGGAGGGCAAGATCCTCGACACCGGCGCGGTGCGGGTGAGCGCGTTCCTGGTCGAGCACGACCCGGTCAAGCCGGCCTTCGGCTTTCGGTTCGACGGGGGCGGCCGGTCGGTCGTCGTCTCCGGCGATACACGACCGTGCGAGAACCTCGTGCGCTGG
>Ga0066710_100005345_pt1 | contig 11676 bp, 7 predicted proteins | sample GraSoiAngelo_159_FD_79666 | JGI IMG/M metagenome (GOLD analysis project Ga0066710, IMG submission 79666) | Grasslands soil microbial communities from the Angelo Coastal Reserve, California, USA - 14_1009_16_40cm | ecosystem: Environmental > Terrestrial > Soil > Grasslands | place: USA... | reverse complement strand
GGACGCGCCGTGTTCGAGGCCACCGGCGGCGGCCGCGCGCCGCTCACCTTCGACGACCTGGTGGCCGCCCAGGAGGTGCTGGTCCTGGGCGAGGACCTCCAGGGCGAAGCCCCTTTCGCACAAGCTCAGCTGATTCGCGGCCAGCACCAAAAGGGACTTCACCTCACGATCGCGCACCCGCGCCGCGTGAAGCTCGCGGACACCAAGTTCCGGGGCGAGTGGCTCGCCTATCGGCCCCACGCCGAGGTCGCCCTGCTGCACGGGCTCGCGCGCGCCACCTTGGACCTCGGGTCGCCGGCGGGGCTGCCGGCCGATGGGCTGGCGGAGCTCACGCGGTCGCTGGCGGCGTGGAGTCCGGAGCGCGTGGAGCAGGAGACGGGCGTGGCTTTCGATTCGATCGCGGCCGCGGCCCAGCGCTTGAAGGCGGCCGAGCGCAAGGCGCTGCTGTTCGGGCGCGCGCTCACCGAGCATCCGCAGGCGGCCGCCTTGCTCGCGGCCGTGGAGAGCCTCGCCTGGCTCTCGGGCGCACTCGGCCCGGAGCGCTCCGCCGTCATGTACTTGGGTCCGCAGAACGACACCCAGGGGGCGCTCGACATGGGCCTCGCGCCGGACTGTCTGCCGGGCTACGTGCCGGTGACGGACACCGAGCGACGCCGCGGCTTCGAGCAGGCGTGGGGGGGCCCTCTCCCGGGCGCGCCCGGCAAGACGGCGGTCGAGATCCTCGAGAGCGCGGCCAAGGGCGAGATCCGCGCGCTGTGGATCGTGAGCGACAACTGGATCCGAAGCGCTCCCGATCGGCGCTTGGCCGAGGAGGCGCTCGGTCGGGCCGAGCTCGTGATCGTCAACGACATGTTCCTCACCGAGACCGCACGCAAGGCCCACGTGGTGTTCCCGGTGGCGTCGTTCGCCGAGAAGGAGGGCGTCGTCGTGAACTGCGAGCGGCGCCTGCAGAAGACGGTGCGCGCGCTCACGCCTCGCAAGGGGACGCGGGGCGACGGAGAGATCTTCCAGGCGGTGGCGCGAGCGCTCGGAGCCCGTTGGTCCTATCGATCGACCGAGGACGTGTTCCGCGAGATCGCCCGGCTGGTGCCGGGCTATCGCGGGATCTCGTGGGCCAACCTGTTGCCGCTCGGGACTCCATGGATGAGCGAGGATCGAGGCCAGCCGCGCCTCGCCCCGGTCACCCCCGAGGCGGCGCCCGCGGGAGAGGGGCTCGCCGTCTTGGGCGGCGGGATCCTGTTCCTTCAAGGCAGCCTCTCGCACCGCACCGCATTGCTGCCCAAGCTGGCGAAAGCGCCACGGGCCGTCCTCCACCCCGAGGAAGCGAAGCGCCTCGCGGTGGCGGACGGGGAGCGGATCGAGCTGGAAGGTCCGGGGGGGACGATTCGGGTGGCGGTCTCGTTGGACGCGCGGGTTCCCGAGGGCAGCGTCTTCGTGCCGTACGCGCACGCGGAGATCGAGCTCAACCGGCTCGGCAAGCCCTCCGCGCCGGGACTCAAGTGCCAGGCGCGTCGCGTGAGCAGCCCGGAACGGATCGGGGCGGGATAGGGCATGACCGGCTTGTGGGGCCGCCCCGATTTCATGTTCGCGTTCTGGGCTCTGGTCAAGATCCTCGTGATCCTGCACGCGATGCTCGCCATGGTGTCCTACATGATCTACGCAGAGCGCAAAGTGGCGGGCCACATGCAAGCCCGCACCGGGCCGAATCGCGTCGGCCCGCTCGGGCTGCTCCAACCCGTGGCGGACGTGCTCAAGCTGTTCTTCAAGGAGGAGTTCACCCCGGCCGGAGCCAACAAGGTCGTCTTCCACATCGCCCCGATGCTGGCCGTGATCCCCGCGCTGGTGACCTTCTCGGTGATCCCGTTCGGGGCCACCGGGCCGTTCATCGTCACCGACGTCAACGTCGGGCTGCTCGTGTTCCTCGCGATGTCGAGTCTGGGGGTCTACGCGATCACGCTGGGCGGGTGGTCCTCGAACAACAAGTACGCGTTGCTGGGGGGACTGCGCTCTTCGGCGCAAATGATCTCGTACGAGCTCGCGATGGGGCTCTCCACGATCGGCGTGCTGCTGCTCGCCGGGTCGTTGTCGCTGGTGGACATCGTCAAGGCGCAATCGCAAGCGATCCACGTCGGGCCGATCGCTCTGCAAGGGTGGTACGTCTTGCTCCAGCCCGTGGCCTTCGGGATCTTCATGATCACCGCCCTCGCCGAGACGAACCGCGCCCCGTTCGACCTTCCCGAGGCCGAGGGCGAGCTGGTGGCAGGCTTTCACACCGAGTACTCGAGCATGAAGTTCGGCCTGTTCTTCCTCGGCGAGTTCGCGAACGTGATCAGCATCTGCTCGATCGCGGTCACGCTGTTCCTGGGGGGCTGGAATGGACCTTGGCTTCCCGACTCGCTCAAGTTCCTGTGGTTCTTCGCCAAGCTCGCCGTGCTGTTGTTCTTCTTCATCTGGGTGCGCTGGACCTACCCGCGGCTGCGCTACGACCAGCTCATGAACTTGGGCTGGAAGGTGCTGCTCCCGCTCGCGCTCGGGAACATCGTGCTCACCGCGCTGTTCGTGTACGCGAAGGCGCAGCCATGATGCTTCTGTTGTTTGCGGTCTTCGCGATCACGCTGGTGGGGTGCAGCCTGATGGTCGTGCTGCACCGCAACCCCGTCACCAGCGCACTGTTCCTGGTGGTGGCGTTCTGCGCGCTCGCGGGGCTCTACCTGCTGCTCCAGGCGGAGTTCCTGGCGATGGTGCAGGTGATCGTCTACGCCGGAGCGATCATGGTGTTGTTCCTGTTCGTCATCATGTACCTCAACCTCAAACGAGACGTGGAGGACGGGCTCCAGTTCGCGCTGCGGCGCGGCGCCGGGTGGCTGCTGGGGATCCTGCTGCTCGGCACGGCCGCCCTCTTCCTGTCGCGCGGTTGGGCGCCGGGAGCCACCACCGAGGCATCGCCGCCACCGATCGGCAACAGCGCCGCGATCGGGCGCCTGCTCTATTCGCGCTACTTGTTCCCGTTCGAGCTGACCTCGATCCTGCTGCTGGTGGGCATCGTCGGCGCGGTCGTCATCGGACGGGGCCGCGCCAAGCCTCCGGGGTCCGAGGAGCCCGCGCCGTGAGCGCACCGATGGCCGTTCCGCTCTCCTGGATGCTGGCCTTGAGCGGCGTCGTGTTCGTGATCGGGTTGATCGGCGTCCTGGTGCGTCGCAACGCGCTCGTCATCTTCATGTCGATCGAGTTGATGCTGAACGCCGCGAACCTCGCCTTCGTGGCCTTCGCGCGCCAACTCGACTCGCTCGACGGCCAGGTGTTCGTGTTCTTCGTCATGACGGTGGCCGCCGCGGAGGTGGCGATCGGCCTGGCCATCATCGTCAACGTGTTCCGCCTGCGCGAGACGGTCTACGTGGACGAGATCAACCTGCTCAAAGGATAGACGGTGACCCTGCCGCTGCTGTGGATCATCCCCGCGCTGCCGCTCGGAGCAGTGGCGCTGAGCCTGCTGCTCGGCGATCGGCTGGGCCGCCGCGGCACCGCCTGGCTCGCTTGCGGCGCGGTCGGTGCCTCGTTCGCCTTTGCGGTTCGCGCGGCGCTCGCCCTGGCGGCGCGGCCCGAGGAAGGGCGATCCATCACCGAGGTCGCCTACCGGTGGATGCAGGTGGGGGACTTCTCCGCCAACGTGGCGTTCCTGCTCGACCCTCTCTCGGCGGTGATGATCCTGGTGGTCACCGGCGTGGGGTTCCTGATTCACGTCTACTCCACCGGCTACATGGCGCACGATCCATCGTTCCGCCGTTTCTTCCTCTACTTGAACCTGTTCATGTTCGCGATGCTGACGCTGGTGCTCGCGGACAACCTCCTGCTCCTGTTCGTCGGATGGGAGGGTGTGGGGCTGTGCTCGTACCTGCTCATCGGCTTCTGGTACACGAAGCCGTCGGCCGCCGAAGCGGGCAAGAAGGCCTTCATCGTGAACCGGATCGGCGACTTCGGGTTCCTGCTCGGGATGCTGGCCCTGGTGACGTGGACCGGGAGTCTCCAGTACGACGCCCTGTTCTCGGCCGCGCCCCAGGCATTCGTCGCGGGAGGGATCGCGATCACCGTGGCCACCTTGCTCTTGTTCCTGGGCGCCACCGGCAAGAGCGCCCAGATCCCCCTCTATACTTGGCTTCCCGACGCGATGGAAGGCCCCACGCCGGTCTCCGCCCTGATCCATGCCGCGACCATGGTGACGGCCGGCGTCTACATGGTGGCGCGTTGCCACAGCCTCTTTCAGCTCGCCCCGATCTCGCTCGAGGTGGTGGCGGTGGTCGGCGCGGCGACCGCCCTGTTCGCGGCGACGATCGGGCTCGCCCAGAACGACATCAAGCGGGTGCTCGCGTACTCCACGATCAGCCAGCTCGGCTACATGTTCATGGCCTGCGGCGTGGGGGCCTTCGGCGCCGGGATCTTCCACCTCATGACGCATGCCTTCTTCAAAGCACTGCTGTTCCTGGGCGCAGGCTCGGTGATCCACGCGCTCTCCGACGAGCAGGACCTGCGCCGGATGGGCGGCCTGGCGAAGAAGCTCCCCTGGACCCATGCCACGATGCTGGTGGCCACGATCGCGATCGCAGGTATCCCGCCCTTCGCGGGCTTCTTCAGCAAGGACGAGATCCTGCACGGCGCGTTCGCGTCGGGGCACTACGGCGTCTGGGCGGTCGGCCTCCTCGGCGCGATTCTGACCGCGTTCTACATGTTCCGGCTCTACGTCCTCGCGTTTCGCGGCGGCTCGCGCGTCTCGCACGAGGCCGAGCACCACCTCCACGAGTCCCCGCCTTCCATGATCGTGCCCCTGTTCGTTCTCGCGATCCTCTCCCTGATCGGTGGCTGGATCGGGTTGCCGTTCCAGCGCGGCGGGCATCCGTTCGAGCGCTGGCTCGAGCCGGTGTTTGGCGCGGGCGGGGCCCACGGGACGATGCGCCCGCTGAGCCCGATGATCGAGTGGCTGCTGATCGAGGTCTCCGTGGTGGCCGCGCTGCTCGGCATCGTGTTCGCCTTCCGCGCCTATCTCAAGGACCCGTCGCTCGCGACCAGGCTGCGCGAGCGCTGGCCGGCCGTGCACCGGATGCTGGTCCACAAGTACTGGGTCGACGAGGGCCTCGATGCCCTGGTGGTGATGCCTCTCTACCGGGCCAGCCTGCGGCTGTGGCGGTTCTGGGACGAGAAGATCGTGGATGGAGCGGTGAACGGGGTCGGCTTCCTGTTCGAAGGATTCTCGGTGGGGCTGCGCCTGTTCCAGACCGGGTTCGTCGGCACCTACGCGCTGTTCCTCACACTCGGGGCGGTGGCGCTGCTCCTCCACTTCCTGAGGCAATAATGCCCATCCCGTGGCTCTCTCTCGTGATCTTCTTCCCGCTCGTGAGCGCGGTCTTGTTGGCCGTGCTGCCGAGAGAAGCCTCGCGCACGATCCGCACGCTCGCCACCGTGGCCGCCCTGGCCGAGGTGGCGTTCGCGCTCCCGCTGTGGTGGCGGCTCGAGCCGGCGCGAGCGGGCTGGCAGTTCGTGGAGCAGCGGACCTGGCTGCCCGCCCTAGGCGCCACGTACTCGCTCGGCATCGACGGCATCTCGATGCTGCTCGTGCTGCTGACCGTGGTGCTCACGGCGATCGCGGTGATCGCCTCGTTCCGCGCGATCGAGAAGCGGGCGCGCGAGTTCTACGCGCTGTTGCTGGCGCTCGAGAGCGGGATGCTCGGCACGTTCCTCGCCACCGACCTGTTGCTGTTCTACGTCTTCTGGGAAGCGATGTTGGTTCCGATGTACCTCTTGATCGGCGTGTGGGGCGGCCCGCGGCGAGTGTACGCGGCGGTCAAGTTCTTCCTCTACACCATGGCGGGCAGCGTTCTCATGCTGGTCGCGATCCTGTGGCTCTACTTCTTGAACAAGAACGCCACCGGCACGCCATCGTTCGCGCTCGACGCATTCTACGCGCTGTCGATCCCGCCGGCGGCCCAGTGGTGGCTGTTCCTCGCGTTCGCGTTCGCGTTCGCCATCAAGGTGCCGATGTTCCCGCTCCACACCTGGCTCCCCGACGCGCACGTCGAAGCACCCACCGCGGGCTCGGTGATCCTCGCCGCCGTGCTGCTCAAGATGGGCACCTATGGATTCCTGCGCTTCGCGATTCCACTGTTCCCGCAGGCTTCGGCGCAGCTCGCGCCGTGGATCGTGGGTCTCGCGCTCGTCGGCATCTGGTACGGCGCGTTGGTCGCGATGGTGCAGCCGGACTTGAAGAAGCTCGTGGCCTATTCGTCCGTCAGCCACCTCGGCTTCTGCATGCTGGGGCTCTACGCCATGAACTCCCAGGGGTTCGCCGGGGCGATGCTGCAAATGCTGAACCACGGCGTCTCCACCGGGGCGCTGTTCCTCCTGGTGGGCGTGGTGTACGAGCGACGCCACTCGAGGATGATCGCGGACTTCGGGGGCCTGTGGAAGCCGTTGCCGGTCTACGCGGCCGTATTCCTGGTCGTGATGCTGTCGTCGGTGGGGCTGCCCGGGACGAACGGGTTCGTGGGCGAGTTCCTGGTGCTGTTGGGAGCGTTCCGCACGAATCCCGTGTGGGCCGGCCTCGCCGCGGTGGGCGTGATCCTTTCGGCGGTCTACATGCTGTGGATGTTCCAGCGCGTGATGTTCGGCCCGGTCACCCACGCCGAGAACGAGCATCTCGCCGATCTCTCGTTCCGCGAGCGCCTGGTTTTCGCCCCACTCCTGATCCTGATCTTCGCGATCGGCGTCTTCCCGCAGCCCTTCCTGGACCGCATGCAGCCGGCACTCGACCGCACCCTGGCCCTGGCGCGCCAGCGGGCGGCATTGAGCGCGCCGGGCCGCGTGGAGATTGCGGTTCCCGGGGGACTCAAGGTCGTCATTCCGCCACAGCCTTCCGGCGGCACGCCACCCATCGAAGGCACGCGCCGATGACTCCTCTGATCGACGTCGATTGGTGGGCGCTGGGCCCCGGCCTCGCGCTGAGCGGCGGGGCGATGCTCCTCATGCTGCTCGAATTCGTCCCGGCGGGCCGCAACAGCAGCCGGGGAGCGCTGGTGGCGCTCGCGAGCCTGCTCGCCGCCGCCGCGTGCGTGTGGCGCGTGCACGAAGTCAAGCGGGCGCTCTTCGACGGCATGTTCGTCCACGACACCTTCACGGTGTTCTTCACGCTGCTGTTCTGCGGCATCGCGGCGCTCTCGGTGCTGCTCTCCTGGGATTACGTGAAGCGCATGCGGATCAACCAAGCCGAGTACTATGCACTGCTGCTGGCGGCCACGCTGGGCATGATCGTGATGTCGGCCTCGAACGACCTGATCACGATCTTCCTCGGCCTCGAGCTCATGTCGCTCGCTCTCTACGTGCTGGTGGGGTTCCGGCGCTCGCGGCTCGAGTCGAACGAGGCGGCGATGAAGTATTTCTTGCTCGGGGCGTTCGCCTCCGGGTTCCTGCTCTACGGGATCGCCCTGCTCTACGGGGCAACCGGCACCACGCATCTCGAGCGGATGGCGGCCTTCCTCGCCGGGTCGCCGCTGCTGTCGAATCCGCTGCTGCTGATGGGCGGCCTCCTGGTGCTCGTCGGCCTCGGCTTCAAGGTGGCGGCGGTGCCCTTCCACATGTGGACGCCCGACGCGTACGAAGGGGCGCCGACGACGGTGACCGGCTACATGTCGGCGGGTGCCAAGGCGGCCGGATTCGCGGCGCTCTTGCGCCTGGCGCTGGTGGCCCTGCCGGATCTTCAGGCGAGCTGGAAGCCCGTGCTGATCGCGATCGCGGCCCTCACGATGACGGTGGGAAACGTGACCGCCCTGCTCCAGACCAACTTGAAGCGCATGCTCGCCTACTCGAGCATCGCCCACGCCGGCTACGTGCTGGTCGCGGTGGTGGCGGGAGGCAACGAAGGAGCCGCGGCCGCGGTCTTCTACCTGGCGATCTACTCGCTCATGAATCTGGGAGCGTTCGGAATCGTGGCGCTGCTGGGAAGGGACCAGGACGAGCCGGTGCTGCTCTCCGATCTGGCCGGGCTCGGCTTCAAGAACCCGGCACTCGCCTTCGCGCTCACGATCTTCATGCTGTCGCTAGGAGGGATTCCGCCCACGGCGGGCTTCATGGGCAAGTTCTACGTGTTCCGCGCCGCGGTCCAGGCCGGCCAGATCCCGCTCGTGATCGTCGGCGTGTTGAACAGCGTGGTTTCGATCTTCTACTACCTGCGCGTCACCGTGGCCCTCTACATGGAGGAGCCGGCGGGCGAGCCCACCGCGGTGTCGAGGTCGATCCCGGCCGTAATCGGAGTCGTGGTGTCGCTGGCGCTCACGCTGTGGTGGGGGCTGCAGGCCCACGCGCTGCTGGAGCAGGCGCAACGCTCGGTGCTGGGGTTGATGTAGCGCTAGTACCCGAGTGCCCGCAGCGAATCCAGCGCCTCCTCGTTTCCCGGGTCGCGCGCGATCTCGGCTCGGAAACGAGCGCGAGCGCGCCCGGGATCGCCGAGCAGGCGATAGGCTTGGCCGGTGCGTAGGCCGTACCCGCGGAACCATCCGTAGAGGGAGTACTCGCGCTCGAGCTCGCGCAGCGCCTCGCGGGCCCGGCCGTCGGCGAGCGCGATGAGGCCGAGCCGCTCGTGGACGTGCGGGGCACGGGGGTCCGAGTCCAGTGCGCGGCCGAGTAGGGCGCGGGCCCGCGCGTAGTCGCCCCGCACCGCGGCCAAGTTCCCGAGCCGGAGCAGGGCGGTGGCGCAATAGGGCGACGAGGCCGCCTCGCGCCCGAGCTCGCGCTCGACCCGCCGCGCGAGCGACGAGTCCTCGACCACCGCGGCGCTCAGCCTCGACGTGGCGAGCGGCCCCGCGGGAAGCACCCGGTAGGCCGAGGTCGTCGCGAGCTCTCGCAGGGCCCCCTCGCGCCGCGCGTAGAGTGCTGCTGCGTCGTCCAGGAACACGAGCGCGAAAGTCGTGTCGGCGTCGAGGAAGTCGAGCAGCCGATCGCCGGGGTAGGGGAAGCGGCGCAGGACGACGACGTCGAAGCGGTAGCGCAGATCGAGGTCGTGCCACGCGCGCTCGTCGAGGAGCGCCCGAGAGTAGGCGGCGCGCAGCGAGGGCGTTCCGGCCTGGTGCGTGTCGATGAACGGCAGCCGCCCGCGATCGGGCCAGAAACGGTGGAGCAGGTAGCCGCCGAAGTAGAACTGGTTGAAGATGCGCCCCTCGATCCCATGGGCCGCGATGAAATCGCAGGCGGCGACCGGAAACTCCTGCATGCGGATGCCGATCCCGAACGGCAGGTCGGGTCGGCTCCACTCCGGGAGCCCCATGAGCACGCAGGCCGACGTCGCGAGCACGGCCCGACTCGAGGACCGCGCCGTCCATCGTGGCCAGCGCCGGGTGCGCACCCAGGCGTCGAGGTCGCGCCCCAGGTAGGGCGTCGCGGCCACCATCGCGAAGCCCAGGAAGCGGTGGGACGTAAGGGCCATCGCGATGGTCCCCACGGCGAGCAGGGCTTCGACCCGATCGAATCCCAAGCGGCGCGCACGCCACAGAGCGAGAACCGGCCAGCCTACCAGCACGATCGGGAGCAAGTTCCTGAGGTTCGTCGCGAGGTCGAGAGGACCGAGCTCGGGGATGCTCTGGTAGATCGGCTCGCGGCGCTCGGCCAGGGCGAAGCTGAACGGCTGCGACAGGGCGCGCCACCCGAAGGGATTCACGAACGACACGAGCAGCGCGGCGCCGGCCACGATCAGGAGCCCGCGCGCGCGGACCGCGCTGCCGCCGCCGCGGGCTGCGAAGCGCGATTCGATCAGGTGCGCCGCCAGCAATCCCAGGCCGAGGAAATAGGAGAGGTGAGCGTTGGCCCAGACCAGGGCGATCGCCACCAGGGGGACACCGAACCCAAGCGCCTCGCCGCCGAAGCGTGGAGGCGGCGAGGGGGTGGACGGCGTCGGCCCGGCGCCGAGAGCGCGCTGGCGCCAGGCTTCGAGGACCCAGATCTCGAGGGCGAACAGGACGCCGGCCAGCGATTCGGGCCGGATGTGGGCGCGCTGGCGATAGGTCAACGCGCCCAGCACGACCACGACCAGCGGCGTCAGCCCGCGCGCGCCCATGGTGCGGGCAGCCGCCCACCCCAGCCCAAGCGCCAGCAGGGCGGTGCTCCAGCGCCACGCGTAGAGCCCCCACACGCCGGCGGCCTCCCAGATCGGCCAGATCAGCGCCTCGAAGCCCCACGACGAGTTCACGTCGGGGGCGCCGTAGGTCGGCCAGGTCCAGAGCTGGGTGGTCGGCACGCGGTGGAGCTGCGCGATGGCGCGGCCGGCTGCCAGTTGCTGCCAGAAGTCCGTCTCGTAGAGGACGAAGGTCGTCGAGAGCGCCACGCAGCCGAAGGCGACCAGGATCACGACCAGCGAGGCGGGGTGGAACAGGCCGAGGCTGGGAGTGGGCTTCCGCTCCGAGCTCGCGCCTGGCCGCAGAGTCCGCGAGGCGCGCGTTCTTCGGCCCGCGTCGCGCCTGCTCACGAACGGGCGCCGGAGGGCCAGCGAAGGACCAGGACTTGAGCCGATTCGCCGCGCTCGATCGCGACGCGTTCCTCGGGCACGACGAGCAGCGCGTGCGCACGCGACTGGGGCGCCACGTGCCCGGAGACTTGCGGGCCCGCAGGGGTCGCCCACCATTCGCCCTCGCGCCAGTCGAGGGAAACGCGCACGAAGTCGCTCCGACCTGGCCGCGATTCCATCGCCTCGGCCACACGCACCGCGAGGCGCGGCCGGTCGAGCTCGGAGAACCCTTGCAGGTTGCGCAGCGCCGGACGCACGAGCGCCTCGAAGACACAGGTCACGGAGGCCGGATTCCCGGGCAGCCCGAAGAACAGCTTGCCGCGTGGCGAGCCGAAGGCCTGGGGGCGGCCAGGCTTCATGGCGACGCGCCACAGCGAGATCCCTCCGACCGAGTCCAGCGCCTGCTTGACCGGATCGAAGTCGCCGGCCGACACGCCGCCGATCGTGATCACGACGTCCGCGCCTTCGAGCAAACGCACGATCGCATCGGCGACCTCGCCGGGGTCGTCCCCGCAGCGAAGCGCCTCACCGACCAGGGCACCCGATTCTTCGAGCAGCGCCACCAGCATCGGCAGGTTGCTGTCGCGGATCGCGCCGGGACGAAGCGGAGCCCAGGCGGGTACCAGCTCATCGCCGGTGGACAAGGCGGCCACCCGTGGGCGCGGCCCGACGTGCACCTCGGCCACACCCAGCGCCGCCAGGAGCGCAACGTCGTGCGGCGAGATCTCGCGCCCCCGCGAAAGTGCGCGCTCTCCCGCCTTGAGATCGGCGCCCGCCGCGCGCACGTTGGCGCCGGGCTCGACCGGTCGGCCCAGGGAGGCCCGCGGGCCTCCGCCGTCGCTGTCGAGGACCACGTCCTCGATCGGCGCCACGGCATCGGCGCCTTCCGGGAGCGGGGCCCCGGTCATGATGCGCATGGCTTCGCCGGGCCCGACCGGCCGCGAGGCGACCTGACCGGCGCGGATGGTCTCGACCACGCGCAACACGACGTTCCCGCCCGCGCGGCCCACCCGCGTGTCGGCGCTTCGGATCGCCATGCCGTCCATCGAGGTGTTGCGAAACGGCGGCAGGTCGTGCGGGGCGATCACGTCCTCGCGCAGCGCCCGGCCGCGGGCCTCGCGCAGGGGAACGCGCTCGGC
>Ga0066710_100005344_pt1 | contig 11677 bp, 9 predicted proteins | sample GraSoiAngelo_159_FD_79666 | JGI IMG/M metagenome (GOLD analysis project Ga0066710, IMG submission 79666) | Grasslands soil microbial communities from the Angelo Coastal Reserve, California, USA - 14_1009_16_40cm | ecosystem: Environmental > Terrestrial > Soil > Grasslands | place: USA... | reverse complement strand
TGCGCGACGCCGACGGCGTCGGCGAGGAAGCGGACGCCGCGTGTGGAGATCTCGCGCGCTTCTTTCTTCGTGCTGTGGCTGGCGTCGTTCGCGAGGCCAGGTTCCAGACGTACGGCTGTGGGCCGACCATCGCGGCGGCGAGCGCGGCGAGCGAGCTCGTGACAGGCCGTCCGGTCGCCGATGTCGCCCAACTCAAGGCCGACGACGTCGAGCGCGCGCTCGAGGGCCTTCCCGACGACCGCAAGCACGCGGCGGACCTGGTCGCGCGGGCCCTTCAGGCGGCGGCGCGCTCGTGTCTCGCGCGCGAAGACGGCCCCCGCAAGGAGCAGTGATGTTCGACGCCATTCGTCGCGACGTGAAGGTCGTGCTCGAACGGGACCCAGCCGCAAAATCCGTCCTCGAGGTGTTGCTCTGCTATCCCGGCGTCCATGCGCTGGCGTTTCATCGGCTCGCGCACCGGCTGTGGAGGAACGGGTGGACCACGGTCGCGCGGTTCGTGTCCCACGTGTCGAGGTTCCTCACGGGGATCGAGATCCACCCCGCGGCGAAGCTCGGACCGGGCCTGTTCATCGACCACGGCATGGGCGTCGTGATCGGGGAAACCGCGGAAGTGGGCGAGAACGTCACGTTGCTCCACGGCGTGACGCTGGGGGGGACGAGCCTCAGGCGAGAAAAGCGCCACCCGACGCTCGGCAACAACGTCACCGTCGGCGCCGGCGCAGGAATCTTCGGCGCGTTCACGATCGGCAACGGCAGCCGCATCGGCGCCGGGTCCGTGGTCGTGCGCGAGGTGCCGCCGAACGCCGTCGTCGTCGGGGTCCCCGGCCGCGTGACGTACCGGGATGGGCAGCGCGTCACCGACGGGATCGACCTGAACCAGACCGATCTCCCGGATCCTGTCGCGAAGACCATCGAGCAGTTGATGGAGCGGATCCGCGCGCTGGAAGCCGATCTCGAAGAGGTCCGCAAGAAGGTGGACCGCGGCGGCGACGGCAGGGACGAGGCGCTGTGACGATTCCCCCTCGGGAGACGGCGTGGGCGCTGCTCACCGAGTTCACCAGCTCCGAGAGTCTCAGGAAGCATGCGCGGGCGGTCGAGGCCTCGATGCGGGCGTACGCGGAGCGCTACGACGCCGACCGTGAGCGCTGGGGCCTCGCCGGGATGCTCCACGACTTCGACTACGAAATGCACCCGCGCGCGCCCCATCATCCGATGAAGGGCGCCGAGATTCTGCGCGCCCGCGGCGTCCCTCCGGACGTTGTCTACGCGATCCTCGCGCACGCGGACTATTCCGGCATCCCGCGCGTGTCGCTGCTCGACCGCACGCTCTATGCGTGCGATGAGCTGACCGGATTCGTCCACGCCTGCGCCCTCGTGCGGCCCGGCAAGAACCTCGTCGGCCTCGAGCCCGCCTCCGTGCGCAAGAAGCTCAAGGATCGGGCCTTCGCCCGAACCGTGAACCGCGACGACGTGTATCGCGGCGCGCAGGAACTGGGGGTCGATCTCGATGAGCACATCGCCTTCGTCGTGGCGGCGCTCGCGGGCGTCGCTCCGGAGATCGGCCTGACCGTCGGGTAGCGTTCTCCCGCGTCGCGCGAGGCTTTGCCTCGTCGCCTCCCCTTCGGCTACACTTCGACCAAGACGCTCATTCCGCCTCGAGGTGCCCCATGGATCGTCCCATCGCTTACGACAAGCTCGCGCGCGAGGATCGGTTCGTGCGGATGCGCGCCCGAGAAGTGGCCGAGCTCCGTGTTGAGCAGGGATTGCCGGCGTTTCCCGATCTGACGACCACCGAATCGCTCCGGGAGCGCGTGCACGGCATCCTGGTGGGCGAGCTGCAGGCGATGGAGGGCGCCGGCCGCACCGTCTACGACTTTCCGGATACGCCGTGGGAGTTCACGATGGACATGGCGCGGCAGGTGTGGGACGAGTCCCGGCACGTCGAGATCTACCTCGGGCTCCTCGAGCATCTGGACGGCACCGTCGGAGACTTTCCCGAGACGACGATCCTCTGGCGTTGCGCGTGCGCCGAGGACGCCGCCGCCCGGGTCGCCGGCGTCAATCGCGGCCTGGAAGGGCTCGCCTGCGACGTCTTCACCCAGCTGATTCACGTGGCCGCGACGCTCGGCGATCCGGTGATCGAGCGCGCGGTCGATTTCGTCCTGGCGGACGAGATCACGCACGTCCGGATGGGATCCCGGTGGTTGAACGAGCTGACGCGCGGCGATCCCGAGCGCCGTCAGCGCGCCATCGATTTCCAGCAGTCGATCGACGAGCGCTTCAATCTCGGCGGTGTCCGGCACGGCGGCGGCCGCGAGGAGGTCGGGATCTCGATCGCGCGCGATGCGCGCCGGCTGGCCGGATTCACCGACGAGGAGATCGATCGGCTCGTCCAGTCGACACAACGGTCGCCGGTGTACTAGCGGTCGAGCCGCGATCGATGACGTCCGAGCTCCGCGGCGCTCCCTATTCCGTCGAGGTGTCGGCGCGTCGCATCCGGCACTACCGGTACGTCGAGGAGCGCATGACCCGGACGATGGCGGGATGGATCGCGCTCACCCCCGAGCTTCCCGCGAAGCTCGTCCTCGGCCGCCACGTCTGGGATTGCGCGCAGCACGCGGATGCCTGGGGCAAGAGGCTGCCGGAACTGCGCAGCCCCGCGCAGCGATCGGAGCCGGCCAACGATGGCGTCGTACGGTTCATGGCGCTGGTCGAGGCGCCGGACGGTCCCGACCAGACGGCGGAGCGCCTGGTCTCCGTGTATCGAGTCCTGAAGCCTCACGTCCTCGCCGTGTACGAGCGTCACCTGGCGTCCGCCAATCGCGTGTACGAGCCGCCGACGATCCGGATCCTGGAACGCTGCATCGCTGATGAGCGACGTCACGTGGTCGCGGCGACCGACGTGCTCGACCGGCTGATCGCGACCGACACCGCGCGCGCTCGAGTCGACAACCGCGAACGCGACCTCATGCACGCCCTCGAGGAGGCCGGCGGGATCGCCGGCGATGGGGATGCGCGTCGGCTCTCGATGGAGCACCCGACGGGTGCCGCGAGCGAGATGAAGATCGACGACGGGCGGTTCGAGCCCTCGCGACTCGACGAACGCCTGCGCGAGACGATCGAGGCCGTGGGACGCGCGGCCGCGGCCGGTGACGCGTCGGTTCTGGAAGAGTTCGTGGTGGCCGATGCCCGGGAAACGCTGGTCGCCGCCTACGCCGGGGCGAACGCCGCGGCGATCGTCGCGTGCGCCAGGATCGGCGAGTATCGCATCGTGAAGCTCCGGCTCACGGGCCGAAGTGGCGGTCCGATGCTCCAGCTGCAGTGCCGACCGGTCCCCGACGGCTGGCGTGTGGCCGACGCGAGGTGGGTCGGCGAAGCTCCGGCCCTCTAGGTGTTCGACAGCGTTCTGGTCGCGAATCGCGGGGAGATCGCCCGGCGCGTCATCCGCGCGTGCAGGGTGTTGGGCGTTCGCGCGATCGCGGTGTACTCCGAGGCCGACCGTGAGGCGCCCCACGTCGGTGATGCCGACGAGGCGGTGCTGATCGGTCCGCCACCGGCCAGGGACAGCTACCTCAACGTTGCCGCGATTCTCGAAGCCGCACGGCAAACGCGCGCGCAGGCCATCCATCCTGGCTACGGGTTCCTGTCCGAAAACTGGCGTTTCGCGGACGAATGCGGACGAGCCGGCCTCGTGTTCGTCGGACCCCCACCCGCGGCCATCCGCGCGATGGGCGACAAGACCGAAGCGCGCCGGCTCATGGCGCGGGCCGGCGTCCCGGTGGTGCCCGGCAGCGACGGCGCGGTCCGGGACCCGGAGCACGCCGCCGCATTTGCGGAGTCAGTCGGGTACCCGGTGATCCTCAAGGCATCGAGCGGTGGCGGCGGTATCGGCATGGCGCGCGTTGACCGCCCTGGCGACCTCGCGCGCGCGTTCACGGCCGCGGCCCGCCGGGCGGAGGCGGCGTTCGCGAGCGGAGCCCTGTACGTGGAAAAGTACCTGGAGCATCCGCGCCACGTCGAGGTGCAGATCTTCGGTGATGCCAGCGGGGCCGTCGTCCACCTGCACGAGCGAGAATGCTCGGTGCAGCGGCGACATCAGAAGCTTCTCGAGGAGTCTCCGGCCGCGAACCTCAGCAGGGCGACGAAGTCGGGGCTGGTCGACGCGGCCGTCACCGGAGCTCGGGAGATCCGCTACGCGAACGCCGGGACGGTCGAATTCCTGGTCGACGCCGCCGGCTCGTTCTACTTTCTCGAGATGAACACACGGCTGCAGGTGGAGCATCCGGTGACCGAGTATGTTACCGGAGTGGACCTCGTCGTCGCGCAGCTCCGCGTAGCCGCCGGGGAAAGCCTGCCGTGGCGACAGCAGGACATCGTGCAGCGCGGCGCGGCGATCGAGGCGCGGGTCTATGCGGAGGACCCCGAAAGGGGTTTCGTTCCGTCGCCGGGCACCATCACCCGGCTGGATCTCCCGGACGCCGCGGGAATCCGGATCGAGTCCGGGATCGCTCACGGCAGCACGGTCAGCGTCCACTACGATCCGCTGCTCATGAAAATCATCGCCAGCGCCGACTCGCGCGCGAGAGCGATCGAGCGACTCGACGACGCACTCGCGCGGGCGAGGATCGAAGGCGTGAAGACGACGCTGCCGTTCCTGCGCCGCGTGCTCCGCCACGAGGGCTTCCGGCAGGGGCAGGTGAACACGCAGATGGTCGAACAAGGAGCGTTCAATGCCTGAGGAGATCAAAGCGCACATCACCGGGGTGGTGTTCCAGGTGGTTGCCCGGGCGGGGGATACCGTGGCGGCTGGCGATCCCGTGATCGTGCTGGAATCGATGAAGATGGAGATCCCGGTCGAGGCGCCGAGTGCCGGGACCGTCAGGGAGATCTCGGTCGCGGAAGGGCAGACGGTGCAGGAGGGTGAGACCGTCGCGCTCCTCGAGTAGGTGCGAGAGACGGGCGCCGGGTTCCCGGGCGCCCGTCTCTCGGGTGCGACCTAATTCTCGATGAACGCCTTCAAGTTGCGGCCGCGGAGCGGATGCCGCAGCTTGCGCAACGCCTTCGCCTCGATCTGGCGGATGCGCTCCCGCGTGACGGCGAATCGCCGGCCGACTTCTGCCGGCGTGTGCTCGCCTTCCTCACCGATCCCGAACCGGAGCCGGAGGATCTCCTTCTCCTTCGGCGACAGGGTCGCAAGCGCCCGCTCGACCTGCGTCGTCAGGTCCTGGGACATCAGCGTGTCGTTCGGCGACCCCGTCGACTTGTCCTCCAGGAAGTCCCCGAGCTCCGAGTCCTCGCCGATCGGCGTTTCCAGCGAGAGCGGCTTCCGGGACGACTCGAGGATCAGCCGGACTTTCTTCGCCGGCACGCCGGTCCGCTGGGCCAGCTCTTCCGGCGTGGGCTCCCGGCCCATCTCGTTCACCATGTTCCGGTTCACGCGGGAAATCCGGTTCAGCGTCTCGACCATGTGCACCGGGATCCGGATCGTCCGGGAGTGGTCGGCGATGGCGCGTGTGATCGCCTGACGAATCCACCAGGTGGCGTACGTCGAGAACTTGAACCCCCGGCGGTACTGGAACCGGTCCACCGCCTTCATCAAGCCGATGTTGCCTTCCTGAACGAGGTCCAGCAGTGACAGATCGCTTCCGAGGTAGCGCTTCGCCACCGACACGACGAGCCGGAGGTTCGCCTCCATCAGCTCCCTTTTGGCCTGGCGGACCCGGGCGTCGTAGCGAGCGATGTCGTCGAGCAGACTCTGCAGCGGCTTGCGGGGCAGGCCTGCTTCCTGCTGCAGCTGTCGCAGCTCTCGCGCGACTCCGGCGGTCTTGCCGCGGCGCGCCTCCTCGGCGAGGCGATTGACGCGCTCGCAGTGCCGACGGACTCTGGCGACCAGATCGTCGATCAAGGCCGGCTTCAGCGGCATGTCCGCCACGACTTTCTGGATGGCCTGGCGGTTGGCGCCGATCGCCCGCTGGGTGTTCATGCGGCTCGTCGCCGAGCGGCGCTTGTCGCCGAGGGCTTCCCCCAGCCGCTCGACGGTGTTCTGGAGGCGGCGGATCCTGGCGAACGCCGCGAGCACCGGCTTGATCTCCTTGGCCTCGAGCTCGCCGCCCTCAGGGAGGACGATGACGTCGTCCGCCGCGATCTCACCGCGACGCAGCCGGTCGCCGATTTCCAGGAACTCCCGCACCGCCATCGGAATCCCGGCGAGTCCGCGTCGCAGCGCAATTTGGCCGACCTCGATGCGCCGGCCGATCTCGACCTCCTGCTCGGCCGTCAGCAGCGGCACTTTGCCGATCTCTTTCAGGTACAGCCGGACGGGATCTTCGCCCTTCGTCGCGACAGCGAGCTCCTCGGCACGGACCGGGGTTCGCTCCTCGGCCTCCTCGTCGACGAGCGTCGAAGTCTCAGGCTCCTCCTCTGTGACCAGAGCGGTCGGAACAGGTCGCGCCGTCTCGTGACTGACTTCGTGATCGGTCTCTCTGAATGTCATGGCGTCACCGGTCGGGTCAGCATCTATTGATGAGATGGTGCTGACCAGTCAAGCGTTTCACCTCGCGCAAGGGTTCAAGAAATACGCCAACGGGAAGGAATTTTCTAACCCGGTGTAAAAACTACGCCCGAATCCGCGAAGCTCCTTCTCGCTAACCGTAGACTGTGTAAGGGCGTTCATCTATTCAGTTTGAGTTTTCGCTCGCCTCCTCGCCGCAGTGGTATCATCACGTTCCTCGAGCCGAATGCCGAACACTCGATGAACGTCGCTGGTTCGCCTCGATCCTGCCTCACCCGACCTTCCATCACGACCGACTCCCGGCGCAAAGCACGCGTGATGATCGGGCGCTGGACGGTGATCGTGCCGGGGGCGATCGACGACCTGACGAACTCCCGGTCGCCGACGGAATCGGTATTGTGCAACGATCCCGGCCGCCCGTCGAGCGTTAATTGCGGCGCCGGCGCGCCGGCGGCGGGCTGATGGCGGTCACCCCGAGCGCGAGCTACAGCATCACCGTCAGGCTCGAAATCACCAACCGACCGGGGATGCTGGGCCGTGTGGCCTCCGCCATCGGGAATGCCGGGGGCGATATCGGAGCCGTGGACCTGGTGGAGTCGCGCCGTGACGTCATCACGCGCGACATCACGATCAACGCCCGGGACAGCGATCACGGCGCGCAGGTGATCACGAGACTCCGACACCTCGCGGGTGTGCGCGTCGTCAACGTCTCCGACCGCACGTTTCTGATGCACCTGGGCGGCAAGATCGAGATCAAGAACAAGACGCCCATTCGCACGCGCGACGACCTGTCCATGGCGTACACCCCCGGCGTCGCGCGCGTCTGCCTCGCCATCCGCGAGGACCGTCGGCGCGCCATGACGCTCACGATCAAGCAGAACACGGTCGCCGTCGTGACGGACGGAACCGCCGTGCTGGGCCTCGGGGACATCGGCCCCGAGGCCGCCCTTCCGGTGATGGAAGGCAAGGCGATGCTGTTCAAGGAGTTCGCGGGCGTCGACGCGTTCCCGATCTGCCTCGCCACGCGGGATGCCGACAAGATCGTGGAGACGGTGAAGCTCATCGCGCCCGTGTTCGGCGGTATCAATCTCGAGGACATCGCGGCGCCGCGATGCTTCGAAATCGAGGACAGGCTCCGCAAGGAGCTCGACGTGCCGGTGTTCCACGACGATCAGCATGGGACCGCGGTGGTCGTGCTGGCGGCGCTGCTGAACGCCCTCCGCATCGTCCGGAAGGATCTGCGGCGTTTGCGGGTCGTCATCACCGGCGTCGGCGCGGCAGGGACGGCCACGATCAAAATCCTCCAGTCGAGCGGTGTCCGGGACATCATCGGCGTCGACGAACACGGCATCATCCACCCGCGCCGTGTCGTCGGGATGGACTTCATGAAACGATGGGTGGCCTCGACGACGAACCCCCGCCGCGTCACCGGTGACCTCGCCAGCGCGGTGCGGGGCGCCGACGTCTTCATCGGGCTCTCCGCTCCCGGGATCCTCACCGTCCGTCATCTTTCGCGCATGGCGAAGCATCCCATCGTCTTTGCGATGGCCAATCCGGTCCCGGAGATCCAGCCGGAGGAGGCCGAAGGCCGCGTCGCCGTCATGGCGACGGGCCGGTCGGACTACCCGAACCAGATCAACAACGTGCTCTGCTTTCCCGGGTTTTTCCGGGGGCTGCTGGACTCGCGCGCGCGGATGGTCGATGAGGAGATGAAGCTGGCCGCGGCGCGGGCGATCGCGGCGTGCGTCGGCCGTGGCGAGCTGTCCGCGGAGTACATCATTCCGAGCGTCTTCAACAAGAACGTCGCCCCGGCGGTCGCCGAAGGCGTGGCCCGTGCGGCCCACGACACCGGACACGCGCGGCGGCGCCGAGGCGGGTGAGTCCCGGCCGGTGATCGGGTCACGACGCGGGCGCGCCGTCGAGCCGTTTCTCGCCGTCGAGGTGGGTGAGCGCGCCGCCGCGCTCGCGCGTGACGGCGCGGACGTCGTGCATTTCGAGTTCGGGGAACCCGACTTCGAGGCTCCGCTCGTGGTGCGCGAGGCGCTGGAACGGGCGATCAAAGACGGGCGGACCCGCTACACGGACAGCCTGGGCATCCTGCCCCTGCGGGAGGCGATCGCCGCGCACTATGCGGAGACGTACGGCGTCAGCGTGTCGCCGGATCAGGTGCTGGTGACGCCGGGAACGTCGCCGGCCCTGATGCTGCTCTTCGGGCACTTGCTGGACCCCGGCGACGAGGTGATCGTCAGCGATCCCTATTATGCGTGCTATCCGAACTTCGTCCGGTACGCCGACGGCGTGCCGGTCACGGTGCCGGTGGCGGAAGACGACGGGTTCCAGTACTCGCCGGACGCGGTCGCCGGACGGCTGGGCCCGCGCACGAAGGCGATCGTCGTGAACTCGCCGGCCAATCCGACAGGGGCCGTCCTGGCCGCGGAGCGACTGCGAGCCATCGCCGGGCTCGGGCCCTGCGTGATCTCCGACGAGATCTACCATGGCCTGACGTACGACGGCCGCGACCGCTCGGTCCTCGAGTTCACCGATCGTGCCTTCGTGCTGAACGGCTTCTCGAAGCGCTTTGCGATGACCGGCTGGCGCCTCGGCTACCTGATCGCCCCGCGCGAGCACGTCCGCTCGCTCCAGACGCTCTTCGGGAACTTCTTCATCTCGACGAACGAGTTCGTGCAGTGGGCGGGCGTCGCCGCTCTGCGGGAAGCGGCCGACGAGGCCGCCCGGTTCCGGGCGGTCTTCGCCGAACGGCGTCGCGCGATGATCACCGGGCTCCGGGCCATCGGGTTCCACGTGGGATTCGAGCCGACCGGAGCCTTCTACGTGCTGGCGAACGCGCGACGGTACGCGGCGGACTCGGTCGCTTTCGCCTACGAGATTCTGGAGACGACGCACGTCGCGATCACGCCCGGTGCGGCCTTCGGCCCGAACGCCGAGGGCTTCCTGCGATTCTCCTACTCGACGTCGACCGATCGGATCGAGGCCGGGCTCCGGCGGCTCTCCGGCTTCCTCGCGTCGCGGTGACGCGCTGATGGCGGCCCTTCCGTCGTCACGGCGCGAGTGGGCGCTCGTTGTAGGAGCGCTGCTCGCGATCTCTTCGATCGTCAGCGTCTGGCTCGCTCTGGATCGTCGCCCCCCCGCGTGGGACTACGCGAACCACCTGGAGCGTGCGTGGCTCTGCGGGCAGGACTTGAGCCGGGGCGACGTGCCGTCACTGCTCGAGAGGTCGTCGTTCTATCCGCCTTTCGTGACGTGTGCGGCGGCCGTCGTGACGTGGCTTCTTCCGTCCGACCGCGCCGCGGCTCATGCCGTCCTGATCCTGTTTCTGGGGATCGGAATGGCGAGCGTGTATCTCGCCACCCGAACGCTCGGCAACGGTGCGGCCGGTGTCGTCGCCGCCGTCGCGTTCGCCACCGCTCCGTTCGTCGTGTACTCGACCCTCAATTTCCAGCTCGATCTGCCGCTCGCGTCGGTCGTCGCGCTCGCGCTGTACGCCGGTCTCCGGAGTGATGGCTTCGAGCGTCCCGGCTGGTCGATCGCCACCGGAGTGGTCGCGGGGCTCGGCATGCTGACGAAGCCGACGTTTCCCGTCTATGTCGTCCCGCCGCTGGCGGTCACTCTCCTGGGTCACTGGCGTCGGCGCACGGCGCTGACGGCGCTCGGCGCCGCCGTGATCGCCGCGGCGATCAGCGCGCCCTGGTATGGCCCACGCCTCCTCGGATTTCCGATGCAGATCGGGAACCGGTCCTTCAAGCAGGCGGCCGAATCCGGGCATCCGGAGCCGTTCACCTGGGCGGGACTCGCCTTCTATCCGCGATGGTTCGTGCTGGAGGTTGGAGGCCTGGTGATCGTGCTGGCCGCGCTCGGCCTCGCCATCGCGGTTCGGCGTCGTCTCTGGTTCCCGGTGATCGCGCTCGTCGTGCCGTTCGTCGTGCTGGTGACACTTCAGAACAAGAATCTCCGCTACGCGCTCCCGCTCGTGCCGACCGCCGCCATCCTTGCCGGCCTGGCAGTGAGCGCGTTCGGACCGCGTCTCCGGCTTCTGACGGGGGGTGCGGTCGCGATCGTCGGCACGGTCCAGGTGCTCGGCACGACGTTCGGCGTTCCGGCGCCGTACACGCTGCCGCGGCTCGACGTCCCCTCGTGGTTCGCGGCGCCGCCGAGCGGCGAGACGTGGCACCACCAGGAAATCCTGCAGCTCATCACCCGTCACAGCGAGGGTCTCGCGGCGAACGTCAGCATCGTCCCCAACGTCGCGGAGTTCTCCACGAGCAACTTCCGGTACTACGCGGTGCGGGACGGCCTGCCCGTCCGCATCGGGAGAGCGTGGGATTCGCCGCTGGGAATTCGATACATGGTGTTGAAATCGGGTGACCAGGGACCAAGCTGGACCGTCGAGAAGCCGAACCGGATTACCCGGCTGCTGGCGACGGACGCTGACCTCGCGCGTGTGTTTCCGATCATCGGACAGTTTCCACTTCCCGACGGGTCCACGGCGACCGTGCGCGCCCGAAACGTTCCGCCCGTCACCGACATGCCGGCGGCGGCGCTCGCCGAGTCGATCGATGCCGCGATCCGCCGGGAGGTCCGGGACTACGCGCGCGACGTCGAGCGTCTCGGCGTCACGCTCGAATACGACGACACGATCCGCCTGGGCCACATCCGCCGCCTTGGCCTCACCGCGGCGGCCGCGACGCTCGGCGAACTGCGCCGGCCGCGGTCAGCGCTCTTGCGGGTGCACGACGTGAAGATCGTGGTGGACGAGATCGTCGTGGATCCGTACAGCGCACGAGCAGCCGGGCGCCTTCAGGCGCTCGACGCCGGACGGGCTCGGTTCGTCGGCGCGCGGATCACCGCTGGTGACCTCGAGCAATTCCTCCACGGCGTGAAAGGCTTCCGGGGCACGTCCGTGACGCTCGCGGAGGGGGCCATCGACGTCGTGATGCGTGGCCGCGGTCCGACGCTCGCTGCGCGCGTCTCGATCGAGCCGAGGCAGGACGTGCTGTTCCGCCTCTCCGCCGACCGCGTGAGGTATGGTGGGATCCCGGTGCCGGAGAGCCTCGTCGGCTGGCTCCTCCGCCAATACGATCCCGGAGCACGGATCGCATCGCGCCTTCCGATCCACGTGGAGCTCGGGCGCGTCGACATCACGCCCGA
>Ga0066710_100005343_pt1 | contig 11678 bp, 12 predicted proteins | sample GraSoiAngelo_159_FD_79666 | JGI IMG/M metagenome (GOLD analysis project Ga0066710, IMG submission 79666) | Grasslands soil microbial communities from the Angelo Coastal Reserve, California, USA - 14_1009_16_40cm | ecosystem: Environmental > Terrestrial > Soil > Grasslands | place: USA... | reverse complement strand
GATCACCTCACGTCGTTGTGGCTGCCCGAGCTCGAGGTTCCGGTCGGCGCCGAGCTCGTCCGGTTCGCCGAGCTCGTGCGCACGCTGCGCGAGCGCTGCCCGTGGGACCGCGAGCAGACCCACCAGTCGCTCACGCGCCATCTGCTGGAGGAGACCTACGAGGTGCTCGAGGCCATCGAGGGGCTTCCCGCCTCGATGGCCCAGCTGGAGGAGGAGCTGGGCGACCTGCTCTTCCAGGTCGTCTTCCACGCGACGCTCGCGGCGGAAGCGGGTGAGTTCACTCTCGCGGACGTGGCACGCGGCATCCACGACAAGCTCGTGCACCGCCATCCCCACGTCTTCGGGGCGGTCGAGGCCGACACGCCTCACGCGGTCATGCGGAACTGGGAGCAGATCAAGCAGGTCGAGAAGGGCCGGCAGAGCCTCATGGACGGCATCCCCGGCGATCTTCCGTCGTTGCTCTACGCCCACAAGGTGCAACGCAAGGCGGCGTCGGTTGGCTTCGACTGGGATTCGGCTGAGGGCGTCTACCCGAAGGTGGCCGAGGAGCTGCGCGAGGTCGAGGCCGACCCGGGTGACGAGGAGCTCGGCGACCTGCTCTTCGCGGCGGTCAACCTGGCGCGCCACCTGAAGGTCGACCCGGAGGCGGCGCTGCGGGGGGCAACCGCCAAGTTCCGCGACCGCTTCCGTGTCATGGAAACGATGGCCGGCGACCGTGGGGTCGAGCTCGCCGCGCTCGACCTGGCCGGGCTCGACGCGCTGTGGGACGACGCGAAGGCTACGACGCGCGGTCGCTGACGAGCACGCGCTCGGGCGGGGTGCGCAGGCCGCGCACGAGGCCCACCCACGACAGGATCCTCAGCCCGTACCAGGTCGGGTCGACCTCCCACCAGAAGAAGCCCTGACGCGCCGACGCGGGGTAGTGGTGGTGGTTGTTGTGCCACCCCTCGCCACCCGTGGCGAGCGCGACGAGCAGCGAGTTGCGGCTCGTGTCGTCGGTTTCGTAACGGCGTCGCCCGAAGACGTGGGCCACGGAGTTCACGAGGAACGTGCCGTGCCACAGGAGGATGGTGGACACGAAGAACCCGACGACGAGGCCGCTCCATCCGAAGAGGAGGAAGGTGACGGCCCCGAGCGCCCACGCGCCGACCCAGTCGTGGCGGTCGAGCCAGCGCAGCTCGGGATAGCGCGCGAAGTCGCGGATGCCGTCCACGTTGGTCGCCTTGAAGCGGTCGGAGAGGAACCACCCGACGTGGCTCCACCAGAATCCCTTCGACGGCGAGTGGATGTCGCGGTCGGTGTCGGCATAGCGGTGGTGGTCGCGGTGGTGGGCGGCCCACCAGAGCGGGCCCTTCTGGGCGGCGGTGGTGCCGCCGAGCGCCATGAGGAACTGCGGCACGCGCGCCATCTTGTAGCTCCGGTGCGCGAAGTAGCGGTGGTACCCGGCGGTGATGAAGAACATCCGGCCGAGGTAGAGCGCGGCGCAGACGATCAGGTCGGTGCGCGAGACGCCCGTGAAGATCGCGAGCAGGGGCACGAGGTGGAGGGCCAGGAACGGGATCGACGAGGTGCGGTTGATGCGCTCGTCGGGCGGCTTGGGCGCGCTCCGGCGAACGGGACGGTCGAGGACGGATGTGGGGGCCATTGGCTCCAGCCTACCGACCGGTAGGTAGGCGCGGCAACGCGCCTCCGAACAGCTAACTTCTGTCACATCAACCACACCAGCAACGGCCCGCGGGCGGTCTCCCCGCCATGAGCTCGATCGAGCACGTGCTGGGCCGCGAGGTCCTCGACTCGAGGGGGAACCCGACGGTCGAGGTCGAGGTGTTCCTGGGCACCGGCGCCCACGGCCGGGCGATCGTGCCCTCCGGCGCGTCGACCGGGCAGTTCGAGGCGGTCGAGCTGCGCGACGGCGACGACCGGCGCTTCGGCGGCAAAGGGGTGCTGCGCGCCGTCGAGAACGTGAACGGCGAGATCCGCGACGCGGTCACCGGGCTCGAGGGCCTCGACCAACGCCTCGTCGACGGCGAGCTGCTGTCGCTCGACGGAACCGACGACAAGCGTCGCCTGGGCGCCAACGCCATCCTGGGCACGTCGCTCGCCGTCGCGCGCGCGGGGGCCGACGAGCTCGAGCTGCCCCTCTACCGCTACGTCGGCGGCACCAACGCGCACGTGTTGCCGGTGCCGATGATGAACGTCGTCAACGGTGGCGTGCACGCGGACAACAACGTCGACCTGCAGGAGTTCATGATCATGCCGGTCGGCGCGGCGTCGTATTCGGAGGCCCTGCGCTGGGGTGTCGAGACGTACCACGTGCTGAAGCAGGTGCTGATCGAACGAGGCCTGTCGACTGCGGTGGGCGACGAAGGCGGGTTCGCACCCGACCTCGCGTCGAACGAGGACGCGGTGCGGCTGCTCGTCGAGGCCGTCGAGCGGGCCGGCTACACGCCCGGTGAGCAGATCGCCATCGCCCTCGACCCCGCGGCGAGCGAGATCTTTCGTGACGGCCGCTACGACCTCGCCGGCGAGGGCCGTCAGCTGACGTCGGACGAGTTCGCCGGGTTCTGGGTCGACCTGTGCGACCGCTACCCGATCGTGTCGATCGAGGACGGCATGGCCGAGGAGGACTGGGACGGCTGGGCCACGCTCACGCGCGCGCTCGACGACCGTGTGCAGCTCGTCGGCGACGACCTCTTCGTCACCAACGTGGAGCGCCTGCAGCGGGGGATCGACCGCAAGATCGCCAACGCCATCCTCGTCAAGGTCAACCAGATCGGCACGCTCACCGAGACGCTCGAGACGGTCGACCTCGCGCACGGGTCCGCCTACCGCGCGGTTATGTCGCACCGCTCGGGTGAGACGGAGGACGCCACCATCGCCGACCTGGCCGTGGCCACCAACTGCGGCCAGATCAAGACGGGCGCACCCGCCCGGTCGGACCGGACCGCCAAGTACAACCAGCTGCTGCGCATCGAGCAGGGCCTCGGCGAGACCGCCGCGTTCCGGGGTCTGTCGCAGTGAGGCGCTCGAGCTGGCTCCTCGTCGCGTCTGTCGTCGCGCTGGCAGGGGTGCTCTTCCTGTTCGTGTTCCCGACCAGCTCGTGGCTGGCCCAGCGCCGCGACCGCCACCAGGTCGAGGCCCAGCTGCGCCAGGTGACCGCGCGCAACCAGAGCCTCGAGCGACGCGTCCGGCTGCTGCGGACGCCGCAGGAGATCGAGCGGATCGCCCGCGAGAAGTACAACCTCGTGCGTCCGGGCGAGGAGGCGTTCGCGATCCTGCCGCCGCGTCCCGCGCCCGCGCCCGCCCGGGCGAGGCGTACCGACACGCGGGCGGGTGAGCAGCGCAACCGCGGAGGCCTCTGGGAGCGCGTCTGGGCCCGGGCCGGCGCCCTCTTCTGATCCCACTACGCTCCGGTCGTGGGCGACGCGTGGGTGGGCACCAGCGGCTGGGCCTACGCCGAGTGGATCGGCAGCTTCTATCCGAAGGGCACGACTGCGGCACGCATGCTGCGCCACTACGCGACCCAGCTGTCCACGGTCGAGGCCCACAGCACGTACCGGCGGCTGCCTTCGGCGTCCACGCTCGAGCGGTGGGGCGCACAGGTGCCCGGGGCGTTCCGCTTCGCGCCGAAGGCCCACATCGGCATCACGCACCGGCGCGACCTCGACGGGCTCGACGAGCGGATGCGCGCCTTCTTCGCCTCGGTGACCAGCCTGGGGCCACGCCTCGGGCCCGTCCTCTTCCAGCTCCCGCACCAACGACCGGACCTGACGCGCCTCGACGCGCTCCTCGAGGCGATGCCGGTCGGGGTCGCGGCCGCCTTCGAGCTGGGCCCGGCGTGGTTCACCGGCGACGAGGCGGGCGATGTCCTCGACCGTCTCGCCGGTCGCCAGGCCACCATCGTGCTCGTGGAGACCGACGCACGGCCCGCGGCGGATGTCGACGTCGGCCCGTTCACCTACGCGCGCCTGCGTCGCTCGCACTACAGCGCGGCCGAGCTCGACCGGTGGGGAGAGCGCCTGGCCAAGCTGCAGGCGGACGGGCGTGACCTTTACGTCTATCTTCGCCACGACGACGAGGGCCAGGCGCCCGGCTACGCCCGACAACTGATGGAGAGACTCGCGTGAGCATCCTTGGCAACCGTGTCCAGCGCAAGGAGGATCCCAAGCTCCTCACGGGTGGCGCGACCTACGTCGACAACCTGAAGCTGCCGGGGGCCGCGTACGTGACCTACGTGCGCTCGACCATGCCCCACGCCCGCATTGCGTCGATCGACGTCGACGACGCGCGTTCCGCGCCCGGCGTCATCGGCGTGTTCACCGCGGCTGACGTCGACCTCCCCGCGATGACGCCGACCATCCCCATGCTCGACCAGACGATGACACGGCCGTTCCTCGCCGACGGCGTCGTGCGTTTCGCGGGTGAGGCGATCGTAGCCATCGTCACCGAGGAGCGGTACCAGGGTGAGGACGCAGCCGAGCTGGTGTTCGTCGACTACGAGCCGCTGCCCGTGGTGGTCGATCCCGAAGCCGCGGAGCAGAGCGAGGTCGTGCTCTTCCCCGACGCGGGCACCAACGTCGCCATGCGCCTCGAGTTCGGTCACGACGACGACCTGTTCGACGGGTGCGAGGTGGTGGTGCGCCAGCGCATGGTCAACCAACGCGTCGCCCCGTGCCCGCTCGAGGTCCGCGCCGTGGCGGCCGAATGGGGCGACGACGGGCGACTCACGTTCTGGTCGAGCAGCCAGAACGCCCACGGTGTGAAGGGCGCGCTCACCTCGCGGCTCGGGCTCGACGAGGCGACCGTGCGCGTGATCGTCCCCGACGTGGGTGGCGGCTTCGGCGCCAAGCTCGGCGGCTCGCCCGACGAGCTCCTGGTGGCGTGGCTGGCACGGGAGCTCGCCCGGCCGCTGCGCTGGCTCGAGACGCGGTCGGAGAGCATGGTCGCACTGGGCCACGGCCGCGCCCAGGTGCAGCAGGTCGAGCTCGGCGGCCGGCGCGATGGCACCTTCGAGGCCTACCGCCTCACCATCCTGCAGGACGCCGGCGCCTACCCCGACGTCGGCGCGGTCCTGCCGTTCATGTCGCGTCTGATGACAACCGGCGTGTACGACGTCGCGAAAGCGGAGTGCGACGCCGTCTCGGTCGTGACCAACACCACGCCGATCGTCTCCTACCGGGGCGCCGGGCGCCCCGAGGCGGCGGCCGCGCTCGAGCGCGCGGTCGACCTGTTCGCGACCGAGATCGGTGCCGATCCCGCAGAGCTCCGCCGGCGCAACTTCATCGCGAAGGACGCGTTCCCGTACACCACTCCGGTGGGAACGACCTACGACTGCGGCGACTACGAGCGCGCCCTCGACCTGGTGCTCCAGACGGCGAACTACGCGGCCCTGCGGGCCGAGCAGGCGCAGCGCCGGGCGCGCGGCGACGTGCGACAGCTCGGGCTCGGGCTCGCGGTGTACGTGGAGGTGACCGCGGGCCCATTCGCCGACAAGGAGTGGGGGGGTCTCGAGGTGCGCGCCGACGGGACCGCGCTCGTGCGCACGGGCATCTCGCCGCACGGTCAGGGCCACCACACGAGCCTCGCCATGATCGCGAGCGACGCGCTCGGCATCCCGATCGACGACATCGAGGTCGTGCACGGCGACACCGACGCGGTGCCCCAGGGCGGCGGCACGTCGGCGTCGCGCTCGCTGCAGATCGGCGGCACCGCCGTCCTGCAGGCGTCGGAGCAGGTCGTCGACCAGGCGCGGCACCTGGCCGCCGCGCTGCTCGAGGCCAACCCCGACGATGTCGTGCTCGACAAGGTCAACGGCCGCTTCCACGTGGCGGGCACGCCCACCATCGGCCGTACGTGGTCGGAGCTGGCGGCCGAGAGTCAGTCCTCCGAGAGTGAGTCGTCCGAGAGTGAGTCCGGGACGCGGGGCGGGCTGCGGGCCGAGCTCGTCTTCGAGGCCGCCAGCCCCACGTTCCCGTTCGGCGCCCACCTGGCGGTGGTCGAGGTCGACATGGAGACGGGCCGGGTCGAGCTGCAGCGGCTGGTGGCCGTCGACGACGCGGGACGCATCCTCAACCCGCTGATGGCCGAGGGTCAGATCCACGGCGGCCTGGCCCAGGGCGTGGCCCAGGCGCTGCTGGAGGAGGTGCGCTACGACGACGACGGCAACCCGCTCACCACCAACCTGGCCGACTACGCCTTCGTCTCCGCGGTCGAGCTCCCCTCGTTCGAGACCGTCTCGATGGAGACGCCGACACCCGTCAACCCGCTCGGAGCCAAGGGCATCGGCGAGTCGGGCTCGATCGGGTCGACGCCCGCGGTGCAGAACGCCGTCGTCGACGCGCTCTCGCACCTCGGGGTGCGCCACGTCGACATGCCCGCCACACCCGAGCGGGTGTGGCGAGCCATACGAGGGACGGTGACGTCGTGAAGATCTCGGTGAGCGTCAACGGTACGGCCCAGGAGCACGAGATCGAGCCGCGGCTGCTCCTCGTGCATCTCCTGCGAGAGGTGATTGGCCTCACCGGCACCAACGTGGGGTGCGACACCTCGTCGTGCGGCGCGTGCACGGTTCTCGTCGACGGCGAGTCGGTGAAGTCGTGCACGATGCTCGCGGCGCAGGCGGACGGCTCGTCGATCACAACCATCGAGGGCCTGGCAGACGACGGACGGCTGCACCGGATGCAGGAGGCGTTCCGCGAGCACCACGGGCTGCAGTGCGGCTTCTGCACACCGGGAATGGTGATGGCGGCGGTCTCACTGCTGCAGGAGCGCCCCTCACCGACCGAGGCCGAGGTACGGGAAGGGCTCGAAGGCAACCTGTGCCGCTGTACCGGTTACCACAACATCGTCAAGGCCGTGCTGGCCGCGAGCGGACAACGGGTGGCGGTGTGATTCCCGCCACGTTCGACTACGTGCGCGCTTCGTCGGCCGAAGAGGCGGTGTCGCTGCTGCACGAGCACGGCGACGAAGCCAAGCTGCTGGCCGGAGGGCACTCGCTGTTGCCGCTGATGAAGCTGCGCCTGGCCACGCCGTCGGTGCTCGTCGACGTCGGTCGCGTGCGCGAGCTGTCGTACGTGCGCGATGCCGGTGACCACGTCGCGGTCGGCGCGCTCACCCGTCATCGCGACCTCGAGACCGACGAGACCCTGCGACGCGAGGTGCCGATCCTCGCGCGGGTCGCCAGCCTCGTCGGCGACCCTCAGGTGCGTCACCGGGGCACGCTCGGCGGCTCGATCGCGCACGGCGACCCCGCATCCGACCTTCCCGCGGTCGTGCTCGCCCTCGGAGGCACGCTCGTGGTCCAAGGCTCGGGCGGAACGCGCGAGATCCCGGCCACCGAGTTCTTCCGGGGCTTCTTCGACACCGCGCTGGCGCCCGACGAGATGCTCACCGAGGTCCGCCTGCCGAAGGTCGCCGGCGCGGGCTGGTCGTACCAGAAGTTCAACCGACGCGCCCAGGACTGGGCCATCGTGGGGGTGGCCGCGGTGCGCAACGGGGTCACCGGTGTCGCACTCGTCAACATGGCCTCGGTGCCGCTGCGCGCCACCGCGGTCGAGCAGGCGCTCCGCGATGGTGCCTCGGCAGCCGACGCGGCCGAGCACGCGGCAGAGGGCACGGAGCCGCCCGTGGACCTCAACGCCGGCGTCGAATACCGGGAGAACCTCGCGCGCGTGCTGGTGCGCCGGGCGCTGGAGGAAGCGGGAGCATGATCACGGGTGCGCATGTCGTGCTGCACACGCCGGAGGCCGACGCCCTACGCGCCGTGCTGCGTGACGTGATGGGTTGGAGCTACGTCGACGTCCACGACGGTTGGCTCATCTTCGCGCTGCCGCCCGCCGAGGTCGGCGTGCATCCCGGCGACTCCCCGCGGCACGAGCTGACGTTGATGTGCGACGACATCCACGCCACGGTCGCCGATCTGCGGGAGAAGGGCATCGAGTTCCGGGGTGAGCCGCAAGCCGCCGGATTCGGGGTCCAGGTGACCATGGTGCTGCCCGGCGGCGTGGAGGTCATGCTCTACGAGCCGCGTCACGCCACCGCCATCTGACCCCGCTGCCGGGTGCGCACGACAAACTTGGCGCAACCTGGCGCCTACCCTTGCATGCGTGACCGTCGACGACGTGGCCGAGGCGCTGGCCGCCCACCAGTACCTGGCCGACGAGGGACTGGCCACCGCGGTGTTCCTCGCGCTCACCTTGCACCGTCCGCTGCTCGTCGAGGGTGAAGCCGGCGTGGGCAAGACCGAGGTGGCCAAGGTGCTGGCGCGCTGGACGGGTGGCGACCTGCTGCGCATCCAGTGCTACGAGGGCATCGACGTCGCCCAGGCCGTCTACGAGTGGGACTACGCGCGCCAGCTGCTCCACGTGCGGGCGCTGGAGGCGTCGCACGAAGCGGTCGTGGAGGACGAGCTCTATTCCGAGCGCTTCCTCGTACGCCGCCCGCTGCTCCAGGCGATCGACTCGCCGCCCGGCGGGCCGCCGCCGGTGCTGCTCATCGACGAGGTCGATCGGGCCGACGACGAGTTCGAGGCGTTCCTGTTGGAGATCCTCTCCGACTACGCGGTCACCATCCCCGAGCTGGGCACGTTCCGCGCCTCGGTCCCGCCGGTGGTCGTGATCACGTCGAACCGCACGCGCGACGTGCACGACGCGCTGAAGCGTCGCTGCCTCTACCACTGGGTCGACCACCCCGACTTCGAGCGGGAGGTGGCCATCGTCCGCCTGCGCGCCCCGCAGGTCGTCGAGCGGCTGGCCCGGCAGGTGGCGGCCGCCGTGGAGCGGCTGCGCACGCTCGAGCTCTACAAGCCTCCGGGCGTGGCCGAGACCATCGACTGGGCCGAGGCCCTCGCCGCGCTCGGCCGTGTCGACGTCGACGAGCACGCGGTCGACGTCACCCTGGGCACCGTCCTCAAGTACCGCGAGGACCAGGAGCGCGTGCGGGCCCACGGCCTCGGCGAGGTCGTCCGGGCGGCGGTGGCGCGCGGTGTCTGAGACGGACGCGGCGGACCTGGCGGTCGATCGCGTCGCGGTGGCGTTCGCGCGCGTCGTACGCGGCGCGGGGCTCGATGTCACGGTCGGCAACGTGACCGCCTTCGTCGAGGCGCTGGAGGCGGTGGGAGTGGTGCGGCGGACGTCGGTCTACTGGGCGGGCCGGGCCACGCTCGTGCGCCGGCCCGAGGACCACGCCGTCTACGACCGGGCGTTCGACGCGTTCTGGGGGAGCGGCACCGGCGTCGAGGCGATGCCTCCCCCGCACGAGGTGCACATCGACCTCTCCCTCGACGACGCCGGCGAAGCCGGAGACGCGGGCGAGGCCGGCCCGACGACGCGGCCGACGATCGCGGTCCGCTACAGCCCGCACGAGGTGCTGCGGCACAAGGACTTCGCGGCCTACTCACCCGCCGAGTTCGTCGAGGCGCGCCGGCTGATGGCCGACATGCGGCTGGCCGGCGCTCTCCGCCGCTCACGCCGGTACCGGTCGTCTGGCCGTGCCGCGGGGCGCCCCGACGTCCGTCGTACCGTGCGTCACGCGCTGGCCCACGGTGGCGAGCCCGTGCGTCGCGCGTTCCTCGAGCCGGCCACGCGCCCGCGTCGCGTCGTGCTGCTGTGTGACGTCAGCGGTTCGATGGAGCCGTACGCCCGCGCCCTGTTGCGGTTCCTGCACGCCGCCGTCGTCGGCCGCACGCGCGTCGAGGCGTTCGCCCTCGCGACCCGCATCACCCGCCTGACCCGCCCGCTCTCGTCCCGCGACCCGGACGCGGCGCTGTCGGCGACTGCGGACGCGGTGGCCGACTGGGCCGGGGGCACCCGGCTGGGCGAAGGACTGCGCGCGTTCAACGACACGTGGGGCGTGCGCGGGATGGCGCGCGGCGCAATCGTCGTGGTGCTGTCGGACGGATGGGACCGGGGCGACCCGAGCGCGCTGGCCGAGCAGATGGCGCGTCTGCGACGCGTCGCGCATCGCGTTGTGTGGGTCAACCCCTTGAAGGCGGCGCCCGGGTACGCGCCGCTCGCGCAGGGAATGGCGGCGGCGCTGCCGTTCGTCGACGAGTTCGTCGAAGGCCACTCGCTCGCATCGCTCGAGACCCTCGTCCGGGTCGTGGGTGGCAAGGGGTGATGTCCCGATGAGAGAGGTGCTCGACGACATCGAACGGTGGCAGGCCGCGGGCAAGCGGGTCGCGGTGGCGCGGGTCGTGGGTGTCGAGGGTTCCGGCCCTCGCGACCCGGGCGCGACGATGGCGGTGAACGACGACGGTGAGATCGCGGGATCGGTGTCGGGTGGGTGCGTGGAGGGCGCGGTGGTCACCGAGGCGCTCGCGCTGCTCGCAGGTGACGGGGCCCCCCGACTGCTCACCTACGGCATCGCCGACGAGGACGCCTTCGCCGTCGGCCTCACGTGTGGTGGCACCATCCACGTCCTCGTGGAGTCGCTCGAGCGTTGGGGCTGATCTACGCGGCGTTGCGCGAGGCGCTGCTGGCCGACGCGCCCGTGGCGCTGGCGACGGTCGTCGACGGCCCCCAGCCGGGCGCCAAGCTGCTGGTGCGTCCCGAGCAGGAACCGATCGGCTCGCTCGGCGACGCGGACCTCGACCGGGTGGTGGCGCGCGACGCGCGGGGTGAGCTGGAGGCCGGGCTCACCGGGACGCGCCACTACGGGCCCCACGGCGAGGCCCGTCAACGGGAGGTGTCGGTGTTTATCGAGTCGTTCGCACCGCCGCCGCGCATGGTGATCTTCGGCGCCGTCGACTTCACCGCGGCCCTCGTGCGCGTGGCGAAGGTGCTCGGCTACCGCGTCACTGTGTGCGACGCGCGCCCGGCCTTCGCCACATCGGCGCGCTTCCCTCAGGCCGACGAGGTCGTGGTGGACTGGCCCGACCGCCATCTCACCGCGGTCGGGCCCGACCTCGGGCCCCGGGACGCGGTCTGCGTGCTGACGCACGACCCCAAGTTCGACGTGCCGGCCATCGTCGCCGCCCTGCGGACGCGCTGCGGCTACCTCGGCGCCATGGGGTCGCGCCGCACCCACGCCGAGCGGGTGGCGCGATTGAGGGAAGCCGGTATCGGCGACGAGGAGCTGGCGCGCGTCATGGGCCCGATCGGGCTCGCCATCGGCGCCCGCACTCCCGAGGAGACGGCCGTGTCCATCTGCGCCGAGATCATCGCGCTGCGCACCGGCCAGGGTGCCCCGTCGCTCCGCGACTCCGACGGTCCGATCCATGGTGCGTGACCCGGCTCCCTGCGCCACCGATCCGGGTGACAGAGATCACACGAGCGGACGGGTGCCCGGCTGAGGGAGACTGTCCGCGTGACGCTCGAGCCGCAAGGCGGCCCGCCCGACGACGTCCGCATCTCCGACGAGGAACGCACGCAGGTGGTCGACCGCCTGCGCCGGCACTGCGCCGAGGGCCGCATCACGCTCGACGAGTTCTCCGACCGGGCGGGCCAGGTCTATGCCGCCCGCACCCGCAGCGAGCTCGTCGAGGTGCTGGCCGACCTGCCCGAGCCCGTCCCGCCCCTCGCGACCGACGCGGTGGCCGTGCGCCGCCACCCCACGAGCTGGGTCGTCGGCATCATGGGCGGCGGTCAGAGCAAGGGCCGATGGCGCCCGGAGGGCGAGGTCACCGCGCTCGCGATCATGGGCGGTTGCGTCGTCGACCTGCGGCAGGCCGAGATCGAAGG
>Ga0066710_100005342_pt1 | contig 11678 bp, 9 predicted proteins | sample GraSoiAngelo_159_FD_79666 | JGI IMG/M metagenome (GOLD analysis project Ga0066710, IMG submission 79666) | Grasslands soil microbial communities from the Angelo Coastal Reserve, California, USA - 14_1009_16_40cm | ecosystem: Environmental > Terrestrial > Soil > Grasslands | place: USA... | reverse complement strand
GCCGCGCCGGGGCATCCCGGCGCTGACTTTGTGAGGGAGGCGGATTGAGCGGGTTTTTCCACCATCACACCGTGCTGTTCGCGCTTCTCTGTGCGGGCGCGGCGATCGGGTTCGGGATCGGGCTGACCGTCTGGGTGCTCGGCCAGGCTGCCGGGACGGAGCGCATGCGCGAGATCAGCCGCGCGGTGCAGGAGGGAGCGGCCGCCTACCTCAGGCGCCAGTACACGACGATCGGCCTCGTCTCGATCCTGCCTTTCCTCCTGATCGGCTTCTACCACAAGCTCGGCTGGGGCACGGCCGTCGGCTTCCTGATCGGAGCGGGCCTCTCGGCCGCGGCCGGATTCATCGGCATGAACGTCGCCGTGCGCGCCAACGTCCGGACCGCGGAGGCGGCCCGCCATGGCCTCAAGCCCGCCCTCAACGTCGCGTTTCGTGCCGGCTCGGTGACGGGCCTGCTCGTCGTCGGCCTGGGCCTGTTCGGCGTCGCCGGCTACTACGGGATCCTGACGGGCTGGTTCGACAAGTCGCAGGACGCGGCGATCCGTGACCTGATCGGCCTCGCCTTCGGCGGCTCGCTGATCTCGGTCTTCGCGCGTCTCGGCGGCGGCATCTACACGAAGGCCGCCGACGTCGGCGCCGACCTCGTCGGCAAGATCGAGGCCGGGATCCCCGAGGACGACCCCCGCAACCCGGCCGTGATCGCCGACAACGTGGGCGACAACGTGGGGGACTGCGCCGGCATGGCCGCCGACCTGTTCGAGACCTACGCCGTCACCGCCGTCGCCGTGATGCTGCTGGGCCTGAGCTTCCCGTTCCACGGGCGCTTGCCGCTCTATCCGCTCGCCCTCGGCGGCATCTCGATTCTCGCCTCGATCGTCGGTGTCTTCTTCGCTCGCGTCGGGCGCCGCGGCTCGATCATGAACGCGCTCTACAAGGCGGTCTTCGTTGCGACCTTCCTCTCCGCGCTGGGGTTCATCCCGGTCACGCTCGCCTTCGACGACAACTCGAAGTACAGCTTCTCCGACCTCTACGTCTCGTCGATCGTCGGGCTCGTGGTCACTTTCCTGCTCGTCGCGATCACCGAGTTCTACACGGGCACGCGCTGGCGCCCGGTGAAGTCGATCTCGCGCGCCTCGCAGACAGGGCACGCGACGAACATCATCGAGGGCCTCGCCGTCGGGATGCAGGCGACGGCCGCCCCGGTGATCGTGATCGCCGCCGGAATCCTGGTCGCCCACCACTTCGCGGGCCTGTACGGGATCGGCGTCGCCGTGATGGCGCAGCTCTCGATGACGGGCCTGATCGTCGCCCTGGACGCGTACGGCCCGGTCACCGACAACGCGGGCGGGATCGCCGAGATGGCGGAGCTGCCGGAATCGGTGCGCGCGATCACCGATCCGCTCGACGCGGTCGGGAACACGACCAAGGCGGTCACGAAGGGGTACGCGATCGGCTCGGCCGCCCTGGCCGCCCTCGTGCTGTTCGACAGCTACCACAGCGAGCTCGACCGTCAGGGCTTGAACGGGATCACCTTCGCGCTCGACGACGCCTGGGTGATCGCAGGTCTGTTCATCGGCGGTCTGATGCCTTTCCTGTTCGCCTCGCTCGCGATGGAGGCCGTGGGCCGCGTAGGCGGTCAGGTCGTGACCGAGGTGCGACGCCAGTTCCGCGAGATCCCGGGGATCATGGAAGGCACGGCCCGGCCCGAGTACGGGCGGGCGATCGACATCGTCACCGGCTCGGCGATCAAGAGCATGCTGCTGCCGGCTTTGATCCCGATCGCGTTCCCGATCATCATCGGCGTCATCAACGCCCGCATGCTCGGCGGCCTGCTGATCGGGACGATCGTCACCGGCCTCTTCCTCGCGATCGCGATGACCTCGGGCGGCGGCGCCTGGGACAACGCGAAGAAGCTGATCGAGGACGGCGCATATGGCGGCAAGGGCTCAGAGGCCCACGCGGCCGCGGTCACCGGTGACACGGTCGGCGACCCCTACAAGGACACCGCCGGCCCCGCGATCAACCCGATGATCAAGATCACCAATATCGTCGCGATCCTGATCATCCCGCTGCTCGTGTCGATTCACGGCCCTTAACGCATCAACTGGTACGGGACCGAGGCGAGGATCACATTAGGTTCGAACAGCAGTAGACGCTTCAGATAGAGCGCCCGTTGCTTATGGAGCGCACGACTCAGCCCGCGAACGACGAGCTCCGGCATCACGAGCACGACCTCTGTGCGACCGGCGTCGGTCAAGTCGCGGAGGTAGGCAAGCAGCGGGTTGCCGATGTCGCGGTAGGGGGCCTCGTCGATCTCCAGCGGGATCCGAGGCCCGTGTGTGACCCACTCGTGGCGCAGCGCCTCCGCTTCGTCCGCGCTGAAGGCGAAATTGACCGCTCGGGTGTCTTTGATTCCCAGCGTGCGCGCGTAGTTGACTGCCCGCATTGACGACGCGTCCACGCCGGAGACCAGAACGCGAACGACGGCCCGTTCCGGCGGTGCCTCCTCCGTGCCGGCGAGCGCGGGTACGTCCGCCACGACGACGCCCGGTTCAGCCAGGAGCCGGAGCTTCAGCAGCAGCGCACGCGGATGCCTGAACACCTCGAGGAGCGACGGACGTCGAAAGAGCTCCGGCAGGACGACGGTGACGAAGCTCGACTCGCCCCTCGGCAGGCGCCAAACCTGTTCGAGCACGGCCTCCGTGACGCCGAGCGACCCGTCGAGGACCTCCAGGTGCGACCGCTCGTCCGAGAAGCGGAACCACCGCGGCTTGATGCCGGGGTCGGTGCCCCGCGTCGGGACATGGATGGCCCGGAAGCCGTTGTTGCTCGTCTGCTCCGTGAACCAGAGTGCGCCGGCCGTCGCCTCGTCGATCGACTCGACCAGAAGCAAGGTCGAATTGCGTGGGGGTGGCGCCGCAACGACTGCGTCCGCGCCGGCATGCAGCCGCCGCGCGATCCCACGGTAGTGACGGCGGACTGCGTAGCACGCGAGCACGAGGAGCGGGATGGCGACAGTGACGAGCCAAGCGCCAGCCGCGAACTTGGTGACGATCACGATCGTCGCGACGACCCCCGTCGCCGTGGCGCCGATGCCGTTGACGAGCGCGCGGTAGCGCCAGCCGGGCTCGCGGACGCGCTTCCAGTACCGGACCATGCCGGCCTGCGAGAGCGTGAAGGCGGTGAAGACGCCGATCACGTACAAATGGATCAGCGAGTTGACGTTCGCGCTGTAGATCCAGATCAGCAAGCCCGCGAGGGTCGCGAGCACGAGCATCCCGTTCGAGAACACGAGCCGGTCGCCGAGGTTCGTGAATTGCCTCGGAGCGAAGTTGTCCCGTGCCAGCAGCGCGGCGAGACGAGGAAAACCCTGGAAAGACGTGTTCGCGGCGAGAACGAGAATCAGCAGCGTCGTCGCCTGCACCGTGTAATACAGGAAGCTCGCGCCTGATCCCGCGGGAAAGGTGGCGCGGGCGATCTGCGAGACGACAGAGGCCGTCTGACTCGGCCGCGCGTGCTCGTGAACGGCGAGATAAGAGACGCCGAGGAAGAGCGTGATCGCGATCGCGCCGAGGACGGCGAGTGTCGTTGCGGCATTCCTGCCATGCGGACGCTTGAACGCATTGACCCCGTTCGCGATCGCCTCCACACCGGTGAGGGCCGTCGAGCCCGAGGAGAAAGCGCGCAGCAACACAAACAGGGTCACGCCGCCGGCACCGGTTGCGACTGGATGAGGAACGACGGCGTGGGGGGTCTCGCCGAGAAGGCTCTTCACGAGCCCGACGGCGACCAACGCGAACATCGCCGTGACGAAGGCGTAGGTGGGGAGCGCGAAGGCAAGCCCCGACTCACGGACGCCGCGCAGGTTGATCAAGACGATTACGCCGAGACAGCCGAGCGAGAGCAGGACCTTGTGGGGCTCGAGCGAGGGCGCCAGCGAGGTGACCGCGAAGATGCCCGCAGCGATCGAGACGGCTACCGTGAGCACGTAGTCGGTCAGCAGCGCGGCGGCGCCGACGAGGCTCGGAAAAGTGCCGAGGTTGTCCTTGGCGACGATGTAGGCGCCGCCGCTCGTCTCGTAAGCCTGCACCGTCTGGCGATACGACGCGACAACGATCGTGAGCAGCGCCGCGATCGCGATCGAGATGGGGAAGACGAGATGCACCGCCCCGGCAGAGGCGGCAACCAGCACGACAAGCGCGGACTCGGTCGCATAGGCCACCGACGAGAGCGGGTCGGAGGCGAAGATCGGCAGCGCCAGCGTCTTCGGGAGCAGTGTCTCCTCCAGCTCGCCGCTCGCCATCGGCCGACCGACGATCGCCCGCTTCAGAGTGCGGACCGGTGGCGCCTCGAGTGTCGCGCGACTCATGCGACGGCTCGCTCGACTCTTGGCGGAGCGCCGGTCGCGATCATCACCGGACAGGGGGCGTCGTTCAGCACCGACCAAACGTCGCGCGAGAACGGCCGGCGGAATCCGCGCTGCGAATCGACGGGTGCTCCGAGGACGATCAGCGACGCCCGCACCTCCGCGGCCGCTTCGGCGACACCGCGCCCGAGTTCACCGGGCCGCGCGCGGACGATCCGAGTGTGTGCGCCGACGCCGTAGCTCTCGGCGAGCGCACGCTCGCGGGCAAGCTCGATGCGGAGCGCAGCCTCCTCCTGCTCGAAGTGGGCGTCGAGCGGTAGCTCCCAGTCGACGTAAAGCGGTGCGAGCAGGAGCACGCGCGAGCCGCGGTCGGATGCGAGCCGGCAGGCCAGATCGAGCGCGTGCCGGGTTTGCTCGACGCCGAGCAGCGGAACGAGGACCATCCGCTGAAGCCCGATCAGGCGACGGGTCGTGTGGCGAAGGCGGCGGCGCCCGCGATCGAGTGCGTGCCGGGAGATGAAACGCCGGAAAGACGCCACCCGACGAACGTACGCCAGGCCGTGTCAGAGCCGCCTCAAGATTGCGTCGTCCCGTCTCAAGATTTGCTCAAACCGCCCGAAAAGCCGGCAGACGGAGGGTCGACTAAGGCCGAGTCAGAACGGCACCGCGGCGGCCTCTTCAATCTCCGGGAGTTCGAGCACGAATGTCGAGCCTCCGGTCGAATCCGACGCCACTTCCACCCAAACCCGACCGCCGTTCGCCTCGGCGAACCCCCGTGCAATCGCAAGGCCGAGGCCGCTCCCGGGGCCGGCGTTGCTTCCACGTTCGAAGGGGTCGAAGATCCTTTCCCGGTCTGCCTCGGCGATGCCCGGACCTCGATCGCGGACGCGGACGGCGATGCGCCCACCGTCGGCTTCGACCGTAACGTCGACCGGATCGCTCGGGGATGAGAACTTCAAGGCGTTCTCGAGCAGGTTGACCAGAACCCGGTTGAGCTGACGACCGTCAACACGAACGAGCCCGAGATCGGCGGCGAAGTGGATCTCGACGCGGTCGGCCTCGCGGCCGAGTTGCTCGAGGGCCGAGGCGAGCAACGCATCGACGGTCCACAGCTCAGGCGTTCGTCTCGCCGGACCGGCTTCGAGTCGCGAAAGATCGAGCAGATTGTTGACGAGCCGCTCGAGGCGGTGCACTTCGATCCTGATCGTCCCGAAGAGTTCTTCGCGCTCTCCGGCGCGCAGCTCGACGGACGGACTGTCCAAACCCTCGCTCGCAGCGCGGATCGCAGTCAGCGGCGAGCGAAGGTCGTGACTGACGGCGTGGAGGACAGCGGTCTTGACCGCGTCGGCTTGGCGAAGCGTCTCTGCCTCGACCGCCTGGCGGGCGAGCCGACGTGAACGCGTCGCGAGCTCGCCGACAACGACTCCGACGATCAGGTAGACGACGAGCGCGACCCAGTTTTCGGACTCGCGGAGGGCGAACGTGTGCACCGGCGGCAGAAAGAGGAAGTTGAACGCCAGCATCGAGCCGACGGAGACTGGAATCGCATAGGCGAGACCCGAGACGACAGCGACGGCCACGACGGCGAGCACGTAGAGCACGCCGAGGCTGACCACCGGAGCGATCGGACGGAGCGCATAGACGGCGCCGGTTACAACGGCAACGGCGCCGATGCTGAACGCGATCCCCGCACCCCGCTTCCCCCAGCCGCCGTTGAGGCCTTCGCTCTGCAAGGGTCAGGTTTCCCGCGTGAGCGGGTTCACGAGCCGGTAGCCGGCTCCCGGCTCCGTCAGCAGGTAGCGGGGCCGAGCAGGGTCGGGCTCGAGCTTCCGCCGCAGTTGCGAGACGTAGACGTGCAGGTAGTGCGACTCGGCGTCGTAAGCAGGCCCCCAGACTTCACGCAAGATCGCCGGATGCGTCAACAGCTTTCCCTCGTTTCGCGCGAACAGACTCAGGAGATCGAACTCATTCGGCGTCAACGCGACGGGCTTCCTCCCGAACGTGACTGCCCGCTTGTCGAGGTCGACGAGGAGCTCGCCGATCTGGAAGATCGGCCCCGTCTCGGGCGCCGTTCTGCGGAGAGCGGCTCTCAGCCGCGCCAGCAGCTCCTCGGTGCCAAACGGCTTGGTCACGTAATCGTCGGCGCCCGCGTCGAGCGCCGCGACCTTCTCCCCTTCGTCGCCGACTGCGGAGAGGACGAGGATCGGCGCCTCCGACCAGGCGCGCAGTTCCCGGCAAACCTCCGCTCCGTGCCGGTCCGGGAGAACCAGGTCCAGGATCACAGCCTTGGGAGGGCGAATCGCGGCACTTCGGAGCGCCTCCTCGCCGGTGGCGGCAGTGACGACCTCGTAGCCCGCGCCCCGCAGCGTGGCCTGCAGCGCGCGCAGGATGTGTGGCTCGTCGTCGACGACGAGAATGCGGTCGTCACTACGCGCAGTTGCCGCTGCCTTCACGGAAACAGGATAAGTCGGGCGGAGTAGCTCGCCGCGGCTGAAAGTAGAGTCCCGCCGTGCCGCGGCGGCGCCGCCAGCAGGGCCTCGAGCGCGTCCTGGGGACGCCGGCGCTGTTCGCGACCGCATACGGGAACGTCGGCTCCTCGATCTACTACGCGCTAGGGCTCGTCGCCGGGATCGCGCTCGGCCTGACGCCGCTCGTCTTCGTGATCAGCGGGCTGATCTTCGCTGCGACGGCCGCGACGTACGCCGAGGGGACGGTTCGCTTTCCCGAGGCGGGCGGCTCCTCGAGCTTCGCGCGCCATGCCTTCGACGAGCTCGTCTCCTTCGGCGCCGCCTGGGCGCAGATGCTCAATTACGTGATCACGATCGCCATCTCGGCTTTCTTCGTGCCGCACTACCTCTCGATCTTCTGGGGACCGCTGCGCGACAACCCCTGGGACATCGTCGGCGGCGCGATCGTGATCGTGCTGCTCGTGCTCCTGAACATCGTCGGCATCCGCGAAGCGGCCAGCCTGAACATCTTCCTCGCGGTCGTCGACTTCGCGACCCAGCTGCTGCTCGTGCTGATCGGGTTTGCACTCGTCTTCAGCCCTCACCACGTATTCTCGGCGAACCTGCACTGGGGCGTCGCGCCGACGTGGTCGAGCTTCTTCCTCGCGATCCCGATCGCGATGATCGCCTACACGGGGATCGAGACGGTTTCGAACCTCGCCGAGGAGGTGCGCGACCCGCCCCGCGACATTCCGCGCTCGATCTCCTGGGTCGCGGGCGCCGTCTTCGCGATCTACTTCACGCTGCCGCTGATCGCACTGTCGGCGCTGCCGGTGCGGCATGTGGCCGGGGGTTACGAGACGAAGCTCGGGCTGACGCCGGACAAGGGCGGCTTCGCGAACGATCCGGTGCTCGGGCTCGTCGAGCACCTCGGCCTGCACGGGACGGTGCTGAGCGCCGCGAAGGTCTACGTCGGCATCCTCGCCGCGACAATCCTCTTCATCGCCACCAACGCGGGCGTGATCGGCGCCTCGCGAATCACCTACGCGATGGCGAGCCACCGTCAGTTGCCGGAGATCTTCCGGCGCCTGCACCCGAAGTTCAAGACGCCCTGGTTCTCGCTGGTCGTGTTCGCCGGGATCGTCGCGATCGCCGTCCTTCTGCCCGGCAAGACCACGTTCCTGGGCGACATGTACGCGTTCGGGGCGATGCTCTCGTTCACGATCGCCCACGCCGCGGTGATCGCGCTGCGGGTCAAGCGGCGGGAGCGCGAGATGCGCTTTCGCGCGCGCCCGAACGTGACGATCGGCGGCGTCGACTGGCCGCTGTTCGCGATCTTCGGGGGGCTCGGGACGGCCGCGGCCTGGGTGGTCGTGATCGTGCAGAAGCCGGACGCGCGCTGGGTCGGCTTCGGCTGGCTCGTCCTGGGCTTGCTCTTCTACGTGGGCTACCGCCGCTACGCCGTGCGGGCGCCGCTGCGCGAGACCTTGCGCGCGCCGATCCTGATCGGGCCGGCGATTGCGCTCGAGTACCGCAGCATCCTGGTGCCCGTGAAGCCGGGCCGGGAATCCGAAGAGGCGATCGACTTCGCCTGCCGGCTCGCGGCCGAGCGCGGCTCTTCGATCGCGGCCGTCAGCGTCGTCGTGATGCCGCTCGAGCTGCCTCTCGACGCCGAGTTGCCGGAAGCCGAGGCGGAGGCGAACAAGGCGCTCGACGCGGCGGTCGCGATCGGCGAGCTCTACGGAGTCGACGTGATCGCGCGGCTGCTGCGGGCTCGAAGCCCCGGCCGCGCGATCGTCCGCGAAGCCGAGCGGCGGCAGGCGGAGATCATCGTCCTCGGCGCGCCGCGCCTGGACCGGCCCCGGCGTGCGATCTTCAGCGAGACGGTCGACTACATCCTCAAGAACGCGCCTTCCCGGGTGATGGTGGCGGCGGGGCGGAAAGTGGCATGAATCTCTACCGCGGCGCGACCGCGCTCTTCGGGTTGGCGTTTCTGGGGATCGGGATCGCGCTGCTCGTCGTCACTGCGGCGGCGGGCGGCGGTGTCGTCGGGTACGTGCTGGGCTTGCTCTTCGCGGCCCTCGGAGTCGGCCGGCTGTACCTGTTGTGGATGCGTACGCCGCGGCGCTGAGCCGGGTTCAGTGCCAGCCGCGGGAGGGACAGTTCCTCGAGGGGATTGCCCTGAAACGGGCCCGGAGCGAGGCACTGCCTCGGCCGCCGGCGGGCATAAGCTGCCGCCGTGGCCCGCAAGCTCCCACGGTTGCAGCGCGTGCTCGACGCGCCGGCGCTGTTCTCGATCGCCTACGGCGAGATCGCCTCGTCGATCTACTTCGCCCTCGGAATCATCGCCTTCCACGCGCTCGGCTTCACGCCGGGCGTCATGCTCCTGACGGGCGTGCTCTTCCTGCTCGTGTCGCTCTCCTACGCGGAGGGCACGGCCGCGATCCGTGAGACGGGCGGCGCCGCAACGTTCGTTCGGATTGCCTTCAACGACCTCTGGGGCTTCGTCACGGGTTGGGTGCTCTTCCTCGACTACCTGATCGTGATCGCGCTCTCGGCCCTTTATGTTCCGCACTACGCGGCCGCGGCGATGTTCAGGTCGGTCCGGAAGCCGTGGGACGTCGTCTTCGGCTGCGCCGTGATCGCGGGCATCGCCGCCTTCCGCCTGCTTCGCAACCGCCGCATCTTCCGCTTCGCCCTCGTGATCGCGCTCGTCGATCTCGCCACTCAGATGCTGCTCGTCCTGCTCGGACTCGCGCTGCTCTTCTCGCCGCACGCCCTCGCGCAGGGAACGTCCCTCGGCAGCAATCCGAGCTGGCACTCGATCGTCTTCGCGCTGCCGCTGGCAATGCTCGCGTACACCGGTCTCGAGACCGTCGCCAACCTCTCCGAGGAGGTCCGGCGCCCCGGCCGCGATCTTCCCCGCAGCGTCTTCAGCGCGATCGGGCTCGTCGTCGTCCTCTACGCCGCGATCGCCGTCGTCGCCTTGTCGGCTTTCCCCGCCCGACACGGAACGGAACTCGGCAGCACCTGGGTCAAGGCGCCGTTGATGGGGATCGTCGCGCGCCTCCGCGACCACCTGCCGAACGTGCTCGGCGTGCCGCTGCAGATCTTCGTCGGCACGTCGGGGGCGCTGATCCTGGTGACCGCGGCGGCCACCTCGATCGCGGGCTTCGGGCGCCTCGCCTATTCGCTCGGCGAGCATGGGCAGCTGCCGCGGGTGTTCGGACGGCTGAGCCGCCGCTCGGTCATCGCGCCCCAGTCGATCGTCGCCGCCTCGCTGATCTCGATGACGCTGCTGGTGGCGACGGCGGCGGCGCTCAAGCACCCGGTCTTCTTCCTCGCCAGCCTCTACAGCTTCGGCGTTCTGCTCGCCTTTACGGCGGCGCAGCTGGCCGTGATCAAGCTGCGCTTCAGCCACCCGGAGAAGCGCCGGCCTTACGTGGTGCCGCTGACCATCGGCCGGGTGCCGCTCCCGGCGGTCGTCGGCGCCTTCCTCACCGGGGTCGTCTGGGTGCTCGCGCTCGCGACGCACGCGGGCGCCCGCTACGGCGGCCCCGTCTGGCTGTTCGCCGGTCTGGTCCTTTACGTGCTCGTCCGCCGCTCGCGCGGAGAGGGCCTGCGCGAGCGCGTCGTCTCGGCCGACGAGCACCGGGACCTCACCGAAGCTCAGTACTCGAGCATCCTCGTCCCTCTGAAGCTCGGCCCGATCGGCGAGGAGATGGTCGCGACGGCGGTCAAGCTCGCCCAGGAGGCGGGCGCCTCGGTCTGGGCGCTGCATGTCGTCCGCGTGCCGATGGAGCGGGCGCTCGAGGACGCGCTGGCCGACGAGGAAGAGGGTGCTGCGGCCGCCCTGGCGGAGGCCCGGCTCCTCGGCGCGGATCACGGCGTCGAAGTCGAGGGGAAGACGGTTCGGGCCCGCTCGATCGGCGATGCAATCGTCAGCCAGGCGAAGGAGCTCGGCGTCGACCTGATCGTGCTCGGCTCGGCGCCGAAGTGGCGGCGCCAGTCGCGCTTCTTCTCCCCGACGGTGGAATACGTGCTCAAGAAGGCCCCCTGCGAGGTACTCGTGGTTGCCTTCCCGCAAGGGGTTTTGGAGGAGGAGGAAGAGCCTGTATATGCCTCTACATAAAAGAGGTCGTGAGCTATGGTGAGCGGGTGAAAGCATTGGTGATCGGCTGCGGCCGAGTGGGGTCGAACGTGGCACTTCAACTCGCCGAGGAGGGGTGGGAGGTGACCGCGGTCGACGAGAAGGAAGAGGCGCTGACGAGGCTCGGCGAGAACTGGCGCGGCGGCTTCGTGCTCGGCCACGGCATGGACGCCGACGTGCTCCGCGAGGCCGGAATCGAGGATGCCGACGCGGTCGTCGTCGCCACGAACGGGGACAACACGAACCTCGTCATCGCGCAGGTGGCGATGAAGCGGTTCGACAACCAGTGCGTCGTCGTCCGCATCCTCGACCCCGCGCGCGCCGACTTTTACCGCACGCTGGGTCTGCGCACGATCAGCCCGACGAAGACGGCGATCAGCGAGCTGCTGGACGCCGCGCGCGCCTGCGAGGTCAGGCCGCGCGAGACCGCGCCCACGGCATAGTAGTGCCTCATCCAGCAATACATGCCGGCTTCTGGCCCGCGATCACGCGGCGCCAGAGCCCACCCTCGCTCTTGCCAAGGCTGCCAGCCTTGGCCGCGAGCGATTGCGGCCTCTGGCTTGGTGCTCGCGACCCAGAAGCTCGACGGCATTACTGGAAGGGGCACGGATGTACGTCCTGATCGCAGGCGGCGGCAAGATCGGTGCCAACCTCGCCCGGAGCCTGCTGCGCGACGGCCACGGCCACGAGGTGACGTTGATCGAGCAGCGCCGAG
>Ga0066710_100005341_pt1 | contig 11679 bp, 12 predicted proteins | sample GraSoiAngelo_159_FD_79666 | JGI IMG/M metagenome (GOLD analysis project Ga0066710, IMG submission 79666) | Grasslands soil microbial communities from the Angelo Coastal Reserve, California, USA - 14_1009_16_40cm | ecosystem: Environmental > Terrestrial > Soil > Grasslands | place: USA... | reverse complement strand
GCGCGCGGTCCGGAGGTGCTGCAACGTCATGGGATTCGTGATTCAGTCCAAGACTTCACGCCTCTTCTTGACGAGGTCTTCGAAGGCATAGTGAGTCGGCTCTGTCTTGAGGAGCCAGCGTTGAATGGGCATGAGGCCGCCATTCTCCGACAGGGGAAGGGGGCTGTCAACCGTCCGAGTGGGGCGGATTTACAGTGTCGCGCAAAGGGGCTATCATCCCAGCTTGCGCTCCGTCCGACCCGCGACGAGCCCGCCGAAAGGAGCCCATGACCGAGCCGCGCCGGCAGAATCGGTTGGCCGGGGAAACCAGTCCCTACCTGCTGCAGCACGCCCACAATCCGGTGGACTGGTATCCCTGGGGGCGGGAAGCGCTGGATCGCGCCCGCCGGGAGGACAGGCCGATCCTCCTCTCCATCGGCTATTCCGCCTGCCACTGGTGTCACGTGATGGAGCGGGAGTCGTTCGAGGACGAGGAGACCGCCCGGGTGATGAACGAGCACTTCGTCTGCATCAAGGTGGACCGGGAGGAGCGTCCCGACGTCGACATGATCTACATGAACGCGGTCCAGATCATGACCGGATCCGGGGGATGGCCTCTCAATGTCTTCCTCGCGCCCGACCTGAAGCCCTTTTACGGCGGCACCTACTTCCCGCCGGCGGAGCGCCACGGGCTGCCCGCCTTCCGGGCGGTTCTGGATCGCGTGGCGCAGACCTATCGCGAAAAACGGGGCCGGGTGGCCTCCAGCGGTGACCAGATCGCCGGCTACATCGCTCAGATGTCGAAGGTCACCCCGTCCCGGGAGATGCTCACGGACGATCTCCTTCGCGCGGCCCTGCAGGAGCTCAAGACCAGCTTCGATCCCCGGGACGGCGGCTGGGGGCAGGCTCCCAAGTTCCCTCACGCCGCGGGGATTTCCCTCCTTCTCCGGATTCACCGGCGGCTGCACGATCCGGAGGCGCTCGCCATGGCGGTGCTGACCCTGGAGAAGATGGCGCGAGGCGGCATGTACGACCAGCTCGGCGGCGGGTTCCACCGCTATTCCACCGACGCCCGCTGGCTCGTGCCGCACTTCGAGAAGATGCTCTACGACAACGCGCTGTTGGTCGTCGCCTACCTGGAGGCGTTTCAGGCAACCGGGAAGGCGCTCTTCGCGCGCATCGCGCGGGAGTGCCTCGACTACGTCGGAAGGGAAATGACGTCGAAGGAGGGAGGGTTCTTCTCGGCCCAGGACGCCGACAGCGAGGGGGTCGAGGGGAAATTCTTCGTCTGGACCCCGGAGGAGATCGGGGCGGCGGCGGGGGAGGAGGCCGCGCGCGCTTTCTGCGCGTACTATGACGTGCGGCCCGGCGGCAACTGGGAAGGGCTCTCGATCCTCCATGTCCCTCGCGAGGCGGCGGAGGTGGCCCAGGAGCTCGGACTGGGGCTCGGGACGCTGGAGAGCCTTCTCTCCGAAGCGCGCTCGCGACTCCTGAAGCAGCGCGAGGGTCGTGTCCGCCCGGGACTCGACGACAAGATCCTCACTTCCTGGAACGGTCTGATGATCTCCGCGTTCGCCCGGGGCTTCCAGGTCATCGAGGAGCCGGCGCATCTCGAGGTCGCGCGAGGTGCGGCGAGGTTCCTCCTGAAGTCGTTGCGGGCGAATGAGGGCGGACTCCTGCGAACCTCCCGGGGAGGCGTGGCCAAGCTGGACGGCTGCCTGGACGATTACGCCTTCGTCACGGCGGGACTCATCGACCTTTACGAGACCGACTTCGATCCCCAATGGGTCCTCGAGGCGCGCGGTCTCGTGGATAGGATGCTGGATCGGTTCTGGAACGATGCGGACGGGGCGTTCTTCTTCACGGCGAAGAACCAAGAGGATCTGATCATCCGGTCCCAGACCGGCTACGACGGGGCGCTCCCTTCGGGGAACTCGGTCGCCGCCCTGGCGCTATACCGGCTGGCCCGGCTGACCGGCGAGGGGGGGTACGCCGAGAAGGCCACGGGAATTCTCCGCGCCTACCGCGATTCGGTGGTCGCCCTGCCGGCCGGCTTCAGCCAGATGCTCTGCGCCCTCGATTTCTACCTCGACAATCCCAAGGAAGTGGCGCTGGTCGGACTGCGGTCGGCTCCCGACACTTCCGCGCTCCTGCGGGCGATCCGGAAGCCGTTCGCGCCCAACAAGGTGGTGGCGTTTTCGGAAGAGAAGGGGAGCGGGGTGGAGGAGGCGGCCCGGGTGGTGCCCCTCCTTTCGGGGAAGACGACGGCGGCGGGGAAATCCGCCGCCTACGTCTGCGAAAACTTCCGCTGCAAGGCGCCGACTTCCGACCCGAAGGCGCTGGAGGCGGCCCTGGCGGGCGTCTAGGCGGAGCGAGGAAAGCGAGAGTGGCCACGCAGCGGACTGAATTCCCGGTCTCTACGGAACGGCAGGTCCAGGTGGTGAACGTGACGGAGAAGGTGGTCGAGGCCTGCGGTCAGATCGAGATTCGGGACGGGATCCTCCTCACCAGCCTCCGCCACACCACCTGCGCCCTGACGATCAATGAGGACGAGGCGGGGCTCCGCCACGACTTCGAGCGGCTCGGCGAGACCCTCCTGAACCCCTTCCGCGGAAAGGACGGCTACCGCCATGACCGGATCGACGACAACGCCCAGGCCCACCTGACTTCGATCCTCCTGGGCCACTCGGTCACGGTTCCCCTTTCCGGCGGCAAGCCGATCCTCGGCACCTGGCAGAGTCTCCTCCTGATCGAGATGGATGGCCCTCGAACCCGAAGCATCGATCTCACCGCCGTCGGCGACTGAGGGCGGTGCGAGCGCCGTGGCCGCGCGTCTCGACCCCGAAGATCAGGCTCTGATCTGCGCCGCGCCCAACTACGAGTGCCCGACCTGCCGCGCACGCGCTCTGGAGATCGGGATCAAGCACTCCACCACCCTCTGGTTCCGCTGCGCGTCCCCTTCCTGCCCCGACCGGGGCCGAAAGCGGAACCCGGAGGATCTGACCGAGATTCGCCCGCCGTGATTCTTCGTGGAACAGTATGTTTGACCGCAGGTCGCGAAGGGATTTGACTGTTGGGATCGAAAATTCTCTTGCTCAAAGGAGGCTGCCCATGAACCACCGAAAGCTGCTGTTCGTCCGATTCTCCCTGTTCATCGCCGGGCTCGCGGTCATTGGCCTGGCGGCCGCGACGCAGCAGGGGGAGGGAGCCAAGGCCTCGTGGAAGATCCGCGGACAGCTGGAAGAAGCCTGTAACTGCGACGCTGCATGTCCCTGCTGGTTCGACTCGAAGCCGACCCACATGAATTGCGGCGGCGGACAGGTCCTTTTCATCGAGAAAGGAACCTACGGCACCGTCCCCCTGGACGGCCTGGCGGTCGGCATGATGGGCCAGAGCCCGGACGGGAAGGGGATGATGGAGTCGTTCGGCCACTGGAACTTCGACTACTACTACATCGACGAGAAGGCGAACCCGGAGCAGCGTGAGGCGCTCAAGGCGATCGCAACAAAGGTCATGGCCGGCGGAGCCTCGCCGAAGGTCGAGTACCGAACGACCCCCATCAGCCGGACCATCGAGGGGAAAGAGCACAACATCTCGCTGGGTCAGTACGGGAGCTTTCACGGGCACCTGATTGAGGGAGGTCTCGGCGGATCCGTGACGATCACCAACCCGCCCGGGGCGGATCCGCTCCACAAGGAATACCAACAGGGGCAGACGACGAAGTTGGCCTATACCGACGCGGGACAGAACTGGAACGTCGAGCACTCGAACTACATGTTCGGCACCTTCGACCTGAACAGCGAGCAGTACGAGAAATACGCGGCGGGATTGGCCCAGAAGATGCAGATGAAGAAATAGACGGGGACAGCTAGTACTTCGCGAGGTCCAGAATGGCGCGGTGAATGTCCGGGATCTGGGGAAGGATGACTTCCTCGAGCTTGGGCTGATAGGCGACGAAGGTGTCGGCGGCGCCGACGCGGCGGACGGGACCATCCAGGTACTCGAACAGCCGGTCGCCGATGAGGGCTGCCATTTCGGCGCCGAAGCCGAACGTGAGACAGTCCTCGTGGACAACGAGGGCCTTGCCGGTCTTGCGGACGGAAGCCTCGACGGCGTCCCAGTCGAACGGGGAGAGGCTCCTCAGGTCGATGACCTCGACGCTCGTCCCGATCTCCTCCCGGACCTGCCTCGCGGCGCGCAGCGACCTCTCCACCGTGGCGCCGTAGGTGATCAACGACAGGTCGGTTCCCTCCTCCACCACCCGCGCCTTCCCGAACGGGATGCAGAATTCTGGGCCGGGGTAGGGGGACTTGTTGTAGGTCTGGCGATAAAGGTGCTTGTGCTCCATGAAAATGACCGGATCGTCGGAGCGAATGGCGGTCCGGAGGAGGCCGTTGGCGTCCAGCGCCGTCGCCGGCATCACGACCCGCAGCCCGGGGGTGTGGGTGAAGAAGACCTCTCCCGACTGGCTGTGATAGGGCGCTCCGCCGCCGAGGTAGCCGCCGGAGGCGACTCGAATGACGAGGGGGCAGGAGAAGCCGTTGTTGGAGCGCCAGCGGAGAAGCGACAGCTCGTCCCGAATCTGCATGAAGGCCGGCCAGATGTAGTCCATGAACTGGATCTCCACGACCGGCTTGAGTCCGCGAGTGGCCATCCCGATGGCGCGCCCGACGATGTTCGCCTCCGCCAGGGGAGAGTTGAAGACACGCTCCTTGCCGAACCGGCGCTGGAGGTTGTGGGTGACCTTGAACACGCCTCCCTTCCCCTTGACCTCGCCCAAGGCCTCCTCGCGAGTCGCGTCCGCCACGTCCTCTCCGAAGATGACGATCCGGGGATCCCGGGCCATCTCGTCCCGAAGGCAGGCGTTGAGAAGGTCCACCATCGTCTTCGGATCACCCTCGAGCCGGGGCTCCGTGGAGAACCGGGACGAGGTGGGGTCCACCTCGGACGAGTAGACGTATTGGGTGATCGTCTCGGGCCCCGGGATCGCCGCGGCGATCGCCTGCTCCGTCGCCTCATCCACCTCCCGCTCCACCGACTCCCGCATCTGCTGCAAGAAGGCCGGGTCGGCGATCTTCTCCTCGAGCAGAAGCTTCTCGTGCCGGACGATGGGGTCTCGCTTCGCCTCCTCCTGCCGCTCGCGCTCGGGTTTGTAGAGACGCTCATCGTCGGACAGAGAATGGGAATACGGACGGATGCAGTGGGCCTGGACCAGCGCCGGCCCCTCTCGCCGCCTCCGGAGATCGCCCACCACGTCGGAGAGGACGCGATGCGACTCCAGAGGATCGCAGCCGTCAATCTCCTCGTAACGCAAGTTCGGCCAGTTCTGCACCAGTCTCTTGATGGTCCCGCCGGCGGTCTGGACCTCCACCGGGACGGAGATGGCGTATTTGTTGTCCTCGATCAGGAAAAGCATCGGGAGCTTCAGGTTGCAGGCGGTGTTCAGAGCCTCCCAGAACTCCCCCTCGCTGGTGGAGCCTTCACCTCCCGACACGTAGGTGACCTCGTCCTTCTGGAAGCGGAAACCCCGCTCCTGGCACTCCTTCACGATGGCGATGTACCGCCCCGCCTGGGAGCAGCCGACCGACTGCAGGTACTGGGTCCCGGTGCAGGAGGACTTGGAGACGATGTTCAAGCGAGGATGGCCCCAATGGGAGGGCATCTGGCGGCCGCCCGAGTTGGGATCGTCGGCGGCCCCCAGCGCTTCCAGCATGATCTCCAGGGGCGTCATCCCGAGCTGGAGCATCAGGGCCATGTCCCGGTAGTAGGCGTAGAACCAGTCGTGCCCGGGCTTCAGGACCATTCCGGCGGCGGTGAGGACTGCCTCGTGCCCGGCGCCGGCGATCTGGAAGAAAATCTTGTTCTGCCGCTTGAGCTGGATCTGCTTGTCGTCGATCCGGCGGGAGAGGATCATGTTCCGGTAGATCGCGAGAAGGGTCTGCCGGTCGAGCCCCGGCTCCTTCACTTCGGTCCGCGCCCGCGCCTTGTTCTTCATCCTGCTTCCACTCCGCTCGAGGCTCACTCCACTCCGGAGATGACGCCGCCGAGCGCCTCTTCCGGTTGTGGCATCAGTTTCCCGCGGCTCGAGAGCGCCTCCTCGGCCGCGGTCTCGACCTCCCGGATCACGCGCGCCTCGACGGCTTCGAGGCTGGCATGAATCTTAGCATCCCGGTGCCTTTTTGTCCCGCCCTCCCGGAGCCAGTTTTCATAACAGCCGATCGGGTCCCGTTTTCCCCAGAGGGCGAACGTCCGCGCGGGGAAGAGACTCCGGGCTTCCTGCTCGTCGTGCGTGGCATGGCCTCCCATCCGGAAAGTGTGCGCGGTCAGGATCACCGGTCCTTTGCCCCTCCGGCAGAGCGCCGCCGCCTGCCGGGTGGCGGCGTAGACGTCGAGGACGTTGTTCCCGTCGCAGGCGAGTCCGGGAGTCCCGTAGGCCGAGGCCAGTTCTTCCAGGTCGCCGCGGTTGTGAGCCTCGAGCGCCGTCCCCAGAGCGACCCCGTTGTCCTGGAGGACGAGGAGCAGGGGGAGATGGAGCACCGCGGCCAGATTGTATCCCTCGTGGAACTCGGCGGTGTGGGTGGCGCCGTCGCCGACCCAGGTCAGCGCGACGCGATTTTCGCGGCGCATCTTGAAGGCGAGGGCCATGCCCGTGAAGACGGGGACGAGGGAAGCCACGAAAGAGATCGGGGGGATGACGCCGCGCTCCGGGTCGCCGGTGTGCAGGTCGCGGCCCCGGGTGATCTGGTCCCGGGTGCCCAGGTAGGCCTTGAGCATCTGCGCCACCGGCATCCCCATCTCGTGGCAGGCGCCGGCGTTGCGAATCATCGGCCCGACCAGATCCCCCGGGGCGAGCGCGTGGACGTTTCCCACGGTGACGGCTTCCTCGCCCGTCCCCAGCCAGGCTTTGGAGAGGACTCCCTGCCGGACCCAGCGCTTCAGGGCGATGTCGTGGAGGCGGGTGCGCAGGAGGCCCTCATAGAGCTTCAGGAGCGTCTCGGGGCCCAACGCGGCGACGATTCGCCGCCGCTCGGGATCGGCGTCCAGCGCGCGCCGAAAGGCGCGCGACACTTCCCGATCCGGCTTCCACCGGACGTACTCGGGGGGATCGAAGGCAGGGTATCGCTTCATCAGCCGCCCGGAACCCCGGGGCCGACCACGTGCGTCGAGACGAGCCGGCGGACCTCGTCGAAGTTTTCCACGGAGTCGATGACGAACCGGCGTCCCGACGCCAGATCCAGGAATAGGGCGCCCGGTTTCTCCTCCCTCGCGCCGTGACTCAGGGGGCGGTGGGCGCGCACCGAGACGACGTCACGCCAGGCGATCCGGCGGTCGACCCGGACTCCGAGCCGGGCGAGAAGCGGGTTGGCGTACCCGATTCCCTCGTCGTCAATCCGATACCGATCGCCCATGTTCAGGAGGCTCGCGCCGAGGGACAGGACGAAAAGCAGAGCCAGTGCGACGCCACCGAAGGAGAGCAGCCGCCCACCCGTGGCCAGGTGAGCGACCTACAGGGAGCCGAAGAGGAGGGTGCAGGCGACGCTGAGGAGGCGCATCCCCAGGGTCCTGCGAAAAATCCTCACCTCGCCTATCCCGGGGGCCATGAGAAGGCCCGGCCACCCAGCAGGTGGAAATGGACATGGAACACCGATTGGCCGGCGCTTGCCAGACAATTGGCCACCAGCCGGTATCCTTTCTCCCGCAGCCCCTTCTCGCCGGCGATTTTCGTGGCGACCAGCACCACGTGGCCGAGAAGCTGCTCCTCCTCGGCGGAGACTTCGTTGAGGGTGGAGAAGTGGGCCTTGGGGATGATGAGGGCGTGAACGGGGGCCTGAGGATTGATGTCCTCGAACGCCATCACCAGCCGGTCCTCATAGAGGAGAGTGGCGGAAATCTCTTTGTGGGCTATCTTGCAGAACAGGCAGTCCGCGACCATCTTCACCCCCTTCAGTGGATCCGCTCCACGGCGGCTCCCACCTTCCTGAGCTTCTCCTCGATCCGCTCATAGCCCCGATCTAAATGATACGCGCGATCGATGGTCGTCTCCCCATCGGCCACCAGCCCCGCCAGGATCAGGCAGGCCGAGGCCCGCAGGTCGGTGGCCATCACCTGGGCGCCCGTGAGGGGCGTTCCCCCCTGGACCACCGCCGAGTGCCCGTCGATGTCGATTTTCGCCCCCATCCGCCGGAGCTCGCCCGCGTGCATATAGCGGTTCTCGAAGATTGACTCGGTGATGAGGGAGGTTCCCTGGGCCTGGGTCATGAGGGCCATGTACTGGGCCTGGAGATCGGTGGGGAAGGCCGGGTAGGGTAGCGTCACCAGATTGCCTGCACGAATCGGGCCGCCGGGAAGGACTCGAATCGCCCGGTCCTCGATCGCCAGCCGGACCCCCACCTCCTTCAGCTTCTCCAGGACGGCGCCGAGGTGGTCGGGACGGCAATTCTCCACGCGGAGGTCGCCCCGCGTGATCGCCCCGGCCATTAGGAAGGTCCCCGTTTCGATCCGGTCCGGGACGACAGGATGGACGGCGCCGTGAAGCTTCTCCACCCCTTCGATGACGATCGCCTCGCCGCCGGCGCCCGAGATGCGAGCCCCCATCGCGCTGAGCAGCGCCGCCAGGTCTTCGATCTCCGGCTCCTGGGCGACGTTCCGTAGAACGGTGCGGCCCCGGGCGCGCGTGGCGGCCATCATGACGTTCTCCGTCCCGGTGACGGTCTTGGCGTCGAAGGTGATTTCGGCTCCGCGAAGGTCCCGTCCCGTCGCCACGATGTACCCATGCTCCACTTCGATCCGCGCCCCCAATTTTTGGAGGGCCGCAATGTGGAGATTGACGGGCCGCGCGCCGATGGCGCATCCGCCGGGCAGGGAGACGCGCGCCTCGCCGCACCGCGCCAGGAGCGGGCCCAGGACCAGGATGGACGCGCGCATGGTCTTCACCAGCTCGTAAGGCGCCTCGGGCGCGCGGATCTCCGGGACTTCCAGGATGAGGCGATGGTCTTTCAAGCGCGTGTCGGAGGCGCCCATCCGCTGGAGGACCCGGGCCATGGTGGTCACGTCCCGGACTTCGGGGGCGTTCTCGAGGGTCACCGGCTCGGAGGTGAGCAGGGAGGCGGCCATGGCGGGGAGGACGGCGTTCTTGGCGCCGCTCGCGACGAGAGTGCCTTCCAGGCGCCTGCCGCCTTTGACCCGGATCTTGTCCATCGGGATATGAACCTGCCTGATCGAATCGGGTGCGCCGGATTATAGGGAAGGGGATCGGCGCGGTCAAGGCAACCTCCCCGACTCAGCCGAGTTCGAGCGGGTGGCCCGCCTCCGCATCGCGGGGGACGGCTCCGCGAGCTTGCGCTCGCTCGCCTCGACTCCGTGCGCGACCCGCTGAAGATCGCGGGTGCCCGCGCACTTTCGTACGCCCCCGCGAACGGAGCGGGCCACCCGCCTGCCTTGACAGTCCCGCTGCGGGGAGTGAATAATTCGCGGTTGCCACGGCGCGGCAGGCGATGCGACGGTTCGTCAGGAGAGAAACCGGTGCCACTCTACGAGTACGAGTGCGGGGCGTGCGGCCATCGGTTCGAGAAGATCGTGAAGTACTCGGATCCCCCCGTCAAGAAGTGTCCGAAATGCAAGGGGACCGTCCGGAAGCTGGCTTCCGCCCCCGCGATCCAGTTCAAGGGAGCCGGTTGGTACATCACCGACTACGCGCGCAAGTCCACCCCGGGGAAGGACGAGAAAGAGGAGAAAGACGCGAAAGAGAAGAAAGCCGGGGAGGAAAAGCCTGCCAAGAAGGACGAGAAGGCCGCGCCCGCCTCGTCGGTCAAGCCTCCCAAGAAGAAGACCTCCGAGGACTGAAGGCGTCGGGTGCCGCGTCCGTCAGAGGGACAGAGACTTCAGATACTTCCGAAATTCGCTCCTCAGGTCCGGGCGCTTGAGGGCGAACTCGACGGTGGCCTTCAGAAACCCCAGCTTGCTCCCCGTGTCGAATCTCTTCCCCCGGAACTGGTAGGCGGCGATGGGCTGCCGCCGGAGAAGCGACCGGAGCCCGTTGGTGAGCTGGATCTCCCCGTTTCGGTCGGGCTTCGTTTTCTCCAGGTGCGCGAAGATCTGGGGCGTCAGGATGTACCGGCCGATGATGGCCAGGTCGGAAGGGGCCTCTTCCGGCGCGGGCTTCTCGACGAGGTTCGTCACCCGGTAGACTGAGTCCCGGGCCCGCCCGTCGTGGGCGATGATCCCGTAGTCGCGCGAGCGCTCCCGGGTGATCCTCTCCACCGCCAGGATGCTGCATCGTCTCCGGGCGAAGACCCGGACCATCTGTGCCATGACGGGAGTTCGCGCGTCGATGACGTCGTCCCCCAGCAGGACGGCGAAGGGCTCGTCCCCGACCAGATCGCGCGCGCAAAGGACCGCGTGGCCGAGACCCAGGGGCTCCTTCTGGCGGACGTAGGAGACCTGGATCATGTCCGAGATGGCGCGGACCAGCTTCAGGAGATCGCGCTTGCCCCTGTCGGCCAGAGTTCGCTCCAGCTCGAAGGAGACATCGAAGTGATCCTCGATGGCGTTCTTGCCCCGGCCGGTGACGATGATGATGTTCTCGATGCCCGACGCCACGGCCTCTTCGATCACGTACTGGATGACCGGCTTGTCGACCAGAGGGAGCATCTCCTTGGGCTGCGCTTTGGTCGCGGGAAGGAACCGGGTCCCGAGGCCGGCGGCGGGGAACACGGCCTTCCGGATGGACATGGAGTGTGACTCCAGGAGAATCACGAGCGCTGGGAAAGGCGCGCGATTATACCACTCCCGTTTTTCGGGAGGGGAGAAGGGCGGCTCCGCATTGACTCCCCTCGCGCCCATCCGATAGACTCCATCCCCTTCGCGTGATCGCGCCGACTCTGCCCGCGGGACAAAGCCCATGCTGGATGTCAACCGAATCCGGGATCACCCGGAAGAGCTTGAGGCGGCCCTCAGGAACCGTGGAGTCACCGCGGACCTCTCGGAGTTCCGGCGGCTCGACGGGGCGCGCCGCTCCCTCCTCAAGTCGACGGAGGATCTCCGCGCCCGGCGCAACCGGGCCTCGGAGGAGATCGCGCGTCTCAAGAAGGAGAAGAATGACGCCTCGGCCCTAATCGAAGAGATGAAGACCGTCGGGCGGGAAATCGCGGAGGCCGAAACGCGACTGGGCGGGATCGAGGAGTCGCTTCGCACGCTCTTGCTCACCCTTCCCAACATCCCTCATGCCAGCGTCCCGGTGGGAGCGGACGCCTCGAGCAACCAGGAGATCCGGGTCTGGGGCGAGCGCCCTGTGTTCGATTTCCGGCCGCGCCCGCATGACGAGGTGGGGACGCGCCTGGGGATCCTGGACTTCGAGCGCGCCGCAAAGGTCGCGGGGGCCCGCTTCTCCCTCTCCACCGGCGCGGGAGCGCGCCTTGAGCGGGCCCTTATCAATTTCATGCTGGACTGGCACACCGGCCGCGGCTACACCGAGCTGTGGCCGCCCTACCTGGTCAAGCGCGAGTCGATGATCGGCACGGGCCAGCTGCCCAAGTTCGAGGAGGACGCCTTCCGCACCGAGCCGGACGATCTCTTCCTGGTGCCAACCGCCGAGGTGCCCGTCACCAACATGTACCGCGATGAGATCCTCGAGCCCGGTACGCTCCCGCGCCGCTTCGTAGCCTATACCGCCTGCTTCCGCCGCGAAGCGGGCGCAGCCGG
>Ga0066710_100005340_pt1 | contig 11681 bp, 6 predicted proteins | sample GraSoiAngelo_159_FD_79666 | JGI IMG/M metagenome (GOLD analysis project Ga0066710, IMG submission 79666) | Grasslands soil microbial communities from the Angelo Coastal Reserve, California, USA - 14_1009_16_40cm | ecosystem: Environmental > Terrestrial > Soil > Grasslands | place: USA... | reverse complement strand
GTCAACGTGCTGCCGGTGGGTTTCCTGGCGATCGCCGGATTCGTGGTGGTGATGGGGCACACGGTATGGCGCTACGAACTCGCGGAAGTCACCGCCAGTCTTGCGGCTACGCGCATCCTGGAGACCACCCACGGCCACATTGTGCTCACGGACGTCGGCGGGCGCATCCGAGTGATCAGCGATGCCGCCTCCGACCTTCTGGGATACAGCGAGGAGGAGCTGATCGGAAAACCGATGACGTTGATCTCCACCGACGTGGCTTACCTTCCGCCGGAAGGATCGCGCGAAGCAGTGTGGCTGACGCGAAATGGCGAGGCGATCAACGTGAATGTCTCTGCGACTCCGATCACGGACGGCCGCGGCCGCGCTATTGGAAGTCTGTACAACGCTGAAGACATCAGCCGTAGAAAGAAAGACGACGCACTGCGCGAAAGCGAATCGCGATACCGCACCCTCATCGAGAACATGAACGAAGGAGTGATGCTCGTGAACCGCGAAGGCGTCATCCAATTCGTGAATCAGCGCATGGCACAGATGCTCGGCTACCTGGCGACCGAGCTGGTGGGAAAGGCAGCGAATTCCTTCGTCGACAGCACGGCCCGCCGCGAGGGAGAGCGGGCAATCCAACTCCGGACACTGCGGGGACGCGATCTGTGGGTCGAAGTCAGCGAAGCGCAACAACTGGATGCCAAAGGAAGTGTGATCGGCACCATCCGCGTGCACACCGACATCACCGAAAAGCGGCGTGCGGAGGTTGCGCTTCGCGAGAGCGAGGCGCGTTATCGGCTGCTCGCGGAGCACGCGACCGATATGATCTCGAGGCACACACCGGACGGCAGATTTCTGTATGCCTCGCCGGCCTCGCGCGGCCTCCTCGGGTACGGGCCGGAAGAGTTAGTCGGCACCAAATCGGCCGACATGATTCATCCCGACGATCGACCGCCACTCGACCGATTTCGTTCGACCGTCCTCACGAGTGCAACGGCGGCGTCACTCACTTACCGGATGCGACGAAAAGACGGCACATACGTGTGGGTTGAAACCACGTGGCGGCCGATTCGGCACCAAGTCTCCGGTCCGGTGACGGAGCTGGTGGCGGTCTCACGCGACATCTCCGAGCGCAAGCGCGCCGAACAGCAGATTGAGTATCAGGCCTACCACGATGTGGTCACCGGCTTACCGAATCGTACGCTGGTACAGGATCGATTCGCGGTCGCTCAGGCGCACGCAAAAAGGCTGCACACGCGCGGCCTTCCCTCTTTCCTGGCTGTGCTGTTCATCGATCTCGATCGATTCGAATCCCTCAGCGCAACGCTCGGCCACAATCGAGTGGACTGGCTGCTGCAAGTGATCGGACAACGTTTTCGCGAAGCATTGCGCGCCGAGGACACGGTGGCGCGGCAGGGGAACGAGCAGTTCATCGTGTTGCTGCCGCATCTCGATGATGGGCAACAAGCGGGGATCGTCGCCGCAAAAATTCTCGCTGCGCTCGATGGTCCGGTGCGCGTCGGCAACGAGGACCTCTACGTGACCGCCAGTATCGGCATCTCGATTTGTCCCAACGATGGAGAGAGCTTCGACGATTTGGTGCGCAACGCCGATCTGGCCATGTACCGCGCCAGGCAGTCTTCGCCGAATTCGTATCAGTTCAGTTCACTGGTGGATGATGTCGGCGCGCATCGGAGCTAGCTTCGCGATCAACTCATTCTGCAGCTCGATCGGGATGCGCTGCGTCGCCATGGCGTCCTGAAGATCTTCCACCAGCGCGTTGAATTGCGTTTCGGTGAGATGCAATCCTTGATGCGTCGTCTTCATGTCGCGGCCGGTGTACGTGCATCCGCCGCCGGTGATGTTGCAGAACTGCTCGATGATCAGCTTACGGAACTTTGGAATGTCCGATTTGGCGAATGTCGGCGCCACGCGCGTGTCATCCGCGAATCTGGCGATGAAGCTGTCCACGATTGCCGTTAGAACAGGTGTGCCGCCGATGCGATCGTATAGCGACCGCTGATGCGCGCACGCACTGACCGCGATCACCAGGAACAGGATCATCCACTTTGTGCGCATGTTCGTGTCTCCTCAAAAACTGCCTTGAAATGAGAGAAACAAGCCGGATTGATGCGGCAGAGTAGCGATGGTTCCCAGTTGCGCCACCGCCATCACGAATCCGACGTTCTTGTTCGGAAAATAGGCGATAAAGAAATCGCTCCAGTTGTCCTCGCGAGAAAATGCCAATCGGTCGGGCTTGACGCGATACTCGCCACCCATGGCCACCGAGTTGTTGAGCAGAATGGCCGCCGATGCTTCGGGAACGAGCTTGTATCCGCTGTCGTTGGCGGTACCGAACCCGAGAAGTCCCATCTGGTTGGCCTTGGTCGCGCGCAGCGTGCCGTTGAGAAGGACATGATGTCCGCCGGCGGCGGCGAGAAAGACTTTGGTCGCGGCAACATAGACGTCGACACCGTCTTTGTCCTTCGCGCCCACAAGCTTCGGAATGGCGAAATCGAGGTTGCGTTTGTACTGCAGTCCGACTGCGATCTGCGGCTCGCGGGTGTAGACCGCGTCGCCGAGGATCCTGAATTTGACGCCGAAAACCTGCTGGCGAAGCTCAGCTCCCGGTAGTTTGAGAGCTTCGGCCAAGGTACCGAGGTGCAATCGCTGTTCGGCGGCCGAAAACTCGACGCGATTGTGCAACGTGAATGTGCCGCCGGCAGCCCAAAGCGAGTAGTCGCCTGTGTTGACGTAGGTCAGAAAGCCGGTGCCGCCGACTTGATCCTCAGTCGCATAACCCGAGAGGACCGCCCATGGCACGATGCCTCCGCCCGCTGTTCCTTCAACCTGAGTCAAACCGCCGGTAGCCAGGAGACGGGAATCGGCCCCAAAGAGATTCGCTGTGACTGCGAAGGCCAAAAGAAGGACGAACCCTGACGCACGCTTCATACTCCCTCCAACTTTAAGGTCGGGATTCCCCAACGCGATTCTGCAATCCATCGGACGAATTTGTCCGCCGGAAGAGGTGGACTCATGTAGTAGCCCTGGCCCATATCGCAGCCAAGACGTTTCAGGATATCGAGCGATTCAATCGTTTCCACGCCCTCAGCGATGACGGTCAATCCCATGTTGTGACCCAGCTCGATGGTCGACCGGACAATGACGGCGTCGTCGGTCGACTGCGAAGTCAGATTGATGACGAACGATTTGTCGATCTTCAATTCGTCGACCGGAAGGCGCTTGAGGTGCGCAAGCGAAGAGTAGCCGGTGCCGAAATCATCGACCGAAAGTCGGATGCCGCGCGCTTTCAACTCGCGAAGGATCTTCAGTGCGTGCGCGGGATCGCGCATGATGGCGCTTTCGGTGATCTCCAGGACCAGATTGGATGCCGGGAGTCCGACCTCGGCCAGGAGGCCGCTGATGTAAATCGGCAGCTCCGAGTCGAAGAGATCGAGTACCGAAAGATTGACGGCCACCGTCAGCGGCATTCCGCGACGCATCCATTCGCTACATTCGGCGGTTGCGTTTCGCAGCACCCATTTCGTCAGCGCTCCGATGGTTCCCGACTGTTCCGCGAGCGGGATGAATTCGTCGGGATTCATCCGGCCGTGGGTTGGATGATTCCAGCGCACCAGAGCTTCGGCGTACGCAACGCGTCCGGTGCGCATGTCGATGCTGGGCTGATAGTGAAGCTGCAGCTCGTCGCGCTGAATGGCCTGCCGCAGCTCCGACAGCAATGACAGACGACGCACACTGTGTTCGTCACGGCCCGCTTCGTAGAGCGCGATGGCAGTGTGATTCTTCTTCGCTTCGTACATTGCGATGTCGGCGCGTTTCATCAGGCTGCCGGCGTCGTCGGCGTGAAGCGGGAAGATCGCGATACCCATGCTGGCATCCACGTCGATCGAGACGCCGCCAAGAATGAACGCCGGGTCGAGCGAGGCTCCGATGCGGCGCGCGACGTCGACGGCATGATCGGGTTCACGCGCGTTGAAGCTGACGCCAAACTCGTCGCCTCCCAACCGCGCTACCGTGTCGCTTTCGCGAAGCGACTGTGTAAGCCTTCTGCCGATCTCGGTCAGGAGCTGATCGCCGAACTGATGACCGAGTGTGTCGTTGATCTCTTTGAAACGGTCGAGGTCCATCATGATGATGCCGACGGAATCGCCGCTGCGGCGCGCTGCCGCGATGGCATGATCGAGGCGGTCGAGGAACAACGTGCGATTGGGCAATCCCGTCAAGCCATCGTGCGTCGCCTGGTGAATGATCTGATCTTCGCGCTCGGCGATACCGGTGCGCATCCGGTTGAATGCCGTGGCAAGCTGGCCGATCTCATCATCCTGTTCGATTTCGACCGCCGCCGAGTAGTCGCCTCTCTCGATCCGCTCTGCGTTCTCCGCCAGACGGTGCAGGGGCCGGATGACGCCTTGAGCGAAGAACATGGTCACCACAATGGCCAGGACGACTGCCAGCGTCGAGAAGACGACGATCTGCAGCTCGAGCGTGCGATACGGACGCCGCGCTTCTTCCAGCGACCGTTGGATCACAGTTGTGATGCGCGACCGATCGCCTGTTCTCAGTCGCTCGATCAAAGTCTCGTACGGCGCGCCGCCCAGCTTGAGACTGATCTCTTCGGCGTCTGCCGTCTCACGCGTCCGGCCGAACAGGCGGAGCAAATCCGGCTGCAATTTCGGTTGCAACGTGGAGATCAGAAGAGGCCGCGAAGCGTCCCCTCCTGCCGACAGCGAAATGTCCAGCCCTGTCACTCTTTGAAATTCGCGAAGGACGTTCTCGTCGATCTGGAATCCCATGCAAACCCAGGCGAGGGCCCGAGGCGCGAGCACCGGCACGATCACTAACTGATAAGGGCGGCCGTCGAGAGAGGCGATCGACGAAACCTCCCCCATCTGTTCGGCAGTGGCGATGAGGCTCGGGAAAGGAAACTTTTTGCCGACGAGACTCTTCTGCACAGTGTCGGCGGTCACCACGCCATTCAGCCCGACCAGAAAGACCGCGTCGGCATCGATCCGTGAGCCATGGTTGCCGAGCACTGAGGTGATGGTCGGCCGGTCCCGGGAGGCAATCGCCTCGCGAAAGCCAAAGTCCCCCGCCAGAACGCGCACGCTGTCGGACAACTGCCTGCCGCGGTTTGCGAGAATCCGTTCGAACACGCGACTTCCGACCCGGAGCTCTAGGGTGAGATTTCTCTGCAGCGAATGCGATCCCGCAAAGTGGATCGCTGCCAGAGTCACCGTCTGCAAAAGAATCAAGACTCCTATCAGAAGATAGAGGAGCTTGGCCTGGAAGCTACGGCCGGCCATTCCCGTATTTCTTGAACTTGTCTTCGAGCTTGTTCAGCGGAGCGCTCGTCAACGCCGCGGGAGCGGCCGTCACGCTGAACGTCAGGTCCAATCGTTCGCTTTCACTGACCGTCACGTTTTGGCTGGGCGGCTCATGGGCCATGTCGGGATGCCAGACGTGGACCGTGTACTTGCCCGGTTGCAGACTTCGAATCTCGACGCGGCCGGACTCTTCGCTCTTTTCGAAGAACGGCGTCTCCAAAATCACGATGTAGCCGTTCATTTTGTCGTGAATATTGCAGCCGAGTGTCACGACGCCCGGAGTCGTGAAGACAATGGGATTCGCCGGAGTCCCTTTGTATAGCGGAAGCTGAAACGTCTTGGCCGGTGAAAATGAGTAGACCTGATGCTGGATGTCGTCACTGTTGGGGAACTTCACGGCCGTACCGACCTGGACCGGCAGCACGTGCGGTACGAAGGTTTTGTCTTTCTGGTCCATCACTGCCAGCCGGCTTGACGCCGCCATTTCCTTCCCGTCAGGCACTGCGTAGACCACCGCGTTCGGCAATGGCGCTCCCTGCGGATCGCGCACCTCGACCACGATCGAAGCTGCCGACAGCGGGATCGCAAGTGACGTCAAGAGCGTCAGGGCAAAGACAAACCGACCGAGGCGCATTACGTAATTTTACGGGGAAACCCGATTGGATAGCATCAATGGTACGCACGAAAGCGCGCGTGACCGGCATCACCAATCCCGTCCAAACAGAGTCACTGCTTGCCTGCCGCGCGTCGTCGCGGCACGAGATCGCGGCGCAGGCCCCACGCGATCGCGCCCTCGATGTGTTTCTGAAACCATTCCGTGGTCCAGACATCGGTGCGGTGGCCGAGGGCGGTGTAGAAGACGCGGCCCTGACCGTAGTCGCGGGTCCAGGCCAGCGGAAAAAATCCGTCGGCGCCGTCTTCGGGACTTGTTCGCAACGAAAGCAGCATCGTCACGCGGCTGCGATCGAAGTTCTTGAAGATGTAGTACTCCTCGAACAAATCGTGCGACGGCCCTAGGGATGCGGTCGCGGGATTTGTGGCGCTGTCGACAAAGATGGTTCGCGCGGTCTGGTCAGGATGGTGATCGAACTCTCCGCCAAGCATCTCGATGTACGCCGGCCATTCGTGCCATGTGTCGGACGCGCTGTGCACGCCGATGAACGATCCGCCGTTCGCGATCCAGGCGAGTAGAGACTCGCGCAACGGCACCGGCAGATCACCGGTGGTGTTTACGAACATCACCGCCTTCGCGCTTTGAAGTGCGGCCGGCGACAGTCCGATCGCAAGCTCGGATTCGTCGCGGACGAAATTGATTTCGAAGCCGAGCCGCGGAGCGATATCGGCAATGACACGCTCGGCGGTCGGGATCGAATCGTGACGAAATCCTTCCGTCACGGTGACGACGATGATTCGGTCGGCAGCGAACGCTGGAAAAGACAAGAAGAGCAGTGCGAGAACCGCCGCCCGGCCCAGTTGGGATGAAGGGATGTTGGGATGTCGGGTGCGACCACCTAACATTCCAACATCCTAACCGGGAGGGCGGACCGGGGGTTATTACCGTTTCGGTTCGAGTTGACTCAGCTGGTCGGCGTCGAAGTCGTAGTTTCGGCCGCGGACCCACGATCCCGACAGCTCGATGTAATCGCCGACGCGAATGTCATCGACGCGCCGATCGCGCGGCGGAAGCAGCGCGGTCGTTCTTCGATTCGAGCGATCCTCGATGATGATCACCGTTCCGGTGTGAAGATCGATGCTCTCCACGGTTCCCGCTACGACACTGCCTTCATTTCTGTAATCGTCTCTGTAATCGTCGCGGTAGTAGCGCGAACCAGCGTACGCCGGCGGCGGATATCCGTAATACGGCCAGCCGTAAACGCTGTAGTAGCCGAGTGGATCATAGAAAGCGTTGAAGCCGATGAAGAGGCCGAGGCGAAAACGGAATGGATCGTAAAAACGGTACGGGACGAAGAATGGATAACCCCAACCGCCCAGATAGACACGGTAGCCGCCGCGATACGGCACGACGCGGTCAATTCTTCCGCGTCCGTAGAATCGGCTGCCGCTGTTGTAGAACGATCCACCGCGATTGTAGAAAGATCCGCCACGATACGTCGGGGCGACGCGGCCGCCGCGGCCGTAGTAATTCGATGGACCGCGCGGCGCGACGCTGCGGCCCGCGTATGGAGCCCGCGGCGCGACACGCGGTGCCGACGGCATTCGCAGCGCGCTGCGACCGAATCCTGACGAGAAGTGTGGCCGTGAAACGATGCCGCGGCCGAACGACGGATGCGACGACGGATGCGACGATCCTCCACCTCGCGTCCCCCCCAGATGACGGGCTTCCGCAAAAGAGGACGTTCCGACGAAAATCGCGAGAGCGAATGTTCCCGCCAGTTGCAGTGTTAAGTCCTTGGTTTTCTGCATCTCGGCTCCTCGGTTGTTATCAAATCGAGTTCAGCCTATCGCAATCGACAGACCAACGGTTGCGTTCGTTGATGAAACAAATGTGTAAGCGATAATTACACCGCCTGATGACCCTCGATCACTTTCATCCTGTCATCTCTCGCTGGTTTTCAGAAACTCTCGGCGAGCCGACCTCCGCGCAGAAGCAGGGTTGGGCGGCGATCCGGGAAGGGCGTCACACGCTCATTGCCGCGCCAACCGGCTCCGGTAAAACCCTGGCGGCATTCCTGTCCGCGCTCAACGATCTGTTCGAAGAAAGCCTTCGCGGTCCGCTGCCCGACGAAGTTCGCGTCGTGTACATCTCGCCGCTGAAGGCGCTCAGCGCCGACATCCATAAGAATCTCGCAGAGCCGCGCAAGGGGATCCGGCGCATTGCCGAGGAAATGGGATTGGGCACGCCGCGAATCACGGCCGCCGTTCGCACCGGCGATACGACGCAAAGTGAACGCGCGGCGATGCTCCGAACACCGCCGCACATTCTCGTCACGACGCCCGAGTCGCTCTACCTTCTCCTGACAGCGGAACGGAGCCGCGAAATGCTGCGCACCGCGCGCACGGTCATCGTCGATGAGATCCACGCCGTCATCGGAACGCGCCGCGGCGCACATCTCGCGCTGACGCTTGAGCGTCTACAGCACGTAGCTTCGGCGCCTCTACACCGTGTAGGACTTTCGGCGACTCAGAATCCGATCGAGGACGTCGCGAAGTATCTGGTCGGATGTGGGACGGGCTTCAGCCCGTCGATCATCGATGAAGGCCATCGACGTGCGATGGACCTCGCGCTCGAGATCCCTCGCTCGCCGCTCGAAACCGTGATGTCCCACGAGGTGTGGACCGAGTACTACGACCGGCTCACGGAGCTGATCGCTCAACATCGTACGACGCTCGTCTTCGTGAACACTCGGCGGATGGCCGAACGCGTCGCGCGTCATCTCTCCGAGCGCCTCGGCGACGAAGTCGTCACGGCGCATCACGGAAGTCTGTCGAAGGAAAAACGGCTCGATGCCGAAGGTCGATTGAAGTCGGGGCATCTCAAAGCGCTCGTCGCGACTGCGTCGTTGGAGCTCGGCATCGACATCGGCCACGTCGATCTGGTCTGTCAGGTCGGATCGCCGAATCGCATCGCGACGTTTCTGCAGCGCGTCGGCCGGTCCGGCCACACGGTCTCCGGCACGCCGAAAGGACGATTGTTTCCGGTCTCTCGCGATGATCTCGTCGAATGCGCCGCGCTGCTGCGCTCCGTCAGACGCGGCGAGCTCGATCGAATCTTCATGTACGATGCGCCGCTCGACGTTCTCGCGCAGCAGATCGTTGCGGAATCGTCGTGCCAGGACTATTCGGAAGACGATCTCTTCGCTCTCACGCATCGCGCATGGCCGTATCGCGATCTGAAGCGCGAAGACTTCAGCGCCGTTCTGAAGATGGTCGCGGAAGGCTTCGACACCAAACGCGGCCGGCGCGCGGCGCTCGTGCATCGCGACGAAGTGAACAGTAAAGTCCGCGGACGGCGCGGATCGCGATTGCTCGCCATCACATCCGGCGGCGCGATCCCGGAAGTCGCCGACTATCGCGTGCTCCTCGAGCCGCACGACACATTCATCGGAACGCTCAATGAAGACTTCGCAATCGAGAGCGCAGCCGGCGACATCTTCCAGCTCGGCAACGCGTCGTGGCAGATTCTGAAAGTCGGCAGCGGCACGGTTCGCGTTGCCGACGCCAAAGGCGCACCGCCGACGCTTCCGTTCTGGCTCGGCGAGGCGCCCGCGCGGAGTGACGAGCTATCACGCTCACTCAGCGATTTCAGAAAAGATGTGTGCAGCGGCGGGCTTCAGCCCGCCGACATCGAGGGCATCCCCGAATCTGCTGCCAACGAGATCGTTACCTACCTCACCGCCGCCCGCGCCGCCCTCGGCGTCATCCCGACACAGGACACGATCGTCGTCGAGCGTTTCTTCGACGAGTCGGGCGGCATGCAGCTCGTCCTGCATGCGCCCTTCGGAAGCCGCATCAATCGGGCCTGGGGGCTGGCGCTCCGCAAGCGCTTCTGCCGTCAATTCAATTTCGAGCTGCAGGCCGCCGCGACGGAAGACGCCATCCTGCTCTCGCTCGGACCGCAACACTCATTTCCACTCGCCGATGTCTTTCGCTATCTGCATCCCGCAACCGCGCGCGACGTCCTCATACAGGCGTTCCTCGATGCTCCTGTGTTTCAAACGCGATGGCGCTGGAACAGCACGATCTCGCTGGCGATCCCGCGCAATCGCGCTGGAAAAAAAGTTGCGCCGCAACTCCAGCGCGCGATGGCCGACGACCTGATGGCGGCAGTTTTTCCGGACGCGGCCGCATGCCAGGAAAACATCCAGGGCGATCGCGAGCTACCCGATCACCCGCTCATCAATCAGACCGTTCGCGACTGCCTCGAGGAGGCGATGGACTTCGAAGGACTCGCCCGCGTCCTCGGCCGCATCCATCGCGGAGAGATCGAATGCATCGCTCGCGACACCGTCGAGCCATCGCCGCTGTCGCACGACATCCTCAACTCCGCGCCCTTCTCGTTTCTCGATGATGCACCGCTCGAGGAGCGCCGCACACAGATGGTGTCGACAGGGCGTTCGGGAATGCTCGACGAGACTGCGATCCAGCGCGTGCGCGACGAAGAGCGTCCTGATCCACGCGACGCCGACGAGCTGCACGACGCGCTGCTGACCGCCGGCTATCTGCACGATGACGAGATCTCGCGCGAGATGATGGACATTCTCGTCGCCGCCCGCCGCGCGGGGTGTATCGACGGACTGTGGGTCGCGGCGGAGCGGCTACCGGAATTCCTCACCGTTCATCCGCAGACCGTCAACTTCAGCGCGCCGCCGTCGCGAGTTCGCACATGGACGCGCGAGGAAGCGATCGTGGAGCTGCTCCGCGGCAGGCTCTCCATTGTCGGTCCCACCACGGCGCGAGCGCTCGCCGAATCGCTGCGCGTCAGCGAATCAGATGCGAACACCGCACTGCTCACACTCGAATCCGAGGGCGCGATTCTGCGCGGAACGTTCGAAGGTCCCAATGAATGGTGCGATCGACGGCTGCTGGCGCGTATCCATCGCTACACGCTGAACCGCCTGCGCGCCGAGATCGAGCCCGTCAGCGTCGCAGACTTCACGCGCTTCCTTTTCTCGTGGCAGCACCTGACGCAGAAGCTGACCGGAGTCGACGGACTGCGCACGATTCTGAATCAGCTCGAAGGCTACGAAGTGGCGGTCAACTCGTGGGAAAAATTCATTCTGCCCATGCGCATGGATCACTACGATCCGTCGCTTCTCGACACGCTCTGCCTCGCCGGCGAAATCGGATGGGCAAAATTGTCGAGCGGCATTGCGCTTTTCCCGCGCGAGCACGCCGACTCCTGGCTTCGTGATGTTGTGGCACCGACACTCTTGTCGGTCCGTGCTCAGGAAATCCTCGACACCCTTCGCGCTCGCGGCGCGTCATTCCTCAAACGCGACGAAGCGCTCGACGAACTCATCGAAGCGGGCCTGGTGACCTCCGATGGTTTCGCGGGCCGCCACGGCCGTTGGTCGCTGTGTAGCGGCGGGCTTCAGCCCGCCGAAATCGTCGAGATCCACGCCTGGGCCCTCCTTCGTCGCTACGGCGTTGTCTTCCGCCGCATGCTGACGCGCGAAACAGTCTCGCCCTGGCGCGATCTGACTCGCGTGTATCGCCGCCTCGAAGCTCGCGGCGAGATTCGCGGCGGACGCTTCGTCACCGGAATGTCGGGCGAACAATTCGCGCTGCCGGAGGCGGTCGATCGATTGCGTGAGGTGCGGCGGGAAGGTCCGGACGGACGCCTGGTCGTCATCAATGCATGCGATCCATTGAATCTGGCGGGCATTC
>Ga0066710_100005339_pt1 | contig 11681 bp, 5 predicted proteins | sample GraSoiAngelo_159_FD_79666 | JGI IMG/M metagenome (GOLD analysis project Ga0066710, IMG submission 79666) | Grasslands soil microbial communities from the Angelo Coastal Reserve, California, USA - 14_1009_16_40cm | ecosystem: Environmental > Terrestrial > Soil > Grasslands | place: USA... | reverse complement strand
GGACCCCGGCTCGCTCGCGGCACTGACCGGAGCGTAGCCAACATTCGTCGTGGCTTGTTCGACTGACATGATCAAATCCTCAATCTCAGCGGTGGACGCGTCGCGTGGCGGGCGACGATCAGCCAGCTTAGGCCGCTCTGCGGGTGGAACTCCTGGTGCCGAGCAGCATGCGAAGGGCCGCCTGAAGCTGTTCGGGTGTAAACGGTTTATGAAGAAATACAGTCGCGCCCGCTGAGAAGCTGTCCGAGAGGAGCCTGATGTCCGGCTCGGCTGTAATCAGCATTACCGGGATGCGCTTCAGGCGTTTTTCCGTTCTCATGTAGCGAATCAGCTCAATTCCTTCCAGATAGGGCATCGACATATCCAGGATCGCAGCTTTGAAATCCGCGTCCACCTTCATCAAGTGACAGGCCTCGCGCCCGTCGCCCACCGTTACGGGTATGTAACCCAGTTGTTTGACGACCGTGGCTACCAGATGCCTGATAATAGGGTCGTCGTCAGCGATCAAAATGCGATTGGTTTGTGGCGTGATTGTCGTTAACATCGCTTTTCGTCCTTTCATTTTTCAAGCGGCTACAGGCTCAAGATTTTCGTGCAGGAATTGCCGGACGCGATCGAATTCGCGGTTGATATCAGTCAGCAGAGTCGCGGCGTCCGCCAGCCGGTGCTCGCGACCTCGCCGCGCCATTTCGCGCAACGGTTCGACCACTGCCATCATGCCGCAATTTGCGCTGGTGCCGATGCAGTTGTGCGCTATGAAATCAACCTCCCTGGCATTCTGCCGGGCAATCGCGATTTCAAGTTTTGCCAGGTTCTTCACCATCTGATCCAGATAGACTGCGATGATCTCCGATCGTTCTTCCGGATCGTCGCCCATTACCTGAATGAGTCTTTCCAGATCGACCGGAGCCTTTCCATTCCCATGACCATTGTTTCCGTTCTGGCTGGCTTCTGAAAATAATTTCGTCAGCACCGTTCCCAGCTCCTCGGGCTTAACCGGCTTGGAAACGTAATCATCCATTCCGGCCGCGATGCACTTCGCGCGATCGCCTTCCAGAGCATTCGCCGTCATGGCCACAATCCAAGTATGTTTCGCGGCGCCTTCGCGGCGGCGAATTTGGCCGGTGGCTTCATAGCCGTCCATCTCGGGCATCTGGCAATCCATCAGCACCAGGTCGTAGGGAATCCTCTCAAGCGCCTCGACCGCCTCGCGCCCATTGGCCACGGCATCGGCCCGGTAGCCCAACCTTTGCAACTGGCGCAACGCGACTTTCTGGTTCACGATGTTGTCTTCCGCCAGCAGCAGAAGCTTGTTTGAAATCATCTTTGTCTCTTTCAAGGTGTGTTTGGTGAGTAACTGCGACGGACGAGGGCCGTTCCTGCGTTTAGCAGTCGCGGCGCCAACCACATTCGCCAGACAATCAAACAACTGTGACTGCCGCACAGGTTTCGTGAGGTAGGCCGCGATCCCGGCTTCGCGAGCCGCCGCGCCATCACCGCGCTCTCTGAACGAAGTCAACAACACAAGATTCACGCCGGCTGTTTTTGGATCGGACTTAACAGCGCGGGCCAGCTCGAAACCATCCATGCCCGGCATCATCAAATCCAATACGGCCAGATCGAAAGGCTGGTTGCGGGCCGCGGCTTCGCGCAGCAACTCAAGGGCAGCCGTTCCTGAATCGGATTCCTCATGAATCATTCCCCAGGAGCCAAGCTGGTGCTTCAGAATTTTTCGATTCGTCGCGTTGTCATCGACAATCAGAACGCGCAGCTTGTCCAGACTAATGAGCGGCGGCGCCACAATGGCTGGGGCGGGCTGTTTTTCGAACCTGGCGGTAAACCAGAAAGTCGAGCCTTTTCCTTCCACGCTCTGCACACCGATCTGCCCACCCATCATCTCGACCAGTTGTTTCGAAATCGCGAGACCCAAACCAGTTCCGCCATACTTACGCGTGTTTGAGCCGTCGGCCTGAGTAAACGCCTGGAACAATTTGCTTTGGGCGGCTGCGCTGATACCGATGCCCGTGTCGGTGATCTCGAAACGGATAATCGTTTCGGTGTCAGTTTCGGTTTCTTTTTGGGCGCGCAGGATTACTTCGCCGTGCTCAGTGAATTTGATCGCGTTGCCCACCAGATTGGTGATCACCTGGCGGAGGCGGCCGGGGTCGCCACGCAGAGACGTCGGCACGTCGCTGTAAATCAGCGACGCCAGTTCGATCTTCTTTTGATGCGCCCGCCCGGCGAGTAACTCAATGGTGTCCTCTACCGCGTTGTTCAAGAGAAAATCGAGCGTTTCAAACTGCAGCTTGCCGGCTTCAATCTTCGAGAAATCGAGAATGTCGTTGATGATGGTTAAGAGCGCGTCGCCGCTGGAACGAATCGTTTCGGCGAATTCGCGCTGTTCGTCGGCGAGGTCAGTATCAAGTAGCAGGCCGGTCATCCCGATGACCCCGTTCATCGGAGTGCGAATTTCGTGGCTCATGTTAGCGAGGAATTCTGATTTAAGCCGCGCCGATTCCAGGGCGGCGTTGCGGGCTTCCTGAAGCTCGTAGTCTGCTTGTTTGCGAGCAGTGATATCGCGGGCGATGCCGTGCACTGCGAAAGGCTTACCGTCGCGATAAACTAGGCTTGAAGCTAGTTCGAGAGTGATCCGGCACCCGTTCTTGGCAATGATGTCCACTTCATAGGGCCCTGATGCTTTCCCATTGGCCTTTTCTGCGAGCCTCCGCCTGGCGTCTTGCTGACATTCAGGCGCGACGACCTGAGCCATGTTCATATTAAGCGCTTCGCTCGCGGTATAACCGGTGATCTGTTGGCAGCTCTTGTTGACTGAAGTGTAGTTACCTTCAAGGTCGTGCGTATAAACGATGTCGTTGGCGTTTTCAAACAAGTCGCGATAGCGCTCTTCGCTTTCGCGGACAGCGTCCCCGGCGCGCTTACGCTGGATTGCCAAAGCGATCTGACCGCCTACTGAAGTAAGGAATTCAACATCGCGTTCTGAGTAAGCGTCACTGTCCGAATAGTGCTGCACCACCAGCACGCCGATGACTTCGGAGGGGATCGCCAAAGGAATGCCCAGCCACGATGCCGGCGGCGTTCCAATCGATTTGACTTCGCCCTGCTCAATCAGTTGATTAAATAACTCGGGAGTCATCAGGATCGGTCGCCCAGTGCGAAAGACATAGGCGGTGCGGCTGTTTCCGAGTCTCTGCGGAAGCGGCTCGTCGTCGTATTGGTCGGTGAAGAACTCCATGCCGAACATTCCGGTGGTTTTGTCGTGCAAGGCCACGAAACAGTTCTCGGCATAGAGCACCTTGCCGATGGATTGATGGATGAGACGCAGCAGTTCATCCAGATTAGAAGTTGAATTGACTCCCTGGGTGATCTCAAACAGAACCCGACGCTGGGTTTCGACCTGCTCGCGCTCGCTGATTTCAGTTCTTAGTCCTTCGTTGGCCTTCGCCAACTCCGCGGTACGTTCCTTCACACGGCTCTCCAACTCTGCGCGAGCCTTCAAGAGCAATTCTTCCGAACGTTTGCGGGTCTTGATGTGCCGGGTGATGTTGCGGATCACAAAGATTCCAATAGCGGCAGCCAGCACCGCCTCCAGCGCAATCAACAAGAGGCTGGTGCGGCGGACCTCGGCGCCGGTCGCCGCCTCTTTGTTTTGCGCAAGATCCATTTGATGGCCCTGATAGTCCACATAGGCATTCCAGGCGTTGTGATAGTCAATGATCCGCGGCAACGCTTCGCGGGCCATTACTTCCCGCGCGACATCCGGTTTTTTCTCGTCCACCAGTATCTGCAAAGCGCGCTGGTAACTCGCCAAATACAGGCCGCGCTTTTGTTTGATCGCCTCAAGCAGATCTCGCTCTTCCGTCAATTCGACCTGGTTTTCGAGCTGCGCGATTAGTTTGGAAATCTTGCCACTGTTTTCGAATCTTTCGGCCAATAGCGATTCGACTTCCTTATCATTTTTGACCAGGAAGATTTGCATGGTGATGCGGCTGTTAAGGTTTGAATAGGCCTGGGCCCGATGCGCGATTTGCACTTTGGCCCATTCGTGGTCGGCGATCTTCTCCAGGTTCCCATCCAGGCCTTTTAATTGACGGAGACCAAGAGACCCCACTCCGATCAGCATGGCGATGAGGAGGCCAAAGCACAGTCCAAGTCTTAGGCCCAGATTCGAATCATCGGAAAAAGAAAGAAGGTTTGAGATTTTTCTCATAGTCTCAAAGATTGAGGCGTACAAGAGATCGAAGGCGCAGGGATTGGGTGCTGAACGGTGGTTGGGTCCTTGAAAAGACTGGCAGAATGGTCCATTTCGCCCACGTCTGGCTCAGCATGGCTGGGCACCTCGCCACACTGCGAGGGGCGCAGGGCGCTTAAAGCCGCTCGCCGCCTTTATGAGCAACAACCATTCCGCTTTGGCAATTCGCCTCAAATTCGAATCACTCGGGTCCGCCTGCGACTGGCAACTGTTGCATACTGGTGGCTGCGGCATTAGAATGCGGCCAGACAAAAGGTGAGCATTCCGTGTGGCGGACACGATCGCCCCGTTTCCGTGTTTCCCGGCGCCACGTACGAACCTCTCGCCCGTGAACAGACCTTTGGACAAAGGTATTGCTTTGCCAGCTCTCCTATTGAATGTTGCCTGACCTTGGGCGATTTTCCTGGGCGACTCTCCTTGTGCATCTGGCCGCCCTGATACTCAATTCACGAAAGCTGGCGTCGTGAGTTTCTGGTAAGTGAAGTTTGCCTTTGTGAGCCAAGCTGAATTGAGCGCCGGCCGTCGTAGTCATGAAAACTAACGCAGGTAGATTCCGACAAAGAATCACCGGGATGATCAGACCACGAATTAAGCCATACGCCATGGCAATTCTTGCTGTGGGGCTGGCGGTGTTGTCGAGTTGGTTACTCCGCACTTTTGTTCCCCACCAGGAGCTTATACTTTTTTTTGCAGCGGTGATTGTCGTGGCTGTGTACGGTGGCATGCGGGCCGCGTTGCTGGCAATTCTGCTTTCCGTCTTCCTCCAGGACTTCTTGTTTGATCAGACTCCGTTTCACCTCGATTTGAATCTGACTGATATCGAGCAGGCAATCATTTTTGCGCTGACAGCGGCCATCGTAAGCCGGCTTTCCTCAGCTCGGAACCTGATGTTATCAAGACTGAGCCGAAAGAATGCGGAACTGCAAGCGATCTTCGATCATATTCCGGTGATGTTAACTTATATTGGCGAGGATGGCCGGTTCAAGCTCGTCAACCGCGAATGGGAACGGCTGTTGGGGTGGTCCCAGGAAGAAGCTCGGAACCCTGATCTGGATATACTCGCGGAGTGTTATCCCGACCCCGAATACAGAGGTTATGTTCTCGATTCCATTTCAAGCTCAAAAACTAAGTGGGCCGATTTCCGAACCAGGACCAGACACGGTAATACGATCGATACCATGTGGGCCAACGTGAGACTTTCAGATGGAACGAGCATCGGAATCGGTCAGGATGTCACCAATCGCAAACACGCGGAGAGGGCGCTGCGCGAGGCCGAGCGGAAATATCGCGATATCTTTGAAAACGCGCGGGATGGAATTTTTCAGACCACCCCGGACGGGCAGTTCATTACCGCGAATTCCGCGCTGGCTAAGATGCTGGGATTCGACTCACCCGCGGAATTGATCGCCGCGCGCACAGATATCGCGCGAGAACATTATGTGAATCCGCAGCGGCGCGAAAAGTTCAAGCAGTTACTGAACGCCCAGGGATTCTTAGCCAACTTCGAGTCAGAGGCCTTCAAGAAAGATGGCAGTAAGACCTGGATCTCGGAAAATGTTAGGGCCGTGCGCGATCAAAACGGCGCGGTCCTTTATTTCGAAGGAACCACCCAGGACATTACCGAGAGGAAGAGAGCCGAAGCCCGCAGCGCAGCGTTTGCCAGTCTGGCCAGGAAATTGAGCGGCGCCCGCACGCAGCTCGACGCCGGGATAATCATTGCTCAGACTGCCCGGGGACTGTTCGGATGGGATGCGTGCAATCTGGATTTATATGATGCCGAAACGGACCGGATTCAGCCGATGCTGAATGTAGATACGATCGATGGCGAGCTGGTCGATTTTACGCCGAGCGTCGAGACGTGCACGCCTACCCCCAGAGGTCGTCGGGTTATCGAGGACGGCCCGCAGCTTACATTGCGGACAGATCCGCTCAGGTTCGAACGTGGCGATGTTCCTTTCGGCGACCAGACGCGCCCGTCGGCATCGATCATGGCCGTGCCGGTTCGCCACTCTGCCAGGGTAACCGGCCTTTTTTCGATTCAAAGCTATAGTCCGCGGGCTTATGACGAAGCTGCATTGAAAGACCTCGCGGCGCTGGCCGATCACTGTGGCGAGGCCTTGAATCGAATCCGCGCTGAGCAATCTCTTCGCGAAAGCGAAGAGCGATTTCGTCAGATGGCCGAGCACTTTGAAGACGTAATCTGGATAACGGATAAGAATCTCGAAAACGTTTTGTATATCAATCCGGCTTACGAAAAAATCTTTGGACGATCTTGTGAGAGCCTGTACCAGCACTTGAACTCGTTTCTCGAGGCGGTCCATCCGGAAGACCGGGCCGGCGTTGAGCAAATGCTCGAACGACAACGAGCCGGCGAGCAAAAACCATTCGAATACAGAATCGTCCGCCCTGATGGTTCGGTTCGCTGGATTCTCCGCCGTTCATTTCCGATCCGCGACAACGATGGCCAGGTCCTTCGCCTGGCCGGAATTGGACAGGATGTTACCGAAAGAAAACGAGTTGAAGCCGAAGTACGCCAAAGCGAGGAACGCTATCGCGACCTGGTGGAAAACAGCCGCGAGTTGATCTGCGTTCACGACCTGGACGGATTGATTCTGTCGGCGAACCGGGCGACCCTCGAAGTGCTCGGGTATGACCTGAGAGAATTCTGCGGGAAAAAGAACTTCCGCGACCTCCTCGCGCCTGAGGTGCGCGATCAATTTGATGAATATCTTGATCGGATTCGGCGCGACGGCGTGGCCACTGGACTCACGCTGTTGCAGACAAGTTCCGGCGAGCGGCGCCTGCTCGAGTATTACAACACCGTGCGCACTGAAGGAGTGTCCGCGCCCGTCGTGCGAGCCATGGGGCGAGACATCACCGAGCAAAAACAGGCCGAGAAGGCTTTGCGCGCCAGCGAGGAGCGCTATCGCGACCTGGTTGAAAACAGTCACGAGTTGATCTGCACGCATGCGCTGGATGGAACGATCCTCTCGGCGAATCGAGCGGGACTCGAGTTGCTCGGGTATGATCCGGACGAATTCATTGGCCATAAAAATATTCGGGACATACTGGTGCCCGAAGCCCGCAATCAGTTCAATGACTATATGGATCGAATCCTTACGGAAAAGGCCACCAGCGGCTTGATGCTGGTCCAGACCAGTTCAGGCGAGCGGCGGGTGCTGGAATATTACAACTCGCTGCGGACCGAGGGAGTTGAGAATCCGATCGTCCGGGGGATCGCTCGGGACATCACGGAACGGCGCCGCGCGGAGGATGCTCTCCGGGAAAGCGAAGAACGCTACCGCGAGCTGTTTGAAAACGCCAAGGATGCAATCTATGTGCACGATTTATCCGGCAGGTATGTCTCTGTCAATCGCGCGGCCGAAGAACTCTCGGGCTACCGGCGGGAGGAAATCATCGGCAAACATTTCTCGAACTTTGTGGCGCCGATAAACCTGAAGGACGTTCGGAAAAACCTGTGCAGGAAGCTGGACGATGCTCGCGAAACCGCATATGAAGTCGACATAATCACTCGCGGTCGGCACCGGGTTCCCGTCGAAATCGTCAGCCGGCTGATTTACGAGAATGGAGTTGCGGTGGGCATTCAAGGAACGGCGCGAGACATCACCGAGCGCAAGCGCGCGCAGGAGGCGCTCCGGACGTTTTCACAGCGGGTGATCGACGCTCAGGAGGCTGAACGCCAGAGCATCGCGCGCGAGTTGCACGACGAAATTGGACAGGTGCTGACGGCGGTGCGAATTAACCTCCAGACGGTCCAACGCAGTTGTCAAACCGACGTCTGCCTGCCGCACGTCGATGAGAGCATCGCGATCGTGGATGAGGCGCTTAAACGTGTTCGCGAACTGTCGCTCGAGCTGCGGCCGTCGTTACTCGACGAGCTCGGATTAGCTTCAGCGCTGCGCTGGTATGTCGATCGCTATGCGCAGAGGACTGGAATCGTTGCTCAGGTGGTCAACGGATTTGAAGAAAAGGGCCGTCTCCCCCGCGATTTGGAAACGGTATGTTTTCGAATCGCACAGGAGGCCCTGACGAATGTCGCACGTCACGCGCAGGCAAAGCACGTTTACGTCGAACTGCGGCACCGCTCCAGGAAACTATTTCTTTCAATTCGAGACGACGGCGTCGGCTTTGACGTAGCGCGGGTCACGGCGAACGGGTTGTCTGACTCGGCGCTCGGCTTGCGCGGAATGCGTGAACGCGCGCGCGCAGTTAGCGGTGTCATCGAAATCAATTCGACGCTCAACGCCGGCACGCTGGTGTTCGCCAGTTTTCCATTGAACCGGGGGAATTAATTCCATGGCTCCGATCCGAGTCCTGCTTGCCGACGACCACAAAATGGTGCGCGCCGGTATTCGCTCGCTTCTGGAACGGATGTCCGGTATTGAAGTAGTAGCCGAAGCCGGCGATGGACGCGAAACTGTTCAATTTGTCTGTGAGTACTCGCCGGATATCGTTTTGATGGACATTGCGATGCCCGGGATGAACGGGCTGGAAGCTACGCGCCAACTCACAAGGAGTCATCCGCACATACCCGTTATCATCTTGTCCATGTATGCCGATGAAGAGCATGTATATCAGGCGTTGCGCGCCGGGGCATCGAGTTACCTCTTGAAAGGTGCGGCAATTGAAGAGCTTGAACTGGCAATCAGGGCCGTAGCCCAGGGCGAGACTTATTTGAGTCCTCCGGTATCAAAGCCGGTGATCATGGAATATGTCCGCCGGACGAATATCGGCGGCGGCGGGCGCGAAAATCTTTCTCCTCGGCAGACGGAAATCCTGAAACTGGTTGCTGAGGGAAAAACTACGAAGCAGATTGCCCTCGACCTGGCGATCAGCGTAAAAACGGTCGAGACGCACCGGATGGCTTTAATGACCCGCCTTGGCGTCAAAGACGTCGCGAGTTTGGTTCGCTATGCTGTCAAGGTTGGTCTCGTTGATCTGCTTAGCTAAATTTCTTCCTTGTCTCGACCTCAACTCAGGATTTTCCTGATTGTCGCCTCAGGCTGAGGAAGGTTAGAGTCTCCCCGGTGAAATACAATTAGGTCTCAGTTACCCTATCCGAACTCGGGCTGGGAGTCGAGGTAGTTTAAGTCGAACCTCCCCTACACTTCACCAACCGGAACTCCTGACCGAGTTGGGTTCGAATACGTGAAATCAATCCGTCTTTTATTAGCGGATGATCATGCTTTAGTCCGTGCGGGTATTCGAGCACTGATCAATCGGTTGGCAGGTATGGAGGTCGTTGCCGAAGCCGGCGACGGTCGCGAAGCTTTGCGCTTAATCGAGCAGTTGCAACCCGACGTTGCCTTACTCGATATTACGATGCCCGGACTGAACGGATTCGAAGTATTGGATTATGTAACCAGATACTCTCCCGGTGTCCGCGTTATTATCCTCAGCATTCACCAGTCACGAGAGTACGCTACCCAGGCTCTGAAGGCCGGCGCTGCAGGCTATCTTCCCAAGGCGGCAGCCAGCAACGAACTAAAGGAAGCAATCGACACGGTAACGCCGGGCGAGACCTACGTCTCTACCGCAGTTGCGCCCGACGGAATCCACGCCTCTTCGGATACTGAACAAAGCAGACTCGAAAAGTTAACCCCGCGGCAACGCGAGATTCTTACGTTGATCGCTCAAGCAAACGCCACCAAAGACATCGCGCGGTCATTGAATATCAGCGTCAAGACAGTCGAATCACATCGAAGTAAGTTAATGGAGCGCCTTGGCATTCACGACGTTGCCGGCCTGGTGCGTTACGCGATCAGAATGGGACTGGTGAAGATTGAATAAGGGAACTCTGACCTGTTTTCCTCGATGCAAATGGATTCGCTTATCATTGCATGAATCCTACAGCATTGCGCTGGAGTCTCCGGCAAGAAATTGGTTTCACATCAGGCAAACTCTTAAGTCACCTCAGGTTTTTCCGAATTGCGCGCCCCTGCGCAAGTGGCTAATCTATGCCAAGGATTGACACACGTGAGCCTGCGTATCTGACCATTGACGCTAGCCCCAGCGTTGCCTCTCCGAATCGCTTTGAATCTCTCGAGGAAAACGATGACAGTCGCCTCGAAGGGATAGCGATAAGCCGACCGCAAACCTTGTTCAATTCTCTCCCTAGCGAGTCTCAGACGCGACCAGACCGGGAACCTTCCCAATAATGTCTGGGCTTACCTTACCCGACAAACAGCCGTGCGGGACAGAGCCGGCTTAATAAATCTTCGGTCGATGAGCCTGGAGATCGGCGCATGGACGACAATTCTAACTCCCGAACCACTACAGGCGGTCAAGCAGTAATCGAAGACGACTTGACCAACCTGCTGGCGCAGAAAGTCGTCGGGCAATCGGCCGCCACGAAAGCGATCGTTCCATACGTTTATATGTATCAGTCGGGGCTGGCTCCCGAAAGCCGGCCGGCGGGTGTCTTTCTTATGCTGGGACCAACCGGCACCGGCAAGACGAAAACAGTCGAAGCAATTGCTGAGCTGCTCCATGGCAGCGAGAGAAAGATCGTCAAAATCGATTGCGGCGAGTTTCAGATGGAACACGAGCTGGCGAAATTGATTGGAGCGCCGCCCGGTTATCTCGGCCACCGCGAGACAGTGCCAATTTTGACCCAGCAGAAATTGGCCGACGCGACCAGCGAGCGATCCAATCTGGCCCTGGTCCTGTTTGACGAGATCGAAAAAGCTGCTCAATCAATGACCAGATTGCTTTTGGGAATCCTGGACAAAGGAATTCTGCGGCTGGGAGATAACTCCACGGTCAACTTTGAAAAGACCCTGATCTTCTTTACCAGCAATCTCGGTGCGCGCGAGATGATGAAGGAAATAAACCCCGACATCGGATTTCAATCTTCATCGGCCCGCTCGCGCGCGGAGCTCTCCAATAGACTCGAGAGGATTGCGCTGAGCGCGGTGCGAAAGAGGTTTTCGCCCGAATTCATTAACCGCATTGACGCCGTGGTCACTTACCAGCCGCTGGATTCAGAATCGATCGAAGCGATTCTCGACAATGACATCAAGATGCTGCAAGGCCACGTCAACTCTCGCCTTGGCACCAGGTGTTTCGCGATCGAAGTTTTGCCCGAAGCCCGAAAGTTTCTTCTGGAACGTGGTCTCAGTGAAGAGTATGGCGCGCGCGAACTGAAACGCACTATTCACCGGCAACTGACCCAGCCGCTGGCGACGTTGGTGGCGCGAGGCGAAATCAATCCCGGGGCGATCGTCTCCGTTTCGCTGGCTCATGGCGGCGAGAGGTTGTCGATTAGCGAAGTTGGCAGAGCCGCGCCGGCTCCGCCCCGACCCGCGATCCTGATCGTCGATGATAATCACGATCTTCTGTTGTTCCTCGCCGCCGAGCTAAAGGAGGCGGGCTGGCAAATGTTGATGGC
>Ga0066710_100005337_pt1 | contig 11682 bp, 10 predicted proteins | sample GraSoiAngelo_159_FD_79666 | JGI IMG/M metagenome (GOLD analysis project Ga0066710, IMG submission 79666) | Grasslands soil microbial communities from the Angelo Coastal Reserve, California, USA - 14_1009_16_40cm | ecosystem: Environmental > Terrestrial > Soil > Grasslands | place: USA... | reverse complement strand
ATGATACCAAAGAAGTCAGAGTGTAACTAGTTACAGTCGCGGAAATCGGCTCCTATGCTTATTTCCCAGCTATAGCCGTCGATCATACCTAAGACAGCAATGACGAAGTCATGAAACAAGGCAAGTACATTTAAAAACCGGTGCCGCGCACACCACACATCCTGCGGCAGCGAACGGCCTACAGGTACCACCGACCACAGCCGGCGGAGGAAGCTGGGAATGGGCAATCTTTTATTATCGACGGTCATCGGACGTCCTCGTCTCGATCTGCTGAATTCACGGGAAGCTCCTTTGATCTTCCATGAACAAAGCAGTCCCGCTGAAAGAACCAGTCGGCCTTATCGGCAATCCGTCCAAGGTGTGATCCGGCGAAGTTCGAAGGATCGTAGCCAACCTGCGATGCATCACTGGCGGTTCACTCTCCCCAATAGCCCGGCGGAGATATTCAGCAACCCACATGCCAGGCTCTGCACTAATTTTAAGCTATTAATTTGACTAAATAATTGCTTAAGTGGGCAGCGAATCTTAAGTAATTGCAGACAAGGAGTAGCAATTCTGGACATATATGGACAATGGCTCTTTGGAATGCGGTGAATCGACCCTGCTGAGCGGGGTGTTATTTCGCCATCGCCAATCGTCTAATGGGCTCCTCGCTTAAACCAAATCTCTTCGCAGTCTGTCGCAGCAAACCCTGTGAAATAAGCATGTACTAGGTCGATGTTTTGAGGAGCGAAATTGATGGGTGTAACGCCAATTTGAGCAAGCGTGTTTCTGAGCACAATGCCGGTAAAGTCCGGTCGACGTGTTACCGAATACCTTTCGGTCTAGTTTACTACGAAGTTTCTAGGAACCAGATAGAAGCTTTGCATCGAGAGAAATAATTTGAAATCTACATAGGGGAAGAGATACATCAAGAATCGACTGAAACGAGAATTCGCGATCTAACTATTTCACGGGGGCCGAAAACTACAGAAGACGCGAGTACCCGGCGATGTTTGTCAGCAGAATTACCGGCGCATGCTTACTGCTTAAAGTGCCGTACGAAGATTAACATTGACCCGTTTCAATACTGATTGTAGGGACTGATCGAAGGGGGCCGTGATGAGCGTAAATCCAAGTAGGGACTATTTCGAGATCGAGGCGGAACTTAGGAAGCGGATCGAAGGCGACATTCATTTCGACCGCTACTCTCGTTTGCTTTATTCGACCGATGCTTCGATCTATCAGATCGAGCCCATCGGCGTGGTTGTGCCGCGCCATAAAGGCGACGTGCAGGCGGTGATTGAGGTCGCCAATAAGTTGAACGTGTCGGTGTTGCCGCGCGGCGGCGGGACGTCATTGGCGGGGCAAACCGTGGGCCACTCCATCGTGCTCGATTTTTCCAAATACATGCACAATGTGCTGGAAGTGAACAAGGAAGAGCTCTGGTGCCGCGTGCAGCCGGGTTTGGTCCAGGATGAGTTGAACGCGCACGTCCGTGGGATGGGACTACAATTTGGCCCCGACACTTCGACATCGAACCGGGCCACCATCGGCGGCATGATCGGCAACAACTCCGCCGGCGCCCACTCGCTGACTTACGGTAAGACGCTGGATCACGCTATCGAACTGACGGTGCTGCTCGCCGACGGCAGCGAAGTCGTGCTGAAAGACCTTTCGGCCGCTGCGCTGGAAAGCAAAAGCAAGGCCGATTCGATTGAAGGCAGCGCTTATCGCGAGGTGTCTCGCTTGGCACGGCAGCATAAGAACGAAATCCTCGCGCGCTATCCGAAAATTATGCGGCGAGTGTCCGGGTATAATTTAGACGAGTTCATCAAGGCGCAGCCGTTCAATCTCGCGCGCATGCTGGTCGGCTCCGAGGGCACGCTGGCGACGATCATCGAGGCCAAAATGCGGCTGGTGCCAAAGCCGAAATGGACGGCGATGGACGTCATTCACTTTCATGACGACATTGCTGCGCTAGAGGCAGCGCAGGCGATTTTGCAAACTGCGCCCTATGCTCTGGAGTCCACCGATAGGATGATTCTCAATCTCGCCCGCGGCAACATCGAGCAGTCGAGGAAGCTCGGCTTCGTTCAAGGCGATCCCGACTCGCTGCTCATGGTCGAGTACGCCGGCGAGACGGACGGTGAAGTCAGAGAACACGTGCTCAAACTCGAAGAGCTGCGCAAACGCGAGAAGATCGGCTACGCCGCGACACTGGCATTCAAGCCGGAAGAGGTGAAAGCGATCTGGGGCGTGCGCAAGGCCGGGCTGGGTTTGTTGCTCGGAACCAAAGGGGACAAAAAGCCCATCGCCTTTGTTGAAGACGCGGCGGTGGAGCCGTCGAAACTGCCGGAGTTCATCAAGCGCTTTCGCGCCATCGTCACGGGCCACGATGCCGTCGCCGGCTACTACGGCCATTGCTCCGTCGGCTGCATGCACATCCGCCCGCTCATCAATCTCAAGGAATCGAGCGAAGTTAAAAAGATGGTTTCGATCGCCAACGCGATTGCCAATCTGGTGCTCGAATTCAACGGTGCCATGTCTGGCGAGCATGGCGACGGGTTGGCGCGAAGCCATTTCAACGCCAAACTGTTCGGCCCGGCGCTCTACGGTGCCTTCCGCCAGATCAAGCGCGCCTTCGATCCGAAGAATCTCATGAATCCCGGCAAGATCGTCGACGCCCCAGCGATGACCGAGTCGCTCAAGATCAGCCCGCAATACAAAACCTGGGAGCCACGCACGACCCTCGATTTCGACGCGCAGGGAGGATTCGCGCGGGCGGTCGAAATGTGCAGTGGCATGGGCGAGTGCCGCAAGAAGCTCGACGGCACCATGTGCCCGTCTTACATGGGCACTCTCGACGAAGAGCATTCCACGCGCGGGCGCGCCAATGCGCTCAGAAATGTGATCTCCGGCAGGGTTCCTCAGCAGGAATTCACCGGCAAGCGGTTATATGAGGTGATGGATCTTTGCCTCGAATGCAAAGCGTGTAAGGCCGAGTGTCCATCCAACGTTGACATGGCGAAGCTCAAGTATGAGTTCCTCGACCACTACCATCGCGCAAATGGTCTGCCGCTGCGCAATAGAATGTTCGGCGGCATCGCGACCTTGAATCGCATCGGTTCGAGCTTGGCGCCAATATCGAATTGGATCGTCAATTCATCGTTGAACCGCTGGCTGATGGAACTCGTTGCCGGCATCGACCGTCGCCGCCCGCTACCGCAATTCGCCAGGGAAACTTTTGAAGACTGGTTTCGTGATCACAAGACTGAAGGCGATGGTACGAAGGGTGACGTCGTGTTGTTTCACGATACTTTTAATAACTTCAACACGCCCAACGTTGCCGTCGCGGCGACGCGCTTTCTAGAGAAGTCTGGATATCGTGTGCTGCTCATCGACAAGAAATGCTGCGGGCGGCCGATGATCTCGAAAGGCATGCTCAACCAAGCGAAAGAAAATTCAGCTTGGAACGTCGACAAACTTGCGCTGTATGCGGAAAAAGGAACGCCGATCGTTGGTTTGGAACCTTCTTGCTTGTTGACGCTGCGCGACGAATATCCCGAATTCATCCGCACGAGTGCAGCAAAGAAAGTTGCCGAAAACAGTTTTCTGCTCGAAGAGTTTGTCGTGCGCGAGCAAAAGGAAGGGAGACTATCGCTCAATTCCTCGGGAAATGGCAAGAAAGCTCTGCTCCATGGTCATTGCCATCAGAGAGCGCTGGTCGGCACAGCGCCGACGGTCGCAGTGCTCAAGGCTGCCGGTTACGAGGTGAGCGAAGTCGACTCCGGCTGCTGCGGCATGGCGGGCTCCTTCGGCTTCGAGAAAGAACACTACGATTTATCGACGAAGATCGGCAACCGGCGGCTCGTGCCGGCTGTCAAAGCCGCCGCCACCGACGTCGAGATCGTTGCCCCAGGAATCTCATGCAGACAGCAGATCGAACACTTAGCGGGGAGGCAGGCCAAGCATCCGGCGGAGCTGCTTTGGCAAGTGCTGAGTGGTGAGTCCTAAGTGCTGAATACTGAGATGCGAAACAAAGTCGAGAGATTTGAAGAGCCAAAAAAAAAGACAACCCCGCCGCACGCTGCGAACGGGGTTGTCCAAAGTGGGAGGCGATTATTTCTTTTCAGCGGCCTTCTTTTCGTCCGCCTTGGATTTTTCCGCGACTTTTGTTTTTGCGGTGTCCGACTTCATGGCGTCGCCTTTCGGAGCCTCCGTTGTCTTCGCCTCAGTGCCTTTGCCTTTCGTGTCCTTGTCCGACGGCTTATCGATGCTTGTCTTTCCTGTGACTGTGACTTGAGAGCGAATCTGCTTCATAAGGCCAGGGCCCACGCCCGGAACTTTCTCAAGTTCATCAATTGATTTGAAGTTTCCGTTCTTCTTTCGATAATCAATGATCTCTTGAGCACGCTTCTCGCCAACGCCTTTGAGCGTGGTCAACTCCTCCTTTGTCGCAGTGTTGATGTTAACCATGGCCAGGGCCACGCCCGTCATGGCAAACCACATTGCCAATGCCAATAATAGTTTTTTCATCGACGCCTCCTTTATCAGTATTGATTTTAGCGGTTTTTCCGTCGGTCTGGTCCTTTAGACGAAAGATTACGGTTCCCTATTCATGATGCACCCAGCCGGAGCGCCCGACCGGGTTGGAAGCGGGTAATAGCGGAGATGGGATGGACATGTCAAGCGTATTGTGCCGATGCGCAACGGCAGTGCTAACTTCATGGCGGCTGACCTTGAAACCAACTGGGTCCCTTAAACGACATCCCGACTGACGTCGTTGTCCCTTCTAAAAGATCGGCAAGCCTCGAAAACCACAATTCCGACCCAAGCGCTGGCGGTGAAAATAATCACGTCAGTGCTCGACGGAGTACGAGATCGTACGGCTATCTGGGCCAATTCGATCGCTGCGGCGATGGCAATACACAGCATCGTCGCTTTGCGACGGGGCGAGTCGCTGTGCTGAACCGGCCTCAGAGACATCACTACAAAGCCCAGGGGAATCAGCGAATATATTTTTTTCTGGAGATCGAATAACGCGATGAGCGGTTCGGTGGAATAGTAAGCTTTGAAAGGAAGCCATTCGATCCGAGAAAATCGGTCCGTCAGTTCACTCGGGGATATCCAATCGAACGGTGAAAGTTCAAAATAGACCAAAAAGCCGAGCAGGAGCATGAACCAGATGATTTCCCGATGACGTTTCACCGCGCCCAGAGCGGACAAACTGGGAAGCAGGATAATCCCCAAGAGCCCACCGAGCGAAGCCATTATTACATCGTCCGAATAAAATGCCCGCGCGGCAAAGAACAGTTTGCCGATCTCGATCGCGCAAGCGACGGCGCTGCACAAGAGCCAAGCCAGACCCGCTCCGGTGCGCCATCGGCGTTGCAAATTAATCAAGATGAGATAGCCGATGGCGGCAAAAACCGCTACTTTTTCGATCAAGAGCTCCAACCAGTAACGATGTACAAACATTTTGAAAGGAATGAACTCGCTTTGTTGCAAGTTGTTCCATAGGGTGGAGCGATCCAATGTCACTCCGAAAGGGTAGTAGGAGTCGACGAAAACTCCGAGGAGTAGATAGCCGAGCACAAGCAACGACGGTTGGTCGCGCAGAACTTGAACCAAGCCAATTCGGAGGGATTCTCGAAAGGCGCGGACCAGCGCAAAACCCCCAAGCGCGCCGAAGAAAGCACCGAATCCATTGCATAAGACATCAAGCTGCGATGGGCTTCTCCACGGCGACAATGTCTGGCCGGATTCAATAATGACTCCGAACAGCAGTCCGTAAATGCTCGTAAGCAACGTCGAAGGAACCATCCGTCGGCGTTGGTCGCTCGCCGTCTCTACCCACACACGCAGGATTCCGAACGGCACGAAGAGCAATACATTGCTGATTACATCCGATAGCGAGGCGCGCATAATGCGGCTGTGAATCGACTCCGTCAGAAATATCGACCAGCGCCAGCGCACGAAGTTGGGATTGAAGTTGAAGTGAAAGGGAATGAAACTGCCATAGACAATAAACAGACAATAAGCCAACAGCAGGCACTGCGCCGTTTTCTTTTCCGAATATGAACTTTTCATCGCTGACTTCGTTTTCGTTGGCGCATAGGTGCGATGGCTTTGAGATCGAGGGTACTATGGAGCCCGAGAATATCAATCTGGCCAATCCGGACATCGTCACGGGAAGTGCTGGGAAGAGCGACGGCGCATGGTAGAATATCTTCATGGAGAATATTGACCAAGCCAAGTCGTCCGTGCATCAGTGGATCGGGCGTCATCAACACGCCGTGCTCTACGACGAAGAGACTTCGGCTCTTCTTGACGTTGCGTCGGGAAAGAGCGTGAATCTGCCGTGGCGCGATATGACGGCGTTCGAAGAAAAAACTCATCCTGAGACGACCGACACTTATCTCGTTCTCTTGTTCGAAAACGGCAAGCAGATTGCCCTGGTCGATCCGGGCGGCGTTGCTTTTGCGCCGTCCACCGAGAATTCCGGTCCAGTGCAAGACTTACCGCCGGTCGTTTGTCTGCGAGACTTTCACACACTCAAACAGCGGGTGGATCATCATCTTTACGATCATCCAGATGAGCCACCGCCGCGAGAAACTCTCAATCTGATCATGATCTGTATCGCGACTTTGGACGGCGCCAGAGCTGTGGGATTCGATGTGGCCGACTTGGAGGGGGAGTTGGAGAAGTCGTTGAACGAAATCGAACGGCGGACGCGGTAGAGGCAGCAAGGTTGGAGTACGGGAGTGATGGGGTAATGGAGGATTGGAAAATCGCCGTGTTTAATGATTGAACGATTTGAACGACTTGAACCGTTCCCCAGCGTTGAATGTTGAACCTTGAACTTTTGAACGAGTGGCATTTCTTAACCGCCCACCTCGTCACTGGACAGATCCTATGGGCGTGATAGGCAAACTTCGGTGTCCGAAGTGTGGGCATGAGCCAGCTTCCAGAACGGTTTTTCAATGTCCGGATTGCCGAAGCGTTTTCGAAGTCAACGTCGAGGTCGGCGATCTCACACGAATGGACTTCGATGCGATGCGGCAAAGCCGCGATCAATCGATCTGGCGCTGGTTCGATTTCTTCCCGGTCGCGGATCGATCGTCCATTGTATCACTAGGTGAAGGAAACACGCCGCTGATAAACGCCAAGCGACTCGGAGAAAGGCTTGGTGTTCCGCATCTCTACTTGAAAAACGATACGGTTTTGCCGACGGGTTCGTTAAAGGATCGCAGCAATAGTGTAGGTATTTCGGTGGCAAAGGAGCTTGGCTTTACCACCGCGACGGTAATTTCAACGGGAAATGCTGCGGCTTCGGTTGCCGCGTATTCAGCTGCCGCCGGAATGAAAAGCATTGTCATGGTGCCATCGGGAACGGCGCAATCAAAAATTGTTCAGGCCCGCGCCTACGGCGCGACGGTGATCGTCGTCTACGGCGACTTCGATAACGAAGTAGCGAAGCTCTACAAAGCGGCAGTGCAAGAATTCGGCTGGTACGATTGTCTATCGTCAAACCCGTATCGTGACGAAGGGAAAAAATCTTACGCCTACGAAATGGTCGATCAGCTGGATGGGGGAATCCCGGATTGGGTGATTCATCCAACCGCCGGCGGCACCGGCATCTACGCCATGTGGAAAGGATACCAGGAGTTCTTATCGCTTGGCTGGATTGATCGCGCGCCGAAACTTGTCGCAGCACAGAGCGAAGCGGCCGCGCCGATTGTCGCTGCATTCGAAAGGGAACTGAACGATGTCGAGCCTATGGTCGCGCGCGAAACCGTTGCCGAGAGTATTCAGGTCGGCAATCCGGTGTCGCTCGGTTGGCGCGCGCTGGCTGCATTGCGCGAGTCGAATGGGACCGCAGTTGCTCTAAGTGATACAGAGATTCTCGAAGCTCAAGCGCTCACCGGCAGCCTTGCCGGAATCTTCGCCGAGCCTGCCGCAGCGACTTCTGTCGCCGCAGCAAAGAAAATGCGCGATGACGGAGTGATCGGCGTCGATGATATCGTCGTCTGCAATCTCACCGGCCATGGTTTGAAGCAGCCGGAGGCGATTCGACTCTCGGAGAAAGAGTTCGCGCCGATTGCGCCGACATTAGAGGCGCTTCGGGAGCAAATCAAAAGTTCCGAGAAATAACTGAGGACTTAATTCTCTGATAGGTTGAACGCCCGCTTCTGTCATATTTCAAAGTCCCATGTCATAGCCATCGAAGCTGAGAACCCGACGAGGATGCTCAATGAAGCGCGAAAATAAAGTTCCCCGGTGGCTCCGACGGATGGATCTCGTGAAAGCTGAGCTGAAAACCGTCCGATTCCCCCGTACGGCGGAAGAGGGATTCCGCCAGTGCGCCGAGCTATCCGAAACCGCGCGTCGTTGGTTCCGGGAGTCTATTCGAACCGAGCACCCGGGTGCCAGCGAGGAAAAGATCGAGAAAGAGCGCCGGCTGTTGCTCGCTCGCTTCTGTGCCGCTCAAGGGCGCCAGATAGCGAAATGGAAGAAAGAGCGTGAGCGATATTTCAGAGGGTAGCACGCCCGAGCTTTTGAAACGTATCGTGGCTTGTTTTCGAAGCGAACGAGTTCGCTACGCGCTGATTGGAGCGTGGGCATTATCCGTATGGGGGACATCCCGAGCGACGAACGATGTGGATTTCTTGGTATTCGCGGACGAGGAGGAGCTAAGTCGCCTCAGTGACCGCGTCATCCGCGAGGGGTTCGAACTCGATGAAACATGGCTGAAATGGAATCCCCTGCTCAGAGGCTTCCAGGTTCGTTTCCAGTTCCGGGAAACCACCGTTGATGTGTTGCGCCGCCGTGATGAACACGATCGACAAATCTTCCAAAGGAAACGGAGGAGACGGATGGATGGACGCTACTACTGGCTCGTCTCTCCGGAAGACTTCATCATTCAAAAGCTAAAGGTTGGCCGGCCCAGAGACTTTGAGGACGCCCTTTCTGTTTTGGAACGATCCGGAAAAACGCTGAACAAACGATATTTGCAGCGCTGGGCCGACCGGACCGGCGTATCGGCAGAACTCCATTACATTCTTTCTCTGTGAACTACGACCCATCAGGAGGTATTTTGCCTGAGAAAGGCAGCCAGATGTCGCTCGAAGCGGGAAAAGCGATACTACCCTAACGTGAGCGCATTAGGGCGCGGACGTTCGATTTAGCCCTTCGATCAAGAAAAGGACTGTCGGTCCATTTTGACTCGCCCCGTTATGTGTCAATTGCATCTGACCGGATATGTAAATCGTACTGGTTCTCTTTGGTAATTTTTATTTGGATCAAAACACGGGATTAAGAATGGCCCAATATTAAGGCCTTTTTCGAGTTCCACCTTATACTGATCTATTCCAAACCAGTAATTGTGAGGGTCCAACGGAGAATAGTTTCCCGGACGTTCCGCTCCGTAAACCACGAGGTAGTGGTAGTGTTGATTAAGAACTCTTCTCAGACCTCCACGGGCACCGCGTCGCCCTATTGATCCAATCGTCTGTCCTCTCTTGATTTGATCTCCTTCCTTAACGACATGCTCATAGACGTGAAAATATTCCGTATAGATATCTGGTCTATCGATATCGAGACCATGATGAATTCGAACGTGATAACCCGCACGCTCTCCGTAATGAACGAAAACAACGACCCCGTCTGCAGCAGCTACAATTTCATGACCTAAGTAGCCACGCCCGCCTATGGTTATACCGCTGTGTGCCCGTGTGTCTGTTGACAATAGATAGGAAATATTTGGCGGCGCGTTTGTCGGTGTTATGGTTCTCAACCCCGGCACATTACAACCTGCAACGACAACAATTATGCCAAAAAAATATGGCACTAAGCTCGCCTGCTGTAACCCGATAAGAAATTCTAATGAGTTCATAACCGCTCATCGCTGAGGGGCATAATCAGGCTTACGTTGGTTTGAAAGCAGCGAATTGTTAAGGCCTGATTTTCGCTTTTACGGAAAAACGTCTGGACCAAATCGTGCTTTGTTGTTCGAGATGACGGTATTGGACATAGTAAGAGACCCATCGTTAAACAAACCGCCACCGGCATCTTTGGCTCGATTCTCCGAGATTGTGCTATCTACGATGCTCAAATCCCCGGCGGGAGCGTTATGATTGCTGGCGTTGAATATTCCGCCGCCATCGTCGCCGGCTTTGTTACCCGAGATCGTGCTGTTCTCGATGGTGAAAGTGCCCCGGTTAAATATGCCACCACCCCGCTGAGCGGAGTTTTTCGAGATGGTGCTGTTGGCGATGCTCAAATCGCCGGCGGGGATGTAATTGCCGTAAAGGTCGTGAGAGCCGCCGGAGTTGAATACACCACCAAGAAAACCGTTGTTACCTTCGATGTTACTGTTGGCGATGGTGACAGTGCCGGACTTATTGGATATCCCGCCACCCGAATTTTTCGAAATGGTGCTGTTAGTGATGGTGAGAGCGCCGGAATAATTGTAATAACAATAAACGCCACTGTAGTAATAGAAAGAGTAGTAATGGAAACAGAAGGGCCCAGTCTTGAAAGGACTCTGCGAGCTCGCACTGTTTCGTAAGACGAGGCCGCCGTTCGAGACGCCGGCACCGTTTTTGTTACCTGAGATGGTGCTGTTCTCGATGGTGAGTGAGCCGTGGTTCGACACGCCATCACCCGTATTTCCGGAGATCGTGCTGTCTTGGATGGTGAGAGTGCCGTTATTAAATACGCCACCGCCATTGAAAGAAGACCCCCCGCTCAGATTCACATTCTGTAGTGCCAGGTCCCCGGAGTTGCCCACGGCGAAAAGACGGAAGGTGTTCCCTTGGCCACGAATCCTGGCGCCATTACCTTCGATAGTGATCTGACTGGTGATGAGAGGCAGACCGGTGGGTCCATAGGTGTTATCGTACTGAGCCCTGACACTTACGTTACCCTTTGTTGGCAGCACAATGGTATCGGGTCCGCTACCCGGCTCGCAGTCAGAGAAGAACGCAGCGTCGGCATTAGCATTGACGATAGCCTCTATCAGCGAACACTGACCGTCCGGCCTGACGCGAGAATCTTTTGTGGTGACGGTGATGGTGGCGGCCGACGCCATTCCTTGCCAGAGGGCGAGCAACAGCGCGGCTCCGGCCAACGAACGCGCCAGCTTTTGTTGTAGCGTGCTGCTTTGTAGCGATTCAGGAAAGATCGCCGCCAGCTCGCGGGAGCACGCAATCTGACGTTGTAGCGTTCGCCGCGCGTTGCGAGGCAAAGCGCGCAGCTCCGCGTAGCAAACCGCAAAGCGGGGAAACAGTTCGCTACCGCTTCGTAGCAACAGCTCTTTGAACCACGGCCCATGTCGTGTTTCCTCTAACTGTGAATCCCAGGCAGCGACGATGGTCCGATCGGGGTATGAAGAATATAGATCAAGGTAGTTCATGGCGTCTCCTCACCAAGTTCTTCGACGAATATCCGAAATCCTAAACTCGAAATCCGAAACAAACCGCAAACCTCAATTCCTAAAATTCAAAGCGGGATTGTTTGGAACATTGTGCCGTTATACCTTTCTGCCGCGGCGCTGTTTGTGAAAACTTTTGTCTCCTTTGCATTGCTATGCTTAAAAGTTTTCTCCGTTTGCGCAAATTTCTAAGCAGCTAGGGCCGTCAGTTTCTCCGTGCTAGCCTGGCGCGCTGTTAACAAAGCCGTAATGATGCGGCGTCCTTT
>Ga0066710_100005336_pt1 | contig 11683 bp, 10 predicted proteins | sample GraSoiAngelo_159_FD_79666 | JGI IMG/M metagenome (GOLD analysis project Ga0066710, IMG submission 79666) | Grasslands soil microbial communities from the Angelo Coastal Reserve, California, USA - 14_1009_16_40cm | ecosystem: Environmental > Terrestrial > Soil > Grasslands | place: USA... | reverse complement strand
GTGGGCGGGCTCGGCGCGGGGATGGCGCTCTCGTTCGCACGCGGGATCGGCGAGTTCGGAGCGACGATCATGTTCGCCGGCAGCCTCCGCGGCGTCACGCAGACGCTGTCACTCGCGATCTACCAGCAATTCGAGATCAACTTCGACGTGGCGCTCTCGCTCGGCGCCCTGCTGGTCGTTCTCTCGCTCTCGGTCCTGCTCGTCGCCAAGCTCGTTCCCCTATGGACACGCTCACGCTCGACCTCACCAGCCGTCTTCGCCTCTTCGATCTCGCCCTGAGCCTCGAGGTCGGCGCGGGCGAGACCGTCGCGCTCGTGGGGCCGTCCGGAGCAGGCAAGTCGACCGTGTTGCGGGCGGTCGCCGGTCTCACGCGCATCACCGGCACCGTGCGCCTCGGCGGGGAGCGCTGGCTCGACTCTGCTGCAGGCATCGACCTCCCACCCGAGCGGCGCTCCGTCGGCCTCGTCTTTCAGGAGTACGCGCTGTTCCCGCACATGTCCGTTGCGGACAACGTCGAGTTCGGTGGGCGTGAGCGCACGGCCGAGCTGCTGGAGCGGCTCAACATCGGACACCTTGTGGGTGAGCGGCCCGCCGAGCTGTCCGGTGGCGAACGCCAGCGCGTGGCCCTCGCCCGCGCGCTCGCGCGGGCGCCGCGGGTGATGCTGCTCGACGAGCCCCTCTCCGCGCTCGACTCGCGGACGCGCGCCGCGGTGCGAGGCGAGCTCCATCAGTTCCTGCGCGAGACGGGGCTGCCGACGCTCCTCGTCACGCACGACTTCGAAGACGCGGCCGCGCTCGCCGACCGCATCGGGGTCGTCAGCGACGGCCGCCTGCTGCAGGTGGGTGCCGTCGAGGAGCTCCTCGCGGCACCGGCGGATGCGTTCGTCGCCGGCTTCACCGGCGCGAATCTTCTGGCCGGAAGCGCAGAGCGCGCCGGCGACGGCCTCACCGCCGTCGTGCTCGATCAGGGTGGAGTGATGTACACGACGGAGGAGGGCAAGGGCCGCGTCGCGCTCGCCGTGTATCCGTGGGAGGTCAGCCTTTCGCACGAGCTGCCCTCGGATTCGACGGTGAACCACCTACGCGCGTCCGTGCTGTCCGTGGTCTCGCTCGGGAACCGTGCGCGCGTCAGGATCGGACCGCTGGTCGCCGAGGTGACCTCCGCGTCCGCCGAGCGGCTTGCGCTCCGTGAGGGAGATGCCATCGTCGCTTCGTTCAAGGCGACGGCGTCCCGGCTGCTGCCGCTCGCCTGATGGTTGATCGGTAATTGGCGTCGATGCGGGATGGGCGAGACCAAGCCGTTGGCGCTGATCGGACGAGCACGTATCGGTGCGTACGGGCGAGGAGGAGCGGCGACAACGGCGACGTGTGTCGACCACCGTCCGCGCGGCGTCGAATTGCCGATCAACCATCTAGAGTTTCGCCCCGTGGCGATCGAGCTGAGACCGGCACCGGCGTCCGACGTCACCGCTGCCGTGACCGAGGCGGCGCGACGGTCCGGGGCAGACCTCGAGCCCGGCCATCCGGCGTATGCGAGCCCGTGGCGCCGGGCCGGCCTCGCAGCCGGGGCAACGCGAGCCGGGGGCGATGCGGCGCCTCGACGCTACGCGGTGCCCTCGCGACGCAGGGTGCGCGGCGCGATCCGCGCGTAGTCCAGCCCCGAAACCCACGTCAGCACGACGGCGACGAGCAACGCCCACCACGCGATCCGGTCACGCCAGGCCCCTGCCGCCGCGAAGCCGCCGACCCCGACCGCGACCGTCTGGGCCCATGTCTTGAGCTTCCCCAGGTCGCGCGCGGCCATCACCACGTTCCGCTCGATGGCGGCGAGCCGGAGACCCGAGATCAGGAGCTCGCGCGCCACGATCGCCGCCACCATCCACGCGGGCGCGACGCCCTCGCCGACCAGCATGATCAGCGCCGCCATCACCAGCATCTTGTCGGCGATGGGGTCGAGGAGCGAGCCGAGCGCAGACGTCTGATTCCGGCGGCGCGCGAGCCAGCCGTCGATCTGATCCGTCGCCATGGCGGCCAGGAAGACACCCGTTGCCCAGTAGGCGTGATCGCGGAAGTCCCACGCGAACAGCGTCACGACCAGGGGAACGGACAGAGCCCGCGCGACCGTCAGCTGGTCGGGAAGTGTCACGATCTGAGGGAGAATACGCGGCCGGTGAGCCGGCCAACCCCGCTGTTCACGAAAGTGCTCGTCGCCAACCGCGGCGAGATCGCAGTCCGCATCTTCAGGACGCTCCGCGAACTGGGGATCGCCACGGTTGCGGTCTACTCCGAGGCCGACCGCGGCCGCCTGCACGCCGTGGTCGCCGACGAGGCGTACCTGATCGGGCCGGGGCCGCCCGCGGAGAGCTACCTCCGCGGCGACGTCGTGGTCGAGACAGCCGTCCGGGCCGGAGCGCAGGCCGTCCATCCGGGGTACGGCTTCCTCGCCGAGAACGCAGGGTTCGCGCGCCTCGTCGAGGATGCAGGGCTGGTCTGGATCGGGCCGCCGCCGGACGCGATCGAGGCGATGGGCTCCAAGATCGCGGCCCGCAGCCGGATGCAGGCGGCGGGCGTGCCGATCATCCCGGGGACGACGGAGCCCATCGAAACGGTCGACGAGCTGCGGGCCGTCGCGCGCGAGATCGGGTATCCACTCGCGATCAAGGCCTCGGCGGGCGGCGGCGGCAAGGGGCTGAAGATCGTCGCGGGCGAGGGTGAGCTCGAGCGGGCGTTCGAGTCCGCGAAGCGCGAAGGGGAGGCGTACTTCGCGGACTCTGCCGTCTTCGTCGAGCGCTACCTCGCAAACCCGCGGCACGTCGAGGTTCAGGTTCTTGCCGACGGCCATGGGAACGTCATCCATCTCGGAGAGCGCGATTGCACGATCCAGCGCCGGCATCAGAAGCTCGTCGAGGAGACGCCGTCTCCCGCCGTCGACGAAGAGCTGCGCGTGCGCATCGGCTCGATCGCCGTCGAGGCGGCGCGCGCCGTCGGCTATCGCTCCGCCGGAACGGTCGAAGGCCTTCTGACCGCGGACGGCGAGTACTTCTTCCTCGAGATGAACACGCGTATCCAGGTGGAGCACACCGTCACCGAGCTGGTGACCGGGCTCGACCTCGTGCGCGAGCAGGTGCGGATCGCAGCCGGCGAGAGACTCTCCCTCGCGCAGGTCGACGTGAGCCTGCGCGGCCATGCGATCGAGTGCCGCATCAACGCCGAGGATGTCTCCAACGGCTTTCTCCCGGCGCCCGGGCGCATCACGGCGTACCGCGAGCCCGGCGGGCCGGGCGTCCGCGTCGACTCCGGCGTCCGCGCCGGGGACGAGATTCTGGCGCTCTACGACCCGATGATCGCCAAGGTGATCGTTCACGACACCGACCGTGACGCTGCTCGGCGGCGGATGCTGCGGGCATTGGAGGAATTCGTGATCGAGGGTACGCCGACCCTCCTCGGGTTCCACCGTGCGCTGCTCGAGCACCCGTGCTTCGCGGCCGGAGACACCTGCGACGGTGTCGTCGAGTCGAAAGAGCTCGCGCAGCGCGCGAACGAGATCTCTGATCAGTTGTCTCATATGAAAACAAACGTAGCTGCGCGGTCGGACGGAGCGGGCACGCGATCCCGGCTCGTCTCGGTCGAGGTGGACGGGCGAGCCTACGAGGTGAATCTCGTCACCGCCGAGCCTGCCTGGGCTGAGCTGGCGCGCCGCCGGCGGACGCGCAGCGCGGGGCTTCACGGGAGCGGGCCCGGGACCGTCGTCAGCCCGATGCAGGGCACGGTGCTCGAGGTCGACGTCGTCGAGGGTGACCAGGTGACCGCCGGCCAGATCGTGTGCGTCGTCGAGGCGATGAAGATGGAGAACGAGATCGTCGCGCACCGCGACGGGTTCGTCCGCAAGCTGGCGGTCGCACGCGGTGAGCCGGTCGCCATCGGGCAGGTGATCTGCGTTGTCGAAGACGAATGAGCTCGATGCAGCGGTGAGCGGTCTCGTCCGCGACCTGATCGCCCGCGAAGCGCTGCTCGGGGCGACACTCAGCAAGCCGCGCCGCGGGGATCCGTCGCGGGCGGCGAAGGTCACGGTCGAGCCGGTCGTGCTCGCAGGCGAGTTGTGCTACCGGTGGCGCAGGCACGCGCCCACGCGCACGACGGACGAGAACCTGGGCGCAGACGAGACGGAGAGGCGGTTGCTCCACCTGATCGGCGGCGAGTTCCGCCAGGCTCATCTTCACGGCGCCGATGCGGATCACCAGGTGCTCGCGGGCGGGACCGCCGCGAAGGTGCTCCGGCGTCCGCCGACACGCCGGCCGGTGCCGCTCGAGCACGACCGCCGCAAAAGGCGGCTGCTGGAGGACGGGGTGGCCGTGCCCTTTCTCGTCGAGCTCGGCGTGATGGCGCGCGACGGCCGCGTCCGCTCCGCCAGGTATGCGAAGTTCCGGCAGGTCAACCGTTTTCTCGAGCTGGTCGAGGACGTGCTGAGCGCGCTACCGCAGGGGAATCTCCGCGTCGTCGACTTCGGCTCCGGGAAGTCGTATCTGACGTTCGCGCTGCACCACCTGCTCACGGTCGTCCACGGGCGGGACGTCGAGATCGTGGGGCTGGACCTGAAGGAGGATGTCGTCGGGACGTGTCGGGCGCTCGTCCGGCGACTCGGCGTCGAGGGGCTGCGCTTCGAGGTAGGGGACATCTCCGACTACGCGGGCGACACGCCGGATCTCGTCGTCTCGCTCCACGCCTGCGACACGGCCACCGACGCCGCGCTCGATCGGGCCGTCCGCTGGCAGGCGCCCGTGATTCTCGCGGTGCCGTGCTGTCAGCACGAGATCGCGACGCAGCTCGAGAGCGCCCCGCTCGCGCCGCTGCTGTCGCGCGGCCTCCTGCGCCAGCGCTTCGCCGCGGACGTCACCGATGCGGCGCGCGCCCAGCTCCTCGAGGCCGTCGGCTACGACGTACAGCTCGTCGAGTTCGTCGAGCTCGAGCACACGCCGAAAAACGTCCTCATCCGCGCGGTGCGGCGGCCGCGGCGAGATCGCGCGAAGGCCCATCGTTCGTACCTGGCCTTCAAGGTGGAGCTCGGAATCGAGCCGACACTCGAACATCTCCTTGCCGACCTGCTCCCCGCCGTCTCGTGACGCCGGAGCAGTCGTGCTCCGGCTCTTCGCTCGCCGCCGGCGAGCCGTTGGCAGGCACGGCGACTCACGCATCACGCTGGCTTCTCGTCGAAGCCCGTGGCGCGTGGGCGCGAGACGTCGAGGAGACGGAGCTCCCCGCTGAAACGAGGGCGCTGGTGGACGGATTCGACGGCCGCGCGCAGCTGATTCGGCGTCCGGATCGCCGCGACGGCCGGCAGCTGATCTTCGTCGCCGAGTCGCGAGAGCATGGTGGCGGGCTCCGTCGCGCCGAATCGCCGGAGAGCGTCGACTCCGCCGAGCCCGTCGAGGGTCCGTTGCTGCTCGTCTGCTGCCACGGGCGCCGAGACCCGTGCTGTGCGCGATTCGGGACGCCGGTGTTCGATGCACTGCGCGTGCACGTGCCGGACGCTGCGGTGTGGCAGTCGTCGCATCTGGGTGGCCATCGCTTCGCGGCGAACGTGCTCGTGCTGCCGGCCGGCGTTCTGCTCGGCCGCGTCCGGCCGCAGGATGCCCACACCGTTGTGGCCGAGATCGCGGCGGGCCGGGTTCCACTCGACCACTACCGCGGCAGGACGTTCCATCCCCCCGAGGCGCAGGCGGCGGACGCGGCGGTGCGGGAGCGCCTCGGCCTGAGAGGTTTGGCCGACGTCGGCCTCCTGTCTGCGGACGGTGGTCGAGTGCGGCTGGCGACGCCGGTGGGGGAGATCGACGCCACCGTCGAGACGCAACCCGGGCCGCCGCTGCGCGACAGCTGCGGCAAGGAACCGGCCGCGTCGACCCGCTACAGCGTGCGCTGGTAGATCCGTAGGCTTTCCGCGTGACCAGTCAACCGATCAAGGCGACGTTCTCGATCGCCGCCACCGACCATGTCACCGGCGAGATCGGCTGTGCAGTGCAGTCGAAGTACTTCGCGGTCGGCACCGTGGTTCCGTGGGTCAAGGCGGGCGTCGGCGCCGTCGCCACCCAGGCGGCGGGAGTCGCCGCGTACGGTCCGAGCATCCTGGGCCTGCTCGAGAGCGAGCGGCTCTCGCCGGACGCGGCGATCGCCGCCGCACTCGAGGGTGACGACGGCCGTGAGACCCGGCAGCTCGGCGTCGTTCGCGCCGACGGTGCGGCAGCGGCGCATACCGGGTCGGACTGCAACCCGTGGGCCGGGCACCGCACCGGTGCCGGCTACGCCGTTCAGGGGAACATCCTCGCCGGAGAGGACGTGGTGCTGGAGATGGAGCGTCGGTACCTCGACTCGCGGGGCACGCTGGCCGAGCGGCTCGTTGCCGCTCTCGAGGCCGGACAAGCAGCGGGCGGCGACTCGCGCGGACAGCAATCCGCGGCGATCGTCGTCGAGCGTTCCGGTGCGGCCGCCGAGACGCGTGAGGGAATCGACCGGGTCTGCGATCTGCGCGTCGACGATCACGCCGAGCCGATCGCCGAGCTGCGGCGGCTGCTCGAGATCCACCTCCGTTGGGACGCGCTCCGGCGCGCCCACGCGCACTACGCGCCGGGGCGCTATGCGTTCGGCATCGCCATCCTCGCGGCTGCGAACGAACGGTTCCCCGACGACGCGGCGATTCTCTACGACCTCGCGTGCTTCGAGTCTCTCGAAGGACACGCGGAGGATGCGATCGCGCACGTTGCGAAGGCGCTCGAGCTCGATCCCTCTTTCCGGCAGGCGGTCGCCGGGGACTCGGATTTCGACCGGCTGTCGGACGACCCCGCGTTCGCCGCGCTCGTCAGCTCGTGAGCTGGTGTGCGTGATCCGTGATCCAGATCAGGAAGTCTCGGACCCCCTCGCGTCTCAGGCTGTCGGGCATCTCGGCCGTGGGGACGAACGTGCCGAATACGAAGCGAACCCACAGACCCGCCGGAAGCGCCCCGCGGGCCGATGCGGTCCCGCGCCAGGTCGCGTGTGGCGCGAGCGACGCCGGCAGCGTCGGAGTGAACGTGGTCGCGCGGCGGAGCACCGGCAGGGCGCGCTGTGTGTTCCGCCGTTCGAGCTCGGTATGAGAGCCGCTGTCGAACAGCATGATCCCGAGGCCCTCGTCGAGCACGTCGTTGTCGCGCTCGATCGAAAACGTGGCTGACGTGTCGTTGGTGAACGAGATGTCCGCTGCCCAGCCGCCCGTCGTGACGGTGAAGCTCCGCACCCGGAACACGAGTCGCGACGTCGCCGATCCTGCACTCTCCACCCAGCCGAGCGTCGCCTTCTGTGCACTCGCTGCGGGTGGAACCGACGAGGGCGTCGTCGACCCCCCACAGCCCGCCGCGAGCACCGCCGGCACGAGAAGAACGAAGAGGGCAGCGCGCGGCACGCAGCAATGCTGGCACAGGCGCTCCAGCCGAGGTGGACCGAAACGCTGGTGCTAGGCTCGGCCGCGCGTTGGATCTCTACGAGTACCAGGGGAAGAAGCTGTTCGCGCGCTTCGGCATTCCCGTGTCCGAAGGGCGCGTGGTCGACTCGCCCGAGCAGGCGAGGGCTGCCGCGGGGGAGCTGGGCGGCCCCGTCGTCGTCAAGGCGCAGGTGCTCACCGGCGGACGCGGCAAGGCGGGAGGCATCATGCTGGCGGCCGACGAGAGCGAGGCGGAGGCGCGGGCGCGGGACATCCTCGGGCTCGACATCCGCGGCCATGTCGTCCGCACGCTGTGGATCGAGAAGGCGTCGGACATCGCGCGCGAGTACTACCTCTCGCTCACGTTTGACCGGGGCGCCAAGAAGCCGCTCTACATGTTCACGACGCAAGGCGGCGTCGACATCGAGGAGGTCGCCGCATCGAGCCCGGACGCCCTCATTCGGTTCCACGTCGACCCGCTCGAGGGCTTCCATCCTTGGCAGGCGCGTCGGCTGGTCTACACGGCGGGCGTCGCCGACCCCGGGGAGCAGAAGCAGATCGCCGCGATCGTCGGGAGGCTCTACGAGGCGTTCGTCGCGTGCGACGCGATGCTCTGCGAGATCAACCCGCTGATCGTGACGCCGGACGGCGAGGTGCGCGCGCTGGACTCGAAGTTCACGGTCGACGACAACGCGCTCTACCGGCATCCGGACATCGCCGAGATGCGCGACACGGCCGCCGCCGACCCGCTCGAGGCGCTCGCGCGGGAGAAGCACGTCACCTATGTGAAGCTGGACGGTGAGGTCGGCGTGCTCGGCAACGGAGCGGGCCTTTCGATGTCGAGCGTCGACGTGGTCACCTTTGCGGGCGGCAGGCCGGCGAACTTCTGCGACCTCGGCGGGGGCGGCGACGCGCAGGGCGTCGTCGATGCGCTCTCCGTGATCACCCGCGATCCGCAGGTGAAGGCCATCTTCTTCAACATCTTCGGCGGCATCACACGCTGCGACGAGGTGGCGCGCGGGATCCTGCAAGCCCTCACCGAGATGACGATCGACCTGCCGATCGTCGTCCGGCTCGACGGCACGAACGCGGAAGAAGGCCGTCGGATCCTCTCCGAGGCGGCGCCACCGAACCTGCACGTCGAGCCCACGATGCTCGAGGCGGCTCGCAAGGCCGTGGAGCTCGCCGCATGACGGACCCGTGGGACGACAGAGCGGCGCTCTATGTCGAGTCGGACGCGCACCGCGAGGGTGACGACCTCGAGCAGCTCGTCGCCTGGGCGGCGGGTGCGCGGACGGCGCTCGACGTCGCCACCGGGGGCGGTCACGTGGCGCGGCGCCTGCGCGACGAGGGAATCGAGGTCGTGACGACCGACCGCGCACCCGGAATGAAGCCCGACGTGATCTGCCCGGCGGAAGATCTCCCGTTCGCCGACGCGAGCTTCGACGTCGTCGCCTGCCGGACGGCTGCACACCATTTCGCCGACGTCCGAGCGGCCGTCCAGGAGATGGCACGGGTCAGCTCCGACCGCGTACTGATCGTCGACACGTTGAACATGGGCGAGGCCGTGGAGGAGGCCGAGTCGTTACGCGACCCGTCGCACGTCCGCAACTACACGGAGGACGAATGGCGGGCGTTCGTGGAGGGGGCCGGGCTCGAGCTCGCCCAGCTCCGGATCCTCGAGCACACGATCGACCTCGATGCCTGGCTCGCGCGTACGGGCTGCGAAGGGGACGACGCCGCCAGGGTGGTCGAGCTGCTCGGCGATCGTGCTCGTGAACGGCGCCTGATGCTCGACAAGGCCGCCATCCTGGCGCGGAGGCGGACCTAGTCGTGGCGATCATCGTCGACGGGCGGACGCGTCTCGTGGTCCAGGGGCTGACGGGCTCGGAGGGCCGCTTTCACGGTCTGCGCAACCGGGGGTACGGCACGCAGGTCGTCGCCGGGGTGACGCCTGGAAAGGGCGGGCAGGACGTCGAGGGCATCCCCGTCTACGACACGGTCACGGATGCCGTCCGCGAGAACGGCGCGAACACGGCGATGGTCTTCGTTCCTGCGGCGTTCGCTGCCGACGCGATCTACGAGGCGGTCGACGCGGGAATCCAGACGGTGATCTGCATCACCGAGGGGATTCCGGCCCACGAGATGCTGCGGATCCACCCGTACATCCGCGCGCACGGCGTGACGATGATCGGCCCCAACTGCCCCGGTGCGCTCTCGCCCGGCCAGGCGAACGTCGGGATCATCCCCGCAGAGATCTTCCGCGAAGGGTCGATCGGCCTCGTGTCCCGGTCGGGAACGCTCACCTACCAGATCGGCCACGAGCTGACGCAGATGGGTCTTGGCAACTCGACGATCGTCGGGATCGGCGGCGACCCCGTCGTGGGCTCGTCGTTCATCGACGTGCTCGCGCTCTTCCGCGACGACCCGCAGACCGAGTACGTCGTCCTCGTCGGCGAGATCGGCGGTGACGAGGAGGAGAAGGCAGCCGCGTTCATCGAGTCGGAGCTCGGCAAGCCGACCGTCGCGTACATCGCGGGTTTCACGGCGCCTCCGGGCAAGACGATGGGGCACGCGGGCGCGATCATCTCGGGCTCGGCGGGCACGGCTCAGGCCAAGAAGGACGCGCTCGAGGCGAAGGGCATTCGCGTCGGCACGACGCCGACGGAGACCGCCCAGCTCGTCGCTGCCCTCGCGGGCGCGTGATGGAGCTCGTGCGCTCAGGCGTTGGGTCAGACCTTCGGGTCTGACCCGCTCGTGCGCGGCCGTTGTCAGTCCCAGCTCTCCATGATCGGGTACGCGCTCTTCGCCTCGAGACAGTCGGCGGCGAAGAGCGCCACCCCGAGGTCGCCGGTCCAGAGGGAATAGCGGCCGCGCCCTCGCCGCAGGCGCGCCCGCTGCACCTGGTCGAGGGCATGGACGGCGAATCGTCGTGCACGGGTCAGCCAGCGCTCGTCCTGCGTCCGCTGGAAGGTCGCGAGCAGGGCGTACCCGTTCCCGGCCGTGCCGTGGCACAGCGACGAGCCCTTCTCGTCGCCGTGCGGCCCCGCTCGCCACGTCAGCTCCGCGCCCGCGAGAAGAAGCTCCTCGTCGAGGAACGCTGCAGTCGAGGCGACGATGCCGGGGGCCCCGCAGTCCCACTGGACGCGGATCTGCCGGTCGCCGGCGACGAGATCGTGACCCTCGGCGCCCGGCCAGTTGGCGAGACCGTCTTCGACGACTGCGGTTCGGGCAAGGAGGCCGTTCGTCTCTTGCCGGAGCTGGTCGCGTTTCCCGGGCTGAAGCAGTTCCTCCCCCTGGAGAAGCGCGAGCACGTTGCCGACAGCGCCGCGAACAGGGCCGAGACCGCGATAGACCTCCCCGGACAGATGCTGCGTCCACAGTCCGTCCACATCCCTCGCCTCGAGGAGGGCTGAGGCGCTCTCTCGCCACGCGCGTTCCCAGCGGTTCTCCTTCGTCCACCCGAGCATGGCCAGGGCGGCGAGCATCGTTCCAGGTGCGCCCCACATGACGTCGTGCGCGACGTTGCCGGCGTTCGCGCGGACGTGTGCGTGGAGATCGTCTGCGATTCCGCGCTCCGGGTCCAATTGCCAGAGGACTGTCAGGATCCCCGCCTCGCCCATCAGCAGGCTCGCGTGTGCGGGCTCGGGCAGGTCGAGCGCGGTCAGTACGCCCGGACGCTCGCGCCACGCTTCGAGCGCGCGCTGCGTCGCGCGCGCGAGGTCGAGCCGGGGCGCGGCGTACCCGCGTGCGCGCAGACGGTCGAGCCCCCAGACGACGCCGGCGGCGCCGACGTAGAGCGTCTTGAGCGGGCGCGATGAGCCCCACGCATCCCAATCGTCCGCCGGCCAGAAATCTGCCTCGCTGTAGGCGGTGTCGGCGTCGTCGACGATCTCGCCGATCGCGCGCCTGACCCGGCGCTCGCTCCACCGCGCGTCCGTCAGGCGCTCGAACGCGTCGGGTCGGTAGAGCACGCGGTGACGTTAGTTCATCAGTCCGTCGCTTCGAAGACGTTCGGCTGCACCGTCACGCCTGTATCGAGCCCGATCAGGTCGGCGAGGTTGTGCCGGTAGTCGATCCCGTAGAGCCGCCGGATCAGCGGCAGAGCGGGGTCGTCGAGGTAGAAGAACCGTGAAGCAATCCGGCTGGATCACGGGCTGCCCACAGACCGTGGGATCGGGCACACCCGGCTTCGGGACCTGGAAGAGCACGCTGCGCAAGGAGTTGTCGATCTGC
>Ga0066710_100005335_pt1 | contig 11683 bp, 8 predicted proteins | sample GraSoiAngelo_159_FD_79666 | JGI IMG/M metagenome (GOLD analysis project Ga0066710, IMG submission 79666) | Grasslands soil microbial communities from the Angelo Coastal Reserve, California, USA - 14_1009_16_40cm | ecosystem: Environmental > Terrestrial > Soil > Grasslands | place: USA... | reverse complement strand
CATTCAGCATTCAGCATTTCTCAGACCAAGCCTTGATCCAGCATCGAATCGGCGACCTTGACGAAGCCGGCGATGTTCGCGCCGTGGACGTAGTTGCCGGCGACGCCGTACTCTTCCGCGGTCTCGCGGCAGGCGCGGTGAATCGCCTTCATGATGTCGTGGAGCCGGCGGTCGACCTCTTCGCGCGTCCACGAGATCCGCGCGCTGTTCTGCGCCATCTCCAGCCCTGAGGTCGCGACGCCCCCCGCGTTCGCGGCCTTGCCCGGCGCGTAGAGGACGCCGCCGTCGAGCAGAACGTGCACCGCGTCCGGCGTGCACGGCATGTTCGCCCCCTCGCACACCACGTACACGCCGTTGGCGATCAGGTGCGCCGCGTCCTTCGCGTTGATCTCGTTCTGCGTGGCGCTCGGAAACGCGCAGTGCGCGCGGTGGTTCCAGAGCGGATTGAACGGCAGCGACGGATCGACGGGGACGTACTGGGCGCCGCGCGTCCGCTCGGCGTACTCGCTGATGCGGCCGCGGCGCTCGTTCTTGAGCGCCATCAGGAAGGCGAGCTTCTCGCGATCGAACCCGCGCTCGTCGTAGATGTAGCCGTCGGAGTCGGACGCGGTGACCGCGCGCGCGCCCAGATCGATCAACTTCTCGATCGTGTACTGCGCCACGTTGCCGCTGCCCGACACGAGGCAGATCTTGTCCTCGAACGTCTGCCGCCGCGTGGCGAGCATCTCGGCCCCGAAGTACACCGCGCCGTAGCCGGTCGCTTCGGGACGGATGAGCGACCCGCCCCAATGCACGCCCTTGCCGGTCAGCACGCCCGTGAACCGGTTCGTGAGCCGCTTGAACTGTCCGAACAGATAGCCGATCTCGCGGCCGCCGACGCCGATGTCGCCCGCCGGCACGTCCGTGTCGGCGCCGACGTGACGGTACAGCTCCGTCATGAAGCTCTGACAGAACCGCATCACCTCCGCGTCGGACATGCCCTTCGGATCGAAATCCGAGCCCCCCTTGCCGCCGCCCATCGGCAGCGTCGTCAACGAGTTCTTGAACACCTGCTCGAACGCGAGGAACTTCAGGACGCCGAGCGTGACGGAGGCGTGGAACCGCAGCCCGCCTTTGTACGGGCCGATCGCGCTGTTCATCTGCACGCGATAGCCGCGGTTGACGTGGACGTCCCCGCGATCGTCCTGCCACGGCACGCGGAACATGACGACGCGCTCGGGTTCGACGAGGCGTTCGAGGATGCGCGCCCGCCGCAGATCCGGACGACGCTGGAGCACCAGGTCGATGCTCTCGAGCACTTCATGGACCGCCTGGTGGAACTCGGGTTCGGCGGGATTCTTGGCGCGGACCGTCTCCATGATTTCGTGGACGTATCCGCCCGGCGCACCGGTGACCAGCATCACCACCCTGACTCAGCTCCCGATGCGGAAGCCGACGAGTTGCTGCGTCGCGCCCGCGTCGGTCTTCGCTTTCATCTCCAGGACGTATTCGCCCGCGGCAAGGGAGGCAAGGGGCAGATCGATCTGGAACGTCTGACCGCTCGCGGGCTGTATCGGCAGGTCGGCCATCGGCTGGCCGTTGCGGTTGAGGAGCTTGGCGGACATGTCCGGCGTGGCGGCGCCGGGCGCGTAGACGTCAACGCGGATCAACAACCGCTCGGTGCGGCTGAAATCGCGGCCGGGCGTGGGGCGCGCGTCCGGCGTGCTCTTGACCAGCTGCATGTCGCGCGCGGTGCGCGTGCGATAGACGCGCGGCGTTGACATCGAGAGTTGAACGGTCGTGAAATCCGGCACCGTGACGTCCTGGGTCGTGGAGTCCACGACCTGACCGTGCGCGCCTTCGACCATCATGCGGAGCTGCAGCGGGCCGGGCGGCGCGTCGAACGTGGTGGTTGCGCCGGGCGAAGAGGGATCCGTCGCCGACGGCGCGCCGTTGATCCCCGCCGCCGGCGTGGATGTTCCGGCGTCCGCATCCGGCACGCGGCCGCGGTAGAGCGGACGGCCGTCGGGGGCCGTCGCGGTGAGCGCGACGCGAACCGGGACGTCGGCGGCCTCGCGGCGATCGCCGGGCGCCGCGGGAATCGGCTCCCACACGAACGTGACCTTCGTGCGCCCGTTCTCGCCGCGCGTGGTGCCGATCCAGAACCGCGCCGCGCGTCCGCGCACGGGCTCCGCGATCGCGCTGAGCGCGGTCGTGACGGCCGCGGGCGGACCGGGCTTCGGCGGCGCCGTCGCCGCCGCCGCCTCCTCGACGGTGTACGCCCAGTAGCCCTTGCGCGAGCGCACGTCGAGACCGGACCGGCGGCCGACGAGCTTCACGTCGATCTTGTGGAACTTCCCGTCCGTCGGCGCCGCCGCCGACGTGTACCCGAGCAGATAGTAGCCGCTCGAGTCCTTGATGATCTGTTTCATGCCGGTGGCGAGATCGTTGCGGTTGATGATCGCCCGGCCGTCGGTGTTGTCGGCGAGCACGCGGAGCGTGTCCAGCGATTCGCCGAGCGACTGCCGATCGCTCTGAAGGCTGACGCCCTGGCTGACGTCGTACTCGAACGGCGCGAGCCCGCGCGGGTCGACGGCGTAGAGCGACGTGTTGTTGCGGTTCGCCGCGTCGAACACCTCGCGCAGCATGTCGTTCAGGTTCACGGAATTGAAGAACCGCTGCGAATCGACGCGCGGATCGTTCGGCACGTCGACGCCGGCGCGGCCGCGGTACGGGTTGCCGAAGCCGGGCATCGCCGCCGATGGATCGCTGAGCTGCGGCGGCAGCGTGCTCGAGAAGCCCTCGCTCACCAGGATGATCGACTTGCGCCCTTCGCGCATGCCGCCCATCTTGATCGCCGCCCCCTTGAGCGCGCTGAGCGTGACCTCGGTCCGGATCTCCTCGACCGTCGCGGTCGGGTAGTACGCGTACCGCTCTTCGAACTCGTTCCGCGGCTCGTAGTTGTACTTGCGGCCCTCGAACTTCTCGATCGCCTTCACGACCGAGTCGTGATTGCGCGTGAACGTCAGCGCGGTCACGGGCGTCAGCGGGTACATCACCGCGATCATGTCTTTCGGACCGAGCTGGTTCTCGATGAAATCGGTGAGCGGCTTGCGGACGACGAGGTCGTTGCCGCGGCGGACGTGGTAATCGTCGAGGAAGAGCACGAACAGCCGGACGTCGGGCTGCCTCGCCTCGCGCTCCTCGTCGTACGTGCTGGTGATCGCCCGCGGCGCGACCGGATCCAGCGCCTGCGTGACGTTGTCCAGCTTGATGACCTGGAACGTCTCGACCTTCTGCGGCTTGCCGTCTTCGCGGACCTCGAAGTCGTCGCGGTTCAGATCCAGTACCGGCTCGCCGGATTTGCTGCTCGTCACGATCACGTCCACGCTCACGGCGTTGATGCGCGCCTTGATCACCGGCGGCTGCGGCGTCTGCGCCCCGGGCGGATTCTGGGACGGCGGCTGTTGCGCGGGTGGTTGTTGCGCGGGCGGCTGCTGCCCTTCGACCGTGCTCGGGGCAGCCGTGCGGGCGTCGAAGGGCTGCGCGCGCCGTGCCGCCAGCGGCACCGCCGCGCAAATGGACGCCATCAGCAACAAGAGGACGGCACGAAGCGGAGCTCGCATAGTCGTTCAGACGGCCGGCGCGCGGCGCCAGCCGGGTCCCGGGCAGGGACACTGATGATAACATCTGCCACAGATGGACACCGATAAACACAGATACGCGAACGTTTTGAATCCATCTGCGTCCGAACACCCCCAGCCGCTGACGCTGCTCACCGAAGACGAAGCCATCCTGCGCGACAGCGTCCGTCAGTTCGCCGAAGCCCGGGTGCGGCCGCTCGTGCGCGAGATGGACGAACACGCCAAGATCCCGCGATCGCTCGTCGATCACCTGTTCGATCTCGGCGTGATGGGCATCGAAATCCCGGAAACCTACGGCGGGTCGGGCGGCACGTTCTTCCACGCCGTGCTCGCCGTCGAAGAACTGTCGCGCGTCGATCCCTCGATCGGCGTGCTCGTGGACGTCCAGAACACGCTCGTCATCAACGCCCTCCTCCGCTGGGGCAGCGACGATGTGAAGCGGCGATACCTGCCCAAGATGGCCGCGAGCACCGTCGGGGCGTATGCGTTGTCCGAGGCGGGATCCGGCAGCGACGCCTTCGCGCTGACGACGCGCGCGCGCGAAGCGACGGACGCCGACGGGAGCCATTACCTGCTGACCGGCCGGAAGCTCTGGATCACGAACGGCAACGAAGCGGACCTGTTCATGGTCTTTGCCACCGTCAACCCGGAGGCCGGATACAAAGGCATCACGGCGTTTCTGGTCGAGCGCGGCTTCCCCGGATTCACGGTTGGAAAGAAGGAGGACAAGCTCGGCATCCGCGCGAGCAGCACCTGCGAGCTGATCCTCGAGGACTGCCGCGTCCCGGGCGCCAACGTGCTCGGCGACGTCGGCAAGGGCTACAAGGTCGCGATCGAAACGCTGAACGAAGGACGGATCGGCATCGGGGCACAGATGATCGGGCTGGCGCGCGGCGCGCTCGACCAGTCGATCAAGTACACGAAGGAGCGCAAGCAGTTCGGCAAGCCGATCGCCGAGTTCCAGGCGGTCCAGCATCAGCTCGCGCGCGCGGCCGTGGACGTCGAAGCCGCGCGGCTGACGGTGTACAACGCCGCGCGCCTGCGCGACGCGGGGCGGCCGTTCCTGACCGAGGCGGCCATCTGCAAACTCTTCTCGTCGGAAGTCGCCGAGCGCGTCAGCTCGCTCGCGGTGAACCTGTTCGGCGGCAACGGCTTCGTCAAGGAATACCCGGTCGAGAAGCTGTTTCGCGACGCGAAGATCGGCCAGATCTACGAGGGGACGTCCAACCTCCAGCTGCAGACGATCGCGAAACAGATCATCGGATGAAAGTCGCGGGCACGCTCGCCGCGATCGCGATCCTTCTCACGCTTCTTCTCTTTCGCCCCACGGTTCACGACGGATTCGACTACGACGACTATCACTTCGTGCGGCCGTACACGGCGGCCGAGGTGCGCGGCGCGTTTCGCGGCCCGTGGGATCCCGCGGGCATCGAGCTCCCCTTCTATCGTCCGCTGACGATCGCGTTCTATGCGGCCCGCTTTTCCGCGTTCGGCCTCAACGCCGACGCGTACCACGCGCTGAGCCTGGCCCTCTTCGCCGCGGCCGCGATGCTCGCCGGCGCATTCGCGTGGCGGCTCACCGGACGCCCCGCCGCGGCCGCGCTCGCGGCGGTCGCCTTCTCGGTCCACCCCGCGATGCCGTACGCGCTCGTGGCGTGGGTCACCAACCAGATGCACCTGCTCGCCGCCATCGTGGTCCTCGCCGCGCTGCTCTGGTGGCACGCGGTGCGCGAGAGAGGCGCCTGGTGGTGGACGCCGCTCCTCGGCCTCGCGGCGATCGCGTTTCTGATCAAGGAGGACGGCGTCATGCTGCTGCCGGTCGTCCTCGCGGTGGACGCCGTGGAGCGGCGCGTCAATTCCCGCGGGACGCGCCGGCCGCCGCCGTCGTTCATCGTGGGCGCCGGGCTCGTCGTCGTCGCGTTGGTGATCGTGCGGGAGCGCGCGCTCACCGGCCTGGGCGGGTACCGTCTGCCATCGCTCCCGGCGGCCTGGGACAATTTCACGCGAGGCCTGAACGGAACGTTCAGGCTGCTGCCCGCGAAACGTCCGTGGCAGCCGGCGGCCAGCGCATTCGCGCAGGCACTGCCGATTGCGGCGCTCGTCTGCGGCGTCCTGTCGAAACGCGGGCGAGCCGGGCTCCTGCTCGGGGCGACCGGGTTGATCCTGGCTGTTGGGTTCGACCTGCCGTTTGTCTTCGTCACGAAGGCCGAGCAGCTGTATCTGGTCGCGGCCGGCGCGTCGTTCGTCATCGCGGGCGCCGCGCTCGTCCTGTACGACGCGCTGCCGCGACTCCGCCTCGTCACCATCGCCGTCATCGTCGCGGGGTTCGCGGCGTGCGCGGCCGTCAGCACGGACATCGCCCGCGACTTTGCGCCGTTCGGCCCAATCGTCCGATCGCACGACGCGATCGTGCGGACGTGGAGCGCGGTGCCGATCGAGATCCGCGAGTATCTGGCGGCGAAGCAGGCGCCGGACGCGGCGGTCCGGCTGGCGGCGAACCCCGCGGACGCGCTGCCGTTCGTGGCGTTCGGCCTCGGCGGCCGCGAACGCGACAGCGACGGCGCCCCGTTCCGCTGGACCGACGGCGCGCACGCCGTGTTGTTCGTGCGGCGCGACGCGCGGACGATCGAAGTGCCGGTGCGCGCGATTGGTCCAGCCGCGCGTTTGCATCCGCACGTGTCGATGACCGTCGGCGGCAACGCGGTCAGCGACGTCGATCTTGCGGACGATCGCTGGCACTCGCTCGCGGCCGCGCTGCCGCGCCGCACCGGCCTCGCTCGGATGCACCGCGTCGACGTCGTCACGAATACGACCTGGTCGCCCGCACAGCTCAATCCCGGCTCTACGGACACGCGGACGTTGGGTGTGCAGGTCGGAGATGTGAGGCTACGATAGTCGCCGTCTTGAACACCAAGCCAAGTCGACGCGAAAGGTCACCACCGCACTGTCCTGAAGCCATCAATCGGAAACCTGTGCGCAGTGACTGTTCGACCCTATTCGAAGAGTTACGACGTCAGATCGCCTGCACTCAAGTCGCTCGCCAGATAACGAGTAATGTAAACGGCCGACCGACTTCGTGCGTTAGGGACTCCAGTGCATGCCCGCGCAGTCATTCCTTCGGTTTGTCGCGAGAAACGCCGCAGCGTGCCAACGCGTTTTGAAACGCCCTGGGACTGGCCTACGCCACATCTTTCCGGACATGCCGCGCCAGCACTTCGTTGATCAGCGTCTGATACCCAACCCGTCGGCGGCGCGCTTCCTTTCGGAACTGATCGAGCACACCAGGATCGACACGGATCGCGATGAGCTGGCGGGGTTCGTCACCGAGGGGGGGCCGGCCCACGCGCCGCATCGCTTTCAACTGCTCGGGCGATGACTCGGCGATGTCCGAGAAGTCAATCTTTCGCGGCGTACGCCGCCCGCTCCCGGCGACTCGCACGCCGCGCGCTGATGAGACGGATCGTTTCCGCATCACCGATTCTCCTCAGGGTATAGGCAACGACGAGTACACGCCCGTCGGCGGCTCGACCGAGCCGCCGAAAACCGTGGTTCAGCACTCGAGTGCTCCAAGTCCGGACCCTCGAGAGCATTGGCATCGAGGAACACTGTCACGGCATCGTCGAATGATACGCTGTGTTTCGCCGCGTTGGCCTCGGCCTTTCGCGGGTCCCACTCGAACACGCATTGAGTATATACGAAATCTCGGGGCCTGCTGGACGGGACAGCCGAGGACGCCGTCGCAAGATCTCAATGAGTTTCCAAACGAGTGAGATCGTGGCGTCGGCCCCGCGCGGTAGAGTGCGGGCTCTGCTACTCAGACCTGTCGGCTTGGTCGCTGCTCACGAAACGACAGCACCAGCGCGCCGATCAGTGTCAAAGCGATACCGACACCCGATACCCGTAGACCCATCCGCGCGCTCCACGGATCGAAGACGAGCGCGACGTGCTTCACGCCGTCCTCGACGATGACGCCGAGGAAGTCCCCGTTCACCCGTGCGGTCGCAAGCGTCCGCTGACCTTCGGCCGCGCGCCAGCCCGCGTGATAGCTCTCGGTCGTCACGAGCAGTTTGCGGCCGGTGCCGCCGACATCGACCTCGAGGCGGCCGGGACGATCGACCGTCACCGCGGCAGACGCGTCGTCACCCTGTAATGCCCCGACGTCGTTCGCGACGAGCGCGGTGCGCGCGATGTCGATCTGCTGAATGTCGCGCCGCGGGTTCGCCGTGACCCGAGCGTCGCGGACGACGCGAACGCGCGGCATCGGGGCGTCGACCGGCGTCCACATGCCGCTTCTGACGGCCCACGTCACGCCGGCGACCCGTTGCACGATCGGAGTGTCGGGCCGCAGCCACTTGCGCGGGGGAAGGCCAACGTAACCCGCCAGACGCTGATAACCGCGGAGCACGACGACATTCGCGAGCGCGTCGTATTCCGAGATGAAGAGACGCTCGCCTGGCCGCGCCGCCGCCGGCACCACGACGAGCGCGGCCATCTGTTCGACGGTCATCGGCGCGGGATACCACACATAGCGATAACCCCAGGCGCCGAGATCCAGCGCGAGGCAGAACGGCAGGCACAGCAACGCCCATCGTCTGCCGTGCGATGCGAGCAGAACGAGCAGCGCGGTACCCGCGATGAGCGCGACGCTCGCGATGAGTCCGACCGTGATGCCGGCGAACCCGATCGCGACGGCGGCCGTCACCGCGCTCAGGGCGACGATTGCGAAGACGGCGCGCCGCGCGCGCGAGACGCCCCCGTCGGGACGCCGCGCGAGCGCGTCAATATCGTCGAGCGCGACCGCCGCGAGAACCGCGAGGCCAAGGTGGATCAGCAGAATGTGCCGCGCCGGCGCTCGGAAATACGTGAGCAACGGCAGCTGGCGCAGCACGGGGTACACGCCGCCGTAGCGCCCCAGCGCCAACACGAAACCGGCGGCGCAGAGGGCCGCGGCTCCGAGCGCCACGCGCCGGTGTTCGAGCGTGCGCCATCGCGCGGCGACCCACGCCAGCGCGATGACGCAGAAGGCGCCGTCGTACACGGTCAGCTCGTGCGCGAATGTCTCCCCCGGCGGCGCATAAAATCGTTTCGGAAATACGTACGGGCACCACAACTCGACCGTGTTGAGCGGGTGCAATGAATAGGACAGCGCAAAACCCGGCGAGGTGATCCGCCGCGACGAGTCCGCCGCCATGTCGAGCGTCGGCAGCAATTGCGCGGCGCCGATCGCGACTCCGCAGACCGCCGCGGCGGCAACCCACGCGACGCGATCCCACGCGCGCAGCGCGATGCCGCGCGCCAGCGTGTAGGCGCCGGTGACGAGAGCGCCCATCCACACGAACTGCGGAAAGCCGAGCAGCAGCGCCGACGCGAGCGTGCCGGCCAGCAGCACGAATCCGCCCGCCGCCGACGCCGCGGTGCGGGCCGTCAGCACGACGTCCGCGGCGAGGAGCATCCAGGGAATGTGCGCGCCCACGGCGACCATGTTCAGGTGCAGCAGGTGCATCAGATTGAAGCCGCTGAACGTGAACGCCATCGATCCGAAGATGCTTGCGCCCGCGCTCAGGCCGCCGCGCCGAAGCAAGAGGAAGAGTCCGCCGAACGCCGCGACGTAAGTCGCGACGATCTGCAGATTGAAGGCCGCGGCCAGCGGAAGCAGCTGATAAACGAGCAGATGGAACGGATGGAACATCCCGAGCTGCCCTTCGCCGTGGGCGTAGAACCCGCCAAACAATGCCGGCGACCACATGACCGTGTCGCCGGCCGCCAGCGCCCGCGCGTACACGTATCGCATCGGCACGTAAAAGTCGGTCAGGTCTCCCTGCGAGAAAACGCGGCCGGTCAACGCCGGAATCAGGAGGGGGATGAAGAGGAGGAGGGCGGCAGCGGCCGCTGCGGCCGCCAGGCGATCGGCTTCGCGAGTCAACGGAGGGATCTCACCACAGAGCTCACGGAGATAACAGAGATCATCAAAGGAGGGATTGGGATCGCCGCGCGGCTGCGATCTCAGCCGAGGATGTGCTCAGCGATGACCATCCGCTGCACTTCGGACGTGCCCTGGTAGATTTCGGTCGCGCGCACGTCCCGGAAGAGCCGTTCGACGACCGAGCCGCGGCGGTACCCGCGCGACGCGAGGATCTGCATCGCGCGATCGGCGGCCCGGTGCGCCGCCTCGGACGCGCTCAGTTTCGCCATCGCCGCTTCGAGCGTCGGACGCGCGCGCCGTCCGCGCGCGTCGGCGGCCTTCAGCATGAGCATGCGCGCCGCGTCGAGCTCCGTGGCGCTGTCGGCGAGCATCCACTGGATCGCCTGGTAGTTGGCGATCGGCTGCCCGAACTGTTCGTGCTGCTTCGCGTATGCGATCGCCTCGTCGAGCGCCGCGGCGCCGACCCCGAGCGCCTGCGCGGCGATCGCGACGCGGCCGCCGTCGAGCGCCCACATCGCGACTTTGAATCCATCCGCCGGGCCGCCCAGGAGCGCGTCGGCGTCCACGCGGACGTCCGTCAGCTCGAGATCCATGCAGCCGAGCCCGCGCACGCCAAGCGAGTCCGCCGTCATCGCGCGGGAGAGGCCGGACGCGTCCATCGGGACGAGAAATGCTCCGATACCCCGGCCCCGGCTGGCCGGCGGGGTCGCCGCGAAGACGATCGCGACGTCGGCTGCCTCGGCGTTCGCGACCCAGACCTTGCGGCCGTTGAGCAGATAACCGCGATCGTCGAGCCGCGCCACCGTCTGCTGGTTCGCCGCGTCCGAGCCGGCGTGCTCCTCCGACAACGCAAACGCCCCGAGCGATTCCCCCGTCGCGAGCCGCCGGAGCCACGCCTGCTTCTGCGCCTCGGTGCCGAATTCCGCCAGCGGCTCGGCGACGAGCGAGTTGTTGACGGCCGCGATGACCGCAATCACCGCGCTCGCCCGCGCCAGCGCTTCGATCGCGAGCGCGTAGCTGACGTAATCGCGTCCCGCGCCTCCGAACGCCGTCGGGATCGTGACCCCCATCAGCCCGAGCGCCGCCGCTTCCGTCACCAGCGCGCGCGGGAACACCGCGTGCTCGTCGATCCGCGCGGCGGCGGGACCGATCCGCTGCGCCGCGAACATCGAGACGCGAAGTTGGAAGGCTTTCTGGTCGTCGGTGGGCTCGAGAATCATCGCAGCTTCTCGAACACCGGCCGCAGCTTCGCCGCGACCTCCGGCAGCTCCTCGGGCAGCACGCGCGTGCGGCCGACGACGGTCATGAAGTTCGTGTCGCCGTTCCATCGAGGGACGACGTGCATGTGGATGTGATCGAGGATGCCCGCCCCCGCCGGCTTGCCGAGGTTGATTCCCATGTTCATGCCGTGCGGCGCGAACACCTCGGTGAGCGCCAGCTCCGCCCGCCGCGTCAGCGCCATCATGTCGCGGAGCTCGTCGGGCGTCGCCTCCGCCAGCCGCGCGATGTGGCGGTTGGGCACGACCATCAGGTGGCCGCTGTTGTAGGGAAAGAGGTTCAGGATGACGAAGCAGGTCGGGCCGCGGTGCAGGATCAGCGACGACGCCTCGTCGCTGGTGAGCGCGTCACAAAAAACACAGCCCGTGGCGTCGCTCGCTCCGTTGATGTAAGCGAGCCGCCAGGGAGACCAGAGATGTTCCATAGAAAAGCGGAAAGAAGAAAGCGGAAAGCAGAAACGTTTTTCCGTCTTCCTTTTTCCGCTTTCCGTTTTTCGTCAGACTCCGGCGAGGTCCGATCCCGCCCCCGTGATCGTGGGTGGCGCGGGCGCGGGAGGGGCCGCGTCCGGTTCCCGGTTGATGAGCTCCTTCAGTTCTTTGCCCGGCTTGAAGTAGGGCACCTTCTTCGGCGGGACGTCCACCTTGTCCCCCGTCTTCGGGTTGCGTCCCTTGCGCGGCTCGCGCCGGCGCAGGCGGAAGCTGCCGAAGCCCCGCAGCTCGATCTTCTCGCCGCGGTGCAGCGCGTCGATGATGCTCTTGAAGACCGTATCGACGATGACCTCCGAATGCTTCTTCGTCAAATCCGACACGCGCGAGACTTCCTCGACGAGTTCCGCCTTGGTCATGCTCCCGCCGGTCAT
>Ga0066710_100005334_pt1 | contig 11685 bp, 11 predicted proteins | sample GraSoiAngelo_159_FD_79666 | JGI IMG/M metagenome (GOLD analysis project Ga0066710, IMG submission 79666) | Grasslands soil microbial communities from the Angelo Coastal Reserve, California, USA - 14_1009_16_40cm | ecosystem: Environmental > Terrestrial > Soil > Grasslands | place: USA... | reverse complement strand
TATCAGCGACGGCTATACCAACACGCGCGTGATGAAGTTCGATAAGAATGGGAAGTTCCTGATGCAGTGGGGAACCCCAGGCACCGGGAATGGTCAGTTCAATACGGTGCACGCGATTGACATCGATCGAAACCGCCGTGTGTACGTGGCTGATCGAGGAAACATGCGCATCCAGGTTTTCGACGAGAACGGCAAGTATCTGGATCAGTGGGGCAACCTTCGCCAGCCGCAACACATCGTGGTCACTGCTGATGGGAATCTCGCGGTCATCGGAGGAAACAACAATAAGGTCGTCAAGTACGACCTTAATGGAAAGATGATCACATCCTGGGGCACGCAGGGCACGTTCCCCGGCGGGATCTGGAACCCGCACCAGTTCTCGGTCGATTCAGAAGGGAACCTCTACATTGCGGAGGCGACCGGAGGCCGCACACAAAAGTTCCGGCCCAGATCAGGGGCTGAGCGGTCGAGGCTGATCGGTCCTCCACAGGCGCTGATGCCCTTATCGGCAAAGTGAGCATGCAAACTGAGGACGCAGCGGTTGCCGTTCGAGCGGCTGGGCGCTGGTATCGCGTCCTTGACCGGCGCCAATGGAACGCGTTGATCGTGGCCAATCTCGGTTGGCTCTTCGACGGATTCGAGACGTACGCCCTGATACTCACGGTGGGGCTCACCTTTCAACAGCTCTTGCCGGTGGAGAGTCATCCGGCAATTCCGTTTTACGCAGGTTTGACGATTGCGGTCACCCTGCTGGGGTGGGGGCTCGGTGGAATCGCCGGTGGGATTTTGGCCGACTACATCGGCCGTAAGCGAACGCTGATCTACTCCATCCTGGCATACTCGTTAGTAACCGGATGCACCGCTTTGGCGTGGAATTGGACGTCATTCGTGGCTCTACGCTTCATCGTTGGCCTCGCGCTCGGGGCTGAGTGGGGCACAGGTACCTCGATGGTGGCCGAGATGTGGCCCAATGAACACCGGGGTAAGGGCGCCGGACTGATGCAGTGCGGATTGGGCATAGGGTTCTTCTCGGCGTCAGCCGTGTGGTTTTTCGTTAGCGCCCTTGGACCTTCGGCGTGGCGCTTCATGTACGTCATCGGAATCCTTCCGGCACTCGCCACCTGGTGGATACGGCGCGGCCTGGTTGAATCGGACAAGTGGACCCAATCCGATCGGCGGCGGCGTGAGGTCATCGCGGCGCAGAATCGCGGCGAGGTACTCGACGAGGCTTCCCAGCAGCTCGCCCGGTTTACTCTTGTCGATCTCTTTGCGAATCCACGAACGCGACGGCTGACCATTATCGCGTCGCTGATGTCTACCACGACAACATTGGGATGGTGGGGCATTTCGACCTGGGTGCCAGCGTATGTCTCTTCACTTGCCGCCATGCAAGGGCTGCCGGGAGCACGTTGGGCGAGTCTTGCGGGCATGTGCTACAACCTCGGCGCGATATGCGGATACATCGCGCTCGGCTTCCTGGCAGATGCATGGGGTCGTAAGCCGGTGACGATCGCCTGGTTTGCTCTCGCTCTACTCTTAACGCCGGTTCTCTTTCTTTGGACACATGACTTGTCGCTGCTCCTCGTCGTGTGCGGTATCAATGCCGTCTTTTCGCTTGGCCAGTACACGTGGTGCCCAACGTGGCTGCCGGAAGTTTATCCAACTCGGATTCGGGCAACCGCGGTTGGCTTCTGCTTCAATGCACCGCGATTCATCGCATTCCTGGGACCGCTGGCCGCTGGGACACTCATCACGTACTTCGGCGGTTACGGCAGGGCGGCAGTTATGGTGAGCATGATCTATATCCTTGGCATCGGCGTCGCTCCGTTCTTTCCGGAAACCCGCGGCAAAATGCTGCCCGACTAGCCGGCCTCCAAAAATCGCGAGCGGGTTGACGCGAGAGCCTGTACCGCCCTCCACCGGAAGCGGTGCAAACGTGATCATGAACTCGTAGCGTTTGAACCACGCCGCACGACGTTCGCATACCCAACGATCCGGGATATCCTACGGCGTTGGGCACACGCGGCATTCGTTCGTTAACCGGTCTGCGGCAATAGCGCCGCAGGCCGAAGAGGACGGCAAAATGACAGAGAATACGCACAATGTTCTTACACCTGAAAAGGGCGTACGCATTCGAGCCTGGACGCGCGGAGTCGCGCTCGACGACAAAGCTCGAATCCAGTTGTTCAATGTGGCTCAGATGCCTTTCGTGTTTCGCTGGATCGCTGCGATGCCCGACGTGCATTGGGGGATCGGAGCTACGGTCGGAAGCGTCATTCCAACGAAAGGCGCCATCATTCCCGCTGCTGTTGGTGTCGACATCGGTTGCGGCATGATCGCTCTCCAGACCAGTCTGAATGCACGTCATCTTCCGGACAACTTGAGGTCGATTCGCAATTCCATCGAGAAAGCGGTGCCGCATGGCCGAACAAATCGCGGCGGACGGGGTGACCGCGGAGCCTGGCATGACATTCCGGTGCGAAATCAGGAAATCTGGGCAACCCTGAAGCCGAGATATGACGCGTTGGTGTCGAAACATCCGAAGCTCGGTCAGGGTAACGATGTGAATCATCTCGGCACGCTCGGCACGGGAAACCACTTCATTGAGGTGTGCCTGGACGAAGGCGATAGGGTCTGGTTCATGCTGCATAGCGGATCCCGCGGTGTTGGCAACCGGATGGGTTCCTATTTCATTGAGCTCGCCCGGCGCGACATGAAGAAATTCTTCATCAATCTGCCGGATGCGGACCTGGCGTATTTCACGGAACACACTGAACACTTCGATGACTACGTCGAGGGAGTGGAGTGGGCGCAGGAATACGCCAAATGGAATCGCCGGCTCATGATGGAACAGGTTGTTGGCGCGGTCCGGAACTCGAGTGATGTGCCGCCATTCGACGCAGAACTCGAGGTGATCAACTGCCACCACAACTATGTGGCTCGCGAGAAACACTACGGTGAGAACGTGCTGGTCACCCGCAAAGGCGCGGTTCGCGCCCGCGAGGGCGACATGGGGATCATCCCGGGCAGCATGGGCGCGCGGTCCTACATCGTGCGCGGCAAAGGCAATCCGGAAAGCTTTAATAGCTGCAGTCATGGCGCAGGACGAGCCATGTCGCGGACTGAAGCGAAACGCCGCTTTACGCTCGAAGATCACGTTCGGATGACCGAAGGCGTCGAATGCCGGAAGGATTCGGATGTGATCGACGAAACGCCGGGTGCATACAAGCCAATCGAGGCGGTCATGGCGGCACAGTCGGACCTGGTCGAAGTGGTTCACACGCTGCGTCAGGTCGTATGCGTGAAGGGATAAAATCGTACCGTGAGTCCCGCATCTGTTTTGGGCTTCGGCCTTTTGCAAAAAATACGAAGGTTGTATATTGGTTCGGGCGCATCGCTGAGGGAGCGGAGTGTTCTGGGAGTACATCTCATGAGGGTTGGCTTCATCGGTCTGGGTCAGATGGGGCGGAGAATTGCAGCAAGAGTTCTCGGCGCAGGACATGATCTCGTCGTTTACAACCGCACGCGCGAAAAGACCTCGGAGCTAGCCAAAGCGGGTGCGCGAGTCGCCCCATCCATCGGCGGCGCTTGTGAAGGACGCGAAGTCGTCATCACCATGCTGACCGACGATGCCGCTCTGAAAGAGGTCGCATTCAGTGCGGGCGGCCTCCGCGGTTCAATTCCCGCGGGTTCTATTCATCTCACAATGGGTACTCATGGCGTAGCGGCAATCCAACAAGTTGCCGCAGCCCATGCGCAATCCAATCAAACCCTGGTGGCTGCACCGGTTCTCGGCAGGCCCGATCTTGCGGCTGCCGGACAACTGGGAATCGTCGCCGGAGGGCCGGAAGAAGCCGTGCGCCGGTGCGAGCCGCTTTTTCAAGTGATCGGCCGGCACACATTTCAAGCCGGCGCAAGACCGGAGGGCGCTTCTGTAATCAAGCTGGCCAACAATTTTGTGCTCGGCTGCGCGATCGAAGCTATGGGCGAGGCATTTTCGCTCGTGCGCAAATACGGCGTCGTGCCGCAGGTGTTTTATGAGGTCATGACCGAAGGATTGTTCTCGGCGCCGGCCTATAAGGTCTACGGCAAGATTATTGTCGAAGAATCTTACGACCGTGTTGGGTTTACGACTCTATTGGGTTTCAAGGATGCGAACTTGATCATGGAAGCGGCCGACATCGCGCGAGTTCCTTTGCCAAGCGGCAACGCGTATCGAGACCGGCTGCTGGGCGCCATCGCGCATGGCGATGGCGAGAAGGATTGGGCGGTCATCGCCCGGGAGCAAGGCCGGGCCAGCGGGCTGGATTGATATAGGGCGATGCTCCGAAAGCACAAAAAATAGGATGCGACGCATGCATCGCACTGTAGCCATCTCGGGGGACGCTGGATCAGCATCATGAAAGTTGGTTTTATCGGTTTAGGTCGCATGGGTAAGGGAATGGCCCGCCGGATCCTCGGCGCCGGGCATGACCTGGTCGTCTACGACGTCGTACGCCAGCAGACCGCGGAATTCGCCACGGCCGGGGCGCAAGTTGCAGCGTCGATCGCCGAAGCGTGCCAGGAACGCGAGGTTGTCATCACGATGCTGGTCGAAGATGCGACGGTCAGCGAAGTCGCATTACGGGCCGGCGGCATGCGCGCCTCGCTTTCCCCGGGCGCTATCCATTTGGCGATGGGCACCTATGGAGTCGCAACGATACGGGCGCTCGCCGCGGCTCATGCTGAAGCGAAGCAGATCTTGGTCGCCGCTCCCGTGTTAGGCCGGCCGGACCTGGCGGCTGCCGGTCAACTTGGAATCGTTGCCGCGGGACCGGCCCAAGCCGTGCGCCAATGCGATCCACTATTCCAGGTCCTCGGCCGGCGAACGTTCCAGGCTGGAAGCCAACCCGAGGCTGCGACTTCCATCAAACTGGCCAACAATCTCGCATTGGGCGCGGCTATCGTGGCGATGGGCGAGGCATTTTCGCTGGTGCGCAAATACGGTGTCGAACCTCAGGTGCTTTACGACGTCATGACCGACGGTCTATTCGCGGGCGCACCCGCGTACAAGGGCTACGGCAAGACCATGGTCGATGAGACCTATGATCTTGCCGGCTCTCCCGTTCAGGTAGGCATGAAAGACGCCAACCTGATATCCGCGGCGGCCGACATCGTGCGCATTCCACTGCCGAGTCTCAACGTCTATCGGGACCGGCTGTTGGGCGCGATCGCGCACGGCGATGGCGACAAAGATCAGGCTGTTCTCGCCCGGGAACAGGGCCGGGCTTGCGGCCTGGATTGATGGCGTATGGCAGGAAACCACAAAGACACCAAGGGCACAAAGGCGGGCCGCATTAACAAAGGCTTATTTGCGGCGGCTTATTTGCGGCCCGCCTTTGTGCCCTTGGTGTCTTTGTGGTTTCCGACGAATTTCTCTAGGAAGGAATACCAACATGGATCTCGGTAAAGGCCTCGGCCACCTCACGTATTCGACGCTGGTCCATCCAGGTGACAACTGGAATGAAATATGGACAAGCCTGACGACCTATGTTCCCAAGGTGAAGGAACGCATCGCGCCCAACAAACCTTTCGGCGTGTCTCTGCGGCTGGCAGCGGAGTCGGCGCATGAATTAGTCCGCAATCGGGCGGAGCGCGACAAGCTCAAAAACTTTCTCGCCGACAATGACATGTATCTCTACACGGTGAATGCGTTTCCTTACGGGCCGTTTAAGGGAAGAATCGTGAAGGAGCAGGTCTACGAACCGGACTGGCGTTCGGAGGAGCGAACGCAGTATACGATCAACGTCGCCGAGGTCCTCGGAGATGTCGCGCCAGAAGGCACGGCGCCGTCGATCCAGAGCGCGCCGCTCGGTTTCAAGCCGCGGGTCACGGGTCCGGATGTCGTCTCCAGCTACACGGAACACGTGCTGCGAGTGGCCGCGCATCTTGTCGGTCTCGAAGAACGCACGGGACGCACGGTGGGCCTGGCCCTGGAGCCCGAGCCTTTTTGTTTCCTCGAGACCACCGATGAAACCGTCGAATATTTCACCAAACACCTGTATTCGGGAGCGGCGGCGACGACGGTGGCCAAGTTGGCAGGAATTCCGACTTCCGAGGCACACTCGGCGCTGCGCCGGCATGTCGGCGTCGTATTTGACATTTGTCACCAAGCCGTCGCTTACGAGAACATTGCCGAATCGCTCCAGAAGCTGGTGGACGCCGGCATCCCGGTCTTCAAACTGCAGGAGGCGGCGGCGCTGTACATGCCGCAGGTCAGCGATGAGATCGTCGATGTGCTTCGCCGGTACGCCGACACGATTTATTTGACCCAGACGGTCGAGAAGAAGGACGGCCGCTTCACGAAATTCCTCAACCTCGAAGACGCCTTCGCAGCGTGGAAAGCGAATCCGGGTCCGCGCGAATGGCGCACGCACATTCACGTGCCGGTGTTTCTGGATGACCTGGGCGCGTTCAGGACAACACGTTTCGCGATCGAGGATGCTCTCGCCTTCCACAAAGCGAATCCTGTTTCCCGCCAGCTCGAAATCGAGACCTATACGTGGGATGTGCTGCCGGATAGCCTGAAAACCGGCGATATTGTCGATTATGTTTGCCGCGAGCTGGAATGGGTCCAGGGGCAGCTCCAGTTGAACAGCCAATGATCAAGATTCGCAAAAGTGAAGAGCGAGGTCACGGCGATCGCGGATGGCTGAACGCCCACTATTCATTCTCGTTTGCTGATTACTACGATCCGGCGTACATGGGCTTTAGCGCACTGCGAGTCCTGAACGACGATCGCATCGCTCCGGGCAAAGGCTTCGGCCCGCACGCTCATCGCGACATGGAAATCATCACCTATGTGCTGGAAGGAGGCCTCTTGCACCGGGACAGCATGGGTGAGCAGCACATTCTCGTCCCAAACGAGGTCCAAACCATGTCGGCCGGAAACGGGATTGTGCATAGCGAGTTCAATGCTTCCGAAAAAGAACCCGTGCATTCGATACAAATCTGGATTGAGCCGAGGGCGGAAGATTTAGCTCCCTCGTATCAGCAAATCGCGTTCCCGCCCGCTGAAAAGCGGGGACGATTCCGCCTGCTGGCGGCGCCGGAGCGGAGCGACGGTGAACGGGCAACGGTCATTAACCAGGATGCGCGGTTGTATGTCGCGGAACTCGCGCCCGGCGAGACTGTGAAGCAAGCGCTCGTACCCGGGCGGCATGCATGGGTTCAGGTGGTCCGTGGAAAAGTCTCTCTCCATGGGCAACTGCTGAATGAAGGTGATGGCGCCGCGATCAGCGGTGAAACTGAGTTATCGTTCGTAGGGGACAGGCGGGAAGGCGGCGAAATCCTGTTGTTCGATTTGCCGTAAGGTGCATGTCCCAAGCCAAGGTGCTCATCACTTTTTATTCCCGCGGTGGCTCGACGGAAAAGCTGGCACTGGCCGCGGCCGTTGGAGCGGTACAGGCCCGAGCGAGTATACGATTGCGCCGGCTGCCCGATCTCATGCCTGCAAAGACGATCGAGGAATTCCCGGAATGCAAAGAAGCCCTCGAGCGAATGTATAAGGAATATGTCGCTCCGGGCGAGTCAGACGTCTTATGGGCCGATGCGCTGATTCTCGCAGTACCCGCGCACTTCAGTCCGTCCTCGGCGGAATGGATGGGATATTTAGAGCTGCTTGGAAGGCTACAATCTGAAGGAAAGCTTCAAGGAAAGGCCGGCTCTGCGTTGGGAACCGAATCAGCGGCGATTCTCTGCTCCAGGGTGATTCTTCAACTCGGATTGACCGCTGTTCCACCAGTTTCCAGCGTCGAGCGTGCCGTGACACAAGGGCGGAGAGTTGCTGCGGTTGCCCGCGCGTTGAAGGAGGACTAGCGGCGGATTGCGCAGATGCCGCGGATTGGCGGCCACCCGCGCCATCCGTACCGTAACGTATGACAAGAAACCACAAAGACACAAAGGCACAAAGAAAAGCCGCATCAAAGAACCTTTATTTGCGGCCTTTCTTTGTGCCCTTGGTGTCTTTGTGGTTCCTCATATACGTGACCGTATTTGCGAAATTCTGTACTTACTGAGGTTGGTATGAATGACGATGTTTTGCTTAACGTGAAGCCGCTCGGGTCCCCCTGGGAAACTTCGGATCCATTTCTTTTCTGTGTTCACCACAACGATGCGTATCCAGCGGCCAACGAACGCCTGGGCCCGGCCGCCTCGCTAGCGGGCCGGCGTATCGGTGAGGACTTCGAAGGCAAAGATGGCTGGCGCATGTATCACGGCAGCGTTGTGCCCGGTTTCCCGCAGCACCCGCACCGTGGCTTCGAGACGGTGACGATCATGCGCCACGGATTCATCGATCATTCGGACTCGCTGGGCGCTACGGCCCGGTTCGGGCCCGGCGACGTCCAGTGGCTCACGGCCGGGCGTGGCATCGTCCATGCGGAGATGTTTCCCCTGCTCGACCGCGATGGCCCGAACCCGCTCGAGCTGTTCCAGATTTGGCTGAATCTTCCGAGCGCAGACAAGTTCGTCGAGCCGCACTTCGCGATGCTCTGGAGCCACGACATTCCCAAGCATACGGTGCGCGACGCGGACGGTTGGACCACCGACGTCACCATCGTCGCAGGACGTATGGGTAACGTGCAAGCGCCGCCGCCTCCGCCGCGGTCTTGGGCGGCACGACCCGATGCGGATGCCGCAATCTGGACCGTCAAGATGTCGCCACAAGCGCGCTGGACATTGCCGCCAGCCGCACGCGGGTCGGACCGCACCATCTATTTCTTCCGTGGCAGCACCCTCTGGGTCAGTGACCGTGCGATCCCATCTTACTCGGCGGTGAAGCTACGCGCCGAGGCCGAGGTGACGCTGCACAACGGCCACCAAGAATCCGAGTTGCTTCTGCTGCAAGCCCGGCCCATTGGCGAGCCTGTCGTGCAGTACGGACCCTTCGTGATGAACTCGCGCGCCGAGATCCAGCAGGCCTTCAATGATTATCAACGCACCGGCTTCGGCGGCTGGCCTTGGCCCACCGACGATCCCGTCCACCCGCCCACCGAAGCCCGGCATGCCCGGCACGCCGACGGGCGGCTGGAGCGGGTAGGATGACGCTGTGGCGATTGTAAGTCCCTCTCCCTCTGGGGCCCTCTGGAAGAGGGACTTGGCTCTGGATAGTCGACACTGGCCGGAAATCACATTTCGGTGCGGCCCGCCGTCCATTCGTTAAAATAATTCCAGGTGAAACCAATCTCTGAAAACGGGGGCAAAGACAAAAATGAAGCGTAGCACCGACCGCATTCTCACGACACATGCCGGCAGGCTGGATGGGCCGCCGGACCTGAGGGATGCCGCGATGGCCATCCAATCGGGACGCTCCTCGGATCTGCAGTCTGTACTGCCGAAGGTACGGACTGCGATGACCGGCATTGTCCGGCAGCAGGCCGACGCTGGCATCGACATCATCAGTGATGGCGAGATCGGTAAGATCGGCTTCGGTATGGCCTATTACGGCCGGCGCCTCACAGGATTGACGGCGAGGAAGGTAAGTCCGGGAGAACCCGGATGGATGGCCCTGGCAACGGGAGAACGGATCGAGTTTGCAGAGTTCTACAGAGAACTCAATTGGCCGCCCGCTCCGTCAGAACGGGCGGTCTGCACCGGCCCGATCACCTATATCGGCCAAGAGGAAGTCAGAAGAGACGTCGATTTCTTTAAGGCAGCGCTGAGAGAAAGCAACGCCAAGGTCGAAGAAGCTTTCATGTGCGCCCTGGCGCCAGGATGGCTGGAACACTTCTTCTATAACGAGCACTACCGGAACGATGAGGAGTACCTCTTCGCTCTTGCCGATGCGATGAAGCACGAGTACAAGGCAATCGTCGATGCCGGTTTCGTGCTGCAGATTGACGATCCCGCCCTGCCGGACACCTACGACATGATTGTGCCGAATCCAAGCATTGAAGAGTACCGGAAATTCGCCGAAATTCGCATCGATGCGTTGAACCACGCCCTTGAAGGCCTTCCCGAAGACCGCGTACGCTATCACATTTGCTGGGGTAGCTGGCATGGCCCCCACACGCATGACCTGCCGCTCCGGCATGTGATCGATCTCATGCTCAAGGTGAAAGCGGGCGCGTACTCTGTCGAAGCCGCCAATCCACGCCACGAGCATGAGTGGAAGCTTTGGCAGGATGTGGAACTGCCGGAGGGCAAGATTCTGATTCCAGGCGTTGTCAGCCACGCTACCAACGTCGTCGAACACCCGGAAGTCGTTGCGGACCGGATCGTCCGCTACGCGAACCTCGTCGGCCGCGCAAAAGTGATTGCAGGCACAGACTGTGGCTTGGGCGGGCGGGTGCACCCGCAGATTGCCTGGGCAAAGTTGAAGGCCTTGGCGGAAGGCGCAGCCCTGGCCACGAAGGAACTCTGGAGCAGGAGGCGCAACGTGGCCGGCTTCACTTCGGCCGGCTAAAAGTGAAGGCTGCTTAAACGGTATCGGGCTCTTGGGTGTCTAAAAATCTATGATGATGCACCTTCTTCTTATCCTGGTCACGCTTCAGCCACACCTGCAATCGGAGCGAGAGTTGGCAGAGTTGGCAGCGCTGCGACAACAGTTGGGACGAGTGGCGGAAATTTTGGAACGATTAGTTCGAAACCAGGAACAACGTGAAGAACAAAAGCCTGTTTGTCTGGCCGAAATCCAATTGCTGAGTGGTACAGTCCCAAAGAGGTTCGTTCCCAAGCCTGCCGGAGTCGCTTCACTGAATTTCTTTAGCACCGTCAGCAGGCCTTCCGATGGATGCTTGCCGGCGGAAGTTCGAGTGTCCGCGAGTTACCTCGACGCGAACGACGACCTGATTTGTAGTGGCTGGATCGAAAACGTGGCGATCCAAAACTCGCTAATGCAGAGGATCTATCTGGAGATCCGGCCATGGAACCTAGGGGAATTTGCAAGGTGGCGGAATGAACCGCCCAGACCAACAGCGGGCTTAAGCGTCTGGTCTGCTTCAATGCGGAGGGAGTGGTCGAGGTCAACCCCACAGAACTGGAACGGACGGCACGCATAAAGGTTCGCGCCACCATCCTCCCGCAAGGCGGCGGCGTGTCCACGGCGGAGGTCGAGCTCACGCCCCAACGCTAGTGGGGCGATTACGCCGATTGGGATTAGCCGCCAATTACGCGAATGGCGCAACGTTGGCGCTTGGCGTCATTGGCGGCTAAGACACGCGTTACAGCGGCTTGCCCCGTGAGAGAGTATGGACCGGAGGACATTTGAAAAACTGGTCAGGGCCGCCATTGGAGAACTTCCGGAGGAATTTCGCAAGAAGCTCAAGAATGTCGCAATCATCGTGGAGGATTATCCCTCCGAGGAACTGATCGAACGGATGGGCGTGCCTGCGGGCGATACGCTATTCGGTTTGTATGAAGGCGTTCCGCTCACCGAGCGTGGCTTCTTTGCGGAGCCGCTCCACCCAGACCGCATCCTCATTTTTCAGCGGGCGATCGAGGACGAATGCGATTCGCCGGAAGAAATCAAAGAAGAACTGAAAATGACGCTGGTGCACGAAGTCGCACATTTTTTCGGAATGGACGACGATTACCTCGAAGAGATCGGCTACTAACCAGGCAAGGGCTGGCGCCCTTGATATCCCGGCTTTCACTGTAGCGGCGGTCTGTGAATAAATTGGAATCAAGCGTTATTCCCTTCCTTGC
>Ga0066710_100005333_pt1 | contig 11685 bp, 12 predicted proteins | sample GraSoiAngelo_159_FD_79666 | JGI IMG/M metagenome (GOLD analysis project Ga0066710, IMG submission 79666) | Grasslands soil microbial communities from the Angelo Coastal Reserve, California, USA - 14_1009_16_40cm | ecosystem: Environmental > Terrestrial > Soil > Grasslands | place: USA... | reverse complement strand
TAGCCACCGTAGCGAGTTCGACCTTCACGCGACCGCCAGTCCGCGAAGGTTGTCGCACAGACTGGCCCGCTTCTGCTACAGCCCAATGCCGCGCCCCATTTTCATCGATCGTGGTGCGCCCTCAAGGCGCCTTGGGTCTGCGGAGTATCTAAAGATACGCCTCACTCGTCGCTTCCTCGCGCCTTGCATTCAGGCTCTTTCAGCAGCCTGTTAACGCCGGGACGGGTCTCGGGGGGCCGAGACGCCCTCGCTGGCCTTCGTGGGCGCCATTTCCATGTGGTCGGGCAGATTCGGAACGACGCACAGGAACTCGAATGGTTCGTCGCCCTCGACTTGGTACCAGTGTGGAGTGCCGGCCGAGATGTACACCACGTCGCCCTGCTTGACCGTCACGACTTGATCCCCAATTCCCACCCGCGCTCTACCACGAAGGACGTATTGCTCGTGCTCGACCGTGTTCGAGTGCGCGGGGATGCCACCACCGGGTTGCATGACGAAGCGACGCATCGCGAAGTGGGGACCCTGTTCGGGGCCGATCAGGACCTGGCGCGTGGTGCCCGTACCGGCAGCGACCGGCTCTTCGGGAACCTGGGAGACGTGCTTGACGCTCATCGTGGGACCTCCGTGCAGAGCGCGATCCAACTGCGTGCGGCGGCAGTGTACACTGCCGCGTAGCAATGCTCACGTGAGCGGGAGACGGCCGATGGGGGCTCTCAAGGCGAGCGTTTGACCCCCCCGTCCGCTCCGCGTAGCCTGGTGCGGCGGGCGACGATCGAGGCGGGCCTCCACGATGGATCAACCCCGGACCATCACACCCATTACAGATCTGAGTGCCGTCGGGTTTGCTTCCGTTCGTCCCGAGGACACGCGGTCTCGGGCACGCCCGCACCCCGCCCTGTTGGTGGCAATCGCCGCCGCATACGCCGTCGCCGGCAAGCTCGGCCTCATGGTGGCGATCGTGCATCCCAGCGCTTCGGCGGTTTGGGCCCCCACCGGGATCGCCCTCGCCTGTTTCCTCCGTCTGGGCTACGCGGTCTGGCCCGGCATCTTCCTCGGCGCCTTGATCGTGAACGTCACGACCGCGGGGTCCCTGCTGAGCTCGCTCGGCATCGCCACCGGCAACACGCTCGAGGGATTGATTGGCGCCTATCTCGTGAATCGCTTCGCCCACGGCGGCCACGCCTTCGATCGCGCGCGGGACACGATCCGCTACACGATCCTGGCCGGAATGCTGAGCACGATGGCGAGCGCCACCGTGGGGGTGGCGAGCCTGGCGTCGCAGGGGTTCGCCCGCTGGGCCGAATTCGGATCGATTTGGGTCACCTGGTGGCTGGGCGACTTGGGTGGGGCCCTCGTGGTCGCTCCGCTGCTTCTCCTCTGGGTCGGGAATCCCCGCATCCGCTGGAACCGGGCGAAGGCGTTGGAGGCGGGCTTGCTCATGCTGTGCCTGGTGGTGGTCGGGCAGGTGGTGTTTGGCCTCACCGCCACGCTGGGAAGCAAAGGTCACCCGCTGGCTTTCTTGTGCATGCCGCTCCTGGTTTGGGCGGCGTACCGGTTCTCCCCGCGCATCGCGAGCGCGGCGATCCTTGTGCTCTCGGTGGTCGCAGTGACCGGCAGCTTGCGATCGACGGCGACGCTCGAACGCTGGGAGCTCAACCAGTCGCTGGTCATGCTCCAGGTTTTCATGGGGGTGGCCGCGGCCACGACCCTGGCGTTCGCCGCCTTGGTGGCGGAGCGCGCGCGCGGGGAGGCGGCGGTGCGTGCTGCCTCGGAGGGCCTTCGCGCGGCGATGACCGAGCTCGAGGCCTTCAACTATTCGATCTCGCATGACTTGCGTTCCCCGATCGGCGCGGTGCTCAATTATTCGAGCGCGATCGAAGAGGACTTCGGTGCCGAGCTCGACGAAAAGGGGCTTCGCATGCTGCGTGGGATCCGGGTGAGCGCGGAGTCCGCGGCAAGTCTGCTCGACCAGCTGGTCCAGCTCGGCTGGGCGGGACGCGAGCACGACGAGAAGATGCTCCTGGACATGACCTCGCTCGCACACGACGTGCACGCCGAGATCCTCACGGCGGGAAAGGAAGCCAGCGAGGTCCATTTCGACCTGCGCGACCTTCCCCCCGCGTGGGGGAGCGCGGCGCTGGTGCGCTGCGTATTCCGCAATCTCTTCACCAACGCCGTGAAGTTCACCCGGGGCCGTCCCGAGCGCAGCGTCCATGTCGCCGGGGTGGTGGGCGATCGCGAGAACGCGTACTGGGTCGTCGACAACGGGGTGGGATTCGATCCCGCGCTCGGCGAGGCGGTGTTCCAGCCGTTCCGCCGGCTTGCCCACAGCGCTCAATACGAGGGCACCGGCCTCGGGCTGGCGATCGCCGCCAAGATCGTTCGGCGCCACGGGGGACGCATTTGGGGCGAGAGCGACGGATCGAATGGGGCGCGATTCTGCTTCACGCTCCCCAAGAACGGGGAAGGCACGTGAAGCCCCAACCCAGGGGAATGGGGCCGGCGGGCGGGATCACGGCCCGTTTCTCGGCCATGGTCGTCGACGACGATCCTGGATTCCGCAACAGCCTCGGCATCCTCGTCGAGCGCGAGGGCTTCGAAGTCCGCGAAGCCGGGAGCCTCGCCGACGCCCGCAAGGGCCTCGCCAAGGGGCACCCCGACGTCGTGCTCGTGGACCTCAGCCTGCCGGACGGGGACGGCCTCGAGCTGCTGCGCGACGAGACGATTTCCGCCAAGAGCGAGATCATCGTCGTCACCGGGAACGCCACGGTGGATTCCGCCGTCCAGGCGCTGCGCGAAGGAGCGCTCGACTACCTGAGCAAACCGCCCGACCGGGCCCGCCTCAAGAGCATCCTCGCCAGCGTGGTTCGCACGCGCGAATTCAAGGCCGAGGTGCAGAGCCTGCGTGGTGAGCTGCGCGAGCTCGGCCGCTTCGGCCGCCTGGTGGGCCGCTCGCCCGAGATGCAGGGCGTGTACGACCTGATCGCGCGCGTCGCCCCGACGCAGGCGAGCGTGCTGCTCGCGGGCGAGAGCGGGACGGGCAAGGAGCTCGCCGCCGAGACCATCCACCGGTTGAGCCGGCGGCGGGACAAGCCCTTCCTGGCCGTGAACTGCGGCGCGGTGGCCACGACCCTCATCGAAAGCGAATTGTTCGGGCACGAGAAGGGCAGCTTCACCGGCGCCGATACCAGCCGTCGCGGCTACTTCGAGGAGGCGAACGGCGGCACCCTGTTGCTCGACGAGGTCGCCGAGATGCCGCCCGAGCTCCAGACCCGGCTGCTGCGCGTGCTCGAGTCGGGAGCCATTCTGCGCGTCGGCGGATCCGACCCGATGCCCGTGGACGTACGCGTGATCGCGGCCACGAATCGCGACCCAGCTCAGGCGGTCCGCGAGGGCGCGCTGCGCGAGGATCTCTATTACAGGCTCAACGTGTTTCCCATCCAGCTCCCGCCGCTCCGCCAGCGCGGCGCGGACATCGAGCTACTGGCCGATCATTTCCTCGAGGCGGTCAACACACGCGACGAGACGAGTAAGCGTTGGTCTCCCGAGGCACGGGCTCGACTCGCGGCTCATTCCTGGCCCGGCAACGTCCGCGAGCTGAAGAATGCGGTCGAGCGCGCCGCCATCATCGCCGATGACGTGATCGGCCCCGAGCTTCTGCCGGGCAGCGACAGGCGGATCCCGGAGGCACCGTACCCGGCGGGCGCCGTGCTTCAGGTGAGGCTCGGGTCCACGCTCGAAGACGTCGAGCGCCGGCTCATCCTGGCCACGCTCAAAGAGAACAGCGGGGACAAGAAGGCCACCGCCCGCATCCTCGGCATCGGGCTGAAGACCCTCTACAATCGGTTGGGCGTCTACCGGGCGGCTGGACAAGATATTAACCCCGACGCGCCAGGGCCCGGAGGAGTGCCTTCCAGGCCCCTTTTGTAGAAATGTCTAGGCCGAATCGGCCCTCCGACGGCTCTCGGGTAAGCCTCCCTCGCGCTAAGTCTCGCATCGACGGTTGACCCCCGGGACCCGAGTCGCGGCACGCGGCTTGCCGTGGGGAAAGGTCACGGTCGCTGAATCGATATAGGCGCAGCTCCAGAAGGAGGGCCCACGACCCTTCTCTGACGAGTGATACCTCGGTGAGCACCGCTGGAGTTGCGCCGCCTGGGTTGCACCGTTCGATTCTCCCAGGGTTGGGCGGTGCGGAACAGGTGGGAGCAAGCAAGGTCTGGAATCGGAAGGGCGCTTCCGCGAGAGCGTCCCAGGGTGGGGACCCTGGGGACGCCCGGCTCCAGACAGAGTGCATGTGGAGCTGTCGCGGTTTGAATGGCGGGTGCGGCCCCCGCGACGCCGCGGCAGTAGGTGCGGGGTCCCATTTGGACCCCGCACCGCACAAATAAGGGAAGCCCAGAGTTTCGGGCTTCCCTTTTCTTTGCGCAGCGCGCCCGCGCCAGGCCCGCCCTGCAACCTTTCCTCGGCCATCGCGGTCCAATCTTGGGCCGGTCCAATCTTGCGCGGGAGGAGCCGCCATGGTCCCTCGATCGACGCTGCTGCTGGTGCTCGGACTGCTTTGCGGAGTCGAGCGGTTGGCGCGTGCGGCACCGGCGCAACCCGATTCCACGCGGCAGCTGCCCGAACGCGATCGAATTCGGCTTGCCGAAGCGTTCCGGCTCGCCGACGCGGTGCAGGATCGCGTGTGGCCCGAATGGAGCAGCTCGCCGTTCCCGGTGCTCCTCGTGACGCCCGAGACCGAGTTCCTGGTGCGTCATCCTGCCCCGAGCGCTGATTTTGCCGCCGGCCCGTACGACTCGCTCTTAGGGTCGCGCGTCTATTGGCGCAGGCGAGTGTTCCCGCCCACCTTCCAGGCGACCTTTCCCGCGGTGGGAGGAATCTCGACCATCGTGATCGGCGAGGCCGAGAACGCGCGGCCGAAGGAGAACTCCACTCGCTGGATCCTGACCCTGATGCACGAACACTTCCACCAGTGGCAGGAGAGCAGACCCGGCTACCAGGCCGCGGTCGACCGTCTGCGGCTCGCGCACGGCGACAGCACCGGAATGTGGATGCTCGATTTCCCGTTTCCCTACACCGACTCCACGATCGCCCGCAGCTTCGACGAGCTATGTCGCCTGCGAGTCCGGGCGTTGCTCGCCCGAGGCACGGCGCATTTCTTGGCGGCGTACGATTCCTACGATGCGGCGCGCCGGAGCTTCTGGGGCCTGGTGTTTGGCGACGACGCTCGTTACCTGGCGTTCCAGCTCTGGAAGGAAGGCGTGGCCCGATACACGGAATACGCCGTCGCTCGGGCTGCCGCCGCGTGGTATGCGGCAAGCCCGCGCTACCGGAGCCTCGAAGATTTCACTCCGTTTGACGTCGAAGCGCAGAACGTGCTCCGCCAGATCCTCGACGAGCTGTCCTCGATGAAGCTTGCGAAGGCCAAGCGTATTTCCGTCTACCCCGCAGGGGCGTCCGATGCACTGCTGCTGGACGAGCGACGACCCAATTGGAAGGCGGCCTACATTCGCGAGCGTTTCTCCCTGGAGCCGCTGTTCCCACGCGGTGGCCGCTGACCGGAAAACGGAGGGCCCCGCGGCGTGGCCGGCGACCCTCCGAGGAACCAGTCGCCCAGGTCAGTGCACCGTCGCACACCCCAAGAGGGTTCCGTATCCAGGTCCGATCCGCACCGATACCGAGCCCACCTCGTCGAGGTCGTCGTCGATCTTGCCTTGGATTTGACCGCCCCGGCTCGGCCGGCCTACGAAGGTTCCCAGCAAGTCCGCAGGCTCCGTGCAGTCGCTGCTCTCGTAGTAGAAGGAGGCGTAGACCTGACCGGGGGTCAGGCCCTTGGTCACGACCACGCTCACGTCCGACCCGCCCTGGGGCAGCTGCGTGATCTCGACGAAGCCGCTCACGTGCGAGCCGTTGCTAGGGGCGAGAGGCACTTTGGCGTGAGTTTCGGCGCCAGGAACGACGCTGGCGATCAAGGCGGTCATGAGCAGTGCGAGGAACGTCTTCTTCATGGTGTCTCTCCACGGGTGAGTTGGTCCGAAGAAACGCGGCTCGACGGTGGGCGGCCCTGCCAACGTCCCAACCCCTTTAGTCCCCGCGACCGGGCGGGCGTTACAGGTCGGGGCATGTGCCGCATTTCGGCGCGGCGCCGACTCTGCTAGCCTCTTCCATGTTTCACCCCAGCTCGTGACAGGAGTTCTCTACGGTGTGCGCCAAGCGATGGGGAACCGAAGGGGCGTTGCTCGACGGCTTGCGGTCGGGCGACGAGGTGGCGTTCGCGACCCTGGTGGACGATCTCCACTACCGACTCCTTGCGCTCGCCGCCGGCTTCACTTCTTCGCCGGCGTTGGCCGAGGACATCGTGCAAGAGACGTGGCTCGCCGTGATCCGCGGGCTTCGGGGGTTCGAAGGGCGCTCTTCGCTGAAGACCTGGATCTTCAGCATCCTGGTGCGACGCGCGCGCACGATCACTGCTCGCGAGGCCCGGCGTGACGGTTCGGCCAGCCGGCTCGACGGGGCGGAGCGAGCCTCGATCGTCGAGTGGGAGCCGGGGCGCGGCCGTGCCGGCCTGTGGGAGGAAACGCCCACGCCGTGGGCGCTCGAGCGCCTCGTGACTCTGATAGATCATCGCCGGGTCCGGTCTGCCGCAAGCTCAACGGCAGGTTGTGTGGTTGCGGGACGTGGAAGACCTGGCGGCCGAGGATGTCTGTAACGTTCTCGGCCTTACCGGGACCAACCAGCGAGTGCTCCTTCACCGCGGAAGAGCGCGCATCCGCCGCGCACTCGATCGGTACGTGCGGGAAGGGGCGAGGCCGCCGTCTCCCTCCGGAAACGGTAGAGCGACGACCGCGGTCCTCGACAGTGATGCCCCGGCCGCTCGGGCCGCCGACGCAACTGTTGCTACCCTGCCGGATGGACCGCGCAATGCCAGGGGGGAGGTCGTATGAACTGTCACGAGGCGATCGACCATATCGGGGACGCCCTCGAGGGTTCTCTCGCGGCGCACGTGCGTGCGGGCTTCGAGGATCACATGCAGGAGTGCGCCGCGTGCCGCACCTACCTGGAGCAGCTGCGCCTCACGCGCCGGGCGCTCCGACACCTTCCCCTCCAACGCGAGACCAGCCGGCGGCGACCGGAGCTGATCGCCCGGTTCAAAGGGGCATTTCCCAAGAGCCGGTAAGAGGTGCGATGATCCGCTGGCGGGCCGTGCCGGGCCAGGAGACGGAAGGGAGGGACCTCAATGGTGCGCTACCAAGAGTGGTCTTTGAGCCTCATCGTGGTCGCGGGGCTTCTCGTCTGTGGATGCGCCAAGCAACAGCAGGCGGGGATGACTGGCACCGACAGCTTGCTCGCGTCGAATCCTCAAGAAGCCCAGTCCGGTGACCTCACTCCTCAAAAAGCCTACGAGAGCAAGACGACGACTCCAGGTCGTGCGCCCTCGACCCGCACCGCGACGCGCGCGTCGAGTCGCGGGCTGACGCTTCCCTCGGGGACCGAGGTCGACGTGACCCTGGGCACCGCGCTCTCCTCGGAGACGGCTACCGTGGGCTCGACGTGGAGTGGAACGGTCGAGCAAGACGTCGTGGTACGCGACCGAACGCTCATTCCCACAGGGAGCACGGCGACCGGCACGGTGACGGCGGTCAAGCCCGCCAAGAAGGGCGACCGGGCCATGCTGGACCTGGCGCTCTCCTCGATCACCGCGGACGGCCACCGCTACCGCGTACACGGTGGAACCGAGGCCATCATCGCCGGCTCCACCCGTGCCCGGAACCTGGGTGCGATCGCGGGCGGTACCGCCGCGGGCGCCTTGGTGGGCAAAGCAGTAGGAGGGAGCAACAAGGGGGCGCTGATCGGCGGCTTGCTCGGTGGTGCCGCGAGCGGTGGGGCGGTGGCAGCGTCCAAGGGCTACCAGGTCGTGCTCAAGAGCGGTACCCGATTGGTCTTCACGACCAGCGAAGCCGTCGCGGTGCGTCCGTAGTCTCGCCCGGATCGATCGCTTCATCGAGGGCGGATGGGAAGCCCTTCTCATCCGCCCTCTGACCGAGAAAACGGTGAACGAGGCGAGCCTGCCTCCGCGACAGCCGGCAATCATTCTCAAGCTCGGGAACGCCAACGTCTCCCTGACGGGTCCCTGGGCGTTGTTCGCGCTGGCCCTGGTCTTGGCGCTGCTGACCGCGCTCGTCTCGTACGCGTTCATGAGCGGCAGGATCACGCCGCGATCCTTGGTTTCGCCGCTCATCCTGTCGGCGTGGCTTTGGCTCCTGTTCCTCTTCTATTGGAGTGCGGCGGCCCTTGATCCCGTAGGGGGCAGTGTCGGCCGAAGCTTCGGAAGGGACGACCGGCATGATCACAGGTCGCCGATCGTCCCGCCCTCGATGTCGCGGTGATGCTCGCTATGCCGTCATGATGATCAGGTGCTTGACCTTCCGGAACTCTTTCGGGTCGAGGATGCGCAATTCCATCTGACCCCCCACGAGCGTCAGCTGGTAGCTCGACGGGGGTTGCGGGCTCAGGACCTTCGCTTTGGTGGCGTTCGCGCGCACGATCGTCTCTTCGTCCGTGTTCAGCTCGGAAACGAGCGTTTGGTCGAGGTTGCCCGTCAGCTGCACGGTCTTCCCCAGGCCGAGCACGCCTCCCTTGGCGACGATGACCCCGGAGTTCTCGAGCTCCTTCTTGGTCCCGATGACGTAAGAGATCGTTGCCATCTCTCGCTGGTCGTCGGCGACCGTGGTCTCCAGCCCGGTGACCTTGGTTTGGAGCGTCTCCACTTGGCCCGAGAGCAGGGCGACCTGCTGCTGCTTCGCTTTCACGGCTTGCTTGAGGTGGACGATCATTCCTTGCAGGCTCGCGATCTTGATTCCGCTGCTCTGCAGGCTCGACTCGAGCTGCCCGATCTTGTCCTTGGTCCTCTGGATGCTCTCGTTCAACAGGGCGATGCTCTCCAACACTTCACGCCGGTTCGGCGCGGTCAGCCTCTCCTCCGCCGCGAAACCTTCGGGGCGCATCCGCACCAGCCCTTCCTGCACCGTGATGGCATTCAGGCTGTCCTGAATCTCCGCGATGGCGTTGAAGGCCTCGACGTAGCGGTCACGCGACAGACGCTCCGCGGCCGAGGTGCGCCGGTATTGGTACAAGAGCACCCCCGAGGCCACCGCCAATAGGATCACGGCGGTGGCGAGCATCGCCTGAACGGGCGCTTTCTTGGGTGCGCCCTCGAGGCCCGAATCACCGCGAGTCGTCCCGTGGTCGATTCGTCCTGCGGGAGGCATGAAGCTCGTGGGCTCCGCGCCCGAGCCGGTGTCGTACGGGTCATTCCGCTTCATCTGGGTTCCCTCCATGTTTGTGGTTCGCTCGTTGCTCCTGGGCGACGACATTCCTTGCTTGCCCGTAGCTCATGATCCGCTTCTTCAAGCGCCGCTCGAGCACCTCGCGCTGTTCCCTGGCGTGGTGCTCGAACGCCTGATCCTCGGCCTGGTGGCGCCTACGCATCGCGTCGGCGTCACCCGGTGAACGTTGCTCCTGCTCGCGCTCGCGGAGAAGCCGCTCGCGCTCCAGGGCCAGGGAGCCTTCCAGCCTCTGTCGTTCCTCCTGCTGGTGCGTCTCGATCGTCTCGACGTTCCCCCGGCGCGTCACGACCGATCGTGGCTCCGTCCCGCGAGTGACGTGGATCCGTGGTCGGAAGAACGCGATCGTGCCGCGGGAGCTGACCTGCGCACGACCCTGCAAAGGTGAGTCGGCGTCGTCGATGTGAAGGCGGGGGACATTTCGACCTATGGCCCTCTCGACCGTCACGATGTCGACGCCTTGGTTCACGGGCCGCCCGTCGCGCGAGGCGAACCGCGTGACGTCGTGGGTCCGGGTGAGCAGCGTGGGGTTGCGCGCGACCGAGGTGATCCTCAGCCGCAGGTTCGAGTCCGCCAGGTAGCGGCGGGGAACGAAGGACCAACGGGGCGCCGGGACGGGGGCGACGTTCGCGAGCTTAAGGCCGAAGGAGACGCTCCAGGACGCAGCCGGCGACAATGGCGCCCACCCTACCCAGTCATCACTGGCGCGCCACGCCACCCATGCGGGCCCCCACACCGAGCCTGGTACCCAAACCCACCCGTAGGTCGAGTCAAACAGCCATCGACCGTAATGATACGTCGCCCAACCCCACGGCTCGTACGTGGCCCAGCTCCAGCCGTAGTCGGTATAAACCCAATACCCGTCGCTGTACGGGCGCCAGTCGGGCGCGACCTCGTACGGTGTCCAGCACCAGCCGTAGGGCGCATAGTCGATCCAGCGTCCGTAGGGACTCAAGGCATCGTAGAAGTACGCTCCTTCGACGACACCGTCCGGTCTCCGGTACGTGTGGACGGGGGCCCGGTCGTAGGAACCCGCACAGCCAAGTGCCGCGAGCCAAAGCGCGGCGATCGTCGCGATCATCTGGGCTCTGATCGCTCACCCCTCGATCTCGGGCTCGGGCTAGACGCCGTAGGACCTTCGTGGCCGCCACGGCATCTCGGAGATGATCTTGGCCGCCGCGAGGGTCGAAGCGAGGGCCCGGCCCACGCGTTCCACCGCACTTCCCCCGATTTCGCCGGCCGCCTTGAGTGCGCCGCGCGAGGCGACGGTGGCAGCTTCCTCTTTGGCCACCCCGAGCTCGCGGCCGACCAGCATGGCTCCCTCGACCGCGCCGCTCGCCGCGCCCGCGATGTCCCCGCCGACTTCCGCGGTGGCCCTGACCAGAGCCGCCGCGCTGGCGCCCACCATTTCCAGGTTGACCTTGCCGACTTGCCGCGCTCCGCGTAAGACGCCCACCATCACGGGTCGCGCCTCACCGGCAACTTCGGAGCCCATTTCCGCGAGACCGTGAACGACGCCGGTAATCGTGGCAGCCTCGAGGGCGACGAGCTCTCCGCCGACCGCGCTCGTGTCGCGCAGCGCGTTCGCGACGATGTCGGTCACCGTGTCCTCGTCGGCCCGTGCCAGGTCACCGCTTCGCCGTATCGCCCCGATGAGGTTTTCCTTGGCATCGAGCACGACATTTCGGATCGGCTTCTCGTTCATGGGCCACCTCCCTCGGCGCGGCAAGCACCGGGCCATTCGCAGGTTGTGTGCCCAGGGTGGACGTCCCTTGCTGCACCTGTCTATGTGCAGGAGCGGCGCGGAATTGCGTGACCCGGATTGGTTCGGTCGCGGGCCGCTGCCGCAGCCAACGGAGACGGAATTTCAAGGAAGGGATCCCCCGATTACAAATCGACACGCGACGTGGCATTCATCGGTCGTGCAACTCTTTCGTCGCGAACGTCCTGGCTGCGTGGCACGACCACTGCTCGAGTTGCGAGAGGGCTGTGCCCCTGCATGGGCCAAGAGGCGGAATGGGGCGGGAGCCCCTCGTGGGCGGCCGCGGGGATGCCCGCGACACCAAATCATTGTCGTGAGCTAGCTTATTGGTCTGGCCGCTCCGTGCTCTTCCGGGGCTCGAGGGCCAAAGGCAGTGCACATATTGCCCTTGGGCCGTTTATGGCGCATCCTGATCGAGGGCGCTGAGGCCGCTGAGGCGATCCCACGAAACACGCGGCTGCCAGCCTGTTCCGCTCGTTCTCAGGGAGCGCGCCACGCGCGGGTAGCGGATGCGCCTAGCTCTCAGAAACACTCTCGTTCTCCTCGGTGGCTATGCCGCGGTTCTCCTGATCCTGGCCG